>Ga0208244_100608_pt1 | contig 30827 bp, 19 predicted proteins | sample SubbioCR12Aug_5A_FD_184828 | JGI IMG/M metagenome (GOLD analysis project Ga0208244, IMG submission 184828) | Serpentinite rock and fluid subsurface biosphere microbial communities from McLaughlin Reserve, California, USA - CR12Aug_5A (SPAdes) | ecosystem: Environmental > Terrestrial > Deep...
TTCGACACGGGACGACCACACTGTTTGCTGCTTTGGATATTGCAAACGGTACGGTCATTACTCAGTGCAAACACAGGCACCGTCACCAAGAGTTTCTGGCATTCCTGAAGCAGATTGAACAACAGATCATTTATAATGCCGCCAAAAGTCCTCGGCTGCGGGGCCAGGTAATCAACAATAATGATCTCATGAGCTGCTTTCGCAAGCTTCATCAGGATAGCCTGCCGGACACTCTTGTCCAATTCGTGCACTACATAGGTCAGCACTGCGTAATCATAGCGGTTTGACTTCTCCCCAAGGAACCGGAAGATATCCGAGTGATGAAACGCGACGTTTTCCGCCGGGTGTCCTTCAATCTTGCTGTTTGCTCTGTCAATATTCCTCTTCGAAAGATCGATGCCATCGATTCGCTTACATTTGTCCGCAAGCTGAAATGCCATGCGCCCCGTCCCGCAGCCAACATATAGTACCGTTGACTGAGGCCCTACAATATCTCTCATCCTTGCGAACAACTTGTCCAGGTGTGGGGCTATGACAAGGTCATAGAACCGCCCGTCGTACCAATGATCTTTATTTTCAGTCATAAGGAAGTCCCCGCGGCGACTGAACGTGCGGGATCCCAGTGAGTGTCAGGATCCTCGCGGCGGAACATCTGTCGTATCAGACAAGGGGCTGGGTTGATGATGGACCAAGGACTTGATTTGTTGGCAGTCCCCAGCGAGCAAATACACTATGCAGCGCAGGCAATCGCGACCCGCGCAAACATTCGTTTTGTGTTTGTATGTCCAGCATCCGGCGTCGGACGCGATAAATGCCGGGCACTCCACTCTCTGTTCCATCGGACACTGCACGTTCTCCCACGCCGCGCTTCCTCCCTGATCGCCTGAATGGTTGCCCGCTTGTTGATCGCATCCATTCCGGTGGTCGCTTCGTCAAGAAAAACTACCGGCTTGTCCACCATGAACACCTTTGCCACCTGGAGCCGTCGTTTCAATCCGCCGCTTAAGTCGATGAGTTTTTGATTTCGGTACTCATCAAGACCGAACAATTCCATAACGCGATCGGCTCGCACCTCGATCTCACGCCAATTCAGCCCGTGAAAACGACCGTACGTGCGAAAATTGTCTCTGAGAGAAAGGTAGAGCTCGGCAGCATTCTCCTGAAGAACCACACAAATGTTCTTCCTCACCTCAAGCGGATGTGCCGCAACATCGTAACCGAGAATCCTGGCTGATCCCGAGGTTGCCGGAAGAAGCGTTGTCAGGATTTTCAGCGTGGTCGTTTTCCCTGCGCCATTCGGTCCCAGCAATCCGAAGATACGCCCCTGCGGGACATCGAAGGAGATTCCCTCAAGCGCCCGGACGGGAGGCTGGCTCCGCTTCTGGTACACCTTCACGAGATTTCTTACTTCGATCGCGACGGAAGACAACTATTCCTCACTATTGACTCATACACTTCTTTGAAAATAGTTATCAGCTATCTCTCATGCAAACCATCCCGCTCGAGACACAGATGTCGATCCCTCTTCGTTGATATTCCCTCCAATTATGCATATATTGCGTCTACTTGCTGATGGAGTATATGTGATGGAGAAGCAGTTAGACGCGCGATTGCGGGATGCATTATCAAACTTCGTCCTTGGCACAGACGCGCGTCGATCCACGCTGTCGCTGCTCTATGAAGAAACCGATGTGACCGAAACCTTTCTTCATGTACTGTGGGATTCCGTGATTCGCAACGAAAAGAGAGACTGGGCGATTCAGATCGCACAAGGCAAGCGACCCCCATCTACGCCGGCCTACGGCTGAAGATAGAGATGGATATCGATCGGGTAATTTCAACTTAACGAAAAGTGAATTCTTCAGGAGATCAGTGATGCGTCGATTCTACACCTCCACGATAATCGTACTCCTTTGCACTGCTTTCACCTCATCGCCGGGTCAGGACACACACTCTGCTGCCCCTCCCGACCACCTATTCGGTTTCTTCCCAAAGTCTGTCTCATCTCAACGCACGCATGAAGCGAGAGCCCTGAACCTCGTCAGTCCGGGTTCGCCGGAACGATTTCTTCAGGATCTGACACGCGAACCTCACCATGCCGGGAGTGTCGGCGGCCGACGTTCGGCGGAGTATGTTCAGCAGATGTTGAAGAGCTTCGGTTTCGACTCCCGAATCGCTGAGTACCAAGTCCTTCTCCCGTATCCGGAAGACATAAGGGTCTCCCTCCTTGAGCCCGAACAGAAAACGCTCAGGATGAAAGAAGATGTTGAGTTCCACCCAAATGCCCTCATCCCGTATAACGCGTATTCCCCATCATGCGACATTACGGCGGAGGTGGTATTTGCCAATTATGGATTTTCCGATGACTACGCCAAATTGCGGGAAATGGGTGTTGATGTTCGCGGCAAAATCGTTATCGCTCGATACGGGAGGGGATACCGTGGGCTGAAAGTGCGGGATGCAACGGAGGCAGGGGCAATCGGGATGATTCTATACTCCGATCCGGCAGACGATGGATTCATGGCTGGAGATGTGTACCCCAAGGGACCAATGCGCCCCTGGGATGCCGTGCAGCGCGGCAGCATTCGTTTTCTTGAATCGTACCCGGGCGATCCCCTTACACCCGGGTATCCTGCTACCAAAGGCGCGAAGAGGCAGTCGCCCGACGAAGATCCCGACATGCCTCGCATTCCTTGCACCCCGCTTTCCTATGATGATGCGCAACATATCCTTCGTGTACTCGAAGGTCCCGTTGTGCCGCGCGCATGGCAGGGGGGCCTGCCGTTTACCTATCACATCGGACCGGGTCCTGCCAAGGTCCGGATGGAACTGACAATGGACTTCCAGACGCGGCCGATCTGGAACAACATTGCGATACTAAAAGGAACTGTCGAGCCGGACAAATTGATCATCCTCGGCGGACATCGAGATCCCTGGGTGTTCGGCGCTCAGGATCCCAACAGTGGAACCGCAGTGCTATTGGAGACAGCGAGAGTTCTCGGCGATGCAGTCAAGAACGGTTGGAAACCAAAGCGATCGATTGTCATTGCACAGTGGGATGCGGAGGAGTTTGGGATGATCGGATCGACGGAATGGGGTGAGGAATTCAGAGACAAGCTCAGGAAAGACGCCGTTCTGTATATCAATTTCGATGGCTCGGTCTCAGGTCCGAATTTTGGCGCCAGCGCTGTTCCATCGCTTGACCACTTCATCCAGAGTATCACGAAAGATGTGAACGATCCTTCCACTAACACACCAATCTTTGCGATGTGGTGGAAGAATCAGAACAGGTCGAGGCTGAAGACACTCGAAGATGTCATCCCGGAGAACGCTGCTGTGAGCGTGGGTCGAATTGGCGGCGGTTCCGATCACGTGGTATTCCTCAGCCACATCGGCGTTCCGGCGATGGGATTTGGTTTCGGTGGTCCTTCTGGCATCTATCATTCGTACTACGACAATTTCGACTGGATGAAGCGATTCGGAGATCCTGAATTCAAATATCATGCGACTGCAGCAAAACTCGCAGTGATTTCGGCCATGAGATTCGCGAACGCCGATATCCTACCCTTCACATATGGCGCATACGCTGACGAGATCGCGAAGCAGCTGCGCGTCATCGAATCCCGATTGAGAGATCATCCCTCGACCGATAGTCTCATTCTTTCCTCTGTGCTGACAAAAACACAACGCTGGAAACAGCTTGCAGACACATTGGACCGATCTCTTTTCCAACAGCAGTTTGAAAAACGACAAGCCAATGCCATCAATGCTTATCTAATGGAACTGGAGCGACTTTTTGTTCCGGAACGTGGTATCGCGGGTCGTGAATGGTACAAGCACCGGGTCGTTGTATCGAGCGGATACGCATCGATTGGCTTACCGGGTATTAGCGGTGCGTTGGTCCAAAACCAGCCGGAGACGCTCAGGGAGGAGGTTCTCTTGTTCGAAGCAATCATCGACACGATAATTGATCGCACCGGCAAGCTTCTCGCAACCATTCGGACGGCGAAGAACTAAAATGGCTCAGGCACGCCTCTCCATTCGCACTCCCTCAGATTTCAACTTCTGGAAGACTGTCTTTAGTCACGGGTGGTGTTCTTTGGAGCCGTTCGCGGTTGACAAAGACCGTCATACACTTCGCACCATCCTCGCCCTGACGGACAAAACCGTATGGACGTGCGTGATTTCGCATCGCAAGAGTAGCCTCGATATCCAGGCGAGTTCAAAGGCTACACTGTCCCCGTCCAGGCGCGCCGAAATCTGTAAGCTACTCGGACACTGCTTCCGTCTGGATGAAGATTTGCGCGAATTCTATCGGCAAGTACGGAAATATCCGGAATACAGGTGGATTGCCCGCGTCAATGCGGGACGGATGATGCGAGCCCCGACAGCGTTCGAGGATATCGTGAAGATGATATGCACGACGAACTGCAACTGGGCCCTCACCACAATTATGGTTGAGAATCTGTGCGGTGAGTTTGGTGCCCAAGCTCCAGGCGGGTTTCGGACATTTCCCACCGCTGAATCGATTGCCGGGACGTCAGAGAAGATTCTTCGACAGAAAGTTCGCGCGGGGTATCGAGCGCCATATATCCTGGAATTCGCAACCCGCGTTGCGAAGAAAGAACTCGATCCGGAATCGTTTCGCAGCTCTCCCCTTTCGACCCCGGATCTCCTACATGCGGTGAAGGGGATCAAAGGAATTGGCCCCTACGCTGCCGAAAATCTTCTGAGACTCTTTGGGCGATACGATTTCCTCGGACTAGACTCCTGGGTTCGGGCCAAGTATTCTGAATTGCATCGTGGCGGTCGGACTGTCAATGATCGGACGATCCGCCGACGCTATGAGAAGTTCGGAAAATGGAGTGGACTCTTTTTCTGGTTGGAGATGACTCGCGCCTGGTATGACCATAAGTTTCCATTTTGAGTCCTTCGGACGATCGAACTTCTGATCCTCGCTCGCCGTCTGATTCTATCCAATAGCACTAACATGATCTTTGGTTTGTTACATCGGGCGGTCCGCAGACGTCTCGTCAGACGCGGAGCCAACATCTCAACGAAAGAGATGAAGCACTGCTCACTCCAGGTTCTTACATCAAATCCTGGGAATGCGCGATCGACGCTTCTGCTCATCCATGGCCTTGGAACGTCGTCCAGCACCTGGCTTCACATCCTGCCGACGCTCGCCAGAACACACCGAGTTCATGCCGTTGACCTTCCGGGTTTTGGGATGTCCGAACTCAAGGGAGGGAAACCATATCTCACGCTTCAAGAGCAGACGGATGCGCTGGCGGAGTACGTAAAGCAGAACATCCCCGAACAATTCTCCATCATCGGTCATTCGCTCGGGGGCTGGCTTGGCATGCGACTTGCCTTGATGTTCGAGGAGAGGGTACCTCATCTTCTTCTGATCAATACTGCGGGGGTGCACTATCCGGGGATGGAGCGGCAACGAGATATTTTTCAGATTGAAAATCGACACGATGTGAGACGACTGATCGACCTTATGTGGCATCGGTATCCGTGGTATGTACGACCATCCATGGGCTGGATCCACCGCGAACTGCGACGCCGGCGGGTAGCGGAAATCGTCCGGAGTATTACATTGAAGGATTTTGTCAATTCCCAACTGAACAAGCTTTCGATGCCTGTGACGATTCTGTGGGGGCGCGAAGACCGACTCGTTTCACCGGAGGTTGCTCTTATTCTCCAACGCGAACTGAAGAAACCATCTTTGCATTATATCGAGGAGTGCGGCCACGTTCCGCAATTAGAGAAGCCAAGAGAGTGCCTGCAACTCCTGCAACGCTCGTTGGCGGAATATTCGTCGTGATGTGGAAAGAGAGCATCCGGGTGGAGATACAGCGCGCGCGCGAAGCAGAGCGCGTAGGAAACGAAGGTCGTGTGAGGGTATCGGCGCGACGAGCGGCGGGGATTGCCCTGGAAGAACTCGCAAGACACCTTCCGAGCTACGCAACAGAGGGCTCGATGATCGACCAACTGGCCTCGATTGGAAACAGCGATGCGGTTCCTGAATCGATACGCGCTGCGGCCAATCGCCTCGCCGCCCGCGTGAACAAGGACTTCACCTCTCCCTCCACGAATCCGATCGATGATGCCATGATCGTCATCGAGTTTGTAGGACAGATGTTGGACTCCGCCTAAAGCCCTTGCGCAGTCAGATATTCATCCAAGTCGAAACGAACACCTTCGATCGGTGTTCTCTCCGCCTTTCCTTTTCGTAACCAATTGATGATAGGGAAGGCGAGCAGCATCGATGCTGCAACGAAGAATGCCAGACGCCGTGTCTTCATTGGTCCCCCTTCTGTGTGAGTTTGAGTAGTCACATCCTGCATTTCTCATACGAACGTGATTTTCCAATGTTCCGTTCCGTGTCGTCGAAATCCCGGTTCGAGGAGTGATCGCGATCACGCCGTCTGAGGATCCCTCAGGCGAATCCGCTTAGCGCCTCCTTTTCAAGCAGTCATTCATTTTCACTCATGGCCTCTCCCCTTCCGCGCTTTCCTTGCTTGTCGATGCAAATCTCTCTATCTTTTGGTCGAAATCATCAATATTTAACAATTTCCAAAGGATACCTCGCCTGGTTTCTTTTGATCAAACCCGACTAAACCAGCTCTACTCCGCGTTCGACGGAAAGAACATCGCCATTATCGGTGATTTGATGCTGGATCGGTATTATTGGGGGGCTGTTACGCGAATTTCTCCCGAAGCTCCAGTTCCGATCGTCGAAATTGATTCTGAATCAACTCGATTGGGAGGAGCTGCGAACGTCGCGAACAACATTGCCTCGCTGGGCGGAAATCCTGTGCTGATCGGCGTCGTGGGAAGCGATCAGGCAGGGGCAGACCTTCGATCCCTCGTCAAGAAACTGCAATTTGATGGAACAGGGATATTTCAGGATTCGTCTCGCCCGACGACAATAAAGACGCGCGTGATTGCACATCACCAACATGTTGTAAGAATTGATCAGGAGACCCGATCCGGTATCGCCAGTGAAACTCAGCGCTGCATTATAGACTTCCTGTCCCAGCGCATCGATTCCATCGACGCAATCATCTTCCAGGACTACAACAAGGGGGTCGTCGTCAGCGAATTGATTCACGAAGTTATTCGAATTGCGAGATCAAAGCAAAAGATCATCACCGTCGATCCAAAGTTTGAGAATTTCTTTGAGTATCAGGATGTGACGCTGTTCAAGCCTAACCGCAAAGAATCTGAGGAGGCATTGGGAATCCGGCTCACCGATCCGAAATCGATCGAAAGAGCAGGACACGACTTACTCAAGCGCCTCCGCGCCGAACATGTCCTGCTTACCTTAGGCGAACATGGAATGGCCCTGTTCAGCAACGATTCAGAGGTCAAGTTCGTTGCCAACAAGGCCCGTAACGTTGCTGATGTCTCGGGGGCCGGCGATACTGTGATTTCCACCTTGACGCTCGCAATGGCCGCCGGGGCGAACGTCGAGGAAGCAGCGACGTTATCGAACTACGCTGCGGGAATTGTTTGCGGTGAGGTCGGTATTGTGCCGATCGATCGAAACGTATTACATCAGACAATCCTTCAGGATGGGGGAAAATAGCAGGACAGCGCATGGGCTCAGTCGTCTCACAGGAGGAACTTCTCGCTGTTCGGATTCGTCTCAAGAGTGAGAAGAAGCGAGTTGTCTTCACGAACGGCTGTTTTGATATCCTGCATCGCGGGCACGTTGAGTATCTTGAGCGAGCGCGGACACTTGGAGACAACCTGATTGTTGGACTGAATACCGATACCTCAGCGCGACGGCTGAAGGGTGCAGGTCGCCCCATCAATCCCCAGCAAGATCGGGCTGTTGTCCTCGCGGCGCTGCGATCCGTCGATTACGTTGCCCTGTTCGATGAAGACACTCCGTATGAACTCATCAAGAAGATCGTTCCAGATATCCTGGTGAAAGGGGCTGACTGGTCAGTGGACGACGTTGTAGGAAAAGATGTCGTTCTTGAGGCCGGAGGCAGTGTACAAACCATTGAGTTTCTTCCCGATCGTTCCACAACCAGGATTATTGAGCGCATCCAGGCGACCTCCGAGACTGGATAGATGCCGGGCCGGTGCGCGAAATGCTGTCACATTTCGCCCGGAACACCGATGGACATCATGAAAGAATTCTCCCTGTGAGGGCCTTTTTTCGTGGGACATATTACACGGGTGTTGTTATCCTCTTTCTTCTCGTGGCCCTTATCGGTTTCACGCAGACGAACACCTTTCGCGCATTCCTCCGCGAACAACTGATCGCCCGACTTTCTGAACAGACCGGCCTCGAAATCCAATTTGATAAGCTCGGGGGGAATCTTTTTACCGGATTGCGAACTGAAAATGTTCTCGTTCGATCGTCCTCAGAAGAGATTCTCCGGATCCATAAGTTCGAAGCTCGATACAACCCCTTCTCAGTTTTCCTGAAACGGTTCACTCTCACGCGACTGGTTCTTACCGATCCCGTGATTCGTCTCACGCGCAACACTGCCGGCACATGGAACATTCAATCCCTTTTTGAGGGGACATCGCCAGACACAGGAAAGAGCCGTTGGACAATTAATCTAAAAGAGATCTCGATCGCGAATGCAACGGTGTTTCTTGTCGATTCCGTCGGATTGGCAAAGAACACAGTGGTCCCAGCGCACAGCCCCCCTGCGTTCAATTACTCGAATCTCCTGCTCGAAGGAATTCATGTCAATCTTTCGGCCCTCATCGCGCCCGAACTGCTAACTGCTCGGGTCGGAAGTCTCACGGCTATCTCCGCGAACCCCCCATTTGAGCTGCTTCACCTTGAAGGAGAGATACATTCGGACCCGCAGGAAGGTAAAGTCACCAATCTCCGGGTTCAGACTATGGGATCCACATTCAACATCAGCGCGAGGCTTGGTCACACCGCTCTCGCACGCATCGAGAATCTTGATCAACTCATGGATGCTGAGGTCGATCTTTCGCTAACCGCCGATCGGTTTGATTTTACTGAGCTCAGACAATTCTTACCCCCGGAGGTCGCGTTTCTTGATCGATCCGTCTCCTTGAACGCCCGGGCCCATGGAACATTTGGCTCACTCACAATCGACAACGTCGTCCTGACCACACAAAATAGCTCACTGCACATCGAAGGAAATATCAAAAATCTTCACGCCCCCCGGAATCTCACACTCGATTTGAAGTCCGAGCGAAGCGTTATCGATCCCCTCGATCTCATTGCCTATCTTCCCGGTCTTTCACTTCCCGATTTACGGGCATTCGGAAAGATCGGTTGCAGCTATCGGTTTACCGGGCGCCCGCAGCAATTCACTGCGTCGTTCGACGGTACGACGGAAATGAAAGGTCACCTGACCGTAGATGCGACCATGGACTTTCTTCAAGAGACTCCATCGTACAAAGCCATCATTGAAACACGCGATTTCAACGTCGGTGGAGTTCTCGTGGCTGACCACATCGGCAGTAAGCTGAACGCCCGGTTCGCGATCGATGGATCCGGATTCGGTCCGGACAATATGGTAGCCGTCGCCCGCGGAGAGATTGATACATCGACGTTCTACGGCATTCCGTTTAATCACTCTGCGATCGTGATCGATGTGGCCAATGGATCGGGGCGCGTTCGGTCGACAATTCGTACTCGTCGCTCTGACGCCGAGTTCACAGGTCGGTTCGACTGGAGTGATCCGGAAGACCCATCATTCTCTGTAAATGCGATCGTAAACGCGCTGAACCTGGCCGATATCACGCGAGACCGACAATTTGACAGTGATCTCTATTTCAACATCACTGGTGCAGGGACAGGATTCGATTTTGACAAAATGCAGGGGCTGGTGAAAATTGATTTCCTGCGATCACGATTCAGGAAAGATACGTTCGAACGTGGAACTGCACGACTAGAGTATTTGTCGCGTGGATCTCCGATGCAGCGCTCACTGGAAGTCGACACAGACTTCGGCAATCTCGCCGTAAATGGCATGTTCACTCCGGTTTCATTCTTTCAGACTCTCATCGACCATTCGCGGTTGCTCGCATCCGCTGCGGAACACCGAGTCGCCTCTCTCGATTCTGTTCGACCTCGATCTGTCACGGCAACCGAACAAACTTTTCCTGCTGGTGGATCCCTCTCTTCTCCTAAGGATTCAGTAAGGGTGACGTTTACACTCGCACTCGTCGATCTCTATCCGCTTGGAGCGGTCCTCGGTACACCGCTCGAGGGAGCGTTGCGATTCGAGGGGGCCATGGAGAGCACGTCATCAGCGTTCGCCTTTCGAGGCAATACCACTATTCCACATTTCCAACTGGGGGAACAATCCTCTGCCCTCGTTCTCTCCTCGTCGAACCTCGATCTCGATATCGTTCATACGGCTAGCGCCGATCCGCTGGACTCACTGGTTTCCCTGATTTCCTTTGACGCCCTACAGTTAGCCGTTGCGGGATCAGTGTTTCACAATGCTCAGTTTCAGTGGCGCGGCGATGGAAATGTATCGACATTCTCGACCTCCGCGCTCTTGGATTCACTGATTGATTTCTCCGTGGAGGCATCTACCGAGTATAGCGCGAACAGATATCGCTTTGACATTCCAAAGTTCTCGCTTAGACTTCGTGACCTTGCTCTGCGAAATGAGTCCCCGCTGTCACTCCTCCTCGGTCACGATGGGCTCTATGTTCCCAACCTTGTGTTGACCGATGGGACGCTCCGGCTGAGCTCGCAAGGTGTATTCAATCCCTCCGGAGAATCCGATCTCGTTGTGGGAGTGGATAATATTCTTCTCAGCAACATCATCAATTTTTCGTCGGACAGAGATTTCTCACGGCGATTCTCCGGGATGAGTGGGATTGCACGGATGAAAGGAACGATTCAGTCGACGATTGATAATCCCAGACTGGATCTCGATGTCCAGGCCGAGGATGTTCGTGTTCGCGATACTTACATTGGCCGCATCACCGGGCGGGGATCGCTGGTGCAGGGTGTTTCGAATCTGTTTCTTGAATTGCGTGCCCGTTCGGCAGAGACTCAACCAGAGCCCGATCTGTATGTGTCCGGAACCATGCCCCTTCTTGTGAAGGCGGATCTCTCGGATCCTCAGCGAGAGAATCAACAAATGAACCTCGCGGTCAAATCGGAACGGTTCAATCTCGAATTTCTCGAACCGTTCATTCCGGAGCTTGTGGATCTCACGGGCTATGCACGCTGTGACGTTACAATTGGCGGGACATTGAGTTCTCCCGAGTATGCGGGCGTCCTCACGGTTTCGAACGCACAGTTTCTCTTCACCCCCTTGAACATTGTGTGCGTCGCTGACGGTACGCTTGTTCCCAATGGAAACCGCATCGTACTGGAGAATGTTACACTGAAAAATATTTCCGACGATCGAACTGATGGCAGTGTAAGTGTCTCCGGATCATTTGCTCTTGAGGGAATCAGCATCAAGGAATTCGATCTCACGGCAAATGGACAGCTGCTCGTCATGAAGGAATCATCTGCCCGATCCCGCCAGGGTCTCTACGGCGATCTTTTCGGCGCCACCGGACCGTCAGGGTTGCAGTGGAGAGGTTCCCCCGACCTTTCGCATCTGACGGGAGATGTCTTGATCCGTAACGCGAACTTGACTCTTCCGCCCGCGCGCGATTCCTATGTCGACCGGCAAAGGAGTCTGGAATTCGTTTTCATCGACGATACAACGACAGTCATCACTGAACCCGTTTCGATGCCCGGCATGAAGTGGAAACCCACACGCGGGGAAAGGAAAAACGGTTTGACGGCTGAAGCGTCGTTGCGGAATTCACTCTCCGAGGAACCATCATCCCGCAGCTTTCTCGACAATGTCGTATACAATATTGCGATTGAAACCATGGGGGTGACGCAACTCAGGATCATCATCAACCAAATCACGAACGAAGTCTTGTTTGCCGATCTTAAGGGACGACTGTTTTTCAGCAAGGAGAGCGATGTCGTTCGCCTCACGGGGGAAGTTGAGGTGGGAAATCGCTCCTTCTACAACTACATCAGGCAGTTTCAGGCATCTGGAAAGCTCTTGTTTACGGGAGACCCGGAGAATCCTGAACTGGATGTTCTCGCGAAGTATGAAGGATATCACTTGATTGGCGCGGGGACTGCGGCGGTGGACACAGCTCGGGGACCTCTCGAGGACGAAAAAGTCATCGTTTCTCTGGAGATCAAAGGAACGAGACGAGAACCAAAGGTGACAATGGGATTGACGCGGGAGAACCTCGCGGGAAATTTCTTGGAATCGAGCGATGTTCAGGCCGATGCGATTTCGTTTCTCGTCAGCGGAAAATTTCGTGACGAACTTACCCCCCAGGAACGCTCCTCTCTCTTTACCACCAGCCTTGCCGGTATCGGCTCTTCAATTCTTTCCGGTCCGCTGACAGAATTCATGCGTCGGGAATTCGGGTTTATCAGCTCCGTGGATGTTCTGTACTATGGCGGCAACATTCAGGGAGCCACCGACGTTCGCTTGACCGGAGAGATCGGCGATGCCGTTGTCAAGTTCGGCGGTCGCGTCTTCAGTGATATCAGCAACGCGAACATCAATGTTCAAATACCGATGAGCGGAATTTTCAATTCCGATCGATGGCGCAACTTCATATTCGAGATGGAGCGCAGAACCGAAACGTTCGAAGGCTTCGAACAGCGAAAAGAAATTAACGGTGCAAAACTTTTGTACCGAATCACGTTCTGACTCCTTCCTCTCAATTCCCCTGCGCGTACAATACATGCGAGGATGAGCATACATGAAACATGTGGATCAATTGACAACGAAGGTTCTTGATTTCCTTGCCCAGTACCCAAACCAGTCGTTCAAGGTGAAGGAAATCTCGCGCCGTATCGGTGTGCGCACCGATGAAGCATATCAACTCCTCAAGGAAGCGCTCCGCACGCTCGAAGACAACCGCCAGGTCAAGCGGGCAAATAAAGGGTACTACAGTCACCTTGATATCCCTCAGACTGTTCAAGGCGTGCTGGAGCTTTCAAAGCAAGGCCTGGGTTTCGTGACTGTCGATGGGATGGAGAGAGATGTCTTTGTCGCGCCCCGGTATCTTGGCACCGCGGTGCATGGTGATACCGTCGAAGTCGCCCTCTTTGCTCAAGGGAAGAAGAAGGATATAGGGGCACGACGTGACGGGGAAATTGTTCGCGTGATCAAGCGGGGCCGCGCCAGCGTGGTCGGAACGCTGGAGAGAATGCGGAAGATATTTTTTGTGATACCGGACGATCGGAAATTTTCTACGAACGTTATCATCCCTGTGGATCAGCTCCAAGGAGCAAAAGAGGGAGAGAAAGTAGTCGTAGAGATTGACTCTTGGGGAAGGAATCGCCCGAGTCCGCAAGGGCGCGTGGTTGAAATATTGGGAATGCCCGGTGAGGTCGGAGCTGAAATCAAAGCGGTCATGCGGGAGTTTCAACTGACTGAGCGTTTTCCCGATGAAGTTCAAACCGAACTTCATGCGATTCCCCTTTCAATTCCCGAAGAGGAGATCCGCCGGCGACTTGACCTGCGCGACACGTTTTGCATCACCATCGATCCCGAGGACGCGAAGGATTTTGATGATGCTGTTTCACTGGAACTCCTCCCCGACGGTCACTACAAGCTTGGTGTGCACATCGCAGATGTTTCCTATTACGTCAAGGAAGGAACGGCACTTGACAATGAGGCATTGCGCCGCGGCACCAGCGTCTACCTCCCCAACAATGTCATTCCGATGCTTCCCGAGACCCTTTCAAATGTCGTCTGCAGTCTGAAACCGAATGAAGACCGGTTGGCATTTTCTGTTTTCATGATTCTCACTCCGCGCTGTGCAGTCAAGTCCTATGAAATCGTAGAGACCGTTCTTCGAAGCCATCGGCGACTGACTTACGAACAGGCAGAGGCAATGATCGAGACCTCTGCTGATGCTTCACCAAAAAAGGAAGCTGATTCCGTATTGCGGCACATGCTTCATGAAATGCATCGCCTGAGCTCAATTCTCACAAAGAAGCGACTTCGACAAGGAAGCATTGACTTTGAGACTGCCGAAGCAAAATTCCGATTCGATGCAGAAGGCAAACCGATTGAAGTGATCAAGAAGGCACGCCTGGACAGCCACCGGTTGATTGAGGAATTCATGCTCCTCGCTAATCAAGTCGTTGCGCGCCATATTGGTCTGGACAAAAAGGAAGATCATGTCAAACCCTTTCTCTACCGGGTTCACGCGACACCCGATCCGGATCGAATCAAGGAGCTTTCCCTCTTCGTATCGCAGTTCGGGTACAAGCTTGATCTTTCCGGTGGAATCACATCAAAGGCGCTCCAACGGCTCCTCACGCAGGTCCGTGGCAGCGAGGTGGAGAATGTCATCAACGAAGTTGCGTTGCGATCGATGGCCAAGGCCATCTATACCGACCGTAACATCGGGCACTACGGTCTCGCGTTTGATTATTATTCACACTTTACTTCTCCAATTCGCCGCTACCCCGATCTGGTGATTCACAGGATACTCAAAGAATACCACCATGGCGTCGGTCTTGAACGGCGTCGCAACCTCGTCGAACGATTACCCATGATTGCTCAACAGTCGTCTCAACGGGAGCGTGTCGCGATGGAGGCCGAACGAGCGGCGATCAAGGTCATGAAAGTGGAATTTCTCAAGCAGCATGTGGGGGACGAATTCACGGGTGTCATTTCCGGGGTGGCGCACTACGGGATTTTCGTCGAATTGACAGAATCCCTCGCCGAGGGGATGATCCATGTCCGGGACATGGATGACGATTACTATGTCTATGATGAGCAAAAATATGCGCTCATAGGTCGACATCATGAAAAACGATATCGTTTAGGGGATGTTGTAAGGGTTAAAGTCCTTCGGGTAAGCCCCGAAGAGCGGGAAATCGACTTCATGCTCATATAATATCAGTTCGCGGATGTTGCGCCAAATCCAGGCGCGAAACTGTTGAAACGGGTCTAACGTTATCTATAGAGGGGATGTGAATTAAACTTTCAGCTCAAGAGGCTTTTCTAAATCACCGGTTAATCCTCTTGAAGCAAAAGACACGTATACTGTGATATCATACTTATTGTGCAGGTGGGCTTATGAAAAGAACTATTATTGTTGCTCTTGTTGCCTGTAGCCTCATCGGATCTGCGCAGGCACAGAATTCATACTTCGGCAAAAACAAAGTACAATACAAGAAGTTTGAGTGGCATTACATACAGAGCACGCATTTCGATGTTTACTTTTCTCAGGACGGATATGATGTCGCGGTTTTTGCCGCAGTCGCCGCCGAGAGCGCATATACGTCTATCAAGAAGCTCTTCCGGTACGAAATCACGAATCGAATTTCGTTCGTCATCCATAATTCCCATAATGAGTTCCAGCAGACAAATGTAGTCGGGGAATACATGGAAGAGGGGGTCGGAGGAGTGACAGAGCTCTTCAAGAACAGGGTTGTCGTTCCTTTTGAAGGGAGCTACCGTCAGTTCAGACACGTTCTGCACCACGAACTTGTTCATGCCGTGATCAATGACATGTTCTACGGTGGTTCAATCCAGGCTCTTCTTTCGAGCCGAACTCCCCTGATCCTCCCGCTCTGGTTCAATGAGGGTCTCGCGGAGTACGCTGCGCTCCGATGGGAAACGAACTCCGACATGTTTATTCGCGACGCCACAATCCACAACTACCTCCCACCGATCGAATATCTTGGCGGATATTTTGCGTATCGAGGCGGTCAATCGGTGTTCTATTACATCGCCTCCAAGTATGGCGAACAAAAGATCGGGGAGATTCTCAATCGTGTTCGCAGCACGCGGAATCTCGAGCAGGGATTCAAATCTACCATTGGATTGACCCTCAAAGAGCTCTCGGAGCGATGGCAGAAAGAACAAAAGGTCCTGTATTGGCCCGACATCGCTAAGCGTGAGGAACCGACCGACTACGCTCGCCGACTCACGAATCACACCAAAGACGGAAATTTTTACAACACCAGTCCCGCGATTTCTCCCCAGGGGGACCGAATCGCGTTCATCAGCGATCGTAACGACTATTTTGACGTCTATGTGATGTCTGCGATCGATGGTGAAATCACTGACAAGGTCGTCAGCGGTCAACGAACGAAGGACTTCGAGGAATTGCATCTCCTTACCCCCGGGCTGACATGGTCTCCCGACGGCAAGCAGATTGCCATTGCGGTGAAGTCGGGTGAGCGAGACGCCATCATGATCATCGACGTGAAGAGCGGAAAGACTGAACGACTGACGTTTGATCTGGATGGGATTTTTTCCGTCGATTGGTCTCCGGAGGGGAGCAAGCTCGCGTTCGTCGGGCTGAAGCCATCACAATCCGACATCTACGTCTATGATTTCAAAACGAAAGTTCTGACTAATCTCACGGACGATATATTTTCCGACTCCGATCCCTCCTTCGCCCATGATGGCAAGACCGTATACTTCTCATCTGACCGGAGATCTTATCTTGATCAAACCATGCTTCCGGACGATTTTTCGATTTTGGAGTTCGACTATGGTAGCCTGAATATTTATGCCGTGAATATCGAGGACAAGGTTATCAGGAAGATCACCGGAACGGAGTTTAGCGACGAATCATCTCCGATCGCCACCGCTGACGGGAAGCGAATACTTTTCATTTCCGATCGCAACGGGATCAACAACATCTATGAGAATGACCTCGAGACCGGAACCGATCGTCCGATCACCAACTCGCTCACCGGTGTGTACCAGTTGTCGCTCTCCCGAGATGGTTCGAAGATGGCATTCTCGTCGATGAGTGAGGCGGGATTCGACATCTTCTTGATGCGCAGCCCGATGGAACGTCGTCTCAGCGTCGTCACCCTGGAGGCAACCGAATTCATGAAGCGTAAACTCAACCTGCCGGTTGCGGAAAAACCTCGCCTTGTCTTTGATGCTAAGGCGCCTTCCGATACTGTGACCGTAAAGGAGAACATCGTTATCCTCGCCGACACAGCGCTCGTGGGAACCGGATACCAACCCAGCTCAAGAGTCGATCTTCGCAATTACGTGTTTACCGAGGAAGCGATGCGTGATACATCCATCGCACGTCCGAAGATTCCTGCGTTTGCTGCATTCGATGCGCGCGATGCGGAAGGGAATTTCGTCACCAAGAAGTACAAGCTGAATTTCTCTCCGGATCTGATCTACGGAACAGCAGCCTACAGCACGTTCTACGGTGTGGAAGGAACAACTCTGATGATGTTCAGCGATATGCTTGGAGACCATCAGATTGTGTTCCAGACGAATCTCCTGCTGGATCTCAAGAACAGCGACTATGGGCTTTCGTACTTTTACCTTCCTCACCGGATCGACTATGGTTTCCAGGGATTTCACAGTGCCCGGTTTATCTACCTCAGCAACGCACGAGGCTTCAGCAATCTGTACCGGTTCCGCCAGTGGGCTTTGGGGGGCGTGATGCAATACCCCATCGACCGGTTCAACCGATTCGACCTTTCCGCCCTCTGGCTGAATCTGTCACGCGAAAACCTCGATGATCCGTCGGTCACGCCGGAGCGCAGATCGTTCATCCTTCCTCTCTTCAGCTACGTGCGCGACAATTCACTATGGCAGGGGGGGTGGTTTGGGCCAAATAACGGCTCACGTTTCAATTTCACGTTGTACGGCAGCGCAAAGTTTAATGACCGGTCGCTCGACCTCCAGACATTTACATTTGACTACCGTAACTATACCCCGCTGATGCGTCAATTGGTCTTTGTCTTCCGCGCAACCGGTGGCGCAAGTTTCGGAGTCGATCAGCAGAGCTTTTTTGTGGGGGGCACAGAAGGCTGGATCAATCGGACTTTTGATGGAACGGAGTTTCCAATCTTCAGTGTTGAAGACTATGCGTTTCTCACGCCGATACTTCCCCTGCGCGGTTACAATTACAATGCTCAGAACGGAACACGATACGGGGTCATGAACCTTGAGCTCCGTTTTCCGCTTATCCGATACTTTATCCTCGGAGCTCTCCCGCTTGGATTCCAGAACATCCTCGGAGCTGCGTTCCTCGATGTTGGATCGGCATGGAGCAATTCGAAATCATGGCAGGCCTTCGAAATTACGCCAAGCGGATCCCGGCAAACCAAGGACTTGCTCATCGGGACCGGTTTAGGCGCCCGGCTCGTCCTGTTCGGGCTTCCGCTCCGCCTCGACGTCGCGTGGCGCTTCAACTGGAGCGGTTTCTCGGAACCAAGATATTATCTTTCTCTCGGACCCGAAATCTAATATTCCTGGTTTCGCTGATAATGAAAGCGTCCCGCACTACCGTGCGGGACGCTTCGTTTTTCAGGAAGATCTATGGTTCTTCAGGATTCCAGGTGATCCGTTCTTTCCAGAACGCCCTCCGTTCTCGCGATGATCGCGGTAACCGTCGCGTCACCCACGATATTCGGAACCGTGCGGCACATATCGAGAAGCCGGTCGATTCCGAGGATCAGCGCAATTCCTTCTTCCGGAATGTTCACCGACCGAAGAACGATAATCAACATGACGATGCCGACACCCGGAACCGGTGCTGTTCCGATAGAGGCGAGAACCGCGGTCAGCAAGACCGTCAGTTGCTGCCCGAGTGTGAGATCGAATCCATACACCTGCGCAATGAAGACCGCGGCGACCGCCTGATACATCGACGTTCCATCCATGTTGATGGTCGCCCCGAGGGGAAGAACGAAGCTCGTGATCTTCTTCGGAACACCAAGATTCTTTTCGCACGACCGCATCAGAACCGGCAGTGTTGCGCCGCTTGAACTGGTGGTAAAAGCCACGAGCATCGCATCTTTGATTCCGGCGTAGAATTTCTTGTATGGAATCTTGGCCAGAAAACGAACGGCCAAGCCAAGCGTCCCAAACGTTTGCAGCGCGAGTCCGAGTATCAGTGTTGCCGCATACCAGACAAGCGTTCCCAAAATCTCAAACCCAAACTCCCCTACTGTCGCCGAGATCAAGGCAAACACTCCGTAGGGAGCGACGGTCATGATGATCCCCACCATTTTGATCATCGTTTCGCTGAGACCCTCGAAAAAGTTGACCACTGGCCGCGATCTTTCTTCGCTGACCATCGTCAGGCTCACACCCACCATCAACGCAAAGAACACGATCTGTAACATCTCTCCGTTGGCCAGAGCATTCATTGGATTGGTGGCCACAATATTGATTACGACATCAAGGAGGCTGGGTGGCTCAATAGCTGCCGTTACCGCATCGGGCTGGAATTCCATCATAAGCTTGGACTGTGCGTCGGCAGAAAGTTGTTTCCCGGGTTGAACAAAATTGACGAGCATCAACCCGATCGTGATCGCCGAGGTGATCGAGGCTAGATACCAGAGGAGGGTTTTTCCACCGAGCCTTCCGACCCGCCGTATGTCACCCAAACTCGCCGCCCCGACGATAAGCGACGAAAGCACGAGCGGAATAGCGATGAACATCAGCAGGCGGATAAATACTGTGCCGATCGGTTTGATGACCACCGCAATCGTTTTCACTTTCTCAAAGTCGCGGATTTTAGAAATCCGGAGTGCTTCCCCCCCATCACTGGCAACGACCATGACCAGCTCGGCCCGGCGGTCTTTCGGGTACGTTCGGAAGAACTGCATAATCCTCAGCTGTTCATCCTTCCCGAATGATCCGGCCACGATCGAATCGGCAACCACAAAATCGACACGATCCCAATTCTCAATCGTCGTTGTCTGATCAGCGTTGTCAACGCGATGCCGGACATTGAGTTCGTGCTTGCTAATGTTGAACAAGGCACCGAACAGCGCGCCCAACACCAGAGCCGCGAGAATCTTGTGGTGCAGTGGAATCGTCTTCCAGGAAATCTTCATGGTCATGCGAACCTTTCCTTAATCGGTCTTCTTGCCAAACAGATAGAGAAAGCCAATCATGATACCGGTTCCAACGGCAATTGAAATCCAAGGGGACATTCCGAATGCGGTAGGAATATCGCCGACCAGCATGCCAACTACCGCTGCAAGCACCGCATATGGCAGCTGTGTCCGGACGTGGTCGATGTGATCACAGGCTGATGCCATAGAGCTCAGAATTGTCGTATCGGAAATCGGCGAACAATGATCGCCAAAGACGGCTCCGGCAAGCACGGAACTAATGACACCATGCAATACGATCTCCAAATCAGCCAGGGATAGATTCGCATCCAGCCCCAGCGTGTGCGCAAGCGGAATGACCAGCGGCATCATAATCGCCATGGTTCCCCAGCTTGTCCCGGTAGCGAAACTGACGACGGCGGCGATGAGAAACGTGAGAACGGGGAGCCAGTGCGGTTCGATGGTTCCACGAAGGATTTGCACAAGATATCCCGCTGTATTTACTTCTTCGGTGACTGCCCCTATCGACCATGCGAGGACAAGAATCAGCATGGCAAGGAGCATTGATTTGAGTCCGTTGAACCATGCATCCACTGCTTCCGTTACTTTGAGAATCTTCTGTCCCACCGAGAGAACGATCGCCACGAGACATCCTGTGAATGACGCCCACAGGAGAGAAGCGTACGAATCCGATTTGCTGATGATGTTTCCGATTGTGTGCGATTCAATCCCAGCTTCGCGCAACGCAGACGTCCCGGTGCTGTACAATCCATAGATGCCAACGATAAGTATGGAAATAATCGGCAGCATTCCGTTGTACCATCGCGCGGGTTTGTCGGTTGAATACTGCGATGTCGTTTCCGTAAGATCGACCGCCGGATGGGATCCTTCACGAAGGACTTCTCCGGTGGCGCGTGCGCGCCGTTCAGCCGAGAGCATCGGCCCAAAATCCCGACCCATGTACGAAACAAGAAATACCAATATCAGGGTAAGGATGGGATAGAATCGATACGGAATTGTCTGGATGAACACCGAGTAGGCATCCTCATTCCAGTGAATCAGCTTCAATCCCTGTTCAATGAGTCCCACCTCATAGCCGATCCATGTGGAAATCAGGAACACGCTCGTTACCGTTGCAGCTCCTGCATCAACGATGAATGCGAGCTTCTCGCGCGAAATCCACAGCCGGTCCGTAATTGGTCGCATCAGATTGCCACGCACGAGTACGTTTGCGTAGTCATCAAAGAACATCACGAATGACATCGCCCACGCGGACACCTGTCCACCCCGCGCATTTCGGGCGTACCGGGTAATCAGATTGGCAATCCCGATCGTCCCGCCGTTTTTCGAGATCACACCCACCATTCCCCCGAAGAGCATGCTGAAGAGAATGATCTGCATGTGGCTGACGTCCGAGAGAGCCTTCACGATAAAATGATCGAGCACACGGAACATTCCACCAATGACATTATAGTCAAAGAGAATGATCGCCCCCACCCAGATTCCCGCGAACAACGAGATGACGACCTGACGCAGAATCAGCGCAAGAAGAATCGCCACAAGAGGGGGCAGAATACTGAGAAATCCGGGGATGACACGCGCTGATGCCTTCGACTCAACGTTCCCCGCGCGCACGACAATGTCCCTGGATCCGGATTCTCGGATGATAGCATTTTCAACAATCAGTTTCCCTTCCGCAAAAGGAGGAATCGTTGCGGAATGGTCGCCGATGACATTGAGTTCAATTCCCCCGATCTCCGCGCGTTCTCCGTAAGTCGTCAGCGGGTTTCCCGCCGAATCTTTCGCGACAATTTCGAGCGAAAAATTGACGCCCGACAGAATAAGCTGTGGTACTTTGATATCAAACGAGGAGGGTTGTGCCGGGGATGGGCGCGATATGAAGAAGAGTGTGAGAAGAAGGAAACCCGTGAATCTCAAGGATTGCGTCCCTCGTGATGGCGTGCTGCAGACCGAGCAGCGGTTGGTGTTTTCAAATAGTGGTTCGAATCTAAAAAGAAACGCCAGGAAATGCAATGCAAAAACCGAATCGTCACGTTTCCTTCGCAGGCTCGTCGACCCGTTGGAGGAGAATCAAACCGAGCACTAAGAAGAAGGCAACGGAAATTATCGCGTTGCGTTGATTGGACACCGAAGAAACGATTCCAAATACCAGGGGACCGAGAATTGCGGAGGCCTTTCCGAAGAAGGAAAAGAACCCAAAGAATTCGGTTTTCTTTTCCATCGGCGTCAGATGGGACATCAGGCTTCGACTGATGGATTGAGAGGAACCCAGTGCAATCCCGGCGAAAAAGCCAATCGCATAAAAGTGTGTCTTTTCGACAACCAGGTACGACGCCACCACGATGGCCAACCAGATAAGCAACGAGATATTGAGCGATTTCTTTTGTCCAATGTGATCCGCCAGAATCCCGAACAATACGGAGCCGATCATCGCTGAGGTTTGAACCATTGCGAAGAAAAGAACGATCTCATCCAATTCAAATTTCAGTGTCTGGCGCGCGAAAATCGCCGAGAATATGATAATCGTGTTCACGCCATCGATATACACAAAATACGCGAGGAGAAATTTCCCAACATTTTTGTACCGTGAGAATTCCCGAAAGGTTGATCGGACACGGCGTAACCCAACGCGAACAAGATCAAACTGAACTGCTGGCCGGTGCTGGCGATCGGGAACAACAAGGAATAGGGGGAGGGAAAACACGAGAAAGAACGATGCCGCCATCAGAAAACTCAACCGGATACTCCCAAGGTTCATCTCATCAAATCCCCCCTCGTAGAGCGGAAAGGCAAGCAACAACGTGACCAGCGATCCGACATATCCCATGGCAAAGCCATATCCTGATACTCTCCCATAGCTGCGCTCGGTGGCGATCTCCGGCAGGAATGCATCATAGAATACCAGTCCCGCCTCGAACCCGATGTTGGCGAGGATCAGCAGCAGCATGCCGGTAAGGATCATTGAGCCTTCGACAAAGAACAGCGATGCGGTCGCAGCAATACAGAGACCGGTGAACACCGCGAGGAACCTCTTTTTTCCTGCGCCATGATCGGCTGCAGCTCCGAGAATAGGAGAGAGAAGTGCCACGATCAGCATTGAAGCGCTGAAGGAAATGCTCCAGAGAAGATCGGCCGCGGAGCTGTCGCCCGCGACGATCTCCCGGAAGTAGGTGGGAAACCCAACCGTGAGGATGATTACATAGAATGCGGTATTTGCAAAATCGAAGAGGGTCCAGGCAAATATTCTTCGGCGGGGCGTACTGATCTCAGCGCTCATGGGGCGGAGTTTTTTTGATCGAGGTTTCGAGCAATCCCCTACCAGTTTTCTTGATCTTGCCTCCACCCCGGAGCTCTTCAAATACGGAATCGAGCACACCGTTGACGAACTTGTCGCTCTTTTCAGTGCTGAATCGGCGGGCAATCTCTATTGCCTCATTGATTGATACTTTGGGAGGAATATCTTCAAAATAGAGGAGTTCGCAAATTGCCATGCGTAGGATAATCATATCGAGAATTGCCAACCGGCTGAACTCCCAATTGGCTACTCGTTCCCGAATAATGGTGTCGAGTTCGTCACTCGTCTGCACAACTTTCATGGTCAGACGCTTTGCAAAATCAACCATCTCGGGTTGTTCGTCTAGATCAACCAGGATTTGTTGGATAACAAACTCAATCGGCTCGCGCGACAGTTCATACGCGTAGAGAGTCTGAAGAACTCGTTCACGGACTTTTCGACGCCTCTGACTCATCTCTTTCGTTTCTCACACTCTAGAATTGCATCCGGCAAGCCGCCGACCTTTGGCACGAATTCTGGAAAGAACGGCTCGGCGAACACGGGGACATTCCCTCCATGCCTAGCAGCACAAACGTTCGGTCTCATCGTGCGAGACCGCAATACAATACTACTTTTTGACGTCAAGTGAAACCCTTGGAGTACCCGCGGTAGGATGGGTATCGACGATCACGGGGGCATCAAAGACTCTGGATAACGTTGGTGCTGTCAGCACTTCGGACGGGCTCCCCATTGCCGCGATTCCCCTCTCGTATTCCGCTGACTTGCTCTGGTTTTCGCCACGAGGCGCAAGGAGAAGAATTCGCTTGCTGAATACCGACGCGAGGTTGAGCTCATGCGACACACAAATGATGGTCAGATTCTGCTGCCTATTCTGATCCTTGAGGATTTCAAAGACTTCAAGCTGGTGTGCAATATCAAGGTGAGCATTTGGTTCATCGAGAAAGAGAAGTTGAGGTTGCTGAGCCAGCGCTCTCGCTATGAGCGCGCGCTGCCGTTCTCCGCCGGAGATCGCCGTAATCGGTTTGTCGGCCAGTTCCAGAATCCTTACTTTCCTCATCGATTCACGGGCGATCTCAATGTCATCAGCTCCTTCAAATCCAAACGAACGCACGTGGGGCGTCCTCCCCATCAGCACAACCTCCATGACCGTGAATGGAAAAAGCCAGCTCGAGTCCTGTGGAACATAACTTATTAACCGCGCGAGCTGTCGATGGGGATACTGAGAAAGGGGTTTTGACTGGAGATCAATCGACCCCTCCTGAGGCTCAAGGATACGCGTCAATATCTTCAAAAGGGTGCTTTTTCCCGAGCCGTTTGGACCCAAAACGCACAGAAAATCGCCGGCGGGAACATCCAGACTAAGCCCCCGGAATATGGGGTTGGATGGATAACTAAACGAGACGTTGTCAAGTCGAAGGATCATGCCGCTTTTTGGGCCACCATGCCGATATGTTCTCAATTTGTTGTTTTCCCTGATTTCCGGCTTATCCAGTCTTCGATAATAGTGTCGAAAAAATACACAAAGTCGCCTTGTGAGGCAAGGCACATTTCACGTGTGACCGCCTTCGGAACACAACAAGTATTCGTCTCGGATTGGGTTGCATCTGATGACTCCTATTCAGATATTTCTGCGAATCGTTTCCACGTTTCTTCAGGGGCGTTTTTCCATCACACCATGAAATCTCGTTCCTTCCTCCTTTGTGTGATTACGCTGTTTTGTGTTCGAGGCGGCCACTCTCCCCTTTTTGCACAGCGGTCAGTCTCCGCACATCCGCGCGTGGCCAATATTGCCATCGATGGCGTTTTATCGGAATCCGACTGGCAACGCGCGCCCATTACTTCTTTTGTCCAACGTGAACCAGACGAGGGAACACCAGCCAGCGAGCAAACGGAAGTATGGGTTTCGTACGACTCCGAGGCGCTCTATGTTGCCGCTCGAATGCATGACCACTCGCCGGATTCCATCGTTGCGCGTCTCGTCCGTCGCGATGAAGGATTTGACTCAGACTGGTTCCGCGTATTCATTGATACAAACTATGATCGACTTACCGGATACGTCTTTGCGACAAATCCGACTGGCTCTATCTCCGACGGCTTGTACTATGATGATAACAAGGTCGATCTTTCCTGGGACGGAGTCTGGTCGGTTGGCGTCAAGAGGGATTCTCATGGATGGTCTGTCGAGTTCCGTATTCCTTTTTCGCAACTCCGGTTTGAACGGAGAGATCCCTTCCTGATGGGAATAGAATTCGAGCGGCGCATCCATCGCAAAAATGAATACTCTTACCTCACCCTTCACCCGCTGAATGATCAAGTTCGCGTTTCCCGCTGGTCTCAACTTTCAGGTTTGGAGGGAGTCGACCCCCCAACAAGACGCGAGTTCATTCCGTACGTTGCCACAACAGCGAAATTTGTGGAAAGCCCACCCGTCCAGAGTTTCAACAAGGGACGAACAGACCCGTATGTCGTCGGAAGAGATTATTTCGCTCACCTCGGTGCGGACCTCAAAATTGGTTTGACCGGCGATCTTACCATGGATGCAGCGCTTAACCCTGATTTCGCGCAGGTTGAAGTAGATCCTGCCGTGGTCAACTTGACGGCCTATGAGACTTACTTTGAAGAGAAGCGCCCCTTTTTTCTGGAAGGTTCGACTATCCTCCGTTTTGGACAGGGGGGTGCGACAAGTCTGATGAACTTCAACTGGAGCGATCCGATGTTTTTTTATAGCCGAAGGATCGGGCGGGCTCCCCAGGGAAAAGTTCACCACATCGGGTTCATTAGAATTCCGGATCGCACAACGATCCTCGGTGCTGCAAAAATCAGCGGAAAAACGGAGACCGGATGGTCACTCGCGGCGCTCACGGCAGTCACAGAGCGTGAGTATGGAAGTGTGGACTCTGCAGGGATTCGTTTCGACGAGGAAATCGAACCGCTTAGTGCATTCACTCTCGTCCGCGCAAAACGTGAATTCAGTAATTCCAGACACTCCATTGGTTTGTTGGGAACGTACGTTGAGCGCGATATCCGAACCGACGAGTTGTCAGCGATTCTGAATCGGAGAGCGATGACTCTTGGGATCGATGGTTGGTATTCTTTCGACGACCGAAAGGAGTGGATTCTTACCGGATGGACGGGTTTGTCTCGCGTCGAAGGAAACTCCGATCGGATTTTTTCTCTCCAGCACTCTTCACAGCACTATTTCCAGCGTCCGGACGCGACTCACGTCACAGCAGATTCCTCCGCAACATCGCTGACAGGGTGGGCCACACGCATCTGGCTTTCAAAGGACAGAGGAAATCTCCGGATCAACGGTGCGATCGGCGTTATCAATCCCAGTTTTGAGTTGAATGATCTGGGATTCCATTCCAAATCGGATATCGTCAATACCCACCTTTACGTGGCGTACTCCTGGTTTGAGCCCGATCGAGTGTTCCGATACAAGTCAATTGGGGCAGCGGTGCTGCAGGAATTCAATTTTGGGGGCTTAAGAACTGCTCACACTTACGTCCTACTGACGAATCTCATGTTGCGCAGCTACTGGGGGGGATATGTGTTTCTCGGCTACGACGGCGAAAGTTTTGACGACCGTCTCACCCGCGGAGGACCACTTTCAAAACTGCTCAGCAGTATCTACACTTCGATGTATTTTTACAGTGATTCACGAAAGAACGTCTCCGGAACTCTATCTCTGTTCGGATCCAAAAATGAATCCGGAGCCTGGAATATCTCGTCAAGTTTCAATATTAACTTCAAACCTTCAAAAGCCACACTGATTTCGGTGGGTCCCTCTGTTTCCCGTCGGCACAGCATGGCTCAGTACGTCGCCACGATCAACGATATTACAGCTTCCCAGACATTCGGAAAGCGCTACGTCTTCGCAACTCTGGACCAGACGACACTCGCGGCCACCATTCGACTCAACATGACATTCACACCGCGTTTAAGTCTTCAGCTTTACACGCAACCCTTTCTTGCAGCCGGAGACTACTGCGATCTGAAGGAACTTGCCCAACCCCGGACATTCCGGTTCAACACGTATGGAATGGGGGAATCAAGCATCACTCGTTCCGGCAGCTTCTATGATATAGATCCCGACGGGCCTCTCGGACCGGCCGCCAGGTTTTCTGTCTTGAACCGAAGTTTCAACATCGGATCGCTCAAGGCAAATGTTGTTCTGCGATGGGAGTTTCTCCCCGGATCGACCTTGTATGCCGTGTGGACGAACATGAAATCGTTTTTCGAGCCCTACGGAAGACTGCGACTTGTTGATGATATTGATTTGCTCTTACGAGATCGTCCGGACAACGTACTCTCCCTCAAGCTAAGCTACTGGCTAAGTCCGTAGTGTGTGGAGGAAGTACGCGGGGCTCGTTTTACGCGAGGGTGATGAAAGAAGAGGGGAATTTGGGAGGAATGTAAGTCCTGCTTACTGTCTGAAGGGGGAGGGAATGACCATCGCTCGATACTCCGGTTCTCGCATTAAGAACACAAAATCTGCGCTCAGTATTTCCGGAAGTAAAAACTCTGCATCAACTCCATTCTGAAGCGCCCGAAGCGCTTCTGCTCGTTTTCCCTGCACCCAGAACATCCTTGCCTGACGGTACAGCATCACTCCCGATCCCTGAGTTACCGCCAGCGAACGAGCCATTTCTTCTTCGGCTTCCTTAAATCGGCCTAACCGGGAGAATATCAGGGATAGGTACGATCGAACCTGAGGGTCTTCCCCTCGTTCATCCAGAATCTCTCGAGCCAATTCCTGGCCTGACTCAAGAAATCGCAATGACTCCTGGACCTGACCAGCCAGTTGATATGCCCGCCCCACCCAGTAGTACGCACGGACATCATCACCACGTTGTTGCAGGATTTGCTCGGCTGCCTGTATGGCGCGCGCGCCGACGCCTTCGGCATGCCATGCAGAGAACCGGTATCGCGTTGTCAGAAGAAATTCATCTCCCCCGAGCCTTACAGCTTCCTCATATGCCCTGCCGGCCTCGACGTAGCGTTGCATGAAATGAAAAACAATGCCGAGAACTTCGCGAGATTCCGGATTTCTTGGATCCAATCGGCTGGCAGCTTGCGCATATTCCAACGCTCGTTTATCTTCTCCCTTCGCCAGTTGAAGCAACGCGAGTTGTCGTCGAACTTCCGCACTCCCGGGCTGATTTTCAAGTGCTACGAGGAGATGATTCTCCGCATCGGACCACCGTTGGCTGTACCGGAAAATCGTTCCGAGGTTCTGAGTCGCGAGAACGTTGTTCGGATCCAGTTTCAGCGCCTGCGTGCTTGCCTCATACGCTTCACGGAGCGTTTGAATGTCCGGTTCCCCGGAAAGCCTGTAGTGGCGGATAATCCCGCTGCCCAGGGCTGCATGTGCCTGCGCAAACGTAGAATCGATCAGCGTTGCATTCCTCAGAGCCGCGACTCCCTCAGCCACTACGGTTCTATCCAACTGCTCGGTCTTCCAAATCCCCTTGAGGAACCAATCCAGAGCAACCTGATTGCGCGAGAGGCGAGTCGGATCAGATGCATCGAGACCAGCGCCCGTCAGAGACAGAAATTCCCGAACCACCTGTTGGCGAATGGAGGGCTCGGAAAGTGAATTTGAATCGAACGACTGGGTCCATACAACTGATTCGTCTTTAGTTCGAATAATGTTTAGCGTAGTTCGGAATCGATCCCTCTGAACGCTGATGTTTCCCGTGACAACATATCGGACATCAAGATCCTGTCCGATTTGAGCTGCATTCGGACTCCCATTTCCCAGCCGCGCAGAAGTGGGAAATGAAATGACGGTTATGGGTTTGTAGCGCGCAAGCTCTTGAGTCATAAGCGCCGCGAGCGCCTCTCCGGCATGGAGGGAGTCACTCTCTGAAGGCTGGACAGACAGGGGGAGAACTGCCACGGAGGCAATCTGTGGAACTACAAGATTCCGGACTTCCGTATAGATGACCGTCGTGAGGAGATAGATCCCGACAATACCACCAACCGCAATCATGACATATCTCAGGTACTTCTTTCGTTTCTGCTGGGTTTCCCACTCTCTGATGGTGCGGATTTTGATTTTTCTCGGGCGACGTGCAGGTGTGGGTTCACCAGTCCGAACTCGGGTCGCCTCGGCTTCTGCCTCCATCAACTCATTCCGTAGGCGCTCCGCCGCCCGGATTCGTTCTTCGAGTTCCTTTGCCTCATCGTTGTGGGGATCAAGAGGATAGACTTCCCGAATTGCCGCCAATGCATCGACGTACCTATTCTGACCCAGATAGATACGCGCCTGCTGAAGATGTTGCTCTACTAATTGAGCCCGCTCTTCGGCCCTTCGACGCTCTTCCTTGAGTTTTTCAAGCCGATCGTGTTCCTTCAGTTTGAAGCGTTCTTCTTCAATCTTCAGTTGCAGTATTTGGGCGTTTGCGTGGATGGCAACCACTTTGAAAATTTCGTTGAGCTCCGCCTCCGCCTCGTCCAGCTTTTCCGCCGCAAACAGTTCCTGGGCTTTTTCGAGATGCCGCTTGATAAACTGCTCTTTCTCCCTCTCGGCCCTTTGTTCCCGAACATCGATCTTTCGTTTGGCTGCTTCAACCCGCTGAGCTTCCTCAGCCTCCCGCTGTGTCGAGGCTTCAACTTTCTTGAGCGGGTGAATATCCTCGCGCAATCGAGAGGGCTTCGAAAGCTCGGGGATAGAATTCATCAGGACTTCATAGATCTCAATGGGCTCGGCTATATTTTTGAACTCCATCACTCCGAGCGAATAGGTCTCAAGATCCATCTTGTTCTTGACCTGATTGTGGATATCCTGGGAGATACAGATGCGGTTGGGGCTGGTGACCGCCTCAATGCGAGAAGCGATGTTCACGCCATCGCCAAAGATATCGTGTCCGTCAGTAATGACATCCCCGAGATGGATTCCGATCCGGATTTCAATTCTCTCAAGCTCGGATTTCCCCTTGTTATAGTACCAGAAAATCTCTTGCGCCTCGATGGAACATTTGACCGCGTTCACAGCGCTTCCGAAATCCACCATGAACGAATCACCGATCGATTTGATGACCTTGCCGTCGTACTTCGCGACAAGTTCGTTCATCATGGCATCATGTGCCTTGAGGAGCGCCATCGCGACGGTCTCGTTTTCTCCCATTTTTCGGGAAAAACCCTTGATGTCGGTAAACATGATGGCGGCAAGTTTACGAGAGCCGATATCTTCAGCCGGAGGCATCAGGAATCCTTCTACGTATGTACAGCTCTTGAATCGATTAAGACTATTCAAATAGCACAAATTATTCTAAGATAGGCAGGGGTCAAACGAATGTCAATAATCCGAGTCACAGAGCGAGGCTGAGATTGAGCTCTCACGTTCATGCGCGCGCAGTGATCCCTGCACTCTCGAGAATCGCCGGAACAACATCGTACTTCGTAAATGGGGGCATCAGGTAGGCCCCGGCGACCAGTTTCTTCGCTTCCTGGAGGAACAAAATCGCGTTCTCATTCCCGACAGCGGCGGCGCCTCGACCTGCATTATGAAGGGCCTTGCGCAGGTTGTGGGGGATTGAAATACCGGGCACTTCGTTGTGGAGAAATTCTGCATGATGGTAGCTTCGGAGAGGGAGAACTCCAACCATCACGGGAATCGGCCATCGGCGGATCCGTTCGAGG
>Ga0208244_100609_pt1 | contig 30799 bp, 28 predicted proteins | sample SubbioCR12Aug_5A_FD_184828 | JGI IMG/M metagenome (GOLD analysis project Ga0208244, IMG submission 184828) | Serpentinite rock and fluid subsurface biosphere microbial communities from McLaughlin Reserve, California, USA - CR12Aug_5A (SPAdes) | ecosystem: Environmental > Terrestrial > Deep...
TGAAAAAGGAGGCATCGACTGAAGTCGACGCCTTTCAGTCAGCGAAACCCTTCGGGTTTTGTCGAAAAACTAGCCGTCCGATTTATCGGATGGCGTGAAGGAACGGTTTTTCAACAGCCTGTTAGGGAAGAAATATGTGTGGTGGGTGAAGGACAAACTCGACTTCGCGCTGATGCAGCGGACACTCGAGTTGTTCAGGGGCCTGAAGGATTTTCAGTCGTTTACGGCTGACGACCCGGAAGAGAAATCAACGAAGGTGTTGGTTGAATCGATGGAAATCGCGAGGGCAGGGGATCTCATTCTCGTGCGGATCGTCGGATCGCATTTTCTTTGGAAGATGGCGCGACAGCTCGTGGGGATCCTGGTTGAGGTTGGAAGGGAGACATACACGGTTGAAGAAGTGTCATCATTCCTGCGAAACGAGTCGAGGGAACCGGCAAAAAGCACGGCTCCCCCATCCGGGCTCTTTCTTGAAAGGGTCTACTACAAGGGAGATAGAAGACTGAAAGAACTGCGGCCGATCCTGAATATTCTCTCGGAGGAGCAGGAATAGTACTGAAGTGGTTTCACCGCTTGGACTTTTTCAACCGCTCACAGATCAATCGTATCCCTTCGAGAACAAGCGAAGGCTCACAGGCGTCGATGGACTTTGAGTTCTCCGTGAGAAATCCGCAGAAGCCCCCCGTGGCAATGACCCGCGCACGCGTCCCCTCGCGCTTCTTCATTTCTGATTGCAGACGATTGACCATTCCTTCCATCGCATCAATGGCGCCGTACAAAATCCCTGCCTGCATGCTGCTGACGGTATCCCGCCCAACGATCTCATCCGGAAAATGAAGCTCGACTTTAGGGAGCTTGGCCGCGCGGCGGTGAAGGTCCGCGGCTGAAGTCTCCACTCCGGGGGCAATCACACCGCCGAGATAATCTCCGTTACCTGCCACCACGTCATACGTCGTTGCCGTGCCAAAATCGATGATGATCAGCGGACCACCATACTTCGCGTATCCGGCGATCGCGTTACAAAGTCTATCAGCTCCCACGGCGGTTGGATCGGTGTACTGAATGGCGATGCCAAGATCTAAAGCAGAATGAACAATCGTTGGCTCCAGGTCGAAATACTTCTTGGCCATCACGAGGTAGATGTCGGTGAGGTTTGGAACGACGGATGAGATCCCAATTTCGCGGATGGACTTGGGCTCAATGGCAGCATCGCGCAGGAAGTGGCGTAAGCTACTTCCCACTTCGTCCTCCGTGCGTTGAACAAAACTTGTCACGCGCCAGTCAGCAAGGAGGCTAGCGCCATCATAGATTCCGTACACAGTGTGAGTGTTTCCTATGTCGATTGCGAGAAGCATAGCAGGTCTTTGATTCGGTGGGGATGACGGATCAGGTATTGTGAACGGTTATATCACCGGCATGAATTGTATGCAACCCCTTTGAAGTTTCAAGAATCAGGCCCCCGGTAGGGCTGAGCGCAAGGGCGACCCCGGAGATCGTCCGGGATCCTTCCATCACATCGATGGTCTTTCCGAACATGCTGCAGCGATCCTTCCACTCATCCAGAATAAGATCATAGCGAGATATTTGCACGTCGTGATAAAGACCGTCAATTTCCTCGAGGATGCGTTGGAACAGCTTCACGCGGTCAATTTCCGTATTCAACTCTTTCGCGATTGATGTTGCGCGCTCTTTCAATTCCCGGGTGAAGGTCTTCTGATTGACATTTAGTCCGATTCCGAGAACGGAGTACGCGACATGTTCCTCCTCGAACGAATTCTCAATCAGGATCCCGCAGATCTTCTTTCCATTCAGAAGGATATCGTTGGGCCATTTGCATTCAACGCGCCGGCCCGTAATCGATTCGATCGCCCGAGAGACGGCAATGGCCGCATAGAATGTCAGAAGGCCGCTCTGTTCCTTGTTCAATTTCGGTCTGAGCAAAACAGAGAAGAGAAGGTTCTTTTCCGGTTCAGCCAGCCACTTCCGCCCCAGACGACCCCTCCCCTCAGACTGGTAGTCGGCTGCGACAACAGAACCCTCATCGGTACCGGCCTCAGCCAGTGCGCGGGCACAGGTGTTGGTAGAGTCTATGGACTCAAAAAGGAAGAGTTTCTTCCCGACGATGTTTGTTTTGAGCCCCTTTGAAAGTTCGGTCTTTGAGAACATAGTATGGGTGTGTCGACTAACTCGGCGACCCCCGACCATGGCCTCTGCCCTGGCGGGGTGGATGAGCATACCGAAAAAGGGAGTTAGATGCAAGGGCAAGGAACAAAATGCAGACTGCACAATTAGCAGAATACATGACATTATTGCGGGATATTTGTCAAGTATTGCAGAGAATGTATGCCAAATTGGCTGACGAACGTATTAGATCAATCCGGGCGAATTTCTCCTTCTGTGGAGTAAGTCTTTGTGGTGTAAGAAGATAGATGGCTTTTGTTCGGGGGATGAAGTTTTGGCACGGGGGTTGCGTAAAGAAACGGTGTCGAACTAACATCTATAAACAATGGAGTAATTGCGAAATGTATTTCAGGATTCATGGATACCCGGTTGCCATGCACGCAAATATTGCGTCGGCAAAAACTAATGACGGCATAAATGAGATTATCGAGAATCTCTTCAATGAAGGCGAAAATCCATCGACGAAATTCGGCCCGGACGTCAATATCGTCGAACTCAAGAATAAGTTCGAAATTGTGGCGGAACTACCCGGCGTGAAGAAAGAAGACCTTGCGCTCAAAATGGAAAATGGGGAGTTGTCCCTGTCCGCAGAACGGAAGTCGTATGATGTCGGCGAAAACTCCCGGGTGGTACGGAGGGAGCTGCGAAGGGCCGGAACCGTGGCAAGAACATTTCGCATTCCGTCCGAGGTCGATCCGAGCGAGATCAGCGCTCAACTGACCGATGGAATTTTGCGGATCGAATTGCCGAAGAAGAAAGCAGCACAACCGATGGAAATCCGCGTGAAGTAGCGCGCGAATGATTTGAAAGGAACAGAAAGAATGAACAAGAATATTTCAACAGAACTCACGAAAACGGGGAGCCGGGCACTTGCAACCAGACCTGAGGTCCGGTTCATTAGCCCGTCATCGGACATCTACGAAAGGGCAGACTCATTCACGGTCGTTGTCGAGATGCCGGGAGTGACCAAGGATTCGCTCTCCGTCAATATCGAAGCCAACCGCCTCATTATCAAAGGAATGGTTGTCACGCATCCGGCTGAAGGAGGAAATCCGATTCTTCAGGAATTACCGGAACGGAACTATTACAGAGTCTTCAATCTGTCCGACGGGATCGACACAAAGAACATCGAGGCGGGTCTTGAGGATGGTGTTCTGACGATCATCCTGCGGAAAACCGAAAAATTGCGATCCAGAGAAATACGTGTAAAGTAACCTGCAACAATGAGTAAAGGAGGAATGAATCATGAAACTGGCAAAATGGGCCCCCATGCGTGATTTTCCGAGCGACTTTTTCACCATGCGAAGAGAACTGGATCGGTTCTTTGACAGTTTTCTAGGAAGCGAATACGGCCATGACGAGACGCTTTTCCCGGCCACATGGACACCGGCCGCGGACATTGTCGAACGCGAAAACGACTATATCGTCAAGCTCGAACTTCCTGGTGTGAAGAAGAACGAACTGAAGATCACCATCGAAAACAATTTGCTGATTGTCAGCGGCGAAAAGAAACAAGAAGGCGAAACGAAGGATAAAGAGCACTACCGGTTGGAGCGGTCCTATGGGGCGTTCCGCCGAGCCTTCACGCTTCCGACGACGATCAAGGGAGACATGATCGAGGCCGCGTATGAAGATGGCATTCTCACGGTCACCTTGCCCAAAGCGGAGGAAGCAAAACCGAGGGCAATTGAAATCAAAATTAAATGAGATGACAATTGTTCGCGATCGAAACGGACGGTCAAGCTTTCATGCGAGGGCTTGGCCTGTCTGTTCATCAATAAGAGATTGGTGTTTCCCACAAGGCACCGACTTTTCATATAACAAAGGAGTAAGAGCATCATGGCAGGAAAATCAAACAAGATTATCGGAATTGACCTGGGAACGACAAACTCAGTTGTGGCTGTAATGGAAGGCAACGATCCTGTCGTCATTCCTAATGCTGAGGGAAATCGCACGACGCCTTCCGTTGTCGCGTTCTCAAAGTCGGGGGAACGTCTGGTCGGCGCAGCTGCCAAACGCCAGTCTGTCACGAATCCAAAGAACACGGTTTATTCGATCAAGCGATTCATGGGGCGCTTCCATAATGAGGTGAATGAAGAGATGAAGCTCGTTCCCTATGAAGTGATCAAAGGGGACAACAACACGGCGCGGGTGAACGCTGGTGATCGAGTCTATTCACCCCCCGAGATCTCCGCAATGATTCTTCAAAAAATGAAACAAACGGCCGAAGACCATCTGGGAGCGACCATCACCGACGCGGTCATCACGGTCCCTGCATATTTTAATGATGCACAGCGTCAGGCAACGAAGGAGGCGGGTGAGATCGCAGGCTTGAACGTGAGACGAATTATCAACGAGCCGACTGCCGCAGCACTGGCATACGGACTCGACAAAAAGGGAAAAGAAAGCAGGGTCGCAGTGTTTGATCTCGGAGGCGGAACATTCGATATCTCCATCCTCGAACTCGGTGATGGAGTCTTTGAAGTGAAGTCCACCAATGGAGATACCCATCTCGGTGGCGACAACTTTGATCACCGGATCATCGAGTACATCGCCGATGAATTCAAGAAGCAGGAAGGTATTGATCTGCGGAAGGACTCGATGGCGCTGCAACGATTGCGCGAGGCAGCCGAGAAGGCGAAAATGGAGCTCTCCCAACTCCTTCAGACAGAGGTCAATCTTCCGTTCATTACTGCCACTGCCGATGGACCGAAGCACCTCAATGTCAATCTCACGCGTGCGAAATTTGAGCAACTCGTCGATGATTTGGTGAAACGATGCATCGGGCCGGTGGAGAAAGCCCTTCGTGACGCGAATGCGAATCCGACGCAAATCGATGAAGTGATTCTTGTGGGGGGAATGACACGTGTTCCTCGCATCCAGCAACTCGTGAAAGATATTTTCGGGAAGGAGGGACACAAGGGAGTGAACCCCGACGAGGTCGTGGCGATCGGAGCTGCCATCCAGGGCGGCGTGCTTTCTGGCGACGTGACAGATGTGCTGTTACTCGATGTCACTCCGCTTACGCTTGGGATCGAAACGCTGGGCGGAGTGATGACAAACATGATTACGGCGAACACGACGATCCCCACGCGCAAAAGTGAAATCTTCTCCACGGCGTCTGACAGCCAACCATCGGTCGAAATTCACGTCCTCCAGGGGGAGCGTCCCATGGCAAACGATAACCGCTCACTTGGACGATTCCATCTCGATGGAATTCCCCCCGCACCACGCGGAGTTCCGCAGATCGAGGTCACTTTTGATATCGACGCGAGCGGCATTCTCCATGTCTCTGCCAAGGACAAAGCGACGAGCAAAGAACAATCAATCCGCATTACATCCTCGAGCGGATTGAGCGACCAGGAAATCGAGAAGATGAAGAGCGATGCACAGGCGCACGCGGCTGAAGACAAGAAGCGCAAGGAGTCGGTGGAGCTGAAGAATCAGGCCGATAGCTTGGTTTTCCAGACCCGAAAGCAGATCAAAGACTTCGGGGACAAGCTCAATGCAGAACTAAAGTCCAAACTCGAAGGTGCGGCAAACGCTCTCGAAGAGGCGATCAAGTCTGACAATCAGAGCGAAATCAAAGCGAAGACCGAAGCTTTGAATGCCGCCTGGAACGAAGCTTCGTCTCAGATGTACCAGGCCGCTTCTGCCGAGCAACCGGGTCCTCAAGAGGCTGCGGCCGGAGGTCAGCAGAAGACGGAAGAGGCGGGAAAGAAAGTTGAAAACGCGGACTTCGAGGTTGTTGACGAGAAAGAGGAGAAAAAGGACAAGCAGACAGAATAGCGTTTGACTCCTCAAGGGAAGTAAGGGGGTTATACAGGGCGAGGAGTCTTCCTCGCCCTTGCTATCGATGCCCATCCAGACTAATCGCATCATAAGGATATGCAGATATGAATTTCAATAAGTTTACAATCAAGGCGCAGGAGGCGGTTCAAAACGCGCTCGAGATTGCCTCAAGCTATGGCAATCAGATCATCGAGCCGGAACATCTGTTCGCCGCGTTGATCCAGGATAGCAACGGCGTCGTTGTCCCCGTGCTGCAGAAGCTGGGTGCAAACGTGAACTTCATCAAAATCAAGGTCAATGAGGCGATCGAACTTCTTCCCAAAGTCCAGGGCGCGGGCCTGGGAAACCAGCACATTTCCCAACAGCTCGGAAGAATCCTCGAGCTGGCACAGAAAGAAGCGACGGAATTGAAGGATGAATACGTGAGCGCGGAACATCTCCTGCTCGCTCTGCTTGAGGAACCAGGCAGGGGGGGTAAGCTCTCGGGTATCGCAAAGCTGGTCAAGGATCAGGGAATTGCGAAAGAGGGTGTCTACAAAGCATTGAAGGAAATTCGAGGTTCTCAGCGCGTAACCGACCAAATGCCCGAAGAAAAATACCAGTCCCTGCAGCGCTTTGGTAGGGATCTTAATGATCTCGCACGCAAAGGAAAGCTCGATCCGGTCATCGGTCGCGAAGAAGAAATCCGACGCGTGCTTCAGGTGCTTTCACGGAGGACCAAGAACAATCCGGTGCTGATTGGCGACCCCGGTGTCGGAAAAACGGCAATCGCGGAAGGGCTGGCACACCGGATAATACAGGGGGATGTCCCCGAGAATTTGAAATCGAAACGGATTGTCGCTCTGGACATGGGTTCCCTGGTGGCGGGAACGAGTTTCAGAGGACAATTCGAGGAGAGGCTTAAAGCCCTTCTCAAGGAAGTCACCGAATCAAACGGCGAAATCATTCTCTTTATCGACGAGCTTCATACACTCGTCGGTGCGGGGGCTGCTCAGGGGGCAGTAGATGCCGCGAACATGCTGAAGCCGGCGCTGGCGCGGGGAGACTTGCGAGCGATCGGAGCAACAACGATCGATGAGTATCGGAAATACATCGAGAAAGATCCGGCCCTCGAACGGAGGTTTCAACCGGTATTGATCGATGAGCCCGACATTGAAGACACGATCTCCATTCTTCGAGGCTTGAAGGAGCGATACGAAGTGCATCACGGCGTCCGGATTACGGACGGAGCGATCGTCGCAGCCGCGCAACTCAGTCATCGTTATATCTCCGACCGGTTTCTCCCGGACAAGGCTATCGATCTGGTCGATGAAGCGGCCTCCAAACTGCGAATTGAAATCGACTCAATGCCGGAAGAACTCGACAGCGTCGAACGTAAAATCAAACAGCTCGAAATCGAACGTGAGGCAGTGAAGCGCGAAAAAGATGCTGATTCGAAGTCGAGATTGGAAGAGATCGAGCGTGAGCACTCGGATATTTCGCAGAAACGGACAGAATTGAAAGCCCACTGGGAGAATGAGAAAGAGCTTATCCAGTCGATCCGTCGGATGAAGGAGGAGATGGAACATGCGAAGGGGGAGGCAGATCAAAAGGAGAGGGAGGGGGACCTGGGTCGCGTTGCAGAGCTTCGCTATGGAGTCGTTTCGGAACTGGAAAAGAAACTGAAGACCGCTTCTGCAAAACTCGCAGAGGTACAGCGAGACAAGAAGATGTTGAAGGAAGAGGTAGATGCCGAAGATATCGCGGAGATCGTCGCGAAGTGGACGGGTGTGCCGGTGACCCGTATGTTAGAAAGCGAGCGAACGCGGTTACTCCATCTCGAAGATCGGATTCATGAGCGGCTGGTCAATCAGGAAGATGGAGTCAGAGCTGTGGCAGATGCGATCCGGCGCAGTCGGGCAGGACTCCAGGATGACAAACGCCCGATTGGTTCGTTTGTCTTCCTGGGCAGTACTGGTGTCGGGAAAACGGAGCTTGCGCGTGCCCTGGCAGAATTCCTCTTCAACGATGAAACAGCGATGGTGCGTATCGATATGAGTGAGTACATGGAGAAGTTCTCCGTGTCGAGGATGATCGGCGCTCCTCCGGGATACGTTGGATATGAAGAAGGAGGCCAGCTCACAGAAGCTGTCCGACGAAAACCGTATTCCGTTATCCTGCTTGATGAGATCGAAAAAGCGCATAGTGAAGTGTTCAACGTCCTGCTTCAGGTACTCGACGAGGGAAGATTGACGGACAGCAAAGGACGGACGGTGAATTTCAGAAATACGATTATCATCATGACATCCAACCTTGGCTCGCATCTAATTCAGGATCAACTCCAGACGATTACGGAAGAGAACCGGGACGATATCGTGGGAGAATTGAGGGTCAGACTTCTTGATCTGCTTCGCCAGACGATCAGGCCGGAATTCCTTAATCGGATAGACGAGATTGTTCTCTTCAAGCCCCTCACGGCGACAGAAATTCGCAGAATCGTCGATCTGCAGCTGACGGAGTTTCAGAAATTACTGGCCGGTCGGAACATCTCGATGACAGCATCAGACGAAGCAAAAGATTGGCTCGCGAAGATCGGGTATGATCCTTCACTCGGCGCACGCCCCCTGAAACGGGTTATTCAGAAATATGTGACGAATGAGCTTTCAAGGAGAATTCTGACCGGGGCGATCCAAGAGGGGGGACACATCGAAATTGTTCTGGACGAACGTGGCCTCGTCGATTTCGTTTCAAGGGTTCAACCGCAAACCGTCTCTTAGCATTCTATGGAAGGAAAGTGAGTCATTCCGGACTTGCCTGCCCCGTGATGTCTTTACACTGGGATCCGCCCGCCTGCCCGAAAGAGTCACATGGAACGGTCGGGCAGGGAGTCTGATTCCATGTCAATCCATGAATGCATTTCACACTGAATTCTTCGTACCTTTCTCACCATGAAATACTCCTCTCTGCTTGGCCATACCTACGATGCGTTGCATGAATTCTTTCTGACCGGTAAGCCTGCCGACGCGATTCTCGATCGTTTCTTTCGTTCAAAAGAATATCTCGGTTCCCGCGATCGACGGTTTATTGCGGAGACAGCCTACGGCCTGCTCCGTAACCTTCGTCTGAACAAGGAGATCGTCTCGCGAATAGTTGGCCGCCGATACGCGGAGATCGGTGAGGAAGGGAAACTCCGATTGGCAATCCTTGCTTATGCCGTTGTTCTCGCTAGGCATGTTGATGCCGTGGGCGGAGAGATAGAAGAATTTGTCAAAGGAATTATTTCCCCTGACGATCTCGGGAGGGTGGTGAAGGGAATTCCGGATTTTCGGGTGGATGAATCGGATGATCGATTTTCGGATCCCGGAGTACGATATTCGTTTCCGGATTGGATGGTCGAGCGGCTTATCGTGGAATACGGACCGACAGACGCGGTACGCCTCTTTCAAAGTCTCAATGAACCCGCGCCACTGACGATCCGGGCGAACCTTCTGAAAGTCACGAGAGAGGAATGCCAAAACCATCTCTCCGCTGAGAATGTGAAAACCGAACTGACAGCATCCTCCCCGTTGGGACTCCGTATTGCGAAGCGATTGAACATTTTTCAACTCAAAGCGTTTCGGGAAGGGTACTTTGAAGTTCAGGATGAAGGGAGTCAGCTTCTTCCGCTGCTCATTGATCCAAAGCCCACTGCCAAAGTGCTGGATGCCTGTGCAGGAGCGGGAGGGAAGACGCTGGAACTCGCCGTGTTGATGAAGAACAGGGGAGAGATTCTCGCCGCGGATGTGCACGAGCGTCGGCTGGATGAACTCAGGAAGCGATCACGTCGCGCCGGTGTACACAACATCAGGACGAAGGTGATTGATCTTCTTGAGGATGACCTCTCTGTGATCGATCCCGTGTTCGATATTGTCCTGGTTGACGCGCCGTGCAGCGGTGTGGGGACGATTCGCTCGGAATCCCGGCATGAAATGGACAGTGACTGAGGCTACGGTTCGGGAAGTTGCAGAGAAGCAAAGACGTCTACTCTCGAACGGTTCCCGATTTGTCAAGCCAGGCGGGCTGCTCGTCTATGCGACATGCACCCTCTTCAGGGAAGAGAACGAGAATGTTGTGACAGATTTCCTGTCGTCTAATCCCAATTTCGAGTTGCAGGATCCGACAGCCAGAGTGAATCGACTGCAACTCACAAATTGTATATCCAAGGGGTATGTGAAGCTTCATCCTCACATCCATGGTACCGACGGGTTTTTCGGTGCCTTTCTCAAGCGACGAGATTAGTGTTTCGACAGGTCACACCGTCTCTAACCCACTGCCGCGATTGGTCTTCTTTCTCCCCTTATTCCCTCTATCTACCACTTCAACCAGCGTTTTCCAGTCATACTGCTTCGAGGAAGTTGAGTAGACGTCAATCTTCTGGGTTTTTTCCTTTTTCTTCGGAGGGCTTGCAGTCGGATGGTTTGAAGATTGACCCCATTGCTTCTTCTTTCCATGTCCGAATCGGCTTTGAGAAGACCTGTTTCGGTCGGTTTCCATTCGCTGTTTGGATGGAACGCTCTTAACCACGAGAGGTTCTTGATTTGTTCCCACGAATTTCTTCTCAAATGCCGGCCCGTGTTCCCGCCTCAGAATTTGAGGGGTTGCGGACTGGTGATCCGAAGCCTGGCGCCATTGCTTCTTTTTTCCATTCCTGAATCGCTTCTGAGAAGAACGATTTCGGTCGGTCCCTGTTCTTTGTTTTGACGGAACGCTCTTTTCCGCAGGGGATTCTTGCTTTGGTTCCTCAGGTTTCTTCTCGAAGGCTGGCGCGTGTTCCAGCCTGAAATTCTTTCCGATGAATCTTTCAATGCTTTTGAAATACTTCCGCTCGTCAGTTGAGACAAAGGTGATTGCATCGCCTGTCGCACTGGCTCGTCCTGTTCGTCCGATTCGATGAATATAGGCATCAGGGGTTTGGGGAGTGTCGTAGTTGAGGACGTGAGAAATACCGTCGACATCGATTCCGCGGGAGGCAACGTCGGTTGCCACGAGGATCTCGTATCGTCCTTGCTTAAACCCGGAAAGCGCCCGGTCCCGCTGGGCCTGCGTCCGGTCAGAATGGATCGAAACAGATGTCAAATTGTTCTTCTCCAATCGACGTGAGACCTTGTCAGCCCCATGCTTGGTTCTCGTAAAGATCAACGTACTTTCCATCGGATGTGTTTTGATCAGATGGAGCAGGAGATCCATCTTCGAATCGTGGGAAACGGAGTAGAAAGCCTGCTTCACGGTCTCAACGGGTCGGTGTTGAACGCCGACTTCGATAAAGTGAGGGTTATTTTGAGTTGACGCGCTCAGCTCCCTGATCTCTTTTGGCATCGTGGCAGAAAACAACAGTGTCTGTCTTTCCGCGGGAAGGCGGGCGATGATTCTACGGACGTCTTGAATGAACCCCATATCAAACATCCTATCCGCTTCGTCGATGACCAAGTAGCCGACATGAGAAAGATCTATCGAACGGCGATTGATCAGATCGATAAGTCGACCAGGGGTAGCGACAACAACATCAACTCCGCGGCGCAATTGTTTGATCTGGTTGTCGATATTCACGCCGCCATAGACGGTGGCGCTTGCTCGAGACGTAAATCGACCATAGGTGGAAACAGCCTCCTCGACCTGTTTTGCGAGCTCTCGCGTTGGCGTGAGCACCAGGCCTTTGATAACCTTTTTTCGGTGATCCCCCTTTGAGATCGACAATTGGTGAAGCAAAGGGACGACGAATGCAGCGGTTTTGCCTGTTCCGGTTTGTGCACAACCGATAATGTCCCTCCCCCCTATGGCTATGGGAATAGCTTGTTCCTGAATGGGAGTTGGCGTTGAATAGCCCGACGCAAGAATACCTTGCAGGACATGGTCTGAAAGACCGAGATGAAGAAATGACATGAAAATCCTAACAGTAATAATGAGAAAATGAAACGCGCGGTTGCTTGATGGAGATGAGCCGGAGAAGTTTGAGAGGTAGCCGATACGCGTTGGTTTTGAACGCGATCTCGGTAGAGAGGATGATTCTATCCCTGCACTACAGGCTTATGAACATCGGAGAGCGGGTCTCTGTTCCGCTTCCAATGCTTAGCGAAAGGATGCGGTATTGCGTTTTGCAACGACTCAAGGTAGCTATTTTTCGGATAGTATCCTAACGAAATGTTTCTTGGGTCTGATGCAATCGTCATCCACCCGATCGTGCTGAAGATTATCCCACCGAATAGCGGAAATCGATTGGGCGTGTGCCTGGAGATTGACAGGAAGCGATCCCGCTTCGCTGGACTCAGCGGGATGCGCAAAACGGCAACCACTCTCCCGACTTCGTCGGGATCGTGGGCCGTTTTGGCAAATGAGAATCCCGTTCCGATAGAAAATCGGAACGGGACCATAGTGAGTACACCCGGAGGGAGTCGAACCCCCAACCCTCAGCTCCGAAGGCTGATGCTCTATCCAGTTGAGCTACGGGTGCAACAAAATTGAAAATTTCAAATTGTCAATTTTCAATTATTTCGTGCGCCTGAAGGGAGTCGAACCCCTAACCCTCAGCTCCGTAGGCTGATGCTCTATCCAATTGAGCTACAGGCGCAACAAATCCAAGCAAAACAACCAAATCCCTCTTGATCCAAAGTCGCGGTAGCCCCATTTTCCCGCTCCTCAAGTAAACTCTATTCCCACGGTAGCATAAACTGGTATTGCTTGAAGGTGAACAAATCTAAGAAAAAATTCTCAAATCTTCAAGATTGATCCAGCAAATGGAATTCAGATGAGATTATTTACGGATTCAGGACGCACGAGTCGGGGGAATAGCCCGGCGAGGATTGATGCTACGGTTCCTTGTGCCACACCTTTGCCACGGATCTGATCAGCCAGGGGGTAGACATCTACACGGTGAGTCGCCTCCTCGGCCACGCCGATATCCGCACGACGCTTGTCTACGCCAAGGTGAACGTGGATACGCTGGAGCGTGCAGTGAAGCTCTTGGACGGCAGGTGAGCCAACGCTCAATACACGCTCTTCTCGTTATGGTTCATCTTCAAGCTATTGCTCGCGACATCACCGAGCGCAAGAAAGCTGAGGCGGCGCTGCGGGAGAGTGAAGCCTGTTTCCGCGAGATGGCCGAAACCATTCGCGAAGTGTTTTGGATGAGCACACCGGACATCAGCCGCATGCTGTACCTCAGCCCGGCGTTTGAGACTATTTGGGGTCGCCCCTGCCAGAGTGTTTTTGAAGACCCGCTCGAATGGGTGGACGCCATTCATGCCGACGACCGTGACCGTGTCCTGGCCGCGCTCGAGGGACCCGCGCGGGGCAAGTACAATGTGGAGTATCGCATAGTACGTCCCGATGGCGAAGTGCGCTGGATTCACGACCACAGCTATCCCGTCCACGACGACGCGGGGCAGATCATGCGCATGGTGGGCATCGCATCTGACATCACCGAGCTCAAACAGGTGGAAGAAGCGCTGCGGGAAAGTGAAGAACGTTACAGATCTCTGGTAGACAATATTGATTTTGCAGTCACTATGATCGACAGGGACTTCAAAATAATAATGACAAACGCCGTAATCGGGCGATGGTTTAACAAACCTACGTGTAAATTTGTAGGTAAAACTGTTTCGAAGAATTCGAGAAACGCCAAGCAATCTGTCAGCACTGCCCCGGAGTGAAGGCTTTGGCTACGGGTGAGCCTCAGCAAGTGGAGACCGAGGGCGTTCGGGATAATGGTAGCCGTTTTTCGGTACTGGTTCACGCTTTTCCGCTCTCCGGTCCGGATGGCGCGGTAAAGGGATTTGTTGAAGTTGTTGAAGATATCACCGAGCGCAAGCGTATGGAGGAACAAACTAAACAGCTACAGGAACATCTCCAGCTTCAAATCGAGAGAATGCCGATCGGATTGATTGTTTGTTTGGGACACAGAGTTTCGTGTGAGATCTTGGAATCCTGCTGCTGAGAAGATTTTTGGATTCACACCGCAAGAAGCGTTGGGGAAACATCCGTACGACGTCATTGTGCCAAAAGAGGCTCAACCCGAAGTGAATAATATTTGGGGTCGGCTGCTTGCAGGGGACATAACGGCGCACAGCATAAACAATAACATAACCAAAGATGGTGGCACTATCGTCTGCCAGTGGTCAAACACACCACTTAAAAAAGCCGATGGCACGGTGAGAGGTGTCCTTTCAATGGTCGAGGATGTTACCGCGCGGAAGCTCGCGGAACAGGCGAGCAAGCGGGCGGTGGAAGCATTGCGGGAGAGCGAGGCTAAATATAGAAATCTAACCGAAAACCTCGATGAGTTGATTTACCGTGCGAACCCGGAAACCTTTATTGCCACCTATGTGAACAATGGGGTCGAGAGATTCTACGGTTGTACAATAGAAGAGTTCCTTAGAGATCCGACAGTGTGGGAAAGCACCATTCATCCTGAGGACAAGGAAAGAGTTTTTGCATGGTTCACAGAAGCTCGGAGGAAGATGGAATCCGGCGGTATTGAATACCGTATCATAAGGAAAGACAAAACGGTACGGTGGGTGGAGGATCACGCCAGTTGGGAGAAAGATCAGCAAGGCAATGCAGTCTCCCTGAACGGGGTAATGTATGACATCACCGAGCGCAAGCTCGCCGAACAGGCGAGCAGGCTCGCGTTAGATAAAATCCAGCATCAAGCAGCGCTCCTCGATGAAGCGGACGATGCGATTATCTTGAGAGATCCCGAGTACCGCATTCTATACTGGAATAAAGGGGCAGAGCGGATGTACGGCTGGTCTTCGGAGGAAGTCTTGGGAAAGGATACGCGAGAACTGATCTACCGAGGAAACCTTCAGGAGATTAGCCCTCTGCTAGAAAAAATGTCAAAGGAAGGAAGATACCAAGGGGAGCTTCGACAGTACACCAAATCGGGTAAAGAGATCATCGTAAGTATTCGGCTGAGTCTCTTGAAAGACGCCGAAGGTAACCCGAAGTCCATTCGTTCCATTGCCACCGATATTACAGAACGAAAAAAGCTTGAAGAGCAATTCCTACGGGCCCAACGCATGGAGAGCCTTGGAACGCTCGCCGGAGGCGTGGCACACGATCTGAACAACGTCCTGACTCCTATCCTGCTCGCAGTGGAGGTTCTCAGCGAATCCGTGCGGGACGAAGCAGGCCAAAGAATGCTGGAGACGTTAGAATCCAGTGCACAGCGGGGGCCCAACATTGTGAAACAAGTCTTGAGTTTTGCCCGGGGCGCTGAAGGGGAGCGTGAGCTGATTCACGTGCGTGAGGTCATCAAAGGGACTATCATCATCATCAGACAAACCCTCCCGAAACAGATCACCGTCAAAGACGAGATTCCGAAGGAGCTCTGGACGATCATCGGTGAGCACACACCGTTGCAGCAAGTGCTGATGAATCTTTGTGTCAACGCTCGGGACGCCATGTCGGGCCGCGGCACACTAACGATCGCGGCACAAAACCAAGTCATTGATGAACAGTATGCGGGGATGCATCTTGACGCAAAGCCGGGGCGCTTCGTTATGATCAGCGTCGCTGACACCGGGATGGGTATCGCACCGACCGTTCTGGACCGGATGTTCGAGCCATTCTTTACCACGAAGGAATGGGGAAAGGGAACGGGACTTGGCCTCTCGACGGTACATGCCATTGTTAAGAGTCATGGTGGATTTATCAATGTGTACAGTGAACTGGGAAAAGGTCCGACATTCAGGATCTACTTGCCTGCCGGGGAAACGACGGTGGCCGAGCCCGAGAAGCAACCAAGCGAGGAATCGGTCGTCGGCCAGGGAGAGTCCATCCTTGTGGTCGATGACGAAACTTCTATTCTCCAGATCACCAGGGAGACCCTGGAGGCATTCGGGTATCGGGTTGTTACGGCTTCCGATGGAGCCGAAGCGATAGCTCTCTATGCGTCGCAAGGCAAGGATATCGCTGTAGTGGTGACGGATATGATGATGCCTTTAGTGGATGGACCACGGATGATCCGTGCGCTTCGCAGGTTGAACCCGCACGTCAAGATTATTCCTTCCAGCGGGCTCGTGAGCAACGGTCAAGCCGCAATGAAAGGTGACGTGGCCGTCGATGCTTTCATTGCCAAACCGTATACGGCAGAGAAACTTCTGAAGACAATCCATTCCTTCTTGCACAAAGATGCACGGTGACGGGGAATCCAAGGTCGTTTGATCCTGACCCCGTTTTTCGGACAATGAGTTAGGATATGGTGAGTGCTGTTCATACCGCACAGGTGCTGGATTGTCAACAGTCGATTGCGGCTTTTGAAGTTTGTCCGGGTTGTCGGTGAATGCGGGTTCCTGAGGTGGGAAGCAGACTGGAACATCCCACTCCGCATCAAAGCGGAGTGACCGGCATTGGCGATCGTAAGATTTTTGTAAGATATTACGGCGTTTGTCTTTGTGAGGTTGAGATTCGAAGTTTGACTCTCCCCCCCGAAAGACAGATCCATAGTCCAAGGATGTTCACCTGGGCGTAAACGTACCTCCTTCAATCCAAACCAGAAGTCACCAACCTCAAATATCAGATCATCCATGGCGATAGATCTCGCAACACCTCACTTGAGCTGACGCACGGTTTTACACCCACCGGGGTGTGTGAAATTCATCACCATGACAGGGTATCCATAGTGAGTGCGAAATGTCTCCCGCTTCGTCGGAACGGGGTCAACTCCTGGCACACAGATTCGAATCTCTTTTCGAGCTGCTCCTCGTCGCTCCCGCAACAGAGCCAATTTCTAAGAAACATAATCAATCTCCCATTTGTGAGAATCCCGTTTCAAACCTGGCGATCGCGTCTGCTATTTCAACAGTTTTGGCGGATGGTCTATGGCATGAATTTGGTTAATATCCCATTTGCCAAGGTGTTCGTGGTGCTACAGAGTGCGGTGCGACTTTCTCCACGCAAAAAACACGTTGCTGGTTCCTGTATGCGGTTCTCCCTCAAACGGCTGAGCTATCGGCTCATCGTTAGCCTCACACTCGTCGTTGCCCTCGTTGAAGGCATCTCCAGCTATTTCAGCGCAAAGATCCAGGAAGACCAACTCGTCGATGTCATGATTCTCGGAGCCGATCAGCTCTCGCGCGGCATCACGGGCGCGACCTGGCAGTCGATGCTTGTCGATCACCGGGAAGCGGCCTACGAGCTGATGGATACGATCGCAAGCAAGCAAGGGATCAAACGGATTCGAATCTTCAACAAGGAAGGTCGAATCATGTTCTCAACTGAACCCGGCGACAGCGGCAATGTCGATACGCGCGCAGAAGCGTGCTTCATGTGTCATGCATACGAGCAACCCCTTGTGCGCGTTGATGTGCCATCGCGTGCTCGCCTGTTCACGGCGTCCGACGGAGGAAGAGCACTCGCGATCGTTACGCCGATCTACAACGAACCCGCATGCAGTGAAGCTCCCTGCCATGCCCACCCCCGGGATCAGAATGTGCTCGGAGTTCTCGATGTCGCTCTCGATGCAGAACCAGTTCAGGAGGAGGTCGCGGGAATCTGGAGGAAGTTCGTCCTGACCACCGTAATCACCGTCTTTCTGATGAGCCTGGTCATCTTCGTGGTGACGCGTCAGTTTGTTGATGCTCCAATTCAACGATTGATAGATGGAACGCGCGCCGTGAGCGCCATGCAGCTTGACAAGCCAATCGAAGTCAAAGGCACCACGGAGTTGAAGGAACTGGCGGAATCGTTCAACCATATGAGGGAACAATTGAATCAGGCCCTCAAAGAAATCAACGAGTTCACCCAGAGTCTGGAAGTGAAGGTCGAGGAGCGATCCCAGCAACTGAGAACGACTCATGAGAAACTTATCCAAACAGATCGGCTTGTCTCCCTCGGGCAACTCTGCGCCAGTGTCGCGCACGAGATCAACAATCCGATTTCCGGTGTGCTGAATTTCTCAATGCTTCTCCAAAGGATCATGAATGACAAAGGGATTCCCCCCGATCGCGTCAGGGAATTTCAAATCTATCTTTCACGGATTGTGAATGAAACAAGCAGAGTCGGCAAGATTGTCACCGACCTTCTCGCGTTCTCCCGGCGTTCAAAGCCATTGATCGAACGCTCAGATCTCAATCGGGTCATCGAGAATACACTAACGGTTATCGCCCACAAGATGCGCTTGATGAATGTCACGCCGGTGCCTCGACTGCTTCCCGATCTGCCACTCGTCCCGTGCGATACGTCGCAAATGCAGCAAGTGATTGTCAATCTGATGATGAACGGAGCGGAGGCGATTCACGGTAAAGAGGATGGACGTGTGTGGATTGAGACACGGATGAGCGCTAATGGCGAGTCTGTAGTCATGAAGATCGCGGACAATGGTGAAGGAATTCCAAAGGAACATCTCGGCAAGATCTTTGATCCGTTTTTCACGACCAAGGGGGAGGGAAAAGGTGTCGGTCTTGGACTCGCGGTTGTCTATGGAATTGTTGACGGTCATGGCGGAGAGATCACCGTTCAGAGTACAGTGGGGGAAGGGACGATGTTCATTGTAACTCTTCCGATTCACCCCGCGCAAAAGGAGGACAGTTCCGATATACTCCCGGAAGTTGTGGCAGGGCCGGTTCTGTGATCAAGGTGTGCGTGGTTCCGGTTGGACCTCTCCAGACTGAACGGCTGGATGATGCAGAGCGTTTCGTGCGGATGGTCTTCGGATTCCCGACCGAGCGCCTTTCACCTTTGCCGGATGCGGCCTTTGCGTATGATGAGCATCGATCTCAGTATTCATCGAGCCTCATCCTGAAGGAGTTGGCGCAGTCTCTTCCCCCGGGTGTGGGACGACTCGTGGGAATCACGGAGTATGATATTTTCATCCCGATGCTGAAGTTCGTATTCGGTCAGGCGCAACTCGGTGGGACCACCGCGTTAATTTCGCTCGCGAGACTGAGGCAGGAATTCTACGGGATGCCGCCGGATGAGGAGCTTATGACGATCAGACTGCGGAAAGTGGTGGTGCATGAGCTGGGCCACACATTTGGACTGACGCATTGTTCGGATGCCAGATGTGTAATGATTCTTTCTACCAATCTTGAGCAGCTCGATGCCAAGCTCGATGCGTTTTGCGAGAGTTGTGAATTGATACTGCGTGACCGGGTTTCGAAATATGATCAAGAATGATGTCGTTTGTACCGGAAGGTAAGGTGTATATGAAAAGTCAATGGGCTATACTTGTTGTTGATGATGAAGATATCATGCGCGACTCAATGGCGGCATGGTTGCGCGAAGATGGGTACACAGTGCTGACGGCCTCCACAGGACGTGAGGCCCTCGAACTGGCCCGCCAGCGAGACTTTGCATTGTATTTCGTCGATCTGAAAATGCCAGGGGGGATTGACGGGATTCAGACGATGGTTGAATTGAAAAAGATCCATCCCGATCCCGTCGTGGTCATTGTGACGGCCTACGCGACCGTCGATACGGCCATCATGGCCATGAAGCAAGGCGCGTACGAATACATTGTTAAACCGTGTAATCCCGAGGAAATCTCCCTCCTGGTGGAACGCGTGATCAAGGTGAAAAATCTGCAGCGGGAAAATCTGATTCTCAAGAAGAAACTTAGCCGCAAGTACAACTTCCAGGATATCATCAGCAAGAACACGCGGATGCAGGAGATCTTTCAACTCGTGCGCGAGGTTTCAAGCCTTCGGAGCACGGTTCTCATCCAGGGAGAAAGCGGCACGGGAAAGGAACTGATCGCCCGTGCGATTCACTTTTCCGGAGATCGCTGCGACAAACCATTCGTGTGTGTGTCGTGTGGCGCTCTCGCAGAAACGTTGCTGGAGTCTGAGCTCTTTGGCCATGAAAAGGGATCGTTCACCGGAGCCGTCGGGCAGAAGAAGGGGAAGTTTGAGCTTGCCCATGAAGGCACAATTTTCCTGGATGAGATCGGGGATATCTCGACAAAGCTCCAAATGGATTTGCTGAGAGTTCTCCAGGAGCGGAGCTTCTTCCGCGTGGGGGGCTCCGATGAAATCCAGGTGGATGCGCGCGTGATTGCTGCGACCAACAGGGATCTCCTGCAGGCAGTTGCAGAAGGTACGTTCCGGGATGATCTCTTCTACCGGCTTAACGTCATTAACATTCACATTCCGCCTCTGCGCGAACGGCGCGAGGATATACCCCTCCTTACGAGAAACTTCATCGAAGAAATTTCGCATCAGATCGGAAAAGAGATCGAAGATATTTCGGAAGGAGCGTTGAAGATTCTTATTGACTACGACTGGCCGGGGAATGTTAGGGAACTGGAGAACGCCATCGAACGGGCCATCGTGACGAGTCGGACTCGGGCGCTTCTGGATGACGCCTTCTCATTTCTCACGAACGGGAAAAAAGAGAAGAAGGGCTTGATCATTCCTCCGGGCATGTGCCTCGAGGAACTCGAACGGGAGGCAATCACGGTAACAATGCAGCGGACCAGCGGAAATGTTAAGGAGGCGGCTGCGCTTCTTGGCATCGACCGGTCTACGTTATATGACAAAATCAAGAAATACAATCTGGGTCGTTAGAGATCCGGTTACACATCCAACATCATCATACCCAACACGCCATCCCAGTCTGTACCCGGTCTCATCTCGCTGAAGTCTTCGACCGGCGTTCCGCCATCGGCGAGTGTTGCTCCCACTCCGGGGTTTTCAATAAGTTGGTGGAGCCGCTCCATCTCAAATTCAATCCACCTCCGCGCGTCACGGCCATCCAACAAATGCTTCGTGTCGGCAGGTTCCTCGGCCGGACGAACGCGCATGAGCCAGTCCTGCTCAGAGCTTCCTATCTCAATCACCTCACCCTCCATCGGAGAGATGACCCGGACCGTCGAAATCCCGGATTGAACAGTAAATGCCACGCCGTGAAGCTCGAGTGTGCTGCCCACGGGGGGGAGATGGATGGATGGTGTTGGACCGAGCAGTCGCTTGGCGAAGTCGTCCAAACCGATCAGGCACGTCCCATCCTCCTCTTGTCGCACCCACGTATGACCGCGGTGGTACAGCCTGTCGTCGTGGAGGTTGAATCCAAGACTGCGAATATCGACTTCCTCATGCTGATCTCGATGGTGTTGTTCCCATGCGCGCAGATGGGGAAACATCTGGCAACCTCCGCATTCAAAGGAGTTATGACACACCCGGCCCCGTGCGGATCCTGATATCGAGAAGCGGCACGCGCGCGCAGGCGCCGGGAGGTCTTCAAACATGTCGTGCCAGCGGATCGCTTCGATCTTCCGTCCCCTTAGATTTTTCAGTGAACGTAGGCTTGCGGCGGTTACCATTAGCGCCACGACGGCTACAACGCTGAAGAATGTCCCGAGGAAGACCAGGGAAGTGGTGTCCCAACGAAAGTCATAGACGAACGGAAACATGGCGCTCCCTCGCGAGAGAATTGAGATCTCGTTCCTGTGGAAACAGAGTCAGGTACCTGAATGAAACGGAGTACAACAGCACACCGTACGCAACAACAGCCAGGAATGTGGCGACCTCCTGCCAGCTCGGCACGTACGAGAGAAAGGCGTCAAACGGGAGTGTCGGCAATGCGAGAGTCTGTATCGTCATCACGAATCTGTTGAGTGCAATTCCCCCGCAAGCCAGGATGCCTGCGGTGACGAGCCATCCCTGGTGCTCACGAAGCTTCTTTGTCAGGAGCATCAGTGCGGGAACAAGACCGAGAAGAACAATCTCCGCGAAGAGGATCCACGTCCCAAACGATTCCTGATTGTAGTACTCGTACGGTGAGAAAAGGAGAGATGGGGATGTCCGGTTGATCCATACTAGGGTGTCGATGGACTTGAACAGGACGTACGCCATCAGAATCCATCCGGATATCCTTCCCAGAGAATGAAGAATTTCGGGCTTCACGAGTTTCTTCCGGGAGATTTTGGAAACAAGCACTGTGGTGAGCATCACAAAACTCGGACCGATGGCCGCAGCTGAAATCACGAACAGGAAGAACGTCGAAGGCCAGATGCCAAATCCCTCCCGAAACGCGAAGGGCCTTCCCTTGAGAACTCCGTACAATCCTCCCAGAGAGCCCTGATGAAAGAATGAGAGAAATATCCCAATGGCAGCAAGAATCGGTAAGACTTTGTGCAGCTCATGCTGAAACACAAGAAATGTGGGAATTTCCTTCAGCTTTCGGTTCTTGAGCAGGATAGGAGTATACTCGATCGCAAGCACGACGAGGTAACAGGTAATACAGAACGTGACTTCCGTCAGCATCGAGTGCGCGTTCGGATGCCAGAATGTGAACCAGGCGCGAAGGGGCTGACCGACATCGATCGCCAGCACTGCCACCGCACCGCTGTAGCAGATCAACCCGATCACAACGGCACTGTTGATGACGGCGCTGAACTCGTGGCGTTTCAACACATAAAGAAGAAGACCGGTGAAAAACGCTCCCGCTCCGAACGCGATCACGGTTAGGTCAAGGAAAATCCAGAGTCCGAACACGAACCGGTTGTCCATGTTCGTCTGGTTCAGTCCTTCCACCAGACACAGATACGCGCCATAGAGTCCGAATCCAAGGAGAATCACCCAGAACAGCATCCAGAGTGAGAAATTGCGAAGGGTAGTTCGTTCAAGACCCCGAGGGATTAGCTTGCTATCCATGGACTTCTTCTCCTGTTGGCAGCTCCTTTTCTCTTTCAGCCAATTGTCGGATCCATTTGAGTTCGGACAGATAGTACACCCGTGGCTCCGTCCCCAGTTTCGGAAGGATGCGAAACGCCGTTGCACTTCGAATGAGCTCGCCGACGCCGCTCTCTTCATCCGCGAGAGTTCCAAAGGTAATCGCTTGTGTGGGACACGCCTGAGCACACGCAGGTTCGTACCTCACGTTGTCGGATGTCGGGTGACCCTCTTCCGCAGCTGCTGCGCGTGCAGCGTGGTACCTGCCATGGCAAAAATTGCACTTCTCAACTACTCCCCTCATCCGGGGAGCGACGTCCGGATTGAGCGTTTGCTCCATCCCCTCAGGCCATTCTGGATCCCACCAATTGAAATAGCGAGCATGGTAAGGACACGCGGCCATGCAATACCGGCACCCGAAACAGCGTTGCGGCATCTGAAACACGATACCGGTCGATTCATCGACTTCGACGGCGTTCTGCGGACATACCGTCACACATGGAGTTTGGGCCGCGCACTGCTGGCAAGGAAGAGGAAGAAAACGTGCCTGCTGACCATTCCCGTTCTTTCCGGAGTCGACCTTGACAACTCTCATCCAAGTAACGCCAGTTCGATCGGTGGCATCCGGATGGGCGGGGGAGACATTGTTTTCTATTGCACAGGCAATCATGCAGGCTCCACATCCCGTGCATCGATCAACATCAATGACCATTACATATTGTGAAGTCAGGTGTTCGCTGCTGTTCATGTTCAGGCTCTCTCAATCCGTACGAACATCAAATGGTTCCATTGCTCTCGCCCTGCGTGACCCATGATCTCAGAGGCCTGGGGCAAAGCTCCATGCCTTGATCGGATCGTGTCAATCTTTGAAGCAGAGACCTCAACCGTGTCCGGACGAACGGATCCATCAAATCGAAGGACGGCTTCCGTGGAACCGTGTGTGGATCGAATGACAACTTTGCCGTTGTCGACAAGGTCGAAGCGTTCTGCAGTCTCGTGATGGATATGGGCGATCTGGGGCGAGGGCTTCAGACCTGACTCCTGATAGAGCTTGGACATTATAGGAGATACCTGGGCAAAGCGTGAGGCCACTTCCCGGTCCACGGGAACAAGAAGCAGTGGAAACTCATTTGCATCCCTGCTGGCCAGATTTCCCGTTGCAAGCACAGATCGCACAAGTGTCTCAGAGGCCGCAACTGACTTGCCAAGGAATAAGAATTTTCCGCTCGAGGGGGGGGCGACATCCTCGTCAGACCAGACGGCTCCATCCAAGATTGCTGCATGGAATTCATCGGAGGAGGTGACCTCAATCACCGGCACAGTTTCGTTGACGGCTGGGAGGTGAAGGGCGCCGCGTTTCGCATGGAATATCGCATCCGTTTGGGATCGAAGCAGATTGGATGGTTGGAGACCGGCGAGACCGCCTTTTAGGGATATTCCGGCAGTCGTGACAATACGCTGAAGGAGTTGCCATGCCTCGCAAGTACCTTGCGGGCCATTCCAGAGCGGAGCGCTGATCGAAAAACCGGTTTTGCGCGAATAGCTCCCCGTTGGGGTGTCTCGATAGGTTTCGTATGGCGCGTGGACGGGGAAAATATAGTCAATCAAGTCAGCCTGTTGAGGCTGATAAGGCGAGCAATGAACTACGGTGCAATTCTCAGAACGCAATTTGCGATGGAGCGTCGACCATGGGATAGTCGAATCGGTGAGCGATCCATCAACGATCAGCAATCGAATGGAGTGATCGGGAATCTCACTCAGACGCGTCACCGGCGCTTGTTGATACTCTTTCCACGGCCGCGGGAGCTGATGCTTGTGACTCACACTCCCTTCCTTCCCAATTGCCCCGACGAGTGCATTCAAACCCCAGACAATCCGATGCAGCACCTCGCCGGAGAAGTCATCGGCCAAGGCAATGGCGGGCTTGTCCGATGCGAATTGTCTGGCCGTCTCGACGATCAGTTGCTCGGGAATTTCTGTCAATGAAGAAACCCGGCTGGGAGGAAACTGCCTCGTCAGGTCCATGAAGGAGAAGGGTTTGCTCCTGTCAAGGTCAACTGCTCGAGCCGTCATTGATGGATCGTGGAGGCGTTCCCTTATGATGACGTTTGCAAGGCCTAGTGCAAAGGCCGTCTCCGAGCCGGGTTTGATTGGAATCCAATGGTTGGCGCAGACAGCGGAGGCCGATCGCTGGGGATCGACCTGGATGATCGTGAGTTCGTTGCGCCTCGAACGGAATTGTTCAAGCACCTGCGGCGAACTTCCCCATCCCTCAAACAGTGACGCGCCGAAATTCAGTATCGTTCGCGTTCGTGAGAGATTGAGTCCGTATTGGGCTGTGGGTTCCTCGGTCATCTCGCCCAATGCTTCCATGAAGCACCCGTCGTACGCATCGGGGAGAATGTACGTCGAGGCATCGAGGTGGGACATGATGAGACGATGCATGTCCGACGTCATGCCCCCGGGACGACCGTCGAGGAGTGCAAACGTACCCTCACGAGGGTGGGATTGAATTTCTCGCAGAATAGTTGCCAGATGAGCGACGAGATCGTCAGGAGAGACCGGATCGAATGTCACTCCTTCGACCAACTTCTTCACACGTACCGTTTCGCGGATTCTTGTGGGATGAAATGCAAGATGATGTCCCGCCAGGCCGATGGAACATAATGCTCCACGGCGGATCTCGGTGCCGGGCAAACCCCAGAGACTCACCGGCTTCCCGGAGGTCATTCGGGCTTTCACGCTGCAGGCACTCGGGCAAAGGGAACAGCTTGTGAATTTGTGAGTGATTGGTCCGCGCGGAACCTTTGGAATCCAGGACCAATTCTGTGTCCAGATTGAAACATCGTCCAACGTCTTCCAGGGCATGGGAGAGAGGAGAAATCCAAGAACCGATCCGCCGGCGAGTTTCAGAATGTTTCTTCGTGTGAGTGTGCTTGACATGGAGGAATCTCTACTTGTGACATTTGAGGCAGCTTTCGCGCACACCCCGTTCGTTGTGACATTCCGAGCAATCGTTCATTTTCATCCGGTCCCATTCTCTGAATCGCAAACCCGGGACAATCTGTCCTTCGATGTTCCTGCTGTATCCGCTTATTCTGTTCACCTGCACGGTGATCAAAGAATCGCTTGTGCCGTGCGGTCCATGACATCGCTCGCATGGAATTTCTGCAACCTGGACGTGCTGGATATGCGGAAAGTAGACATTGTCCGGCTGGCGGGCGTAGGTGCGCCAAGAGATCTCGCGATTTAAAGAGATAAATTCATCGATCAACCTGCGCTCAGCTTCCGTCTCACCAAGGGGCTCGGAGTGGCACTCGATGCACTTTGCGATTTGGGGAATTGCCGCTGACCGGACTTCGGATGAAAATGCGTGACAGTTGTCGCAGGTCATCCCAACGGCCTCGCCCGTATGTGCGGCATGACTGAATTGAAGGGGTTGAGGCTCGCTGTGGTACAACAGAGAGGGAAAGAACACCCATCCAACGAGAAGCATTCCACCGAAACCAAGCAAGAACGACAACCAACCGCTATTCATTCTGATATCTCCCAAAGCCGCGAGGGTGAAAAGAATTCGTTGAAGAGAAACAGAACCTCTTCACGATCAAGGTGGCTCGTTATGTCATGGCTCAGAGCGCCGCCATCGGCCATGGCTCCTTTGAAGCTGCTGTGGCGAGGGAGAATGTGATTGTGAATGACATTTGTCAATCTGGTGATTTCTGATTGGAACCACGGCACGATTTCGCTCCCCTCGATGAGTCCCAGGTCCTCATTCTGGCCGGATGGTTTGCTCTTCATATTTATCTTCCCCTCAAACAGCCACCCGAGAGTATATGGGTGGTCCGTGATATACGCAGGATGGGAGCGGACGTTCGTATTGGTGGTGAAGATTTTCATATCGAAAGGAAACACTATCGGGAGATCGATTCCGCGGGTAGACAGTACCGCCGCAGGTCTCCCATTCGACGTGTTGGGGAAGTAGCATACGCTTTCAATCTTTCCCAGCACGTGGCCGACAAACGCATCGAGCCCAATATGAACGTCGCCGTCAGGCTCGAGATCGAGCCACATGTGATTCGGTGTATACCGTAAGTGTGAAGAGACCGGAAGGCCCTCCACCAAGAGATCTCCACAGTCAGCTCTCCTCGATTCCGCGTCGTCGGAATCACCAGAAATGTGCACAGGTCTGGAATGCGAAATGAAGACAGGACAGTAATGATGATTTCTTGTCCCGCATCGGGTAATCAGTGATTCGCTGTAAGGCACATACTTCGTCACGGGGGATGCAGCGCAGTATTGAACCAGCGACTCGTGGAGAAATGGGCATCGCAGGTGAGCCGAGTGTTCTTCGTGACACTCTTTGACCAGAGGACAGGAATCGTAATTCCTCGATGAACAGAGCTCCTCACCAGAGGATTCCGCGTAACGCAGCACCTGCTTCCTGATAGCCGATGCCTGACAACTTTTCACCTGAGCTTCCCTAAGCAAGGGACACCTCTTTCCCGAGATATTCATTCTACCTCCATGGGAATGCCAGTCGGAAGTACCGACCATGGCTCACATAGACAGACCGGCGTGTGGTCTAGCCGAAAGCTCTCTCACTTGAGCTTTCTTGCGTCGGTCGTTGTTTCTGGATGATGTCTCCCTTTGGCGAGACGTACGTTCCAGTAGATTCATCGATTCTCTCGCCGCCGTCGGCCATGGTAATGCCGAGTCCTGGGACGAGTGTTGCGTGATCGTCAGCTGCCACCAGGGCACGCTTGCGCGCGCGTTCAAGTAATTCTGCAACCACAGAGTAGCCGACGGCACTCAGACATACCAATACAACAATTCCGAGTGCAACATTCGTGATATTGAGCCAGAAGGCTTCCGGATCGTCGAAACCAAACATGGGTGGACTCCTTTATTGTCTTGTTCATTGCAACCGTCGTAATGATGAAGTGCACACCGATGCACAATCAATTGTCATGCCGAGCACAACGCGGGCAAACGCGACGAGTTCGTTTCGAAATCATGACGAATCGAGGGGTTCGGGCTCTCGAAGGGACTTCCACCACGAGTGCATGGGGGAATTCCCGACTCGCGTGTGGAAAAGGCCGACTCGATGAAAGTCCAAATCAGCGTGAAGGAGATATAGGGAGAATCGAAATACTCAAGGTGTAAAAAAGGGGCACCGAGTGTTCGACTTACAGCAGACGGACGATCCGGGTCGAATGCAGCGACAACAATGAGGACAAGAAGAGTGCGACTGAGCAGGTGTGGAGCGAGAGCATGCACCGCGAACGGGGATTCCCGTATTTAGAGAATGCCGCTCAGCCAAACGATTTAGAGTCATAGACATTGATAGAGATATCATAAATGCGGCTCAGAGCAAAGAAATGTCATGTTATTCGTTCCCGGTCCGGAGATGGTAGAAAGGAATTGATTGTTCTTCCATTTTTCGGCACATTCAGCGGAAAGTGACGGTTGTGAGAGATAATGCGTCTGATCTCGCAAGCTCGACGCATCGATGAATTCCGAATCAAGAAGAATTGCGCATTGGAGGCGCAGAGGTTTCATGAATCTTGCCATCACAAATGCCGATGTCATTACACCCTTCCGCATTCTGACTCGCGGCAAGGTGATCATTGAGCGGGGCAGAATTGCCGCCATTGGAAATGCAAAAGACATCAAAACCCCTCACGGGTGCAAGGTCATCGATGCCGACGGGATGATTCTGACCCCGGGATTTGTCGACCTGCTCGTCCATGGGGGGGGAGGCCATGGATTTGCCGACATGAGTGTCGAAGCGGTGGAGAACATATCGAGATTCTTTTTCGAGCATGGAACTACAGGCATGCTCGCATCTCTCTACAGCAAACGTGAACCTGATCTAGTTGCCGACGTTTCACGCATCGCCGAGTATTGTGCAGGGGCGAAGGGATCAAATGTGTGGGGAATACACCTTGAGGGTCCATTCATCAACAGGGAACAACATGGGGCGATGAAGGTAGAGTATTTGTGGAAGCCCGATGTGGAAAAATGGAAAAGGGTGTTTGCCGCAAGCAGGGGCTACATCAAACTCATGACCATTGCGCCTGAGCTTGAGGGAGTGGAGGAGGTCATGAGAGAGGCAGCGAGGAACGGAGTCGTGCTCTCGATCGGGCACTCTATCGCGACGTACCAGGATGTGCTCAACGCCATCGACAATGGTGCAGCGCACGTGACTCACATGTTCAATGCGATGAAGCCGTTTCATCACCGCCAGCCGGGAGTGATTGCGGGAGCGCTGCTGCATAACGAATTGAAGGTCGAGCTGATTGCGGACGGGATCCACGTCCATCCGGCAGTAATGAAATTAATCTACCGCGTAAAGGGAGAGGGGGGAATTGTTCTAATTACGGATGCAATCCGGGCATGCGGAATGCCTGAGGGGGAATATACCTTCATGGAACAGAAGATCTTTGTGAAAGAGAAAACCGCGTATCTCGATGATGGAACGCTTGCGGGAAGCACACTCACCATGGAAGAGGCGGTACGGATTATGGTGAAGGAGGTCGACGTTCCATTGACAGATGCCGTACGGATGGCCTCGCTCAATGGAGCGAAAGTACTGGGGCTCGAAAACCGAAAGGGAATCCTCGCAGTCGGCAAAGATGCAGACCTGGTACTTTTGAATAATGATTTCGAAGTGCAAATGACGCTCTACGAGGGAGAAGTAAAATACGCAAAAGCCGGGCTGATGGAACTGTCTATCGACCCGCGAACGATTTGATCAAATTCGTCCACACCTCCAACCGGAGAGACTACGTTGGCAGAAGCTGTCCAAACGAAACCATCTAAACGATTGCTCTCCCTCGATGTCTTTCGGGGGGCGACCATTGCCGGGATGATGCTGGTGAACAATCCCGGTGATTGGAGCCAGATCTACGCCCCCTGGAAACATGCCGAATGGAACGGATGGACATTCACTGATACGATCTTTCCATTTTTTCTCTGGATCGTAGGTGTCGCGATCACGCTTTCATTCGCCAAGCGCATGGAGAGGGGAGACAGCAAAAGCGAGCTTGCGTTGCATGTTCTCCAGCGATCGGCAATCATCTTTGTCCTTGGTCTTATCCTGAGCGGATTTCCATTCGGACTCGCATTTGGCCATAAGTTTTCGCTGGCGACGATGCGTATTCCCGGAGTTCTGCAGCGTATTGCCGTGTGCTACCTGGCGAGCGGCTTGATCTTCCTCTGGTCGGGATTCCGGACGCAAATCGTCATCACCGCTCTGCTTCTGATTGTCTACTGGCTGGCAATGGCGTTCATTCCGGTTCCGGAATACGGCGCGGGGGTCCTTACACCGACCGGTAATTTGTGTTGGTATATCGACTCGACACTGCTCCGCGGCCACACCTGGTCCGGTGCGCCGGCGCCGGGATTTGATCCCGAAGGAATTTTCAGCACGATTCCGGCGATCGCGACGGTGATGTTCGGCATCTTTACGGGTCATCTGCTGCGAATGAAGCTCTCCGAAGCGGAAAAGACGGTATGGATGTTTGTCATCGGCAGCTTGTTGGTTCTAGCCGGGCTCATTATGGACAACTGGCTCCCTATCAACAAGAACCTCTGGACAAGCTCCTATACGGTCTTCATGGCAGGACTTGCGCTCAATGTCTTTGCGCTCTGCTACTGGATTATCGACGTGGTGGGACACAAGAGGTGGGCAAAACCGTTAGAGATTTACGGATTGAACGCGATTACGGTCTTCTTTCTCGCCGGTATCATCGGTCGGATGACCTCGTTGATCAAATTCACTACGGTCGAGGGAACGCGGGTTAGTCTGAGACGGATCTACTACGACCTGATCTTTGTCCCGATCGGAGATCCCATGGTTGCGTCATTCCTCCACGCAATTGCATTTATGATGGGACTATACCTGATCGCGTATATCATGTATCGAATGAACTGGATCATCAAAGTGTAAGTGTTGGCAAACCCGCCAACCTCGACGTCATTCCGCGCTTGCCTGCCCCGCCGTCTCTTCATGCGGGGACACGCCTGCTTGACTGGCAGGGGATCTCCCCGACATGACAACCTTTTCGTCATTCCGGACTTGATCTGGAATCTGATCCGCTGAGATGCAGATGCCTGATCCCCGTGTGACAGCATCACGGGGCAAGCGGGGTCCGGCATGACGAATGAGGGGTAGCAGGTTGCGGGTCAAGCCCGCAACG
>Ga0208244_100610_pt1 | contig 30713 bp, 23 predicted proteins | sample SubbioCR12Aug_5A_FD_184828 | JGI IMG/M metagenome (GOLD analysis project Ga0208244, IMG submission 184828) | Serpentinite rock and fluid subsurface biosphere microbial communities from McLaughlin Reserve, California, USA - CR12Aug_5A (SPAdes) | ecosystem: Environmental > Terrestrial > Deep...
CGGTTTCTCTAACTTCAACCTCAGATCATTGAGTATCTTCATCCCCCTCCTCCTGCAACTTGATTTTTGTGATAATCTCGTCTAACCTATTGTAATACATCATGTTGCAGTTTATAAACAGACTCTAATTAAATGGTGACTGGTGAGTGGTGATGGGTGATTGGAATTTGAGGGTTCAATGAACACAAAAGATGCTGATAAGATAATTGATCAAACATCGGACCTTCTTCGCAGAAGAACTATCGATGGATATGAAATTTTCCTCGAAGAGTCTTCCCATTTTGAGGTGGAGTCTAAAGAGGGGAAAGTGGATACCCTCCAGGCATCACAGCCCTGGGGGATGGCCCTCCGCGTTTTGCATCAGGGGAGGACAGGTTTTTCTTACACCACCTCTTCTTCTGTGTTCTCTTCGGGAAGCGCCGTGAAAGGGCTGGAACGGATCGTAGAAGATGCGATGGCGAGCGCCGAAGTCACTTCTCCGGACCCCTGTTTCGATTTTGCCCATGCCCTTCGGGAATTACCACACGTGCTTCCCATTGTTGACGAGACCCTCGCAGGGGTTTCCGAGAAAAGGAAGATCGAAAATGCAAGGCTTCTTGAAGAAGCGGCCAGGTCTGTGGATACGGGAAGAATTAAGAAAGTGAGGAAAGCATCCTACCAGGAGTCAATTTCCAGAGCGACCCTGGTCAACTCTAACGGGCTCCGTTTTTCTTACGATGTGACATTTGCCTCTGTGAGCGTGATGGCCATTGCCGAAGAGTCAGGGGAGTCGGAGATGGGCTGGGATTTCGATTTCAGCCATTTTATCGATAAGATCGATGTGAATAAAGTGGGAAGGGAAGCGGGAAGAAGGGCGCTGGAGAGGCTTGGGGGGAAGAGAATTGCCTCTGGAGTTTATCCGGTTCTCCTGGAGAACCCTATTGCCTCGGAATTTTTGTCCCTGCTGGCCCATTCATTCCTGTCAGAACAGGTTCAAAAAGGCAAGTCTGTCCTTGATGGGAAAAAGGGCGTCAATTTTTTCTCTCCCCATCTCTCTATTATAGATGATGGTCTCATGACAGAAGGTGCGGCCGCTTCTCCTGTCGATGGGGAGGGGACGCCAAGCCAACGGACGCCTCTCGTAGTTAAAGGAGTGGTAAGAGAATACCTGTATGACCGGTTCTGGGCCAACCGGGAAAATATCTGTTCCGGGGCCTCAGGGGTCGGGTCAACGGGCAACAGCCGGCGGCATAGCATCAAATCCCCTCCGGGGTTAGGGACCTCAAATTTTTTTATTGAACCGGGTAAGGTTTCCTTCGCATCATTGATCAATAACCTTGAGCAGGGGGTTATGATCCAGGAGGTGATGGGCCTGCATACCGTAGACCCTATCTCAGGCGATTTTTCCCTGGGATGTTCAGGCCAATGGATTGAAAAGGGTGAGAGGGTCCATCCTGTTAAGTCAATCGCCATCGCCGGCAACCTCTACCAGCTCTTTCAGAAAGTGGCCGAGGTCGGAGATGATCTCAGGTTTTTTGGGAAAATCGGGTCTCCGAGCCTTTTGGTCGACGGCCTCGAAGTTAGCGGAAATTAAAGACATTTCCAGATAAAATCTGGCAATGTCTGATTACACCGATTAGGAAAGATTACACAGACGGAAAGATATTAAATCATAAAAATCTGTGTAATCTTTTTTTAAAATCTAAGTAATCAAGAGAGCGTGTGGTAGAATTGCATGCTCTCTTAAAAAGACTTGACAGGGGCAATCCAAATCTGGTATTTAAGACGGGCGCTAAGGGGTGGAGCTTCAATCCCATTTTTAAGTGAAACAAGGGGAAAAGGTTGGATAAAGAGTCTATTACCATTCTTATCTTCGGCCATAAGACTTCTAAGACGCGGCATCTGAAGATACGGAAAAAGACCATTAAAATTGGCCTCTATCTCTCGGCCTTTGCCCTCCTCTCCGTCACCTTTTTCTTCTGTGACTATATTCAGGTGAAAAAGAAGGCCTATGAAGTCGCACGGTTGCGTGAACAGACAGAGGCCCAGAGATCGGAAATCCATTTCTTCTCCTCAAAAATTGAAGAGCTTGAGAAACAAGTCTCCAGATTGAAAGATTTTGACAAAAAGATACGAATTATTGCCAATCTCGAAAGAGGTCAGAACCCCACTCCTTTTATGGGCATGGGTGGACCTTCTCCATCGGATTTACGGGAAAAGTTGAAAGGGGACAAGGATGAAAAGGGACTGGTTCAGCAGATGAAGGCCGATGTCGAGCGTCTCCAATCAGAGGCGACTTCGCAGGAGACAAGCCTTTCCGAACTCGAGAGGGTTCTTCAGACCAAGCGGGAGATATTGGTCCATACCCCTTCCATATGGCCGGTTCAGGGTTGGGTTACCTCCGACTTCGGATTCCGCACCAACCCCTTTACGGGATTGACCCAGATGCATGAGGGGATCGATATCTCCAACAGGACGGGAACCATTGTGGTTGCTCCTGCCAATGGTTTTGTTTCTGATATCGGGAGTGATTACGCCCATGGAAAGTTTCTTATCATTTCACATGGATTCGGGATGACAACCCGGTACAGCCATCTTAACAAGACGCTGGTGAAGGTGGGGCAGAAAGTGAAACGGGGCGATAAGATTGCCGAAGTGGGAACAACCGGGAAGACCACAGGCCCCCATCTTCATTATGAAGTGAAACTGAATAGCATTCCGGTTAATCCGATGAGATATATTTTGAATTAACGACCTCCAATGATGGAGGAAAAGCCCGATAAAGAAATCCTTTATCGGGCTTTTTATTTGCCTGTTTATTTGGTTGTTGAAACCTGTTTACATCCGTTATATAATTTTTTTGAATTAACGAGGAACTTAAAGGAGCAAAGAATTCTATGCTCGGTTTAATCTTGAAGAAGATTGTGGGGAGCAAGAACGAAAGGGAGTTAAAAAGAATCCGGCCTCTTGTTCAACGGGTCAACGACATGGAATCCTCGATCCAGCCTCTGAACGACGATCAACTCAGGGCAAAGACAGGGGAGTTCAAAGAGAGGATCGACAGGGGAGAATTTCTGGAAGAGATCCTCCCCGAAGCCTTTGCCGTGGTTCGCGAGACAGCAAGGAGGACCCTTGGGGAGCGGCACTATGATGTCCAGTTGATCGGCGGGGTTGTGCTCCATGAGGGGAAAATATCCGAAATGGCGACCGGCGAGGGAAAGACTCTTGTGGCGACCCTGCCAGCCTATCTGAACAGTCTGACTGGAAAGGGAGTCCATATCGTCACGGTCAACGACTACCTGGCAAAAAGAGACAGCGAATGGATGGGGGCGATCTACCGGTTTCTGGGCCTCTCTGTAGGGGTGATCGTCCATGAATTAAACGACCAGGAAAGGAAGAAGGCATACGGGTGCGATATCACCTACGGGACGAATAATGAATTCGGGTTTGACTACCTGCGGGACAATATGAAGTTCGATATTCAGGATTATGTCCAGCGGGATCTGAATTATGCCATCGTGGACGAGGTGGACAGCATTCTGGTCGATGAAGCGAGAACGCCCCTCATCATCTCCGGTCCTACCGAGGATTCGACCGACAAATACTATAAGATCAACCGGATCATCCCAAGTTTGAAACAGGGGAAGGATTACCAGATTGAGGAGAAGACTCATGCCGCTTTTCTGATGGAGGAGGGAGTGGCTCACGTGGAGAAACTGCTCCATGTGGAGAACCTCTACGACCCGAGAAATATTGAAATCCTCCATCATGTCAACCAGGCATTGAAGGCCCACAGCCTTTTTAAAAGGGATGTGGACTATGTAGTCAAGGATGGCCAGGTGGTCATCGTGGATGAATTCACCGGCAGGTTGATGCCCGGAAGGAGATGGAGCGACGGCCTCCATCAGGCGGTCGAGGCAAAAGAGAATGTGAGGATCGAAAATGAGAATCAGACCCTGGCCACCGTCACCTTCCAGAATTATTTCCGGATGTATAAGAAACTGGCCGGCATGACCGGCACGGCGGACACCGAAGCGGCGGAGTTCCGGAAGATTTACAATCTGGATGTGGTGGTCATTCCCACCAATATGCCTCTGATCAGGGCTAATTACTCTGATGTCATTTATAAAACAGAGGAGGAAAAATTCCGCGCCGCCGTCAGGGAGATCGAGGAACTCCATCAACTTGGCCGTCCTGTTCTGGTGGGAACCATCTCCATTGAGAAGTCCGAGGGGTTGAGCCTTCTTCTGAAAAAACGCGGGATTCCGCATAATGTCCTTAATGCTAAGCATCATGAACGGGAGGCTGAAATCATCGCCCAGGCAGGAAGGGTGGGAGCGGTCACTCTCTCGACCAATATGGCGGGAAGGGGAACCGATATCCTCCTCGGAGGGAATCCAAAATTCCTGGCCAGAACCATGGTGGAAGAAAAAGACGATCCTGAAGCCATGCAGAAGGCCTATGAAGAGGCTTACCGGAAAGTCTTGAACATCGTCCAGAAGGAGAAGGAGAAAGTTGTTCAGTCGGGAGGCCTCCATGTCCTTGGCACAGAGCGGCATGAGGCGAGGCGGATCGATAATCAGTTGAGGGGAAGGTCGGGCAGGCAGGGGGATCCGGGCTCCTCAAGATTCTATCTCTCTTTGCAGGACGATCTGATGAGGATCTTCGGTTCAGAGAGAATTTCCAACATCATGGACCGGCTGGGGATTGAGGAGGACCAGCCCATTGAGCATAACCTGGTCACCCGGGCGATCGAGAATGCGCAAAAGAAGGTCGAGGCCCATAACTTTGAAATCCGGAAACACCTGCTCGAATACGACACAGTGATGAATAAGCAGAGAGAGGTGATCTATTCCCAGAGGAGGGAAGTGCTGACGGGCGGCGACCTCAAAGAGTCCTTAATGGAAATGATCGAAGAGCAGGCCGAGGGGATTGTGGACGTCTATGTCGATGAGAAGGGGCACCCGGAGGATTGGGATCTGAAAGGTCTCCAGGATGCCATCTATCAGCAATTCTCTTTTCGATGGGTTGCTCCTCCCCAGGAAGAAAACGGCTTGAATCGGGAGCGCTTGACGGAAATGATCATCGAGAAGGCAAAGGAGATCTATCAGAAGAAGAAGGAGGAGGCATTTGCGATATTGCCATTCGATATTGAAAAAGAGATCATGCTCCGATCCATTGATCATCACTGGAAAGACCATCTCCTCGCGGTCGACCAGTTAAAGGAAGGGATCGGGTTAAGAGGATATGGTCAGAAAGACCCTCGCATTGAGTATCAGAGAGAGGCTTACCAGATGTTCCTTGAGATGTTGGAGAGGATTAAGAGGGACACGGTTGAGAAGCTCTTCGCCATACAGATTGCCAGGGAGCAGGAAGTGCGGGAGATGAAGGCAGAGCGGAAGCAGACCTTTGTCATGAGCCGGGGCGAAAGTGTTGCTGCTCAGAGGGGAGGAGAAACGGAGGACGGGAAAGGGGTGACCGTGCGCCGGGATGGAAAGAAGGTGGGCCGAAACGATCCCTGTCCCTGCGGAAGCGGCAAGAAGTATAAGCGATGCTGTCTGGAGAAGGAAGAAGCAAGAGCCTGAACATACTAAATCCGAAGCACGAAATTCGAAATCCGAAACAAATCCAAAATTCCAATGACCAAATGTTTTAAACAGTTTGTGGTCTCTATTTTAAATTTTTGTCATTCGATATTGTTTCGGATTTCGAATTTCGGATTTCGAGTTTGAGACTATAAAGTGATTGAATCAAGAACGGAGCAAAGCAATGGGAATACAAGACTTCAAAGTACCGGGTTTTCAATTTTCTGGGATTTCGGCGGGGATTAAGAAGAATGGAAAAAAGGATCTGGGTTTGATCTACTCCGAGATTCCCGCCCGGGTGGCCGGGATCTTTACCACCAATGCAGTTAAAGCGGCTCCGGTTCAGGTGGGGATGGAACGGATCAAAAAAGGGGTCGGCCAGGCGATCATTATTAACAGCGGCAATGCCAATGCCTGCACGGGAAGTCAGGGGCTTAAGGATGCGCGAAAAATTTCTTCAATGGTGGCCAGAGGGTTGGGGATCGATGAAAAACTGGTCTTTCCTTCTTCCACGGGGGTCATCGGAGTTCCACTTCCGCTAAGAAAATTTGAAGATCGAGTTCCGGAACTAATTCAATCCCTTTCTCCGGATGGATGGATGAACACCGTTGAGGCCATCATGACTACGGACGCTTTTCCGAAGGTTGAAGCGGCGACCTGCCGGTTGAAAGGAAAGATCGTGAAGTTGTGCGGAATGGTGAAAGGGGCGGGGATGATCCGGCCAAACATGGCGACAATGCTTTCCTTTCTCGTCACCAATGCCAATATCAAAACCTCCCTTCTTCAGAGAATGCTGCAGAAGGTTGCGGATGTTACTTACAATCGTATCACAGTTGACGGAGATACCAGCACCAATGACACGGTCCTCATTTTAGCAAATGGGATGTCAGGGCATCCGCAACTGACACACATGGACCGCGATGGAGAAGTGTTTCTGGCAATGCTTTACCGCGTTTGTAAGAATCTCGCAAAAAGCGTCGTAAAGGATGGAGAGGGGGCGACCAAGCTTGTCGAAATTCTCATCCGGGGGGCAAAGAATGGAGAGGATGCGAAGAAAGCCGCTTATGCGATTGCTCATTCTCCGTTGGTGAAAACCGCTTTTTTCGGAGAAGATGCGAACTGGGGAAGGATTCTCTGCGCCCTGGGCCACTGTGGCATTCCAATCAATCCGAATCGAATCGATGTTTCCTTTGATCAGGCTTCGATCGTGAAAAACGGGATGGGGGTAGGGGCTCGATTAGAAGAGAAAGCCGCAGAGGTCATTAAAAAGAAGTCCTTTAAAGTGACTGTAGATCTCCATCAAGGAAAGGGCCAGTTCTTAGTCTTCACCACTGACCTCTCCATTGATTACGTCAAAATCAACGCCTCCTACCGCTCTTAAAAAAATAAAGATAAAAAGATGGTAACAATCAGAGGCTAACAGAAGGATACACCCTTGAAGAAGCTCCATGAGGCGATACTTCTGGCACGTTTTCGTCTGGAAGAGAAGAGCGGAAATCAAGGGGATTCCTAACTCCAAAAACCTCACGGTTGAAATGATTGTCATCACTTTGTTTTTCTGATATAGTGGCCGCAATTCCTCATTGGCTTTTGCTATTCGATAATGACGCTATGCTCCATGCCTGCCTGCCGGAGCCTTGGCGTAGGCAGGCGCCATACGTTTCACGCCTCACGATTAAAAAGGGGTGGGGGATGAGATTCCTGAAGGGGAAAAATAAGTGAATGAATTCAACAATGTCCCCCCGATGCTATTCTCATGGAGGTGAAGAGGGAAATGGTGGATTACACTACCGTTGACATAACGACCCTGATTTTAACAATCCGCGGCAAGAGAGTTATTTTAGATGCAGACCTCGCACGTATTTATGGAGTACCCACCAGGAGACTCAATGAACAAGTCCGCCGCAACGCCGATCGGTTTCCATCTGACTTCGCGTTTGTTCTTACAGAACAAGAGGTTACAAACTTGAAGTCGCAATTTGCGACTTCAAGTTCAGGTCTGAACCGGTCGCAATTTGCGACCGGTTCAACCCATGGTGGGCGACGAAAGCTACCTATTGTACTAACTGAGCATGGTGTCATTATGGCGGCTAATGTCCTCCGCAGCAAGCGGGCCATTCAGATGAGTGTGTTTGTAGTGCGCGCGTTCATTGGTATGCGGCAGATGCTTATTGAGCAACGGGGTCTTGCACGCAAACTCGCAGAGTTGGAAGAAGAATTGACTGCGAGGCTCGATATCCATGAGACTGCAATTAACGAGATATTGGGCCAAATCAGACGATTGCTGAGTTCACCGCCAGAGCCTCAACCGCCAAAGAGACGAATCGGATTCCTGGTGGAAGAACCGCATGTGCCCTACAAATCCTCAAAAGGTTTTAAAAAGCAGAAAAGGCAATGAGCTTTTATTGGGAACCATATCAGGGATGGAATTTTTAAATCAATTGTTGTAGAAAAACCTCAAGTGATTTAGCCGACGGAGCCTTGGCGCAGTCGGTAACGCTCCTCAAACGGAGTGCTCCTTAAGGGTAGCGATCCTTCAAAATGAGGTGCTCATGCCAGCGATTGCATCAATTGAAGATTTAAAATCAGCCCCAAAAGATCTTTTGGAAGCAAAAAGCCTTGAAGAGTTGAAGGGTGCGTTCAAAAAGTGGCGAAAAATCGGTTGGAAAAATATTTGTAAGCTTTGGCTTTAGGAGAGGACACCGGAACAATTGAAAGGTAAGGAGAGTTAATGAATGATAAAATGTCAAAAGACAAATCCTTGATTCCTATTGAATGCATTGAACGATCAATACTGTTGATTCGTGGTCATAAGGTAATTCTTGACGCTGACTTAGCCGCACTTTACGGCGTTGAAACGAAGCAACTGATCCGAGCAGTAAAGAGAAACCTACCGCGTTTTCCAGACGACTTTATGATCCAACTTAACGAGGAGGAGTCTGAAAACTTGAGGTTCCATTTTGGCACCTCAAGTCAGTGGGGAGGACGCAGGTATCCTCCTTATGCCTTCACTGAACAGGGTGTGGCGATGCTCTCCAGCGTCCTCCGGAGTAAAAGGGCTATACAGGTCAATATTGAGATCATGCGGGCCTTCGTTCGCCTGCGAAGGATACTCGCCTCTCATGCTGATTTGGCCCGGAAACTCGATTTACTCGAAAAGAAATACGATACTCAATTCAAAGTAGTTTTTGATGCTATACGCGAACTAATGAAGCCTCCAGAGACAAAGAAGCGCCCAATTGGATTCCTTGTTGAGGAAGCTAAAGCTACTTACACGAAAACGAAGAGGAAAAGTTAGGTGTTACGACTAACGCCTTGCCTGCCCGCCGAAGCCTTGGCGTAGGCAGGCGCCTCACGTTTGAGGGTTAACGCTCTGCGCTACCTGTCCTCCGTAGTCCCGCCCGCTGCGCCAGCGCGACAGCGTGGCGAGCAAGACTGGACGTAGGAGGATGCGGGATGTTGGTAGCAATTGAAGGGTGAGGGTGGGTGAGGTTTGTGAAAGGAAAAGGAAGTGAAATAAGTGAACACCCCCCAATACCTTGGGCACTTAGGTGATCCAAAATTAAGGGCCAAATGCAGCTAACCGACTACCATGCAAAATACTTCGCTCACGATCTTACCCGCCGCTGCGCTTCCGATAGCGTTGAGAAGCTGGCTGCCGTACTTGCCGATGCCCAGGTTGACCTCAATCCCCATCAAATAGAAGCGGCCCTTTTCGCATTCCGCAATCCCTTTTCTCGTGGCGCTATTTTGGCTGATGAGGTTGGGTTGGGGAAAACAATCGAGGCCGGACTCCTCATTTCCCAGAAATGGGCCGAACGCAAACGGCGGCTCCTGGTCATTGTGCCGGCAAATCTTCGGAAACAATGGGGCCAGGAAATGGCAGACAAGTTTTATCTTCCTTCTGTCATTCTTGAGAATCGGTCTTTTAATGATTGTATCCGTTCCGGCAATTTGAACCCGTTTCAGCAAGATGCCGTTATTCTCTGCTCATACCAGTTCGCTCGTAAAATGGAACCTTATTTGCGCCAAACCCCGTGGGACCTGGTGGTAATCGATGAGGCGCATCGCCTGCGTAACGTGTACAAGCCTTCCAATAAGATCGCCAATGCCATCAAGCAGGCTGTTGCGACCTTTCCAAAGGTTTTGTTGACTGCCACGCCTCTCCAAAATTCCTTGTTGGAACTTTATGGTTTGGTCAGCATCATTGATGATTACGCCTTTGGTGATTTCAAGACCTACCGGGCACGATTCACGCGACTTGCAAACGAGACTGACTTTAATGATCTAAAAGAGCGCCTAAAACCAATCTGTAAACGCACATTGCGCAAACGGGTGTTGGAATATGTCAAATACACAAATCGCCACGCCCTCGTGCAGGAGTTTGTGCCCACACCTGAAGAACAGCGGCTCTATGATCTGGTTTCGGACTACTTGCAGCAGCCCACGCTCTACGCGTTGCCCGTTAGCCAGCGCACACTCATGACTCTTATTCTGCGAAAACTCTTGGCTTCATCCACCTTCGCCATTTCAGCCACTCTGGAGGGACTTGCCGGAAAGTTGCAAACTGCTGCTGCACAGGCTGAGGCAGTGGAGGCGCCTCCCGAGGAACTGGCAGATAACTTGGAAGAGTTGGAAGAACTGGCCGACGAATGGTACGAAGAGGAAAATGACGGAGCGGCCAGCGACAAACCAGGTTTTACACCTGGGCAGATCACGGAAATGCGGCAGGAAATGACAAGGCTCCGGGAGTTCCATGCGCTGGCCAAATCCATCGTCAAAAACTCCAAGGGAGAAGTGCTCTTAGCCGCCTTGCGTCGCGGATTTGCCGCTTCCGTTGAAGCGCAGAAGAATCAAGGCGCAGCTACAATCCAGCAGAAGGCCATCATCTTCACCGAGTCCCGTCGTACCCAGGAGTATCTTTTCCGCATCCTTGAAGCGACCGAATTTGCGGGAAGGGTCATGCTTTTTAATGGCTCGAACAATGACCCAAAATCGAGGGAGATATATCGTCACTGGCTGGAAAAGCATGCGGGCACTGACCGAATCTCTGGATCGCCCAGCGCAGATATGCGGGCCGCCCTGGTAGATCATTTCCGCGGTGAAGCAGCCTTGATGATCGCCACTGAGGCTGCCGCCGAGGGCATGAACCTGCAGTTCTGCAATCTGGTGGTGAACTACGACTTGCCTTGGAATCCTCAGCGCATAGAGCAACGCATCGGGCGCTGCCATCGCTACGGCCAGAAGTTCGACGTAGTGGTGGTCAACTTCCTCAATAAGAACAATGCGGCCGACCAACGGGTCTACGAACTTCTGGACGAAAAGTTCCGTCTTTTTAGCGGCGTATTCGGTGCCAGCGACGAGGTACTGGGCGCAATGGAGTCCGGGGTCGACTTCGAAAAGCGGATTGCCACAATTTACCAGAAGTGCCGCACATCGGAGCAGATCCAGTTCGAGTTCGACCAACTCCAACAGGAACTGGAGATCAAAATCGCAGAGGGCCAGCGCGACGCCCGCGAAAAGCTCCTCGATAATTTCGATCAGGAAGTAGTCGAGAAGGTGCGTATTCAGAGTCGTGATTTTCTCGACCGCTTCAATGAACGGCTCTGGCTCTTGACTCGTTATCTGCTCGCGCCTTATGCCCGGTTTGAGGACGGAGATTATAGCTTCATGCTGGAGCGGAATCCCTTCCTGGGAGAAACAATTCATCCCGGCCCTTACCGGATGGGTAAGAACGTGGAGGATGCTAATACCTACCGGGTGGGGCACCCCCTTGCCCGTCGGGTACTGGAACGGGGAATGGCCTTGAGGGTTGGACCTGGGGAAGTCGTTTTTGACTATTCCCGCAGCAATAAGAACATTGCCATTCTTGAGCCACTGGTGAATCAAAGCGGGTGGCTTTGCTGCTCCCGTTTCAGCGTTAGCGCATTAGAATCGGAAGATCACATTATCTTCACGGGATTAACTGACACTAGCGAAACGTTGGATGAAGTCCAGTGCCGCCGCTTGTTTGATCTACCCGGCAAGGAACAGAGCGGCACCGATGTCCCCGGCACGATCATAAGCGCTCTTGGAGAAGCCACCGCCATATGCAGGCAGGAGCTGCTCGACGCGCTTGCCGCTAAAAATGGCCACTGGTTTGATGCAGAGATGGACAAGCTCGACCGTTGGGCCGAAGATCGGCGAGTGGGTCTCAAGACAGAATTGGAGGACTTGGACCAGGAGATCAAGGAGACCAAAAAAGCCGCACGTCTGGCGCCTAACCTGCCGGAAAAGCTGGAACGCCAGAAGGAACTACGTAAGCTTGAAACAAAGCGCGACGAAGCCTGGCGCAGCTACGATGCGGCCACCCGTGAGATCGACCGACAGAAAGATGCACTTCTGGATGAGGTAAGTAGACGTCTGGAGCAGAAAACGGAACAGGAAACACTGTTCACAATACGGTGGAAAATGGTTTAGGGCGTGATGGGCGAATTAACATAGGAGAACTATTATGGAAACAGATAAACTCGACCTTCGATCTCACGATATTGCGGAGGACAAGAAACAAGAATTGCTGCGGCTTTTTCCCGAAATCAGGACTGAGGGTGGAAAGATCGACCTTGAACGCCTGAAACTTGCCCTTGGCGAAACGGTGGATGTCGGCAAGGAACGCTACGGGATGAATTGGCCGGGCAAGGCTGATTGCTTCAAGGCGATTCAATCTCCCAGTCTCGGAACCCTGCGCCCTTGTCCTGAGGAGAGCGTCAACTTCGATACTTCCGAAAATCTGATCATCGAGGGCGACAATCTGGAGGTGCTCAAGCTTCTGCAGAAATCATATCTCGGCAAAGTCAAAATGATCTATATCGACCCGCCTTACAACACAGGTAACGATTTCATCTATCCTGACAATTACACCGAGAGCCTGCAGACCTACCTCGAATATACGGGGCAGGTGGATGCACAGGGTAAGAAGTTCAGCACCAACACCGAGGCGGATGGCCGCTTTCATTCAAAGTGGCTGAATATGATGTATCCGAGGCTGTATTTAGCGAGGAATCTGCTGCGGGAAGATGGGGTAATTTTTATCAGTATTGACGACTTTGAGTTCGATAACCTAAAGAAACTTTGCGACGAAATATTTGGGGAGGAGAACTTCGTTGAGAACATCATCTGGAAAAAGAGATATGGCGGTGGTGCAAAAGAAAAGCATTTGGTTTCAGTTCATGAGTATATCGTCGTGTACTCAAGGAACATTGAAGTTCTTGGGGCCCTCTTTATTCCTCTGTCTAAAGAATCTATCGATCGTTATTATACGGAGAAAGATGAGAATTTCGATAAACGAGGTCCTTACAGGACCCACCCACTCGAAGCAACTAAGAGCATGGGGGAACGAAAAAATCTCGTTTTTCCGATCCCGGCACCAGATGGTACGAAAGTAATGCCAAAGAGACAGTGGCTATGGTCAAAGGAGCGTGTCGAAGAAGCATTAACCAAAAGTGAGATTGCTTTTCTAAAAGATAAAGACGGCAATTGGAGTATTCACCCTAAACAATACCTTAGAGATGAAAACGGGTCTCTTCGCCAAGGGAAGGCCTTCTCAATTATTGACGAGGTTTTTACCCAGCACGGGACTAACGAGATTATCGAACTATTTGGGGATGCGCATGTGTTTCCATTTCCCAAACCATCGAGACTGTTGATTCCCCTTCTAAATTTGGCATTGACGACTGATGATTTTATGATCCTTGACTTCTTCTGCGGCTCCGGAACCACAGCCCAGGCTGTGCTTGATCTCAACAAGCAGGACGGTGGGAACCGCAAGTTTATTCTCGTCCAGCTTCCTGAACCCACAGGCCGCGAGGATTACCCCACCATCGCCGATATCTGTAAAGAACGCGTCCGCCGGGTCATTAAGAAATTGAATGCAGAGGATGAAGGCAAGCTGTTACTGGATGGTAGTCAAAAACCTGACCGGGGCTTCAAGGTCTTCAAACTTGCCGAATCCAACTTTAAAACATGGAACGCTAATGTTCCCACCGGGGACGTTGCTACTTTGAAGAAACAACTTGAGCTACACATCAACCACATTCGCGATGCCCGCACACCCGAGGACATCCTCTATGAAATACTCCTAAAAAGTGGCTTTCCCCTGACCACGCCGTTGGAGAAGATTATCATCGAAGGCAAGACCGTATTCAGTGCGGCAGGCAGAGCGCTCTTTATCTGTCTTGAGCGGGAACTGACGATGGAGCTTATATGCGCCATGGCAGATCAGAAGCCCGAGCGCGTGGTTTGCCTCGACGAAGGTTTTGCCGGTAATGACCAACTGAAGGCTAACGTCGTCCAGATCTTCAAAAACAAAGGGGTAACAAGTTTTAAAACGGTGTAACCATGAACGAACAGCGGATGATTCTGTTTGAGCAAATACGCACCCTGGTAGAGCAGGCGCGAGGACGTGCCGCACGCGCTGTGAATCAAACCATGGTAGAGACTTACTGGCATATTGGCCGCTTGATCGTGGAGGAGGAGCAAGGAGGAGAGAGCCGAGCCGTTTATGGCGTGAGACTTATTCCCGAACTGTCTCGGCGGTTAACGCTTGAATATGGGAAGGGTTTCGATGAATCCAACCTTCGCAATATGAGGCGGTTCTATTTGGCCTTCCATCAGCAGATTCAAGACGCAGTGCGTCTTGAATCTGCGCTATCCACCTCAAAACGGGACGCAGTGCGTGCCGAATCTTCGGAGGGGTCAAAGCTTGCGATTTTGAAAGAGAACTCACTCATTCCGACAACGAGCAATGCTGCTTCAAGTCCGTGACAATGATGAAACTTGAACGAGCGTAGAAAACATGATGAAATGAAACTCCAATTTGATCCCAACCAGCAATATCAACTTGACGCTGTTGCCGCCCTGACAGATCTTTTTGAGGGCCAGCCCCAAGGCGCACCCGAATATTCTGTGATCCATGTCGAGGGAATGGGCGGCCTCTTTGCAGGACAGACCCGTACTGAGCTGGGTGTGGGGAACCAGTTACTTTTTGCCGAAGAGAAACTTCTTGCCAATACCCGGGGGGTACAAGCACGAAATGACATAGAGGTGACACACCCCGATGCGTCGCTGGAGGCATGGGAACTCTTCGATGCAGCGGCGAACGAGCCACGTCGTTGCCCCCATTTTTCCGTGGAAATGGAGACCGGCACGGGCAAGACCTACGTTTATCTGCGCACTATCTTTGAGCTTTCACGTCGCTACGGCTTCCAGAAATTCGTCATTGTGGTTCCCAGCGTGGCCATTCGTGAGGGCGTGCTCAAGAATATCGAAATCACCAGCGAACATTTCCGGGCGCTTTACAACAATTTGCCTTATGAGCATTTTGTCTACGATGCCAGGAAAGTAAACCGCCTTCGTCAGTTCGCTGTGAGTAACACTCTTCAGATATTGGTCATCAACATCGACGCTTTCCGCAAAAATTTCATGGGAACCGAGGAAGAGCAGAAGAGCAATGTCATCTACAAGGAAAGCGACAAGCTCTCTGGCCGCCAGCCCATCGAGTTCGTGCAGGCTACACGGCCCGTTGTCATTATTGACGAGCCCCAAAGCGTTGACTCCACCGAAAAGGCACAGGAAGCTATAAAGGCCCTCAACCCTCTCTGTACCCTTCGATACTCCGCCACCCATCGCAATCCATACAACCTGATTTATAGGCTCGATCCGGTACGGGCCTTTGAGCTAAAGCTGGTCAAACAAATCGTAGTGGCTAGCGCAAGAGTGGAAGGTGGAATGAACGATGCTTTTGTCAGAGTGGAGAAGATCGACTACAAAAACGGCATCAAGGCCAAATTGCGTATCCACGTGCAGACTCCCCAGGGGCCGAAGGTGAAATCAGTGAGTGTTAAAAACGGGGCCGACCTATACATACTTTCGAATGACCGGGCCTGTTATAAGGATGGTTTTGCGGTGGCTGAGATCAACGCTGAGCTTGGCAACGAATACTTGAGGTTCAACAACGGTCGCGTGCTCCGGGTGGGCGAGGAAATGGGCGGTCTGCGTGAAGACCTCTGGCGGGTTCAGATTAAGGAAACCATAAAAAAACATCTTAATAAAGAACTGCAGATACGGACGAGAGGTATCAAGGTGTTGAGCCTGTTCTTCATCGACCGCGTGGCCAACTATCGGGATTATGACGAATCGGGGCAGCCCGTGAAGGGTAAGTTCGCGCAGGCTTTTGAAATCGTGCTCGCAGAGTTGGCGCGAGAGGAGCGCTACCGGGAACTGGATTGGCTCAAACTACCTGTTGAGCGGCTTCACAACGGTTATTTCGCCCAGGACAAAAAGGGTGTATTTAAGGACTCCAGTGAAACGCGCAGCACACAGGCAGATGATGAAGTATACAACTTGATCATGAAGGACAAGGAACGTTTGTTATCGCTTGATGAACCCTTGCGTTTCATCTTCAGCCACTCGGCCCTGCGTGAAGGGTGGGACAGCCCCAATGTTTTCCAAATCTGCACACTTAACGAAAGCGTTAGCGTCGTGAAGAAGCGCCAGGAGATCGGCCGCGGTCTGCGTCTTCCAGTCGATCAGAATGGGTTGCGTGTCTTCGACGAATCGGTCAACAAACTGTTTGTTGTTGCGAACGAAAGCTATGAGGACTTTGCCCGAGCCCTTCAGACTGAATACGAAGAAGACTGTGGCGTAACCTTCGGCAAGGTGCCGCTTACCGCTCTGGCCAGAATCATCCGGGTGGTAGACGGAGAAGAGAGACCCATCGGCCGGGAGGTTGCCGAGACCATCCGCACCGCGCTTGTAGGACAAAATATGCTCGACTCTGAGGGACGTATTCAACCTGCTTTTGACCCAAAACGGAAAGATTTCAAGATTGAATTGCCGGAAGAACACCGCGATCTTGCACCCGCAGTTGTTGACTTGCTGGCAGCATACCAGATCGAACGTCACATCCGCAAAGACCGGGATGAAGGTTCCAACCGTCTGCGCAAAGAAGTCCAGCTCAGCCCAGAGTTCCAGTCTCTCTGGGAACGGATCAAGCCCAAGACCACCTACCGCGTGGAGTTTGAGACGGAGGTATTAGTGCGACGTGCGGTAGATGCTCTGAAACAAATGCAAAAAATCGATCCAGCCAGGATCTACGTCAGCGCTGGACAAATCGGTGTAACCAAGGGAGGGGTGAGCGCCACTGCTATCAGCGTTGCAGAAGAACAAGTTTCCTACGGAAGCCGCCCAATGCCTGATCTTTTAGCCTATTTGCAAAATGAGACGGAACTAACTCGTTCTACCCTGGTTCGTATTCTAAAGAAAACGGGACGGCTGGCCGAATTCTTCATTGATCCTCAGCGTTTCATGGGCGCTGTCGCAGCAATTCTTAAGCATGAACTTCATCGCCTCCTTGTGGATGGGATCAAGTATGAGCGCATTCCGGGGTTAGGGTCGGAAGCAGAGTGGCAAATGATGCTCTTCAAGAACGAAGAACTCATCAACTACCTTACAGCTCTTCAAGTTAAAAAGTCGGTGTACGAGTATGTTGTCTACGAGTCTGAGGTGGAACGGGTGTTCGCCCGCCGATTGGATGAACGCGAAGATATCAAACTCTTTGTGAAGCTACCCGGCTGGTTTGAGATCGATACCCCAGTGGGCAAATACAATCCCGACTGGGCCATCCTTAAACATGATGATAAGACACTTTACTTGGTGCGCGAGACCAAAAGCACCCGGGACTTCCTAAAACTGCGCACAATGGAGGCCGACAAGGTTCGTTGCGGACAGAAACATTTTGAGCTGATAGGAGTTCCATTCGCCGTCGCGGTGACGGCGGACGAGGTTTAGAAAAACTTTGATAGTCAGGTCTTGAGGTGAAATGGGGGGAAACTTTATACTTTACAATTGGTAAATTTCTTGGAGAAAAATACAACCTTTCAACAGAGAATCCCGAAACCAGGCTGGCATCAAGTAGTTTGGGGACAGTTCTCATATTCATTATAAATAATAGGTAGATACAAATTAAGTATCAATTTAGTTGTTTGAAATCGTCTTGTAAAATCCCTCCCAACCTCCCCTGCCTACCGGCAGGCAGCCTTTACCAAAGGGAGGAGTACCCCCCCTTTCTCCCCCCTTAAAATAAGGGGGGATGGATGGGCATAAGCGCTAACCTAAGACGAAGGGAGGTTTGAGAGAAAATCCCAATAGGGATATGTGATAATAGACCGGCGATTTATCGCCGGTGATGGGAATGAAAAAAGAAGTCCCATGGGGACGAATGAAAAGGGGGCTAAAAATGGCTGATTCTTACATCAGCCTCTATGTCCACAAATCGATTACAATGAGCGGTATGTATGGGGGTAGGATTCAATCGTCCCGATGGGACTATGCTTTTATCTCTTTTTCCCCCAGCGATGAATCACTGGGCTATTGTCATGCAAACCCCTCCGGGGCTTCAGATTAATTAAGTTAGCGCTTATGGGGGGGTATGACAAAGGGGGATTAGGTCAGTTTTTTAAAGCACTAAAGTGTTACCAAATTAATTATTTAAAAACTCCGGTTTCATCCATAAAAAAGTTGGGTCGGTCATTAAAAGTGAAGATGACAAAATGGGGAGATAGAGGGATAAGGAAATCAGGGGATCAGGAGAAAAAACTCACTTCGATGAACTGCGGCATAAAGATGAATATCGTGAAAAGAAAGAAGCGAGTTTGTATTTCAAGATTTTTCTTCTCATTTTGACAATGGCATGAGTGGGGGGAACTTCTTTCGGACAGACCTTCACACATTGGAAAACCGTATTGCACCCCCAGACCCCCTGATGATGATCCACTGATTCAAGGATTTCCTTGTCCCTTCGGTCCCTTGGATCAAGCAAAAAACGGAAAGCCTTCGCCAGGATGGCAGGTCCTAAAAATGGGGCCTCCCTTTTGAAAGCAGGGCAAACCCCAAAACAGATTCCGCAGAGGATACACTGAATATAGGGATCGATCACTTTCCGTTCTTCCTCGGTCATGATATGTTCGCGCTCAGACATCATTGGCTTTCCGTGAAGATAGGGCTCAATCCTTTTATAATGCTCAAAAAAAAGGGACATATCCACAATGAGATCCCGGATCACAGGGAAGAAGGGAAGGGGTTCAATTAGTGTGGTTTTTTCCAACAGCCCCTCCACTGGAGTCCGGCAAGCCAGCGCCAGCGTCCCGTTGACTTTCATCCCGCAGGAACCGCAGACCGCCCCCCGGCAGGAATAGCGGAAGGATAGCGTTGGGTCCTGTTCATCCTGAATCCGCAGCAACGCCTCCAGGAGGTTCATCCCTTTTTTCGTCTCAACCTCGAAGGTCTGATCCCAACAGGGCGGATCCTTTTCGGGATTAAAACGTTTGATTTTTAAAATTAAGATGGAATTTTTCATCGCAATAGAAATAATCATAACCCCGCCCAACCTCCCCTTATCTTAAGGGGAGACTCCCCCTCTTATATTAAGAGGGGGATGGGGGAGTTACTCTATCGAGTTTAATATGTCCTTTCCTTCGGGGGGTAGTTCGTGATCGTCACCTCTTTGTATACGAGCCTGGCCCCCCCTGTTGTCTTGTAGGCAAGAGTGTGGCGAAGCCAATGTTCATCATCCCTGTCCGGATAATCGGTTCGAAAATGGGAACCCCGACTCTCTTTTCGGGTCAACGCTCCTTCCGTAATGACCTCTGCCACATGAAGCATCCCTTCCAGTTCAAGATACTGGATCCATTCATTATTAAAGGCTAGGCTTTTCTGTTTGATACCGATCCGTCCAAACCTTTCCTTCAACTCGTTGATCTTTTCCTTTGCTGAAAGGAGATCTGATTCCCTCCGGAAGATTCCTACCTGACCGGTCATCAGGGCTTTCAACTCATCTCTCAGGCGAAAACAGGGTTCCCCCTCTTTTCTTGAAGAGAGTTGATGAAGACAGGATTGAAATGCTTCGGATTGTTTTTGAAAGGCCATTGGATTTGATTCTCCTTTTTTCCTCTTTACATTGGAAGCAGCCTTTTTTCCGGCCCTCGCCCCGAAGACCAGAGTTTCCAGAAGAGAATTTCCGCCCAGGCGATTTGCCCCGTGAACACTGACGCAGGCGCACTCACCGGCTGCATAAAGTCCCGGGAGAGGAGTTTCCCCGTCAATATTGGTTGGAATCCCTCCCATGGAGTAGTGCTGTGCGGGCTGAATTGGAATAGGGTTCAGGGCGGGGTCAACTCCTGCGAAATCCACAGCGATCTGGCGAATGCCAGGAAGGCGATCCATTATTTTTTCTCTTCCTAAGTGTCTGAGATCGAGATGGACATATTGACCTTCGAAACCCCGGCCTTCGTCAATCTCCCTTTGGGTTGCCCGGGCGACGATATCTCTCGGACCGAGCTCCATCAGATGAGGGGCATGGCGTTCCATATAACGCTCACCTTTCACATTGACCAGATATCCTCCCTCTCCTCTGGCTCCCTCTGTAATCAGAATATTCGTTCCCAAGAGACTGGTGGGATGGAATTGGACAAATTCCATGTCTTCAAGAGGGACGCCTGCCTGGTAAGCCAGATAACAACCCCTCCCGGCATTAATGATCGCGTTGGTTGACCTGAGATAGATCCGGCCATATCCCCCGGTTGCAAGAATCGTCGCCTCCGCCCGAATGGGAACGGCCCTCTCCTCAAAGAGAGGAAAAGCAAGAACTCCGATACATTGACCCTCATCTACGACCAGAGAGAGGGCATGCCATTCTTCATAAACAGGGATTCGAAGGCCCGTAACCTGTTCATAAAGGACATGAAGGAGATTATGACCGGTGCGATCGGCGGCATAGCAGGTCCGTGGAAAACCGGCGCCGCCAAAGGGTCTCTGAGCAATCCTTCCATCCTCTGTCCTGGAGAAAAGGGCGCCCCAGTGTTCCATTTCAATAACTCGCTCAATTCCCTCTCGACACATAACCTCAACAGCGTTCTGGTCCGCAAGATAGTCGCTTCCTTTAATGGTATCAAACGAGTGATTTTCCCAGGAGTCATTTGTGGGGGCAGGGATATTGTCAAAAGCGGCATTGATCCCGCCCTGAGCGGCGACGGAGTGGGAGCGGAGAGGGTGAACCTTAGAGAGGATGGCGACGTCTCTGCCGGCCTTTTGAGCCTCGATAGCCGCCCTCATTCCTGCGAGGCCCCCGCCAATGATTAAAATGTCGTGTGAAAGAAGTTCCATTTCTAATCCCTCCCTGCCAATTGTAGCGCCCTCGCCTGCCGCAGGATCGGGGGGCGCCCATTTACGTTGGCATTTAATGCCGACGCTACGAAAGATAAAATATTCATGACGACTGCCCCAAAGTTCCACTACGGAGGGATTCAGGGCGAAGTTCCGGGCGAGGCGCAGATTTCTTAGAAAAAATAGACATAAGATAGGATAAACAACCCGGCGCTCATTACGGTAAAGACCCAGAAGAGGAGTTTTTCCTTTTTCACCATTCCTAAATCGATTAAAAAGAGCCGAAGCCCATAAAAGGCGTGAAAGATAACAAGAAAGAGGAGAAAAAAATCGAAGGTTTGATTCATGTGGAGAGCGGAGAGCCAGGACGGTCCGCCAATCTTTCCTGTGGCGGCATACCCGGAGAGGATTTTTAATCCTACCAGGATAAGGAGCAATGGGCCGCTAAAGCGGATGAAATAGTAAGGAAACATTTTTTAATTTCGGAATTCGGAATGTAGAATTCGGAATTAAAAAATTGACTCTGCATCCCGTATTTTATAAGCCGAGGGTGGCTTTCTGGCGAAGGGGTTTCAATAGGAAGTCAAGTCCATTTAGAATATCTGTCACCACCATATCCGCTCTTTTTAGTGTTTCTCCGGAGGCTCCTTCTCTGCCGATGACACAGATGCTGAACCCTGCTTCCTCTAACATTAGAACATCGTCCATTCCATTTCCGATGGCAGCCGTCCTCTCCGGGCCCAATTTCCTTAATAGGCCCAATTTCTCTCCGGAGGTTTCCCGTTCCGTTAAGAAGAGTACCTCAGCCTTCACATTCTTTAAGCGCTCTTCGGCCTTATCCTTTTCCCCTTTTGCCAGGATATAAATCTTAATCCTCTTGGAGAGGAGGTTGATTTTGTCTTTCGCCTTTGGATGGACTCTTCCGTCCATGGCGAGTGTGCCTTCGTAATCGATTAGAAGATATTCAATATCTATGGGTGGTTGTCCGGGTCTTTGAATGGAGATCATCCGTCTTTAACCTATCAGTTAGAAAATAAGGAGTACGTTCAACGGCAATGGCAACGAGGTCCGTATCGTTAATAAAAGGCTATGTTTGTCGTCTCTTATTTCCTTGCACGTAACCTTAACCGGTTGCCGAAACGGGCTTCGTAACCTTTACCCAACTCCCCGGGGGATTATAAAGAGAGCGCTGTTTCATCACCTCGTAAAGGATCATTCCTCCTGAGACGGAGGCATTGAAGGAAGAGACAGGGCCCTTCATCGGGATCGAGAAGAGGCGATCACACTTCTTCCTGACCAGGGGTCTGATCCCTTTTCCCTCGGCGCCGATGACGATGGCAAGATCTATATTAAGGTCGAGATCATAAAGCCTATCCTTTGCTTCTCCTGAGGCGCCGTAGACCCAGATCCCTTCTTTCTTTAAACGGTCGATCGTCGTTGCAATATTGACTACACGTGCCACAGGTAGATGGGCGCTGGCTCCTGCAGAGGCTTTGATAACAACAGGAGTGATTCCGACCGCCCTATCTTTGGGGATGATCATTCCATGAGCTCCGCATCCGAGAGAGGTTCGGATCAGGGCTCCTAAATTTTGGGGATCCTGAATTCCATCAAGAATAAGTAAGAGGGTTTTCGTTCCTTCCTGTTTTGGCCGGGCAAGAACCTCTTCCAGGTCCGCATAGGAAGTTTGTTCAACGATCCCGATGATATTCTGATGGAGACCTCCTTTCACCATTCGGTCAAGGGCTTCTCTATCTGTAAATGCAAGGGAAACTTTTTTCTCCCGTGTGAGATCGATAATGGACTGGAGGGAAGGGGAGGGGTTCCGGGAAGAAACCAAAATCTTCTGAAAGCGGAGGGAGGGTGATGTTAAAGCCTCCCTGACAGGATGGATGCCGTAAATGATTGGGGACATAAAATTATGAAATCCGGTAACACTTTAGTGCTTTAAAAAAGCCTTCATAAAATCCCTCCCCACCTCCCTTTGCCAAAGGGAGGAGAAATATTTCCCCCTTTTGACAAAGGGGGATGAAGGGGGATTAGATATTTTTTTCAAAGCACTAAAGTGTTAACAAAATTCAAATGTCTCAAACTTTTACTTCCTTGGACTGCACTTTATATTTGGTCATTTGATGTTGTTTCGGATTGATCCCTTCGGGAAGCTTCGCCCGATATTCGGATTTCATATTTAAGAGATATCTTCAACAATCCTTTGGACGGCTTCGATGGGGTCTTTGGCTTCCTTGATGGGGCGGCCGATCACAAGGTAATCTGCTCCGGCTTCGATCGCTTCTCTTGGAGTGAGCGTTCTCTTCTGGTCATCTTTTTTGTCAGAAGGGTGACGAATGCCCGGCGTGACGATCAGAAACTTGCTCCCACATTGCTGGCGGATGATCCCTATTTCTTGAGGAGAAGCCACGACTCCATCAATTCCCGCCTTCTGCGCAAGGGAGGCAAGGCGCCCCACCTCATCTCCAATCGGGCCCTGAACTCCCACCTCCTTCAAAGTTTCCTCATCCATGCTGGTGAGGATCGTCACAGCAAGGATGATGGGCCTCGGGATGGCAAGGCTTTTTGCCACCGCTCTGGAAGCCTCAACGGTCTTTCTCATCATCTCAAAACCTCCCAGGGCATGGAGGTTGAACATAGCCACCTGGTGCTTCGTAGCCTCCTCTCCTGCCTTTGCCACAGTATTTGGAATATCATGATATTTGAGATCGAGAAAGACCTTCTGTCCCTTCTGGCAGATCATATCAATCACTTTTGGCCCGGAGTGGGTGAAAAGCTGTTTTCCCACCTTAAAGATGCCCACGCAGTCTTTTAGAAGGGCGACCCAATGCTGGGCCTCATGGAAATGCTCCACATCAAGGGCAAAGATGATTCTGTCTTTGGGGCTGGCCGGGGTTATTGGATTCATCTCATGCTTCCTTATAGTTTAAAATCTATCACATTCGGTTTTTCTTTACAAGCAGTTCCTTCCCTGTTATGAATAACCGAGAGATGGAAAATCAGGACATCAAGGAAGAAAATCGAAGGATTCGGTTTTTAAGGTTTTTGGTTGACCTTTCCATTCAGTCCATTCAGGAGAACGACCTCTCGCTCGAAGAGGCGTTGGGATTAGTGGAAGAGGCGAAGAAGGCAGCCCTGAATCTCTTTCCAGGAAAAGAACTGGCCTTTGAACTGATCTACCGGCCGAGGTTTCAGAGGGTCATCGGAGAGAGGTTCGGATAAGCCGTTCGTGCTGAGCCCTTCGACTCACCGTTCGCCCTGAGGCTCTCGAAGGGATGAACGGTTCGCTCAGCCTCCGGCTCAGAGAGCCTCAGGCTCGGAGAGGCAGGCCTTGTCGAAGCATGAACGGCCTGGCGACGCACCCTTCGACAAGCTCAGGGTGAACGGTGACAGCCTAACCGAACAGTATTAGCTCTAACGCTCCATCTCCGCCTTGATCATCTCCTCAATATTAGAGACAGCCTCCTCTTTCTTCACCAGAAGGATTTCCCCTGTCTTCCTTTTCTTGATCTCGACCAACCCTTTCTTTAAATTCTTCTCTCCGAGAGTTACCCTCAACGGAATTCCGATCAGATCAGCATCTTTAAACTTCACGCCAGGGGTTTCTTCCCTGTCATCAAAAAGGACTTCGACTCCCCGGTCCAGGAGGGTCTGGTAGAGTTCTTCAGCCGTCTCCCGGATGAGATCAACCTTCATATTCACTGGAAGGACTATGACCTGGAAGGGGGCGATGGGCATGGAGAAGATGATTCCATTCTCATCATAGGACTGCTCGATTGCGGCAGCCACCGTTCTTCCGACGCCGATGCCATAAGTTCCCATAACAATAATTCTTTCTTTTCCTTGCTCATCGAGGTAGGCCGCGCCCATGGCCTTACTGTATTTCGTCCCAAGCTTAAAAATATGGCCGACCTCTATTCCTTTATCCCATCTCGTTTCTCCCCCGCAGAGAGGGCAACGATCTCCTTGTGTGAATTTCCGGAGATCAACGAATTGGCTGATATGAAAGTCTCGTCCAATGTTGACGTGGAGGAGATGTGCATCTTTTTGATTGCCCCCAGTAACGAAGTTGACCATACTTTGAATATCGAGATCGGCCAATACGGGGATGGAGAGGCCCAAGGGCCCAGCAAAACCCTTTGGGGCATGGGTGATCTCTTCCACAATCTCCTCACTTGCCAGTTGAAGGTTTTCTGTGCCCAGAATCGCTTTCAACTTCTTTTCGTTGATTTCATGGTCACCTCGGACCAGTGCAGCGATCGGACCTTTGTCGGTTTCAAAAATGAGGGTTTTGACTAACTCCTTTGGTGAAACGCTTAGGAACTGAGTCACCTCTTCCACCGTGCGTTGATTCGGAGTCCGTACTTTTTGCAAAGGTTTGAAAAGGTTTGGATCTTCGGAGCGGCTCGTCCTATCCGATCTTTTAAATTCTGCCTTTTCAATATTTGCTGCATAGGAACAATGAGTACAACTGACAATTATTTCCTCTCCGGTTTCTGCAAGAACCATAAATTCGTGGGAGAAGTGGCCTCCGATCAAACCTGATTCAGCCTCGACCACTTTGAATTTTAATCCACATCGAGCAAACACTCGAGAGTAGGCATCATACATTTTTTGATAGCTCTCATCGGCATTTTTTTCATCGACATCAAAACTATATCCATCTTTCATGATAAATTCTCGTGCCCGCATCACTCCGAATCGGGGCCGGATCTCATCTCTGAATTTGGTCTGGATTTGAAACAGATTGATCGGCATCTGCCGGTAGGATCGAATCTCTCTCCGAGCAATGTCCGTAATCACCTCTTCCTGAGTGGGGCCCATACAGTAGTCTCGATTATGGCGATCCTTGAATCTCAGCAACTCCTTTCCGTATTCCTCCCACCGATGGGTCTCTTGCCAAAGTTCCGCAGGTAATACAATCGGAAGCAATACCTCGATGGCTCCGGCCCGATTCATCTCTTCACGGATGATCGTCTCGACCTTTCGGATGGACCGCAGACCAAAAGGCAAATAAGAATAGATGCCTGAGGTCAGTTTACGGATCATCCCTGTCCGGAGCATCAACTGATGGCTCGGGACTTCCGCCTCGGAAGGAATTTCCTTCAAGGTGGGAAGAAGATATTTCGAATACCGCATCTGAGCGCCTCCTCAAAAAGTGTTATTAATTACCCCTCTTTAGCAAAGAGGGGCAAGGGGAGATTTTCCAATGCTTATGTCAATTCAATTATAATGGTCTCGAAAAAAGCCAACTTAACCCTTCGACAGGCTCAGGGTGAACGGTCTAACCTATTGATATCCCCTTCGTGCTGAGCTTGTCGAAGCATGAACGGGATACAGAAAAGACTTTTTACGAGTTTATCAATGACGAGACTCTTAATAAGCGTCCTTGATCTTTTTGTCGATTTAGGGTATAGAAAATTCCCCATGAAACGATTAACTCCTACTGAAGGGCTTACGTTTTTCTTCCTTATCGGCCTCTTCCTTCTAACTTTCTTCTTCCGGGGGCAGATCCCGCTCTGGCGGTCCCAGCTTCTCTTCTATACCCTGCTCCTCGGTCTTCTATTCGTATTAAAGATATCCTCCGATCGAAAAGGATCAGGAGGGGCCGGAGGATTATTAAACGATTTATCCCCTGTGGCCTTCATCATTATGATCTACCAATCCCTTGGCAATATGATTCAGCATCTTCAACACGATATCGATCCCCATCTGATCCGGATTGACTTTTTACTTTTTGGCGTTCATCCGACGGTCTGGATGGAACGCTGGATCACTCCCTGGTTCACAGACCTCATGTCTCTTGCCTATATCAGCTATTATTTCCTTCCTGTCATCCTCGCCGTCACGCTCTACCTGAAGGGACGAAAAGAAGAGTTTCGTCAAACGATGTTTATCCTCACCTTCGGGTATTATCTTTCATTTATCGGCTACATCCTCTTTCCTGCGATCGGGCCTCGATTCACCCAGATCCATCTCTATTCCGTTCCGCTGGAAGGAAGCTTTTTTAGCGACTTCGTCAGAGACCTTTTAAATGCCATAGAGCACAACAAACGGGACTGCATGCCCAGCGGGCATACTCAGATTGCCCTCATGGTTCTCTTTCTTGCCCGTCGCTATGAAAAGACCATCTTCTATCTCTTTCTTCCTATCGTGTGCGGCCTGATTCTCTCTACCGTTTATCTGCGATACCATTATGTCATCGACCTGATCGCCGGAACGGCATTGGCCATAGGGTGTGTGCTCATCGGGCCCTGGATTTATCGGGCGTGGTTGAAAAATCATCAATAACCAAATCCCAATAACCAAATAATCACCAATACCCAAACTTCAAACACCAATTGAAAAACAATAGAAAAAAGAAGTTTAAGTTTTGGTTCTTGGAATTTGGAGCTTATCTGGTTATTGGTGCTTGGTGTTTGGTTATTTTAGATCTGTGCCTCATAAATCCTATAGGTTTTATACCTCCTTCCTCCCATGGCCTCGATCCCATGCTGCATCAGAAGGTTATTCTCGAGAATCCATGAGCATTCCCCCTGCGGATAACCCTTTTGCGTTCCCCTCTTAAAGATTTCGATATAAAGGAGCCCTTCCACGCCCTTTTTCTGAAAGGCATGTTTCACTCCAAGAAGCATGATCCGGACGGTATTGATCTTCCTTGAGAAGTAGAGAAACTTGATCGACCCCAGGAGTCCCAGTTTTCCATTGAGGTGTTTGAGGGCAACATTATAGTCCGGAAGGGCAGCCGAAAAGCCAACAGGCGTATCTCCCCAGTAGGCAAAGAGGATGAGCTCCGGAACGATAATCGGTTTAAGGTTTTTTGCCAGCTCGTCAATTTCCCCTTCGGTCATGGGAACAAAACCCCAGTTTTTGCTCCAGGAGTTATTATAAATGTCCTTGATGATCTTTACTTCTTCATCGAAACGGCGGAGGTTGAGCGGGCGGACCGAGAGATGAGGTTCTCTTTTCAGGATTCGTTCGGTGATGCGGTCCAGGCGGTCGTAGTTTAAGAGATCTTTTTGGAGCCAGTAAGCATAGAGGTCCATCGCCTTCTTTAGACCCCGACCCTCGATCAGGGCGGGGTAGTATGGAGGGTTATAGGGCATCATCAGGCAGGGAGGAGAGTCGAAGGCATCGATCAGGAGGCCGCATTCATCATTAGTGGAAGGATTCATGGGGCCTGCCATCTTCTCCATTCCTCGTTCCCTGAGCCATTTCGCCACAGAGGAAAGAAGCAGATGGGCCACTTCACTGTCATCAACCGATTCAAAGAAACCGAAGAATCCGAGCTTCTCCTGATGAAACTCGATATAATGGCGATCGATGATGCCTGCAATCCTTCCCACAATCTCCTCCTCACGACGGACAAGGTAGAGGATCATTTCCGCATGGGCGAGAAAGGGGGAGTCCGGGCTGAATTTCTGGAGGTAGTCCTTAATGAGAGGCGGGACCCAATAGGGATTCCCCGGATAGATTTTCCAGGGGAATCGGATGAAGGCCATGAGATCGCGGCGGTTTTTAACCTCCTGGAGAGTGAGTTTCGATGTTGTCATATCGTGTGGCTTGGTCAGATCAAGCCCATCTGCTTCCCGACCTTGTTGAAGGCCTCAAGGACTCGATCGAGCTGTTCCTCCGTATGGGTCGCCATGTAACTCGTTCTGAGAAGTTCTCTCCCGGGAGGGACTGCGGGGCTTGCGACCGGATTGACGAAGATTCCATTCTCAAAGAGGAGCCTGCACATTCCAAAGACCTTCATGGTATCACCGATGATGATCGGAATGATGGGCGTCTCACTCGTTCCTGTATCAAACCCCAGATCCTTATAACCCTGAAGCATCTTCCTCGTATTTTTCCAGAGCTGCGCTAAGAGCTGAGGCTGTTCCTCAATGATGTCCAGGGCCGTGCTCACGGAGGCGACCAGCGCAGGCGGAAGGCTGGCGCTGAAGATCATGGAGCGGCCTGTATGCTTGATAAAATTGATTGCCTCCCACGAACCAACAACAAATCCTCCGATAGCGGCAAGCGACTTGCTATAGGTTCCCATGATGATATCGACGTCATTTTCCAGCTTGAAATGTTCTGCCGTGCCTCTCCCTCCCTCTCCGAGAACTCCAACGCCATGGGCGTCATCCACCATCACTCTGGCGCCATAAGCCTTGGCCAATTTGATAATCTGTGGCAGATCGGCAATATCACCCTCCATGCTGAAGACGCCATCCACAATGATCAGTTTTCCGTTATTCTTCGTCCCTTCCAGAACCCTTTCAAGGTCCTTCATGTCATTGTGGCGAAACTTCTTCACCTTACCGAAGGAAAGACGACAGCCATCGATGATGCTGGCATGATCATATTTGTCGATGATGGCCACATCATTTCTTCCCACCAGGGCAGAGATGGCGCCCAAATTGGTCTGATAGCCTGTCGCAAAGACGAGGGCAGCCTCCTTCCGAAAAAAGCGAGCCAACTTGGTTTCCAGCTCCTCATGGATTTGGAGATTTCCGTTGAGAAAGCGTGAACCAGCACAGCCGCTTCCGTATTTTTCAACCGCCTTGATGGCAGCCTCCTTCACCTTCGGGTGAGTCGTCAGGCCGAGGTAGTTGTTGGAACCGGCCATGATCACCCGTCTTCCGTTGACCATGACCTCGGAATCCTGGGCGGATTCGAGCTTGCGAAAGAAAAAGTAGTTGCCGCTATCATAGACCTCTCGAACCTGTTGATTAACCTTCACACATTTTTCAAAGACATCCATACCCCACCTCTTTGGATTGTTTCAGGTTTATCCCCACCGGGGAAAATAAAAAAACATTATAACCAATTCTCTCTTAAATACCACTCATAAGTGATTTTTATCCCTTCCGCAAGGGAGAAGCGGGGTTTAAAACCCAGAAGCGTTTTGGCCCTTGAGATATCACACAGCCAATTCTTCTGAACCATCTCTTCCACCTTGCCTTTATTGATCAGGGGAGGGCTGCCGGAAAACTTTGAAATAAATTCAGAAAAGGAGGCGATTCCGGAAATGGCCCACCCCGGAATATGAATTCGGTAAGCATGGATACCCATCGCCTTTTCGAACAGGTCGCCAATTTGATCAAGACGATAATCCTGGCCATCCGACAAAAAGAAAATTTCTCCATCACACCCTCTTGAACCCGAAGCCAGAAGCAGTCCCTGGATAATATCCTCAACATAGCAGAAACTGATGTGCTGTTCCTCCTTGGAGAAACTGGGTTTGATCCTTTTGGAAAGGATCTTAAAGAAGGTATAGATATCCCTGTCCCTTGGCCCGTAGACTGCGGAAGGCCGGAGGATAATGAGAGGAATTTGATGGACATGTTCCAGGCAGAACTCTTCTCCCCTCCTTTTGCTCCTGCCATAGGGGGAGACGGGATTGCAGGAATCTGATTCCTTCTTTTTGCCTTCTTCTTGACAGGGACCCGCGGCAGCCTGGCTTGAGAGGTAGATAAATTTCTGCAGATTGGGGTTCTTTGAAAGGCAGGCTTGGATCAGGTTCTCTGTTCCGTTTGAATTGACTTCAAAGTATATCTCCTCTTTGAGGGCCCGGGTTATACCCGCCAGATGGAAGACCTGATCGACTCCTTTTACGGCTTCCTGCAAAGAGGTTTTGTCACTGCAATCACCATCCGCTAGTTCGATGGGAAGGTCTCTTAACCATTTTAAATCACTTCTATTCCGGACAAGGCATCGAACCTCATCGCCTCTGTTGAGTAGAGTCTCAGCCAGATGGCTTCCGATAAATCCCGTGCCCCCGGTGACCAGTGTTTTCAGATGAATTAACCCCACGAATTAAATTCTTTGTAACACTTTAGCTCTTTGAAAAAAGCTCTTTGACAACCGAATAAAGAAAAAGCTGGCGTCAGATTCAACAATGTTGTATAACGTTCTCCAGGAGCAAGGAGAGCGTTATGGAGTCAGTCGTCTTCC
>Ga0208244_100611_pt1 | contig 30702 bp, 29 predicted proteins | sample SubbioCR12Aug_5A_FD_184828 | JGI IMG/M metagenome (GOLD analysis project Ga0208244, IMG submission 184828) | Serpentinite rock and fluid subsurface biosphere microbial communities from McLaughlin Reserve, California, USA - CR12Aug_5A (SPAdes) | ecosystem: Environmental > Terrestrial > Deep...
CCATCGCGGCTCCCGCTTTGGCACCCAGGCTGCGCGACTGCCCGGCGCGGGCGTTGGCATCCTGGTCGAAAGTATCGACCGAGGTGGCGTTGCTGGCGTAGGTCATGATTTTGCCGAACAGGGTGCCTGTTTCTTCAAGTTTGTGAATGGCTTCAAGCAACACCTGGGGACTTTCATGCAAACGTCCCTGGTAAGCGGCCAGGGACGGGAGCAAACTTTCCAATTTTGCGCAGGCTGTCTCCCAATCAGCAGGAGTCGAAAAAACCGATTCGAGCGCCCAGGTCTCTTCAAGCGGAACTTCGTTGCGGGCGGGCAGGGTGATATTTTCAGACATGGCTGTTCTCCTAAAGAGCGGATGAGATGGTTATTATAGTCCTTGTTTGAATGGCTGGCTTGTCTTGGGGATGGTATAGTTAAGCACCGGAGGCAACAAAAGTAATGTGGCATCGTGTCTCTCTTGGCGACGGGCTTTCTGCGCCTATTTACGCCGATGAAATCAATTACATTTTCCAGCCTTTTTTTGAACTGGCGGGTTGTCCGGTCGATATGGCCGTTTTTACCCGGACTGAGCAGGGGGCGGTGCACTGTGAGGTGATTGCTTATTTTTCGCCTGCCGCTGCGCAGGCAGCCCGGGCTTTTTCTGCCAGGGAATGCAGTCCGCCAGACAGGCAAGGGCTGGAATTGCTGGCCGGACGTTCGGATTGCTGGCGGGCATTGTTTTAGCAAGGGGGTGCTATTTGTCAATCCGGGTCTTTTGAAAACCCTGCAGGTGGGATGCCGAGCGACTGAATCAACCGCGCCCAGTAATTGACCTGTGCCGCGGTCGAAGCCAGGATGACAATCTCGCGTTCGCTGAACTGCCCTCGGAGTTGCTCAAAAAAATCAGACTGGAATTTAAGCGGAGTTTGCGAAGCCAACCGGGCATATTGGATGGCCAGCCGTTCCCGCCTCGAAAAACTACTCACATCTTCCAGACCGACCTGTCCGCGCAGGGCTGATACTTCGCTGGCGTCGATGCCGAGGGCTGTATGCTCGTAAGAATTCATGTCAACGCAAAATGGACATGCGGTTGCAAACGAAGCCGCCATGCGCACGAGTTTGAGCATCCGCTGGTTAATATTGCCGTCCTCGTGGGCCACGAGCGCTTCCATGACACCTGAACCGATAGCTGCCTTTGGAAACCAGGCCAGGATGCGTGCCGGAAGCATTCGCTTGCCGGTTGCTTTTTCGGCAGCCCAGATGCCCAGCCGCAAAACCAGCGGGATGCTTGGGGGTGGATTGATAAATGCTTCCAAGAACTGCTCCTCTTATTTAGCCTGGGATTTTATCCGTCCGGCAATCCGTGGTCAAAAATAGGCGCATCTCGCACAACGGAAAGCGCCGACAGAAACAAAGAAAACCGCTGACTGTGGGAAAGAAGATAGTCAGCGGTTTTCTCTGTGCATACTCGCTTACGAAACCGATTTTACGATGGTGCCGTACTCGGGCAGGTTGCGGCGCTCTTCACCAGCGTCCAGGGAAACGTAAGGGGTCGACCAGCGGAAAATCCACTTGGCGTCTTCGGGGGCGACGTTGACGCAGCCATGTGAGCGCGGATCGCCATAGGCGTTGTGCCAGTGCGCGCCGTGAATGGCAACCCCACCCTGGATGTAGGTACACCAAGGAACAGCAGGGGTCGAGTAGCCGGAGGCTTCGCTTCCGGCGGTCATGTTTTTCGACATAATTTTCCAGTGGGTCAGCAGGGTTCCGGTCGGGGTGGCGTAGGTATCTGTCACCAGCCCGGTGACGGGGTCGTGAATTCTCCCGCTCGAAACGCGGCAGAAATAGACCTCGCGGCTCCCCTCGTAACAGGCCAGGGTTTGAATTCCGAGGTTGAGCAGCATGGTTTTTTCTTTGGGGTCCACGTCCGGGCTGATGGTGGCGACGTCAGCCTCTGTCAGCACCTTGAATCCCGCGCCATCGCCCCAGTAGAACTCGCCATAGGGGCCGTAGCCATAGCCGCGTCCGTTGGCGTCTTCGTTCCAGCGATATTCGACAAAACCGTTCTGGGTGCGGATTTTATCCATCCAGACCACCTGGCCGTAGTACAGGCGCGGGGGGAAGTTGTAATCAATATGGTCGCGCAGCCAGGGCGAGACCATATTGCCTTCGTGGGCCAAATCGACATACGGGACAGTCACTTCGGCCCAGAATCCGTTTTTCCCGGCGGGAATTTCGGTAATCGGGGTGTTGGGTAGATTGCGTGTAGGTTGTAGCACGGAGCCGTAGATGTAGCCCTCTGGCGTTTCGACGTAGCGCTGGTTGTACAGTCCGCCGATGACGGTTCCAACGACCTCGCGCTGCCACTCGACAAGGGTGTCGGCTTCCAGTTCGCGGATGACAGTGGAACCGGCAGTGTTGGTAGGCCGGCTGCGCAGGTTGATGCCGCGGTCTACCACGCGGCCAATAATCGGGCTGTTGGGGAAGTCTGGCAGGCGTTTGGGGGTCGAAAAGTTTTCCAGCCTGAATTGCTGGTAAGGGGCGAGAGCCATGGCCCCCAGGCCCAGCCCGGCCAGTTTGAGAAAGTCGCGTCGGGATAGTTTTTTCGTCATTAAAGGCACCTTTTGTAAATTCATCGGTTCTGTGTCGTAAGCATACCTGCAAATAAAAGGCGCGTCAACGCTATCCTTAAGGATTCTTAAGTGTCGTCGGTAATATTTTGGGCGATATTTTTGAAGATGTCCGCCAGCCCCGCGAATGCGTCAACGATGTCAGGGTCGAAGTGCTTTCCGCGTTCAGCAAGAATGATATCCAGCGCGTCCTGGTGGGAGGCCGCATCCTTGTAAATTCGCTTGCTGGTAAGGGCATCATAGACATCGGCCAGCGCCATTAACCGGCCAGAGATTGGGATGTTCTCGCCGGCAAGACCGCGCGGGTATCCTTTTCCGTTCCATTTTTCGTGGTGCGTAAGGGCAATTTCTTTGGCGATACGCAAAAAGGAACTCTGGGTGTTCCCAAGCGCCTGTTCGGCTCGCTGGATGGCATTGTACCCGTGCCAGGTGTGTTTTTTCATTATTTCAAATTCTTCCGGGGTCAGTGGCCCTGGTTTGAGAAGAATTCTGTCTGGTACGGCAATTTTTCCTATATCGTGCAGGGGAGCCGAGCGGTGAATTAATTCAACTGTGTTTTCGTTTAAGTATCCCTGGAAGCGGGGATGAGTTGTCAGGTACTGAGCCAGGATGAATACATATTGTTTTGTGCGCGTAATATGCGCTCCGGTTTCCTGGTCTCGAAACTCTGCCAGGGTCGAAAAACCGATGATGGTGGCATCCTGGGTGTGTAAAAGTTCTTCAGTGCGCTCACGGACTTTTTCTTCGAGTGCGCGGTTTTGGTCATAAAGCGCGAGGTGAGTCTTGACCCGCGCACGGACCGTTGCGGCCACAACCGGCTTGGTGATGTAATCGACCCCGCCTACATCAAAGCCTTGCTTTTCGTCGGTTGCCGTGCCCAGGGCTGAAATAAAAATGATGGGGATTTTACGGGTCAAATCGTCGGTTTTTAAGTGCCGGCAAATTGCGTAGCCATCCATGCCGGGCAGCATAACATCCAGCAGAATTAAGTCGGGCAGGTCTTTGGCGTCGGATGCGATTTCAATCGCTTTTTCGCCGTTTAGCGCCACTTTGATTTTATAATCCTGGCTCAAGATAACATTTAGCAGGTCGATATTTTCGGGGGCATCGTCAACGATAAGGATGGTTTGTTTGGTCAATTGGGTGGACATAGTTTTTCCTATTCCGGAAGCGGAATCTGCCGTTTGGTGGCGAAATTCTTTAGATGATTTAGGGCGCCTGTAAAGTCGTATTTGTTAACCAGCCTTTGCATTTCCCTAAGTTCATTTTTTTTGCGGCCTTGGGGCTGGCTGGCGAGTATGGTTTCGGTTAGTGTAACAGCCTCTGCATCATTATCGGCAAGCAGGCCAGCCAATTTTTGTATCAGTACTGCCAGGTCTTTCTCTGCGGGCGGATTTTTCGCCAAAGGCAGGGCTGTGTCGATTGGCAGTGAACCAATCGCAGCAATGGCTACGGATATTTGCACTTCCAGTTCTTTTAGTAGTTTATCAAAAATATCCTGGCGGTCTTGCTGAAGCGCCTGTTCTAGCTCGGCTGCAGTTTTGCTCAGGGATTCTGCGCCAATGGTTGCCGCGGCTCCTTTGAGGCTATGCACCAGGCGGTAGGCAGTTTGCATTTGCTTTTCTTCAATTGCCTGCCTGATTTCATTTGCTTTTCCCATATGCTCTTCCGGGAAGAACCCGAGCAGCCGTTTGTATAAATTAAGACTGCCCAGACGGGCAATAGCCTCTTTTGCGTTAAATGTTTCGATAATGCCGGGAGGCAGCAGCAGGGAGGATATGAAAAGTTTTGAATCCCCCGCTTCAGAAGCGGCGGTGTCAGGCGCGAGCCAGCGCAAGAGTGTATTACCTAACTGGGCAATATCTACCGGCTTGGAGACGTAATCGTTTAGCCCGGCTTTGAGCGCTTTTTCTCGCTCTCCGGTAAGGGCATGGGCTGTCATAGCGATAATTGGAAGGTTTGCTATTGAGAAATCCGGATTAGCGCGTATTCGGGCAGTGGTTTCATAGCCGTCCATGCCTGGCATTTGAATGTCCATCAGAATGGCATCAAAGTCATTTTCCTCGAGCATTTCCAGGGCTTGTTCGCCGTTGCTTGCGATAAAAGTCGCGATTTGCATGCTTTCGAGCATTTCTACCCCGACAAGCTGGTTAATATAGTTGTCCTCGACCAACAGGACGCACTTACCGCGCAAGCTGTGAAGCATAGGATTTGACAACGGCGTGGTTTTTTTTCGCTTCTCAAAGTACGATTTTTGACCGAGCGATTGCATGATTGCATCAAACAGGCTCGAGCGGGTGGTTGGCTTTACCAGCACAATATCCACTTTTGCGCTGGCGGACTTATCGAGAGCCTGCTTGGTATTGGCTAAAAGGATAATGGGAATTTTTCTTGTTTGCTGGTCTTGACGCAAGATTTTGATGAAGGCAGACAGTGCAGTCTCATTATCCAGGCGGGCATCCAGCAGGACTAGTGCGGGCCGGTCGCCCTCACTCTGATTTTGGAGCGCTACCAGCCCTTGCTTGGTACTCGAAGCGGTCAGCGGCCGGAATCGAAATGAAGTCAGTGTGCTTTTTAAAAATTGTGTGAATGCCGTACTGGCGCTGATTACCAGCACGGGCAAATGATGTAGATTTTCAGACGCTTCAAAGAGTGGTGTTGTCTTATCCAGCCTTTTTAAGGTTATTTTGAACGAAAATTTTGTACCTTTTCCTGCCAGGCTGTCAACCCAAATACTGCCGCCCATCATCTCTGTCAGACTCTGGCTGATGGTAAGCCCCAGCCCGGTGCCGCCGAATTTGCGGCTGATAGAGGTGTCGGCCTGGGAGAAGGGTTCAAACAGCCTGGATGCGTCTTCATGCGGAATCCCGATACCGCTATCCTGCACCGAAAAGACCAGGGTCGGGTTTAGGATATTGGGGTTCGAGCAAACACAAGTGACAACGACCTCCCCTTGTTCTGTAAATTTAATGGCATTGCTGACCAGGTTGAGCAATATTTGCCCCAGCCTGAATGGGTCGCCAGATAAGAATCGTGGCACATTGGGCGCAATGTCGAAGACCAACTCGAGGCCTTTTTGGTGGGCGTTGTAGGCTGTCTGCCCTGCCAGGGAGTGGAAGACATCGTCGATGTTAAATTCGACCGATTCGATATTCATCTTCCCGGCCTCGATTTTTGAGAAATCCAGAATGTCGTTGATGGTTGCCAGAAGAATTTCGCCTGATACTTGAATGTGCTGCAAATATGTACGCTGTTTTTCATCCAGTTCGTTTTGCTGAAGCGCCAGGCTCGACATTCCCAGAACGCCGTTGAGCGGGGTGCGAATTTCATGGCTCATCATGGCAAGGAAGTCGCTTTTGGCGCGGTTGGCCGCTTCCGCCTGTTCTTTGGCAACCACAAGCTGGGCGGTGCGATCGGCTACCAATTTCTCAAGATGTTCGCGATGTTCAAGCAACTCCTGCTCGGTTTGATATCGTTTTTCGAGTTCCTGGTGAACCGTTTTGTAAAGACTGGCGTTTTCAAGCGCAATGGCAACCTGGTCGGCCAGGGTTTCCAAGACGGTGATGTCATTTTCTGTAAAGGCGTTAAGTTCAGGGCTTTGCACATCGAGAGCGCCAAGAATTTTCTCCCCAATTTTGAGCGGCAGGCACAACTCTGACTGGGTTGGCAAGTCATCGGGGTAAAAATTGCGGTAGTGCGGATTTTCATCTACATTGTTGGCCAGAATTTTTTTACCGGTGGAACCTACATACCCAACTACACCATGGCCAAGTTCGACACTATGGTTGGGTTGGAAAATATGGGAAAAATAACCTGCCCGCGCTTTCATCGTCAACCTGTTTTCCTTGGCGTCAAGGATGAACACGGCAACATGGTAAAAGCCAAAAGACTCGTGTACCAATTTTGCGGTCAGGTCGAAGATGTTTTGTGGGTCAAGGATGGCAACGATTTTCTGGCTGACGTGATTGATGGTGGTCAGTTGTGCAGCGCGGCGCTTGAGTTCTATTTCTGCTTCTTTGCGATTGGAGATGTCGTGCGCTTGGACGACGAATCGATTTTTCCCGCCGATGGCAGCGAAGCGGATGTTGACTTCCACCCAAAAACGCTGCTCGTTTTTGCGCCTGGCCAGCCATTCTGATGTCTGCGGGCCATGCTTGCGGGCCTTTTGCAGCCAGTCCATAATCTCGGAGTGGGTGAATGGCATCTGTCCCTGGCTTAACTGTTCGATGGACATATCCAATACTTCTTCTTGGGAATATCCATACATTTCAGATACGCGCTTGTTTGTGTCGATAATCTTCCCGCTGTCGGCGTCGATAACAAAAATGGCATCCCCGGCAGAATCCAGGACTGCTTGCAGGTATTCGCGGCTTTCAGCCAGCTGCGCTTCGGCATGACTGCGTTGTTTGATTTCTGCCTGGGCGTTTTCATACAGGCTTGCGTTTTGTATGGCAAGTGCCAGCAGGTTTGCAACACTGCTTAATACCTGGGCGTCTTCGGGAGTGTAAATGCCTGGTTCGTAATGTTGCATTTGCACTGTGCCGATGACAGCGTCGTTGACCAGCATCGGCACGGTTAATAGCGAGCGGCTCACTCGTCTGTCGCTGGTTTTGATTTCGACGTAGGTTTTAAGGGTATCTTTTTGTGCCAGGAGGTCTGCCAGGATGTCCGGTTTTTTCCCCAGGATGGCGCGGCTGTTGGGGCCGGTTGCGCCCTCCAGCGGAGCTGTGGGCAGCCCGCTGACATCCACTTTTTCGCCGTCTGCCATGATGAATAAAGGAGAAATGGTTTGGTTCTTTGCGTCGTAAGAGGCGATACCAAAATTGGAATTCGGCACAAAGTGCTGAATTTCTTCATATGCAATTCTGCAAATATCATCCAGGTTTAATGTGCTGCCTAATCGCAGCCCCAGGCGGTTGAGTGCTATTTGTCTTTCAAGCAGTCTTTCTACCTGTTGTTGGTTTTGTTTGCGTTCGGTGACGTCTGTATGAGTTCCCAGCATACGCAGCGGATTGCCGTCCTTGTCCCATTCCAGCACTTTCCCTAATGAGAAAATCCATTTCCAATCGCCTGATTTTGTGTGCTGGCGAAATTCGACCCGGTATTCCGGCAGGTAGCCTGCCAGGTAATCTTTGTATACCGATATGACGCGTTCCTGGTCGTCAGGATGAACACTGTCAAGCCAGTCTACATTTTGTTTTCGAAATTCTGCCGGGCTGTAGCCTAATAGTGTGGCATATTCATCATTGACGGTAGAGACGCCAGTTTGAACGTTTGTGTCATACAAGCCCTGGTGCGAAGCGGCAACGGCCAGGCGCAGTCTCTCCTCGCTTTCACGCAGGGCGGCCTCGGCTTGTTTTCGCTCCCTGAGTTCTTGCTGAGATGCGGTAAATAAACGTGCGTTTTGAATGGCTATTGCCGCCAACTGGGCGAACCCTGTCAGGGCTTGTGCGTCTTCCGGGCTAAACCGCCGGTCGGAGTCGTGCCGGTGCGCCAGCCCAAGCGCGCCAATTACTTTGCCTTCCAGGGTTAATGGAGAGCCAATCACTGCGCTTATCTTTCCGGCAGGAAATCCTTTTGCCCGGTTGGGCCAGATGTCGTAATTTTCAACCATATGGGGCTGTCCGGTTTGCCAGACCATCCCTGACATGCCCTGGCCAGGCAGCACACTTGGACTGCTTGTTTCTCTCAGGACACCGATTGCTACGGTTGGGATAAGGTAATTTTCGGATGGGTCGAGCAGGTCGAGATAGCCTGAATCGGTTTCGAAAAGTTGCGCGGCGCGATAAACGATGCTTTCGAGCAGGTCGTCCAGGTTAAGGGTGGAAAGCAAATCCAGTGTGACGGTTTGAATGGCGGTCAGGTATTCATTTTGCCGACGTAAGGCGGTCTCCATTTCGTTGCGGGCGGTGACGTCATTGACCATGACAAGCCGCGCAGGCCTGCCGAAATAGTCCAGGCTATGGGAGTGAATTTCAACAAAAAAGGTTGTTCTGTCGTGCGCCATATGCCGCCAGGGCCCTGAGATTTGCAAGGGGTGTGTGTTGTCGGCAATGTGGTTTAGCAGGGATGGTAAATCTTCCTGCGGGCGAATATCTTCAAGAGACATTTGCAGGAAATCAACATGGCTGTAGCCGTATTTGGCCACTGCGGCTTCGTTAACCTGCAGGAATTTAAGGGTTTCCGTATCATAGACCCACATGGGCAGGGGATGGTTATCAAAGAGCAGGCGGTACTGCTGTTCGCTGGCCTTGAGAGTTTCTTCGGCTTTTTTGATGGCTGTAATGTCAGTGATGCTGGTTAGAAAATAAAGCGGTTCACCCTGCTCGTTGCGGCGCAGGGTGAGGGTAACATCTGCCCAAACGATTGGGCCATTTTTGTGGATGTAACGCTTGGTAAACCGGGCTGAATCACGCTTTTCATCCAGAATGTCGGCAATAATTTTTTCGTTGTATGCATTATCATCCGGATGGGTAATGTCGCGCCAGTTCATGCGATTAAGTTCTTCTTGCGCGTAACCAGTAATATCGCAAAACGCCTGATTGGCCTGTATTTTCCCATCCAAGGATGTAAGTGATTTTCCCGACGCCGAATTTTCAAAAATATATTTAAATTTATCTTCATTTACCCGTAAAGCCTCTTCGGCTTTGCGCCGCTCGGTAACATCTACGAACATGGTTGCAAATTGCCCGGGCGCTGGTGAATAGGCGCGCACGTCGAAATATTTTTCCAGCGCAGAGGAGTACTCTTCGAATTGGGTTGCAATACCGCTTTGTGCTACCTGACCATAACGCTCTATCCAAAATTTTTCAATGCCAGGCATGACTTGTAAAATTGTTTTCCCCACTATGTCTTTGGCGTGCAAGCCGGTCATATGTTCAAAGGCGGCGTTGACGGCCAGAAAGCGGTAGTCTGCTGGCTGGCCGTCTTCGTTGTAAATGATTTCATGCAAGGCGAAGCCGCCGATAGATTCGGCAAATAACTGACGATAGCGTTTTTCGCTCTCTTCCAGGGCTTTTTGCGTCTTCTTGCGGTCCGTAATGTCGCGCAAAGACACCAGCCAGGCTGACTGCCCGTTCCACTCAATCGGGTGAGAGCGTAATTCGATGCTGATAGATTTGCAGCCTTCCTCGGGGAAGGTAAATTCGACCAGTTCTTCTCTGCCGAGAGGCAGCTCTATTTTTGTTCCAATGATATTTTCGTGGGAAGATGCAAGTATCTGGCAGGCGGACTGGCTGGCAAACAAGGCCAAGCCGTCGGAGTTGACCACCAGCATGCCATCATGATGGGTTGTCAAAAGCTCGTGCAGGGCATCTTCGGCTTTGTTAATCCTGAGCAGCGATTGCGCACAAGCCAGCAGGCTGCCGCCGGGAATGGGACGCGACAGGATGTTGGCCGCCCCGGCGGCAATACCTTTTTCTGCAATAATTTCCCCGGTATCTGGGCCTGTGAGAATGACGACCAGGATGGAACCCAGCGTTGGGTCGTCTTTGATTTGGCGGCAAACTTCCAGCCCGTCTATTTTGGGCAGGTTGGCATCCAGAAAGGCGAGTTTGGGGTGATGAAGACGGGCTTGTTGCAAGGCTTCTTCCCCGTCACTGGCTTCGATTATCTTATATCCGCCCGGCAATAGGGCTTTCCTGATGGCAAGGCGCAATTTTTTGTTATGGTCTGCAATTAAAATCTTAATCATGTTGGTTTTGGGATACAAGTTGAAAAATTTTGACGCCGAAGCTAATCATTGGGAAAATTTGCAAGTAGTTGGGCAAGTTGATTGCATACTTGCTGATACTCCTGTTCCAGGGTTTCGATTTCAGGCCGGATGTGACCAACACAGCCGGCCAGGCCAGCCTGTTCGAGTATCTCGCACAGGGCAGCCAATTGTTCAGCGCCCATCGTAGCGCTGTTTGATTTCAGGTTATGGGCAGCGCGGGCAAACTCTTCAAGGTTTTGTTCGGAGAATTTCTTGTGGATGGTCTCCAGCAAGGCTGGAGAATTTTTCAGGTAGGTTCTGATCATATCAATAACAAAAGCCCTCCCCATTCTTTTTTGATATGGCTCAAGGGCCTTCAGGTTAATGCTGTTCATAATATTGTCTGCCGGTTTTTTTTGATAGAGGTGAGCCGGAACAATTTGCTTAGATTACAGTATGCCATAAGCTGCCCGCCTTAAACATAACAGTTTTGTATAATGTTGTATAAAAAATCACTTAAATATACAAATTGTTCTATACAACCAGAACTTGGGTGCGCTGCAGTGGTACTTTGCACAGATTTGGGAAAAATTAAAAGCCCAGCCTGTTGCGGGCTGGGCCAAATTGCCAGAATGATGTTTATGCTTTTGATATGCCCTCGGCGACTGTTTTTCGCAACCCGGCTTCATCCACAATACGTGGGACGATTTCCTCCCAGCCGACGGCCATCAGGTGCAGGCCGTTGACGCCGGGTTTGGTTTTTATCTTTTCGATGAGTTCCAGCGCGATTCGGACGCCTTCCTCGGCGGCCTTCCCGGCGGCTTCGGCTGATTCCATGCGTTTGAGCAGGGCTTGCGGGATGACCACGCCCGGCACTTCGGCGTGCATAAAACGCGCCATTTTGAACGATTTTAGCGGGGTAATGCCAACCAGGATGTAAACCTTGCCCAGGATTCCGCGTTTGTCGAGTTCTTCCAGCCAGTCGTCCAGCCGCTCGGCGTCGAAGACTAGGTTGGTCTGGAAAAACTGCGCCCCGGCATTGACCTTTTTGTGCTCGCGCAAGGCCTGGAATTTTGGCTTGGAAGCAAAGGGCGCGGCCGCGGCCCCCAGGAAGAACTGTGGACGGGTCTTGAGTTCGCGCCCATCGAGGTAATGGCCCTCGTCGCGCATACGCCGCAAAATCCATAGCATCTGAATGGCGTCGAGGTCGAAAACGTCCATGCGTCCGCGCGGCTGGCCGGAAAGGCGCATACTATCGCCCGAAAGGCACAGGATGTTGCGCACGCCCAGGGCGTTTGCGCCGAGTACCTCGCCCTGCAGGCCGACTCGTGTCCGGTCGCGGGCCGCAATCTGCATCACCGGCTCGACCCCTTGCCGGGTGGCCAGCGCTGAACACGCCCACGACGACATGCGTGGCGTGGCGCTGGGGCTGTCGGTGAAGTTGACGGCAGCCACATACTCGCGCACCGTTTCGATATTTTTGCACATCTTGTCGGTTTTGGTTGTCATCGGCGGAGCAACCTCGGCGGTGATGACAAATTCGCCGGCCTTCAAACGGCTCTCCAACTCGGAGACGGGTTCATCGTAAGCGGGGGCGTGGTACTGGTCGTCGCCCTGCCACCACTCTGGCTGGCGCACTGGCTTGAAGACACTTTCCCAGGTCTTGTGGCGGATTTCGGCTTTGGCCAACCCGCTGGCGACTTTTTTCAGGCCGACCTTGCGGGCCTGCCTGACCACGTCTCCCCAGGTTTCGGTGCCGGCTTTTTCCCAGTCGAGCGGCGGAAGGACTTCGAGCAAGCGTTCTTCGCGGCCCATTTTGAACGAACGCTCGTAGATTTTGTACCACATGCACGGGCGGGTTTCGTCCACATAGCAGTGTTCGGGGGTTGAGCCGCCGCATGGGCCGTTGCGCAGTCCTTTGGGGCACTCCATCGGGCAAATGAAAGCCGTCTCTTGCAGCAAACAGTTGCCGCACATGCGGCAGCCGAACAATGGCCCCTTGACGGTTAATTCAAGGGTAGCCAACACCTGGTGCGCAAATGATTCGTGCTTGAACGGTAGGAAAGCGGGCTGCCAGCGTCGTCCGGGGGTGAAGATGGGCATGGGATTCCTTATTTTTGGCCAGATTTACTGCGGTATAACTTGATGTAGGCTTTTTCCATTGTAATGAGCCCGTCGCCGACGGCAGGCTCGATGAGCGCCAAGAAATTTTCCAGTTTGTCGTACGTGTCGATGATTTCGATAATCAGCGGCAAGTCTTGTGAAAGGCGCATGATTTTGTTGGTGTAAATGCGGCTGTTAGGGCCAAAACCCATCATGCCGCGCAAGACGGTTGCCCCGGCCATGTCTTGTTCACGGGCTTTGAGTACAATCCATTCGTGTAGCGGTTTGCCCTCGTGGCGGTCACTTTCGCCGATGAAGATTCGCATTAAACAACCGGTTTCGGGTAAATTCATATTATCTCCACAAAATGGTTGCCAAAATCCGCCCGGCCCAGACCATGCCAAGGCCGAATATGATGTGTGTGGCCAGATTCAGAAAGGCAAGCAAACCCTCGCGCGAAAGAATCAGGTTGAAGGTCTCGTTGCCCAGAGCAGAAAAGGTGGTAAACCCGCCCAGTAAGCCGACCATTATGAAAAGCCGCGCTTCCGGGCCGAATAGCCCGCGCGATTCAGCCAGCCCGCTCAGCAGGCCGATTAGCAAACAGCCCATTAAGTTGACTGCCAGGGTTCCGTATGGAAACCCAATACTTTTTGACCAGGTTTGCACCCATCCGCTGATGAGGTAGCGCAAAATTGCGCCCAATCCGCCGCCCATACCAATCAGGAAAAATCTCATCATATCAAGGATTATAATGAAATATGCCAATGATAGTTAGGCACAAAGGTCACCAACTTAACGGAAAAAAAGCATGAGAAAACTAACGAGTCTCTTTTTAGTGGTTGCCTGGGGGCTGTTCGCCTTTACCAGCGCGCGGGCTGAATCTCCCGCCGCAATAGCGGAATCCAGACCGGGGGTGGTCACGGATGCGTACTCGCTCATCGCCGAGGTTAACGCTTTTCGCACATCCAGCGGCCAACCCGCCTTCGTTATCGATTCCATTTTAATGGGCATCGCTCAGCAGCATGCCGAGTTTATGTCAGTCAACGGGGTTTCGCACACCGGCTACAGCGGTACGCGGCCTTTCCAGCGCGCCCTGAACGCCGGTTACCCGCTGGCGGGCGACCTGAGCCTGGGCGGTTTTATTTCTGAGAACATTACCGCCGGGAACAACAAGTCGGTGCAGGATGCCGTCAACGGCTGGCGAAATTCGGCCCCGCATACAAACACCATGGTTTCGCCCAACCTGACTGAAATCGGCGCGGGTGTGGCGCTGGTAGGTGATTATGTTTACTACGTCATCGTTGCCGCCCGCCCGACAACCAACCGCCAGCCGCAGGGGGTCAGCACACTGGCGCCCGGGCAGATCGCCCCGACCCTGGTGGTCTATGCCCCGCCGCTGGCTTCGACCGCCATCCCGAACACGCCCGAACCCGATGGAAGCATTCATCATATCGTCCAGCCGGGTGAAACGCTCTGGCTGATTGCCATTACCTACAATGTGCGCGTGGCGGATATTCGCCAGTTGAACGGGATGAGCGAGACCGAGGCGATTTATCCGAGCGAAAAACTTCTCATCGTCAAAGGAACGGGACTCGCCGCCACCCCCGGGCCTGCTTCGCCCGGCAACGAGGCGACGGTGACCCCGCAGGCCTCCGCCACGCCCACCCTTCGGCTCCCGACTGTTTCGTACGCATCTCCAATCCCGACCCTGGCCGCTTCGCCCACGGCGACGCCGGAACCTTTGCTGGTCATTGCCCGCGAAGACGGGCCGCTGGTGCTGGGGGTTATCCTGCTGGCTGCCCTGGTTTTGACCCTGGTTTTGGCCCGCCCCGGACGCCCGTAACGCCTGTTTTGTGATGTTTATTTGCAAAAAAGGTGATGATTGCCTGTATCTATTTCGGAAAGACTTTTCTATAATAGGTGCAACGCATAGAAATCGGGAGAAGGGATAGGGCTTATGAAGGCATTCATCTTGATAAACATCCGCACGGGAGAAATTGCCGATGTGGTTCGCCATCTCGAAAAACTACCTCAGGTCAGGGACGTCAATATGACATTCGGGCCGTACGATGCGGTGGCGATTGTCCAGGCTGACAACCTTGACCACCTGGGGAAACTGCTTGCCAACGAAATCCAGCCCATTCCGGGAATCGAGGAGACGTTGACCTGCCTGGCGGTCGACCTGTAGGTTTTGTTCTCTTCGGCAGGGTCAGGGTTTTTCCTGGCCCTGTTGTTGTTTAAAAACGGCTGGATACGAATTGGTACGAATTTTTTTGCCTGTCCTGGCTTTGCGCGAGGCGGGGGCGGCTGCATTTGAGTTTCATTAATTCCACCTTTAGACTCCAAATTGCCAAAAAACTGTCGGGTATAATTCGGGCAGGAGGAAGAGCCCCATGCCTATTCAAGAAGGAACACCTGCCCCGCAGTTCAGCCTGCCCGACGAAACCGGCGCGGTTCGCAACCTGTCTGACTTTGCCGGAAAGACTGTTGTGCTGTATTTTTATCCCAAAAACGATACTCCGGGCTGTACCACCGAAGCCTGCAACTTCCGGGACGATTATTCGGCCTACGAACAGGCCGGGGTGACCATCCTGGGCGTCAGCCCCGATTCGCCCAAGTCGCACGCCAAGTTCAAGGAAAAATTCAACCTGCCCTTCTCGCTGCTGGCTGATGAAGACAATGCTATTTGTGAGCAGTACGGCGTCTGGGGGCCGAAGAAGTTCATGGGGCGCGAATACATGGGCGTCCTGCGAACTACGTTTGTCATTGGCCCCGATGGCACAATCAAAAAGGTTTTTGAGAACGTTAAGCCCGCCGACCACAGTGTCGAAGTGCTGGCTGCCGTTCAGGCATAAAGATGGATTCAGAACTGCTGCGGGCGCGTTATGCCACCTTTGCGGCGCTGGCCCTGGTATTTAGCATTTACCTGGTCGTTGCGCTGCCCTGGCACGCGTTCTTCTCGTTGCTGGTTGCCCTGGTTACTGCCGCCCTGTTGACGGCAGTTTTGGAGTTCTGGTTGCGGCTTTCACTGCGCCGCGCCGGGGCGCGCCGGGGGGGGTATTCGTCGCAGCAAGTTCAAACATTGCTCGATTTTCAGCGCAAGGCCCTGGCCGCCCTGTCGGAGCGCGAGGTGATTGAAGCCAGCCTCGAAACCGGCAGCGAACTGATTGACGCCAGCGGCGCATCCTTCCTGCCTTACGACGAATACGGGCAAACGCTGCCGGTGGTCATGTACGGCATTGTCCCCGTCAGCGCATTGGAAAACTGGTCGGAGCGCCTTGCCACTCCCCGAACCCGGCAGGCGTGCAAGGCTTGCACCGTCATGCACGGTGAGAGCGGCTGCCTGTTGATACCGGCCCGGGCGCACGGGGCGTCGGCGGTGCAATGCTTTCCGATCCGCAGCGCGGGGCGCGAAGTCGGCGTTGCCAACTATTTCTTTGACCAGCCCGGCGAGTTGTCGGCTGAGCAGGCCCGGCTGATGGCCTCCCTGCTTGATTTTGCGGGACAGGCCGTGCAAACCCTGCGGCTGCGCGACCAGGAGATGGCCGCCCTGCGCTACCTGCAAACTGCGACCGGGCCGAAGTCTGACCTTTCGGCGCTGTTCAACGACCTGCTCGAAAACGTGCAGCAAGCGCTGGATGCCGACTTTGCCCTGCTGTATATCCCCGGCGGGACACAGGACGGAATCGCTGCCAGCCCGATGCTGTTGTCGCAGACCCGGCGCGACTCAAACCCCGCAGTCGAAACCCCCGACCGGGCTTTTCTCGACGGAATCTGGCGGGGAGTGCAGGCTTCAGGGCAGAGCATTTCGCTCGAAAACGTCATCATTAATCGGCGCGAGATGTGGAAGGTCTTCCTGGCCGTCCCGCTGCTTGCGCAGGATTCGACCCCGGCGGGAATCCTCGTCCTGGGGGCCAACAACATCCAGACCTTTGCCGAACGCCAGCGCGCCCTGCTCGAAACCATTGCGGCCCAGGCGGCCCTTTTGCTGCAAAACGCGCGCCTGATGGTGCAACTGGAATACCAGGCCGTGCTCGACGAGCGCACCCGGCTGGCGCGCGAGATTCACGACGGGCTTGCGCAAACGCTGGCCTTCTTAAAAATCCAGGCGGCCCAGATGCAAAATTACCTGTTGCACGGCGAGACCGAGCGCCTGACCAGCACCTTGCAAGCCAGTTACCGCACCCTGTCAGACGCCTACTTGGATGCCCGCCACGCGATCGACAACCTGCGCCGGGTTCCCTCCTCCAGCCTGCGCGATTGGCTCGGGGACGTGGTGGCAGACTTTCGTGAGTCCGCTGGAATCGATGCCCAACTGGCGGATTTCGCCATTTCCGGCGACTTTCCTCCACCGGTGCAGGCCCAACTCATCCGCATTGTCCAGGAGGCCTTGAGTAATGTCCGCAAGCATGCCCGCGCCAACCATGTCACCCTGCGGGTGCGCGAGCATGACGCTTTTATCCTGCTCGAAGTGCGCGATGACGGGGTGGGTTTTTCGCCCGACGCGCTCGATTTGGCTTCCCGCTACGGACTGCGGGGAATGCGCGAACGCTCTGAAATGATTGGGGCCGATTTTCAGGTTTCGAGCCAGCCGGGGCAGGGGACGCTCGTTTCCCTGCGCCTGCCGGCCAGTTTGAAGGAGGAAGTATGAACAGCGGGCAGCGAATCAGCATTATGGTGGTGGACGACCACGCCCTGTTCAGGCGCGGACTGATAAGCCTGTTGGATGAAATGCCCGAGTTTGTGGTTGTCGGCGAGGCGGCCAACGGACAGGAGGCGGTTGAAAACATTCAGCGGGTTGCGCCCGATTTGCTGCTGCTGGACATCAACATGCCGGTCATGGACGGCATCCAGGCCCTTTCGGCGATTCGGAAGAAATTGCCCGAGCAGAAAGTTTTGATGCTGACCATTTCGCAGAACGACGACGACCTGATTGATGCGATTGTTTCGGGCGCGAACGGTTATGTGTTGAAGAACGCAGAGCCGGATGCGCTCCGGGTGACCATCCAGCAGGTGGTGGCCGGGAACGCGGTGCTTGCGCCTGAAATTACCAACAAGGTGTTGCAGGCGGTTCGGCGCGCCAAAACCGACCGGGGGCGCGGACTGTTGAGCGACCGAGAAATTGATGTGTTAAAGTGCCTGGCGCGCGGGCAGACGACCTCGCTAATTGCGGCGACGTTGTTTATCTCCGAGAATACGGTCAAGACCCATATTCGGCATATTTTGGAGAAAATGGAAGTTAATAACCGGGCCGAGGCAGTGGCGCGCGCTGCGCAAATGGATTTGATTTAGTTCGAGTTTGCCTACCCAAAGCGGGTGATTTCAAAATCACCCGCTTTTTATTTTGAAATCCCCCATTCTTACAGGCTGTGTGGATGACATTTCAGGCAACTTTTGGTAAATTTGGATAGTCTATTATGTTTTCTCAACCTACTGCCATGCCTGATTCGAACCAACCCCTGCGCCGCGTTTTGATTGTTTCTGCGAATCCCCTCTTCCGCGAGGGGCTTCGCAAGATTTATGCTGAGCGCTGGGAGGCCAAAGCCTTTATCGCCGGGATGGCCACTACGATGGTTGAGGCCCTCGAAGCCTTGCACCACCACCAGCCCGACCTGATGATTGTGGATTACGACGACAAGACCATCAATCGGGCCGAATTTTTGGAGCATTTTGTCTCTGACGAAATTCCGATGCAGGTGATGCTGGTCTCGCTTGGACAATCGGGCGAGGTTTTGATTTACGACCGAAAGCGCCTGACCCCGGCCCAGGCTGAGACCTGGGATCCCTGGCCCGGCGAATCTTGAAAAAACACTCATCCTTCGTGAGGAGATTAACCCTATGCGGAATGTACGCCATATCGTAACTATTACGGCCCTGGTTTTGCTGTCGACTTACCTGACTTATGTTGGCCTGACCTCGCTTGGCCTGATGCCTGCGGCGGCCAGTGCCCAGGCCGGGCCGATTGACTGGCTGTTCGACATTCACGTTATCGTAATGTCGTTCCTGTTCTCGCTGATTACTGTCATCCTGGTATATTCGCTGGTGGTGTTCCGGCGCAAACCGGGCGAAACCGGCGACGGCACTCACATCGAGGGCAATACCGGGTTGGAAATTTTCTGGACGATTGTGCCGCTCATAGCTGTGATTGCCTTTGGCATCATCGGCGCGGATAACTTGCGCAATGTACGCGCCGCCGACCCAAATGCGCTGGAAGTGCGCGTGATTGGCTTCCAGTGGGGTTGGCGTTTCGAATACCCGGAAGGGTTTTCCTCCACTACGCTTTACCTGCCAGCCAACAAACAGGTCTTGCTCAAAATGGAGAGCAGCGATGTGCTGCACTCGTTCTGGGTGCCTGAGTTCCGCGTCAAGCAGGATTTGATTCCGGGGCGCGTAACCGAACTGCGCATTACCCCCACTCAGGTGGGTGAATATCCTTTAATGTGTGCTGAAATCTGCGGCACATCCCACGCATATATGGTTTCGCCAGTGGTGGTGGTTTCGCAGGTTGCCTACGACGCCTGGGTGGCTGAACAGGTTGTTGCGTATGAAGCCGAATTATTGGCATCGGAAGGCCAGCCGGATGCCCGTCGCGGTGAGCAACTGTATACCCAATATTGCCAGGTCTGCCACTCCCTGACAGGCACAGATGGTACTGGCCCGACCTGGAAGGGCCTGTTTGGGCGAGAAAATCGTCCGCTGGCTGATGGTTCGGTGGTGGCCCTGGTGGATGAAGAATATCTGTACGAATCGATTAAAGCCCCGAACGCCAAAATTGCCCAGGGCTTTAATATCAACGGTATGCCCAGTTTTAGTTACCTGCGCGACTCCCAGGTCTACGACCTGATAGAATTCATCAAAACCCTCGAGTAATTGTGGAGGAGAATCCATTCATGAAAAACTTCCTTTCGCTTGGGCTGGTGCGCGGCTTGATTGCGCAATTCATCGGTACGCTGGCGGGCGGCTTGTTTGTTACCGCCATCCGCGCCCTGATGGGCCTGCCCGCTTTCGACAAATTCTTTTTCTCTGAACCGGCCTGGGTCTTCGGCGGGCTGGTCGGGGCGCTCTCCTTCCTGGTTGGCGTCGGCGCAGTGACCGACTGGTACAAGTGGGCCAAGGGCGAACCGACCCACGAGCACCACGACGAAGACCGCCGTTGGCAGCGCTATTTTGGCGTCTCGCTTGACCACAAGGTCATCGGCATCCAGTATGTTTTTACCGCGCTGGTGCTGCTCTCGGTCGGCGGTCTGTTCGCGCTCATCTTCCGCACTGAGTTGTCGCAATCTGGCCTGCAATTCCTGACCGAGGAATTCCGTATCTTCGACCAGAACGGCCTGCAGTTCTACAACACCCTGATGAGCCTGCACGGCATGATTATGATTGTTTCCATCCTGCTGGGCATCGCCGGGATGATTAACTACCTGGTGCCGATGATGATTGGCGCCTCGGACATGGCCTTTCCGCGCCTGAACGCTTTCTCGTTCTGGGTGGCCGTTCCGGCGGGTGTTTTGCTGCTCTCCAGCATGGTGCTGGGCGGCTTCGATACCGGCTGGACGGGTTACCCGCCCCTGGCCCTGCGCGCCCCGGTTGGCATCCAGATGTTTTACCTGGGCGTTTGGGTGGCGGGCTGGTCATCCATTCTCGGCGGCCTGAACCTGGTGGTGACGGTCATTCGCCTGCGTGCAAAAGGGATGGTGGCCTTCCGTATGCCGATTTTCGTCTGGGCCGCTGTTGCCACTTCGATTATCACCCTGACCGCCACCCAGATGATTGGCCTGGCCTTCCAGTTGGTCATCTTCGAGCGTTTGCTTGGAATGCCCTTCTTCAACGTCCAGGCTGGCGGCAACCCGGTTTTGTTCCAGCACTTGTTCTGGTTCTACTCGCACCCGGTGGTGTATGTATTCGTCCTGCCGGGCCTGGGGATCTTCTCTGAACTGCTGCCGGTCTTTGCCCGCAAGCCGCTTTTTGGCTATAAGTGGGTTGCGCTTTCCTCGCTGGCAATTGCTCTTGTGGGTTTCCTGGTCTGGGCGCACCACATGTTTGCTTCGGGCATGAACGAATACCTGCGCGTTCCTTTTATGTATAGCACCCTGTTGGTGGCCGTGCCGACCGGCGTCAAGTTCTTCTCGTGGGTGGCGACGCTCTGGCAGGGCAAGATTATATTCCCAACCCCGATGTTGTTTGTCCTGGGCGGCATCGTCGTCTTCCTGCTGGGCGGCGTAACCGGCCCGCCGCATGCCACTGTCTCGACCGACCTGCACCTGCACGACACCTATTTTGTGGTCGGACACTTCCACGACACCATGTTCGGCGGCTACATCTTCCCGTTCTTTGCCGCGTTGTACTACTGGTATCCGAAGGCTTTCGGCAAACGGCTGGATGAACGCCTCGGCAAACTGCACTTCTGGTTGATGACGCCCTCGTTCCTCATCCTGACCTTGGGGATGATGCGCATCGGCCTGCTCGGGATGCGCCGCCGCATCGCCGATTACGATGCCATGCTCGGCTTCGACGTCTGGCACACCATCCTGACAGTTGCCGCCTACCTGATTGCGGCTGGCATCCTGGTTTTCTTCTGGAATGTTTACATAACCGCCAAAAACGGCGAACCCGCCACCGGCAACATCTGGAATTCGCGCTCACCCGAGTGGCAGGCGCCCTCGCCCCTGCCGGTTCACAACTACGACAAGCCCTTTGAAGTCGTCGGCGAACCCTACGACTACGGTCTGGAAAATGCTCCCTATATCAAGACCATCGAAGAGAACGAGGCTGTTTCCCATGCATAACGCTGAAACTTCCCATGAACACAAACCCAACCTGCTGCAGGGTGTCAATGTCTTCATTGTCCTGGCTGTATTGACCGCCATCGAGTTCTTCATTGCGATTACCAATGCCTCGCTGCTGCTGATTAGCATTGTCGCCATTCTCAAGGCCGCGCTGGTGATGTACTACTACATGCACGTTTACAAACTGGCTGACGTGGACAAGCACCTCGACGACCCGCACAGTTACGAGCACAAGTTGATTTCCAATCGCTTCGGCCTGTGGCTGTTCATCCTCTCGGACGCCTTCCTGTTTGCCGGGTTGTTGACCGCGCGCTTCAACCTGGCGGGCCTGACCCGTCTCGACCTCGACCAGGAACTTGGCCTGATTGTGACCGCCGTGCTGCTACTGTCTTCTTTCTTCATGAACCGCGCCGAAACCCAAATGAAACTGGGCAACAACAAAGGTTTCGTGGTCAACACCGCCCTGACGGCCCTGTTGGGTATCGGCTTCGTGGTTGGCGTGGTCGCCGTCGAATGGCCGGACGCCGCCAGCCACGGAATCACCGCTTCGGCCAATGCTTCCAGCGCCATCTTTTACATGATGACCGGCATGCACGCCTTCCACGTTATCACCGGCATCATCTTCCTGTTGATTGTCCTGCGCAACGGCATGAAGGGACTCTATACCCCCGAAAAGCACTGGGCGGTCGAAGCCGCAACGGTTTACTGGCACTTCGTCGACCTGGTCTGGATTTTCTTCTACCCGGCCCTGTACTTGATTGGCAGGTTGGCGTAAAGACAAACAAGACCTGACAGGTTTTATATGACACCTTCGCGAAAAAACAATTTGCGAAATCGAACGGCTTTTTTTAAAAAAATATTTGCAAAAACCTGTCAGGTCAACACCAAAAACGAACATAGCCGGGTGTGTCTCAAACAAGGGCGCGCCCGGTTTTTTTAAGAGAATTATGAGAACTCGACAAATCATCCTGCGCATGGCCCTCTTCCTGGCGATTGGCCTCGTACTCGGACTGTTCGTCGGCGAAGCCTCGTTCGTCTTCCTGAAAAGCGAAGCCGGGCGCGCCCCCTCGCGCATCGAACTGGTCATCCCAGCCGGGACAGCCGATAAAATTGCGCGCGGCGAAGCCGAAGAGAGCCTGCCTCTCAACATGGTTTTCGTCAGCGGCGACGTGCTGGTGGTGCGCAACGAAGACCGCGAAAGCCACACCCTCGGCCCGTTGCTCATTCCCGCCGGGACATCCGCCAGCCTGAACCTTGACCAGGCCGACAACCTCGCCATGTCGTGCTCCTTCCAGCCCAACCAATACATGGGCCTGGACGTACGCGAACCCGTCACCTTCGCCACCCGCCTGTATGGACTGTTCTTTGCTGGCGTGCCGTTGGGGGTGTTGTTGGGCGTGTATAGTTTTATTGTTTGGCCTTTGAAGAAATGAAAGGTTTTTTTACCCCCAAATGGATTTTCACCACCCTGCTCGTCCTGCTTGCAACCGCCGTGCTGATGCGTTTGGGATTCTGGCAACTCGACCGCCTCGAACAGCGCCGCGCTTTCAATGAACACTTCATTTCCGTTATGGCTTTGCCGCCGCTCGACATCACTGCCGCGCCCGCCGACGACCTGGCCAGCATGGAATACCGCGTCGCCACCGTCACCGGCGTCTATGACTACGAAAACCAGGTCGCTCTGCGCAACCGCTATAACGGTTTGGTCTTTGGTTATCACCTCATCACCCCGCTCATTCTGGCCGATGGCAGCGCCATCCTGGTCGACCGCGGCTGGATTCCCGCCTCGGGCAACGAAACGCCCGCAGATTGGCGTAAATATGACCAGCCGGGGGAGCAAACCCTCAGCGGAGTCTTACGCCTGGGTGAAGAACCCGAGATGGGGGGAGTGCGCGACCCGGAACTGGCCGAAGGGCAGACCCGCCTCGCGTTCTGGAACAACCTGCACCTGGCGCGCATCGCCCATCAAATCCCCCAACCGCTGCTGCCGGTTTACCTGCAACCCGACCCGCCCGCAGAGAATACCCAGCCGCCCATCGTCCCGGCCCGGCCTGAAATCGAAATTACCGAAGGCTCGCACCAGGGTTATGCCATGCAATGGTTCACCTTTGCCGCCATGCTCTTTTTTGGCTACCCGTTCTTCCTGCGCAAACAACTCACGGAGAAAAAATGAAAGTCTCTCTTAATCACACGCTTTTCCGGCTGTCTTTCCTGGCCCTGCTCTCGGTCAGCCTGCTTTCCTTCGGCGGCGCGCTCATCGATGGCGCGGATTGTTTATCCTGGCCGCTCTGCCTGCCGACCGGCCTGGGTGATTTCAGCCAACTCGTCCATCGCGCCTCGGCTGGCCTGACCGCCATCATCATGCTGGTTCTTTTGGTCGAAACCTGGCGGATTCATCGCGACCATCGCTGGCTGCTGCCGCTTGCCACCGTGACCGTGACCTTATTTTTTGCCCAGGTCTTTGTCGGCGCGATTCAAGCCACCCGCGGCCTGCCCGCCGATATCAATCTTTTGCACACGCTGACGGCTTTTTCCGTCTGGCTTTCACTGGCGGCTTTTACGGTTGCGACGGCTTTTTACGCGCGCGATGCGGTTGCTTTCCCGCCCCTCGACGCTCGCCAGCGCCTGAAAGATTTCCTGATCCTGACCAAACCCATCATCGTCCTGCTGCTGCTGGTGACGACCTTTGCCGGCATGGTCATGGGTGGCAAAGCCTGGCCGACGTTCTCGCTGGCTTTCTTTACCCTGCTGGGCGGCGCATTGGCCGCTGGCGGTTCCGGGGCGATTAACCAGTACATCGACCGTGACCTGGATAAGAACATGCAGCGCACCGCCAAACGCCCGATGGCCGCCGGGCGCATGACCCCAGCCGAGGGGCTGGCCTTCGGCCTGGCTACTTCGATTGCCAGTTTCTACCTGCTGGCCGGGCTAGTCAACCTGCTGGCGGCCCTGCTCTCGCTGGCCGGCATTTTCTACTATGTCGTGCTTTACAGTATCCTGCTCAAAAAAGCCACCGTGCAGAATATCGTCATTGGCGGCGGGGCGGGGGCCATCCCGCCGCTGGTCGGCTGGGCGGCGGCCACCGGGCGGCTCGACATCCCGGCCCTGTTCCTGTTCGCCATCATCTTCATGTGGACTCCGCCGCACTTCTGGGCGCTGGCCCTGGTGCGCCGCAACGAATATGCCCGCGCCGGTGTGCCGATGATGCCGGTCGTGCGCGGGGAGGCCGAGACGCGCAAGCAGGTTTGGTGGTACACCCTGGCCCTGGTCGGCCTGACGCTGCTGATGCCGCTCTTCGGCATGACCGGCAGCGTCTACCTGGTCTCGGCCCTGGTTTTCGGCGCGGGCCTGATTTACTTCGCCTGGCGCGTACTGACCACCGACAGCAACAAAATCGCCTGGCGCATGTATCGCTATTCGTCCATGTACCTGATGTTCATTTTTCTCGCGTTGATGGTGGATGCGCTGGTTTAGGGGATTTTCGGATAAATCCACAAGCCCCCGCGCTCATTTGAGACACGGGGGCTTGTGGATTCAAGCATAACAATTGTATTTGCAACATCTCCCACCTATTTTTGAAACAACCACATTAAAAAAGTATGAAAGATATTTTTTACACCTTTCTGTTCATTGCGTTTATTTTGCAAAATTTCTATCCGAGATGAATATTCGTCTGGCGATTCAACCACAAAAGAATTTAATCCTTGTGCTTTCTTTATCAGGCGAGTAAGTTCACCAAGTTCTTTAGAAATATCTTTTAGATGATCTTCAACGGTTTTTATTGGCAAGGTAACTTGTTTTAGATACTCTAAGTCATGTTCAAAAATTTCGTCAAAGGAGTCGCCAAAAACAGAAGAATAAGTTGTTGAGATTTCATACTTCAAAGGCTTTCCTTCTGCAAGAAACCTATTGCTGGCATCTATAATTTGACGAATAACCTTTCCGGCAGGCAAGAAACTTATTGGATTTGCGAAAAGCGAAATTTCATTAAGCGGTATTCCTGCAAAATTGACGGGAGAAGGATTAAATTTAAATTTCACATCTAAAGCGGGTGAATTACCAGAATTCTCTATGACAAAATATAAAGCACCGCTATTTGAGCCATCAAAATATGCAGTTATATATGGGCGTTCAAGATTTTCCCTTTGTTTTTGTACTTCAACTGCTTGTAAAAGTGTCGCTATTGCGCTAACGGCAGATAAAAAGGCTGTAACGGCAGCGATTCCAATAATCGTTCTTTCATTATCTGGGGAGATGCCAGCAGACAAAAACCAAAACAAGATAATCACGATAGCAAATAATAGAGTAGTCACCAGAAATATACTTCTTCGAGATAGCCAGTAAAGCATTCTCTTTATCTTTGATTTTGTTTTCATCGTTAACTCGATTGAATGTTTTCGAGAGTTTTTAGTATTAACACGCCTTCATTTTCGCCTATTATCTGGAAGGTTTCAATTATTTCGTTCTCGTCAATATGTTTTCTTTGTATCTGTAGAAATTGAAGGCCGCTGTGAATATAGTTTATCCATGTGTCTGAAAACGATGTTACGTCCAACAGTTCAGATTTAAACGCCTTTCTCAGAACTTCAATTTCAACATAATTTCCGTCGATAATGAATTTTTCTAACATTTCATCAATCCATAGGTATTTTATCAGGCTATCAAAATTGGCCTCGAATTTCATGAGACCTACTTTAGACCGCCAGAACTTTGACCTGCTTCATCGCCCGGCATTTGGGGTAATTTTGGCATCCGTAAAACTGCTTGCCCTTGTGCTCGCCTTGCGCCACGGTTCGCAATACCATTGGAATATCGCACTTGGGGCAAATGGGCATAGAATCGATGGTTTTTTCAACAACCGGCTGTGACTGCGGAGGAGGGTTTTCAAAATTGGCCTTGAGAATCGGCGCAATTTGGGCGGCTATTTCCCTTGAATTATATTCCCGCTGAACCGGGACGCGCAATAACGGCAAACCGGCGGCCTTGCAAACATCTTCCACAAAAGCATCACGAACCTGCCGGTTGCTGCGTCTGTGGCTGGAATCGTCCAGTTCGATGCCGAAAACCGGTTTCATGCTGGCCGAATCGCACACCAGGAAATCAAGATGCTTTTGCGCGATTCGGTTGAAGAACGCAATATTTTCATTCGGACGGGACACAAAGAAAACATCTGCCAGCCTGACTTTTGACTGAACTGTCCAGCGCGCGCCGAGCAAAGACGTGAGCACTTTGTAAAACGAAAACTCCGCCGAGGAAAGGAAATCGTCCCGCAGGCGGTAGGGCAGCGCTTGCGCTTCTTCCTTTTGAACGAATTTCAAGAATGGGAAAAAGATGCTTAAACAGCCTGATTTTTTATTGGCACGAATCATGTCTTTGGGTTACTTTCTGAGCCGTATCCTGGAGTCCTGTTCGAGATGTTCTTGCTCGGCAAGCAATTTATCGTGGAGTTTTTTGTATTCTCCCACCCAAACTTTTTCCTGATAAACCTCTGCCAGCCTTTTCCCGAACATGATTAAATCTCTTGCGCTTCTTTTGTGCCATTGCGTAGAGATTCTGATTGCTCTGTTTGCTATTTCTTCATAAAAATCGTGGTCAAACTTTTTCGCCCAACCCTGTCCACCAAAAAGCTGTGCTTTTTGAATCACATCGGGAATTTCTGTCTTTAGCAAGAGCAGACCGAAAACAGCCACCATTTCTTGGCGTGAAAATTCTTCTGCGGGAAAGATGCCGCTGTCAATAACCCTGTCTACCTTTTCAAAATCAACGTCTGGGTGGTTCTTGTAATTTTGTATTACCCAATTTTTTGTTTTTCTTTGAAAAATGAAGTTAAGCAGTCCGCGAGTGCTACTATAGTAGATGGCATATAATCCCACCGCCACAAGGGCAGCAAAAGCGATGTCCGCAATATCCATGTGGTTATCATAGCAAAGTCTGTAGGAGCGGTCAACTGAATTTTCTCTCGAATTTTATGAGACCCGCCCGCGTACCGGCAAACTGTATCGTAAATAAATGACACGCTTAGAAATACAAGTGCTTCACCGTCAGACCATTATTGATCAACTCTTTTAGAGCATTAATCCCGATTTTCAGATGAATATCAAGATATTCCTGGGTAACTTTTTTATCGCTCTTGGCTGTTTTGATGCCCTCTGGAATCATTGGCTGGTCTGAAACCAGAAGCAGCGCCCCGGTGGGGATTTCGTTGTAAAAACCAACACTAAAAAGGGTGGCCGTTTCCATATCCACTGCCATGGCCCGAATGCGGCGCAAATATTCCTTAAATTCCTCATCATGTTCCCAAACACGCCTGTTTGTTGTGTAAACCGTGCCTGTCCAGTAATCTTGTTCATGATTGCGGATGGTGGTGGAGATGGCTTTTTGCAGGTTAAACGCTGGCAAAGCCGGAACTTCGGGAGGAAAGTAGTCGCTGGATGTGCCCTCGCCACGAATGGCAGCGATGGGCAAAATCAGGTCACCAATAACGTTTTTCTTTTTCAGACCGCCGCATTTTCCCAAGAAGAGAACAGCATTCGGCTCGATGGCCCCCAATAAATCCATGACCGTCGCTGCATTGGCGCTGCCCATCCCAAAATTGATCAAAGTAATATTTTCAGCAGTGACGTTGGGCATTGGCTTATTTTGCCCGCGAATGGGTACGCCAAACCACTCAGAAAACATATTCAGGTATTCTTCGAAGTTAACCAAGAGAATATATTTTCCAAAATCTTTGAGCGGGGTATCTGTGTAACGCGGCAACCAATCGGTCACAATTTCTTTTTTCGTTTTCATACATCCCTACTTTTTCAATTTCATGAGACTGACTGTCTCACAATATGCCGAATCTCCCGGGGTTTTGATGCATTAAATGCCTGTAAATTTGGCTATTTCGATCGGGGTCGTATTGCTCTCAGGATCGGCAGGGAGATTTCATGCTCCTGATGAACGCTGATTTCTTCAACAACTTCACCGTCACGATACCATATCAGCCGAATTGTATCTTCTGTGGTGCTAATCATGCCAGGGGTCGGCGTATCTTTTTGCGAAGCGATCTTGCGATATTGCGCAATGAAATCGCTTAATTTTTCAGTATCGGTTTCTGTTAACGTCACTGTCCCTTTCTTTTCTACAATATCCAATTCAAATGTCTTACTGTTGGGCTGTAGTCGATAAATCTGGACTTCCAGAGGCGCGTTCCCGAAAATTTCATACACATCTTCATAGTGATGAAAACATCCCTGCGACTGATGCCTTATTGCGATCTTCTCATTTTTGCCGATATTCAACATGTCTGTTTTCACCCTTCGGATGTAATGTTTTTACGTAACAATTTCACCCCCGCCTCCGATGGTTTTGGACGGCACAGGGTTTCCACAATCGTGACAATCTATCAACAGCCAGCCTGTCCCCTCAGGCTGACTAAAGTTGGCGTTCACTCTTGCTAGTTTTGATAACAGCCTGCTTCAACTGGCTCGCGGTACTTGGCCAGACCAGGTTCATCCCATTGGATCCAATCACAGTGGGGATTGGCAAACAAAACGACGATCTCTGTAACACCCTTACTTAACGTTTCTTTACCATCTTTACGGGAGAAGTAATTTGAGCAATCAGATTTTTCAGGATTCGCCACGGGGTAAAGTACATAAAACCAATTATCAGTATATTCCGTTACCAGGTGCTCGAATCCCATCAAATCCACGCCGCTGTTATTTGTAAATTGAAAATCCGCGCAACACTGATAATCACTTGGATTTGCTTTGCCAAACAATTCACTTGTAACCACGTACTTTGCCGTGTATTGTCCTTTATCAACGACACAAGCGTCTATCGGGCAGGGAGCCGTTCCTGGTGAGTTCAAACACTTAGACCCGAAACTCGAATCCGTTCCTGGCCCAGCATTAATGTTGGTGACTGCTGGCAGTGGTTCTGGTAGTTGATCTGATTCATTATCATCCATGCGGTGAACCCAATAATTTACTGAGAACAAATTACACCCCAGCGTAAATAAAATAACACAGGTAAAGATCACAGAAACGATTGGTCGATGGTGTAGATATTTTTGATAACAACATCTCATTGTCGTTTCCCTTCAGCCTTAATTCGTAAAGAATTTGATTTTTTTGATTACGGGATTGCCGCAATTACGCAGCGGAATCCCATATTGGTGTTGTGCGAAATCGGCAACACCCTGGCTCGTGCCGGGACGCGCATGGCGCCCGGCGTTTCCATCCATGAGCCGCCTCGAAAGACGCGGAAGGTTCCGCTCCCTGGCCCGGTTGGGTTCTCGAGCGGGGCAACCTTGTAGTAAGCCTCGTCATACCAATCTGCGACCCATTCCCAGACGTTGCCGGCCATGTCCAATGCGCCATAGGGGCTGGCTCCCGATGGGAAACTACCGACCGGCGCGGCCATCTCGTACCCGTCATCCTGGCTCGTATCGGCCCATTTTGCGGGGCAGTTGCCGTCGCAGAAGTTCACGCTTTCGGCTGTTCCGAGGCTGTTGCCCCAAGGGAAATCACGTCCGTCGCTGCCTCTGGCAGCCTTCTCCCATTCGGCCTCGGTTGGAAGCCGCCCACCTGCCCAGGAGCAATAGGCATCGGCGTCGAACCAACTGACATGCAAGACCGGGTGGTTTTCGCGTCCGGTCAGGTCGCTGTCGGGGCCTTCGGGCGCGGCCCAATAGGCCCCGCGAATATCGTCGAAAAAGACCCGGCTTTGGCCACTTTCTTCGGCGCTGGTGCGGTGCGTTGTTGCCGCGACGAATATGGCAAACTGGGCATTGGTGACCTCGGTCTGGTACAACCAGAAGGCATCCAGAAAGACATCGCGTTCAGGTGTTTCGTCCGCTTTGCCGTCCTTGCTGCCCATCAGGAATGGCCCCTCAGGGACATAAACCATCAAAGCCCCATCGAGCGGATTTCCCCGAATAGAACCAACGCCCAGCGGCGGAACAGGCGTTTCAGTTGCGAGGATTTGTTCTGTTGGCGGGAGAGTCTCTGCCGGCGGACTGGTATCCTGGGGGAGGGCGGCTGGTTGGCCGGGGCTGGCCTCCTGCTGCGGTGGGCCGATTCGAATCGAGGATGGGATGCTGCAGGCAAGAATTGCAGCCGCGACAACCAGGCCCGCTATCGCTGTCATCCTTTGGCGCTTGGTATCCATCTCATTATCCTTTCCGTAAATCGGCGGGTAAGTTCGCCCAACCTGAAAACCGGATGCTGTTGTGATGAATAAAACGCGGTGTCATTTATTTGTGACTAAAATCATTATACATAATTCCGCTACGGCGTGCGTTAGTATTCCTGGAATGTTGCTGTAACAAAGTTGGTGGGCGAATTCGAGCAATTGGTCATCAGGCGCAATGCCTTGCTGAGAGCAGGAAAGATCTACGTCCAGAACTGGCTGGCAACCAGGCTGCCCATGAGGAGTCCCTGATCACTTTTGTAGCCACGAACCCTTTTTGACCTGTTCTTCAATCTTCCGATGATCTGTTCGGTACGATTGTTCGTCCAGGGAATGC
>Ga0208244_100612_pt1 | contig 30636 bp, 34 predicted proteins | sample SubbioCR12Aug_5A_FD_184828 | JGI IMG/M metagenome (GOLD analysis project Ga0208244, IMG submission 184828) | Serpentinite rock and fluid subsurface biosphere microbial communities from McLaughlin Reserve, California, USA - CR12Aug_5A (SPAdes) | ecosystem: Environmental > Terrestrial > Deep...
ATCACCCTGCTCGGCCAGGCCGGCACCGGGAAAACGCTGCTGACCCTGGCGGCGGGCCTGACGCAGACGCTGGAAAACAAGCTCTACAGCGAGATCATCATCACCCGCGTCACCGTGCCGGTGGGCGAGGACATCGGCTTCCTGCCCGGCACCGAGGAAGAGAAGATGACGCCGTGGATGGGCGCGCTGGAGGACAACCTCGACGTGCTCAACAAGCCGACCGAAGAGGGCGGCGAATGGGGACGCGCCGCCACGCGCGACCTGATCCGTTCGCGCATCAAGATCAAGTCTCTCAACTTCATGCGCGGCCGCACCTTCCTCAACAAATACCTCATCATCGACGAGGCGCAGAACCTGACGCCGAAGCAGATGAAGACGCTGATCACCCGCGCCGGCCCCGGCACCAAGGTGGTCTGCCTGGGCAACATCTCGCAGATCGACACGCCCTACCTCACCGAAGGCAGCTCCGGCCTGACCTACGTGGTGGACCGCTTCAAGGGCTGGCCGCACAGCGGCCACGTCACGCTGATGCGCGGCGAGCGCTCAAGGCTGGCGGATCACGCGGCGGAAGTGCTGTAGGTCGGCCTTCAGGCCGACGGCGGCGGTCGAGCGGGCCGATAGAGTCGGCCTGAAGGCCGACCTACATCAGTCCCGTCCGCGCCCGCCGCCGCGCGGGCCATGCTCCCGGTCGACGTTGTGCTGCGGCCGGTCGCGGTTGCGCCCGTCGCGCTCCGGCTGGCGCATTTCCCGTCGATCCTCGATGCGCTTGCGCCGTTCCTCGGCGCCCGCTTGCCGCTTCTCGCGGTCTTCGCGCTGATGCAGGCCCTGCTCCGGCTGGCGCTTCTGCCGGTTATCCTGCCACTGCTTCCCGCGCTCCTGCTGAACCTTCTGCCGCTCGGCCTTCTGCTTCTCCAGCTGCGACTTCTTCTCCTGGAACACCTTGCGGCGCTCGTCGCGGCGCTGGTCGATCGCCTTGTGGATGACGTCGTGGCGGGCGGCGATGATTGCCTCGTGCCGCGTCGCCTTGAAGAATTGCGGCACCTGCGGCAGCACCCGCGGCACCGGCCTGCCCTTCAAGGGCGCGAAACCGGCCTGGTTGGGCTTCACGTCGATGCTGCCGTGCTTGGTCTGGATGGTGGTGGCGCCGGCGTTCACCTTGTCGTAGCTGCCCGGCTCGCCCTCCGGCGAGCCCTGCGGGATGACCAGCGGCTCGTGGTCGGTGCCGCGCACGCCGATGGTGGCGGTCGGCGTGCGCACCTGGTAGCTGCGCGGGTTGAACTTGCCGATCCAGCCGGTCACCGAGCGGAAGGTGCCCTGCAGCAGGCTGAAGACGCCCTTGTCGCCCTCGTCGCCCTGGGCCTGGTAGGCGACGATGCGCATCTTCGTGTTGGGGCGCACGGCGATGAAGCCGCCGTCCTCCATGTTGAGGTGCAGCTCGCCGTCCTTGCCGGTGACGATGCCCTCGCCCTCGTGAATCGTGTCTCCGACGGCGACCTTGCGCGGCTTCTTCGCCTTGTCGTAGACCGTGACGTCGCCCTCGACCAGCTCCACCTTGCCGGCAAGGTTGGGCGTGGCTGATTGCTGGGGGCTCTGCGCGGCGGCGCCGAGGCAGGCCAGCAGGAGGAACAGGAAGAAAAACAGGCGGCGCATGGTACGGTCTCCCCGAGGATATTGGGGAGTTTAACGGCCGAACGACGGAAAGGGTTGAACCCCCTCAGCAGGAGCCCTGGGCGGCGAAGTTTTGTCTTCGGCCGGCGCTGCGCGCCTTAACGTCGGCTACGCCGACATTAGCCTGCGACGAAACTTTGCTGCTTCAGGCTCAGTACGAGCCTGAAGCAGCAAAGTTTTCAAATCGCGTGTACTCGCCGAGGAAGGTGACGCGCACCTGGCCGATGGGGCCGTTCCTCTGCTTGAGGATGTTGATCTCGGCCGAACCCTTGTCCGGAGAATCCGGGTTGTAGACCTCGTCGCGGTAGATGGCGATGATGACGTCGGCGTCCTGCTCGATGGCGCCGGATTCGCGCAGGTCGGACATCACCGGGCGCTTGTTCGGCCGCGACTCGACGTTGCGCGAGAGCTGGGAGAGCGCCACCACCGGCACGTGCAGTTCCTTGGCCAGCGCCTTCACCGAGCGCGAGATTTCCGACAGTTCCGTGGCGCGGTTCTCGCCGTCGCGCACCGAGGACATCAGCTGCAGGTAGTCGATGACGATGAGGCCGAGCTTGCCGCACTGGCGGTAGAGCCGCCGGGCGCGGGCGCGCAGCTCGGTCGAATTCAGCGCCGGCGTCTCGTCGATGTGGATCGGCGCCTCGTGCAGCTTGCCCAGCGCGAAGGTCATGCGCTGCCATTCGTCGTCGTTGAGCCGGCCGGTGCGCACGCGGTGCTGGTCGAGGCGGCCGACCGAGGAGAGGAAGCGCATGGCGAGCTGGGTGCCCGGCATTTCCATCGAGAAGATCGCCACCGGCAGTTTCGACTCAAGCGCAACGTGCTCGGCGATGTTGAGGGCGAAGGCCGTTTTCCCCATGCTTGGTCTTCCGGCGACGATGACCATGTCGCCGGGCTGGAAGCCCGAGGTCTTCATGTCGAGGTCGTGGAAGCCGGTCGGGACGCCGGTGATGTCCGAGGGGTGCTCGCGGTCGTAGAGCTCCTGGATGCGGTCCACCACCTGGCCGAGCAGGGGCTGGATGGCCGTGAAACCCTCCGTGGTGCGCGCGCCGGCGTCCTTGATCTCGAAGACCTTCGATTCGGCCTCGTCGAGCAGCGCCTTGGCCTCGCGTCCGGCGGGATTGAGGGCGCTGGCGGCGATCTCGTCGCCCACCGTGACCAGCTTGCGCAGGATCGCCCGTTCGCGGACGATCTCGGCGTAGCGCTTGATGTTGGCGGCCGACGGCGTGTTGTTGGCGATCTCGCCGAGGTAGGCCATGCCGCCCGCCTGCTCGGCTTCCGCCGACTTCTCCATGGACTCGTAGACCGTCACCACGTCGGCCGGGCGGGCGGCCTCGATCAGGCGCGCGATGTGGCGGAAAATGCGCCGGTGATCGTCACGGTAGAAGTCCGCCTCGGACACCTGGTCGGCGATGCGGTCCCAGGCCGCATTGTCGAGCATCAACCCGCCCAGCAGCGACTGCTCGGCCTCGATCGAGTGCGGCGGCAGCTTGAGCGCCGCGAGTTGCGGGTCGCCGCCTTGGGGGGGATTGAATGCGCGGGCTTGGGCCATGGGATCGATCTGCGATGAAGAGAGTCAGTGTACCCGCGCAGCCATGCCGTGGCGAGTGGATAACCAGTGGATAACCAGGTGGATAAGCTGTGCAAATGCGGTGGATAAGCTGTGGGCAGTCGTGGGGCGCGGGCTTGGGCTATCATGCCTGCTCGCGGCAACCCTTTCATCGCTAACGGAGAATCACCCATGCGCGGCACCTTCTGGCCAGTCATCCTCATCCTCGTCGGCGGCCTGCTCCTGCTCTCCAACCTGGGCATCCTGCCGCTGGGCGAGCTGAAGGTCCTGCTGGCCAAGTGGTGGCCGCTCATCCTCATCCTCATCGGCGCCTCCGCCCTGGTGAAAAGAGGCCGCTAGTCGGCTAACATGAGATCTCGTTTGCGTCCCGGGAGATACCTCATGCGCAAATCCTTTCCAGCACTGCGCTCCCCCGAACGTCGAAAGGCGCTGCAGCGCTTGTCGGCTTTGTCCGCCGCCTGCCTGCTGCCGCTGCGCGCCGGCGATGTCTTCGGCGCCGCCGCCTCGACGCTGAACGCCCTGCCGCGCACCGCGCTGGTGATCGGCAACAGCCGCTACAAGGACGCGCCGCTGAAGAATCCCGCCAACGACGCCGGCGCCATCGGCGAAAACCTGAAGAAGCTGGGCTTCTCGCTGGTCCCGCTGCTCGACGGCGGCAAAGACGCCATGGAAAACGCCATCCGCAGCTACGGCGAGCAACTGGCGAAGAGCAAGGGCGTCGGCCTGTTCTATTTCGCCGGCCACGGCCTGCAGGTTTCCTGGCGCAACTTCCTCGTGCCGGTCGATGCCAGTCTGGACCGCGCGGATGACATCCCGCGCCAGACCGTCGACCTCGCCGCCCTGCTCGGCGGCATCGGCAAGGCCGGCAACCCGATGAACATCGTCATCCTCGATGCCTGCCGCGACAATCCCTTCGGCGGCGACCTCAGGTCCGGCAAGGGCCTCAGCCAGATGGACGCGCCCATCGGCACCCTGCTCGCCTACGCCACGGCGCCGGGCAACGTCGCCTCGGACGGCGCGGGCGCGAACGGCCTGTACACCGAGAACCTGCTGCGCGAGATCCGCACGCCGGAAGCGAAGATCGAGGACGTCTTCAAGCGCGTGCGACTGGCCGTGCGGCGCGCCTCGCAAGGGCAGCAGATCCCCTGGGAGAGCACCTCGCTCGAGGAGGATTTCTATTTCCTGCCGCCGGCCAGCGTGAAGAAGCTGTCCGAAGAAGAGCTGGCGCGCCAGTTCGCCGAGGAGGCCGCCACCTGGGAGAAAGCCCAGCAGGCCGGCCAGGTCGCCGCCGTCGAGGACTACCTGCGGCGCTACCCGAGCGGCCATTTCTCGGAGCTCGCCGCAGTGCGCCTCGACCGCATGCTGGCAAAGCAGGGCGAGAAGAAAGTCAGTCTCATCAACACGGCGGCCAACCCGTTCACCAAGGGCACCGGCGTCATCGACCTCGACTACCGCGTCGGCGACCGTTACGTCTACCGCTCCATCGACCTGCTGACCAAGGTCGAGAATCGCAAGCTCGTCAATACCGTCAGCGAAGTCGCCGAGGACAAGGTGATCTACAACAACGGCGCCCTCGTCACCGATCTGCTCGGCAACCTCATCAAGCGTCCGGACGGGGCGAGTTTCGGCCCCAGCCAGATGTTCGTCAGCGAATACAGCGTCGGCAAGAAATGGACAACTCGCTATGCAATCCGTTTCGCCAAGGGGGGCGAGGACGTGATCGAGCTCGACCTCAAGGTCGTCGGTCGCGAAACCATTACCGTGCCGGCCGGCACCTTCGATTGCTTCCGCATCGAGGGCAACGGCTGGGTGCTCGGCATAACTCAGCAGACCGAATGGAAGATATGGGTGGCGCCGGACAAGGTGAACCGCATGGTTGCCATGGACGCCTGGTGGCGCCAGCGCGGGCGCATCACCCGCTCCGAGCGCCAGGAACTCGAGTCCTACACGCGCGCCGGCTAAATCAGGAATCGAATCAGTTCCGCCCCCAGCCGCACGATGCCCGCCAGCCCCAGCGCCACGCCCACCGACAGCGCCACCGAAAAGAACGCCTCGCGCCGGCCGAGGGTCTTCAGCATGACGGCGAAGGTGGACACGCAGGGGATGTAGAAGGTCAGGAACACCAGGAAGACGAGGATCTGCACCCAGTCGAGCAGCGGCGCGATCTCCAGCGTGCCGAGCGCCTGGTACACCATCAGCAGCGACAGCTCCTTCCTCAGGATGCCGAAGAGGATCGGCACGCCAAGGACCACCGGCAGCCCCGGCCACCACGCCGTCACCGGCGTCAACGCCGCATTGATGAGGTCGTCCGCGCCGAAGTGCGCCAGCAGCGCCAGCACCACGCTGCCGGCCACCAGCAGCGGCGTGACGATGGTGAGGATGTCGCGGGTGCGCGCCCATGTGTTGCGCAACAGGGCCGGCCAGGCCGGCAGGCGGTAGGGGGGGATTTCCTGCACCAGGCCGGGTCCGGCCTGCTGGTAGCGCCGGCCGAGCAACGACAGCTCCAGGCTCAGTTCGAGATCGCGTTCCAGCGCCGTGGCGTCGACCACCTGCACCAGCACGTCCGGCGCGCGAAAGGCTGCCGTCGGCTGCTGCGGCTCGTGGCGGGCGATCGAAGGCCACTGGTCGCCCCACAGCAGGACCATCAGCACCTGCCGGTCGGATTCGCGCAGGCGGTGCAAAGATTCGATCGACGGCAGGTCGACCAGCGATATCTCCTCCAGGCCGATGCCGACCAGGCATTCCTCGTAGGCCGATTCGCCGGCCAGCAGCGCATGGCTGGGCGATGCGCTGGATGCGGCCTGGAAGATGCTGCTCTTGCCGGTCTGCTGCCGGCCGACCAGTGCCACGCGGGGGCGCCGCTCGCCGCGCAGCAGCGGCGTGTGGAGCGGGATGCGGCCCGCGCCGGGGGATGCGTTCATGGGGGGATTATCCCATCAACGGCTCGACTCCCAGTCGTGCGTATGCGTGTGGGCGTGCTCGACGCCGTCGTGGCGATGGCGGTGGCGGTGCACGAGGTTGGCGGATTCGAGCAGCACCCGGTCGCGCAGTCCATCCTGCAACGGGCCGTCGAAGAGCAGCCGCCCGCCCTCGCCCAGGACGACGGCGCGCTCGCCAAGTTCCGCTGCCATCGACAGGTTGTGCGTGCTGACGATGACCGTCTTGCCGCAGTCGAGCAGGTAATCGACCAGCCAGCCCGAGGCGCGCGGGTCGAGGCTGGAGACCGGTTCGTCGAGCAGCAGCACGCGCGGTTCCAGCGCCAGGATCGCCGCCAGCGCCACTTTCTGCTTCTGCCCGCCGGAGAGCGCGAACGGCGCCTTGTCGGCGAGTTGGGTCAGGCCGAGTGCCGCCATCCAGCGTTCCGCGCGCGCCTCGGCATCGGCGAGGCCGAGCTGGCGCGGCCCGTAGGCGATTTCGTCGCGCACGGTGGGATTGAAGAGCATGGCCTCGGGATGCTGGAACAGCAGCACCACCTCGCTGCGGAAACGCCGCGTCCATGCGCCGCCCTTCAACTTGGCCGGCGTCATCTCCTCGCCGGCGTAGCGATAGCGGCCCGACTGCGGCTGCACCAGGCCATTCATCAGCTTCAGCAGCGTCGACTTGCCGCTGCCGTTGGCGCCGAGCAGCACCAGTTTCTCGCCCTCGCGCACGCTGAGCGATACTCCGTCGAGCACCGGCGGCGCGTCGGGCCAGGCAAAGCGGATGTCGGTGAGTTCGATCATGGTTTCCTGAAGGGGGATGCCGCTTCGGAACGATGCGGCCGCCAGGCGGGCGCCGGCCGCGATGCCGGCTGCAAGGGCGGCAGCCCGGCATGATCGTCGAAGCAGCCGCGCGAGCGCATCGCCAGCGCCGTCTCGGCGGCCATGCACACCGACTTGTCGAGCAGATGGCCGGCCTGGGCGGCGGCGTGGCGGGCGCGTGCTGAAAGCGCCGGCGCGGCGGCGTTGCGGCTGACGAAGGCCAGGCGGAAATCGCGCAGCGCGCGCGAGAAGGCCTCGATCTGCCCGGCGGCAAGCGTGACGACGAAGCTTAAGGAAGGCGAGAAGCGGCAGGCCTCGAGCAGGTTCACGCGCGCGACGAACCAGAAGCCGAGGTACACCAGCAGCAGCACGCGCAGGTTCACGAGCAGCAGGTACGCCGCCGAGAAGCCGCCCTGCCAGAGCGAGACGGCCGAGTAGCCCAGGCTCACCGTCAGGTTGAAAGTCAGCACCGCCAGCACGGCGCGGCGCAGGATGCGCCAGCGCCCGGCCCCGCTCATCGCCAGCACGACGACAAGCAGCGCGGCCAGCAGCCACGGTTCGTGGATGAAAGTCACGGCGACCACCGCCGCGAGGTAGGCGAAGAGCCAGTGCGTCGCCTTCATGCCCTCTCCCCCTGCCCCTCTCCCGCGAGCGGGAGAGGGGAGTGCCATTTGCGCGCACGCGCGAAGCGCCAGACCATGACGGTGAGCAGCGCCTCGCCGGCGCCGATGAACAGATGGGGAATCAGCACCGCCGGCAGGGTGATGGCGAAGCCGAAGGGGAAGAACAGCGGCGTGCCGTCCTCCCTGTGGGCGACCAGCGGCTGCAGCCCCAGGGCCAGGGCGACGAGCAGTCCCGGCAGCACCACCGAAGTCCAGGCGGCGACGGCCACCGCCGCCGTCTCGTTCAGCCGCCGCAGCCCGCGGAATGCCAGCACCGTCGCCACCGATCCCGCCAGTCCCATCGCCAGCGCATTCACCGCCAGCGCGGTGATGCCGCCGGCGCCGAACAAGAGCGACTGCAGCAGCAGCACCAGGCTGTAGGCGAGGAAGCCCAATCGCACGCCGAAGAGCAGCGCCAGCATGGCCACGCCGAGCGCGTGGCCCGAGGTGCCGCCGGGAATCGGCACCATGACCAGGCCGAGGCCGTAGGCCAGCGCGGTCATCGCCGCCAGGCGCGGCACGGTCTCCTCGTCGAGCGTGCGCCGCAGGCCGCGCGCCGCCCACGCCCAGGCCAGCCCCGCCGCCGCATAGGCGGGGAGATAGGTCTGCGGCGAGAGGAAACCGTCGGGGATGTGCATGTCAGGAATCAGGAATCAGGAATCAGAAGAGCATGGAGGCGCTGATGAGCAGGCGGTATTTTTCCAGGCCTTCGGCGCCTTGCTGCAGGCGCTGCTCGTTGAGGTTCTTCCAGATCGCCTTCTTTACGCCGACGGCGAAGCTGAAGCGGTCCCGGTAGAAGCGCACGCCGGGCACGGCGTACAACATGCGCCCACCCGTGCCCTGCTCGCCGACGCCATCCACCACGTCGCGGCCGAGCTTGAGGTATTGCAGCTCGAGGCTGAGGTCGGTGCGCAGCTTCCTTTCGGCGTCGGCGTGGATGCGATAGGCCAGCCCGCCGTTCAATCGCACTTCGCGGCCGAAGCGCGTGGTGAAGTCCGTGCCCGTGGTGTAGTCGGTGTTGTAGCGGTAGATCCTGAACCACAGCGTCGACGCCTCGGCATTGAAAGTCAGCTTGTCGCTCAGCATCTTCGTCGCCGTCAGGCCAAGCGTATATGAGGGCTTGCCGAAACCGGTGGACATGCCCGGGTCGATGGAGCCGTCGGGCAGGCGGTAATTGGGCCGGCCGCTCGGCAAAGTCAGTCCGCCGAAGACGGTGAAATGCCAGTCCTCCATCTCGTCCAGGCTTTCGTTCTTCGGCACCAGCGAGAACGCCTTGCCGTCGTGGCGGAAGCCGACCTGGCCGAGCACGGAGACGTCGGCCCAGCCGCGCGTCCTGAAGCCGCCCGATTCGTCCGCCTTGACGTTGTGCGGCACGAACAGGTAGCCGGAGAACCACGGCGTGAAGCCGTGGCCGATGCCGAGCATGGTGAAGCGCGAATAATCGCCCTCCACGTCGGGGCGCGCGAGGCGGCCGCGTTCGAACTTCGCGTGGTCTATCTTCAGCGCCAGCAGCGTGCTGCCCTCGGGCAGCACCGCCGAGGTGGCGGACTCGACCGGCGCGCCGGGGCCTTCGAGCGCGGCGGCGCCGACGCCGGCCACGCCGTGGTGGGCGAGGACGGGCGCGGCGGCCAGCGAACAGGCGATGGCGAGCGTTTTTTTCATGGCGTTTTCTTCCTTCTTACGAACAGTTGGACGATGCCGAACAAGGCCAGCAGCAGGCCGGCGCCGAGGATGAGCTTCGCGCCGCGGTCCTCGGCCGCGACGGCCTCGCCGCCGCGCGGCGGATCGAACTTCAGGTCGACGCCGTGGCCGTCCGCCGAGAAGGCACGGAAGCGCACCTCGCCGGACGACGGCGGCACGAACACGGCGCGACCCTGCGCGTCGGTGCGGCCGACGGCATGCGGCTTGTCACTGCCGGCCGCATAGACCTCGAAGGCTTCGAAGGCGAAAGGCTCGCCGTCGGCAAAAGTCAGTCGCACCGACACGGCGCCGGCCGCCTCGACGGCGTGGTGCACTTCGTGGGCGAGCGCCGGCGCAAGCGAAAACAGCCAGCCGCACAACAGGAGCAGCCGCTTCATTTGCCGGGCAGCTCGAAGTTGAGGGTGGTGGCCCGGATCAGCGTGTCGGCCTTGCCGTCCTCGAGCGGCGTCTCCAGGCTGGCGGCGATCATCTGCAGGCCGCCATGGCGGATCTTCAGCACCACCGTGCCGTCCTCGCCCGTGGCGCCGCGCGTGGCGCCGTCGTAGGCCACCGGCACATCGGCGCGCGGCTTGCCGCCGAGCGTCACGCGGACACGGACCTTGTCGCCGATGCCGGGGCGGAACGGGTCTTCCGCCGGCGTGATCTCCAGCCCCGCCGTCAGCGGCTGATCCAGCATGGCGCTCCAGCGATTGATGCGCTTCACCGAATCCTCCGAGCGCCAGCTCTTCAGCACACCGGGAATGCCGGTCTTCGGCGCGTTCTTCGTTTCCCAGGCGGTCTTGCTCCAGTAGCCCGAGGAAGCCGCGACGAACAGCGCGGCGCAGTCGCCGGCGAGTCTCAAAGGGTAGGCGGCGGCCACCGCCAGCGGACGGGCCTTGCCGCGCTCATCGAAGCACAGCGCCTGCTGCACGAAATCCGGCGCATAAGACACGCGCTCGGCGCCGGCATGCGCGCCGGTGCGGTGGCCCTGCAACAGCACGTGGCCGCCGCCCTCCTGCTCCAGCCAGAGGTCGTGGGCGGCAGCCGGCAGGGTTAGCGGCAGCAAAAAGAGCATTGGTGTGAACTTCATTAATTTCTTCATAACAAGGATCGTGCCAACTTCCGATTCCCTGCCAACAGACTGTTTTATTGAAACTTTGCGGGGCTGCGTGGACGCCAGCCGGAAAGCTGGCTGCCGTTATGAAGAATAATAGGAAAGCGCTTAAACAGCCAGCGGCAGGGTCAGCGTCAGAACGGCGCCGCCGTCGGGGTGGTTGGAAGCCTTCAACTGGCCGCGGTGCCGCTCGACGATGCCGTAGCTGATCGACAGGCCGAGGCCGGTGCCCTTGCCCACCGGCTTGGTGGTGAAGAAGGGATCGAACATCTTGTCGAGCGCCTCCTGCCTGAAGCCCGGCCCGTTGTCGCGGAAGGTCAGCACCACGCTGCGACTGCGCAGCGCCCCGCTGATCTCCATCTGCGCATCCGGTTGCTTCTCGGTGCTGTCGATGGCGTTCTGCACGAGGTTCACGAGCACCTGCTGCATCTGGCCGGCCGAGCCGGACACGGGGATATCCTGCGGCACCTCCAGCGCGACCTTGATCTTCGAGCCGGAAGCCTTCACCACCCAGTGCACGGAGCGCTCCAGCACTTCGCTCAGGTTGAATACTTCCTCCTCGCCGCGGTCGGCCGCCGAGAAGCGCTTCAGGCCGGCGACGATGTCGCGCGTGCGCTCGGCGCCCTCGATGGTGCCGTCGATGAGCGGCTTCATGTCCTCCATCAGGCGGTCGATGCGCAGGCGCTTGCGCAGCGCCTCGATCTCCCGTGCCGGCTTGCCGGCATGTAGCGCTGCGAGATATTCCTGCATGCGCTGGCCGTAGCGCTGCAGGGCATAGACGTTGCCGAGCACGAAACTGATCGGATTGTTCAGTTCGTGCGCCACGCCGGCGACGAGGCGGCCGAGGGAAGCCATCTTCTCGGAATGGATGAGCTGCTGCTGGGCGAGCTTCAGTTCCTCGTGCGCCTGGCGCAGTTGTTCATAGGCGCGGCGCAAGTCGCCCACCGGGCGGCCGGTCATCACCATGCCGACGAACTTGCCGACCGGCGACAGGCGCGGCGTGCAGTTCACCGCCACCGGCATTTCCGGGGCATAGCGGCACTTGAAGTGCAGCTCGCAGTCCTGGATGCGCTCGCTGTGCAGGTCGCGAAGGAAGCGGCGCGCCTGCTCGCGCGAGGCGTCGTCGGCGAAAAGATCGATGAGCGGCGTGCCGCGCAGCTCGGCCTCGCTTTTTCCCACCAGGTCGGCGAGCGCCTGGTTCACTTCCTGGATGACGCCGTGGCGGTCGCACACCACCAGCACGTCGGACATCGAGGTAAGCACGCTGAAGATGAATTTCTGCGTCTCCTCCAGCTTGGCGTTCTTCTCTTCCAGCGCCACCTCGTACTGCAGCAGGTCGGAGTAGACCTCGTCCATCTTGCGGATGACGTCGATCCAGACGTCCTCGCCGACGCCCTCGGGCGGATGGTCGAGGACGTGCGCCGGCAGCGTCGGCAGGTAGACCTGCGTTTCCTTGGGCGTCTTCCCTGATTCCGGCTGTTTGCGCGCCATTTTCGTAGGTCGGCCTTCAGGCCGACATCGGCGCCCGGTCAACGGCCCATGTCGGCCTGAAGGCCGACCTACCTGCCGGTAACCGGCAACTATGTCTTGGGTCTGCTATGTACATGGTACGGATGGTCCGGCCCATGGTGGTGGCCGTGGTGATGCTTGCGCCCGGCATTCAGGTCGGCGGGGATCAGATTGAGCGCGCCGTGGCGCACGCCGCGCTCGGCCATCATGGAATCGGCGAAGGCGCGCACGGCCGCCGTCGGCCCGCGCAGGATCACCGTCTCCAGGCAGTTGTCGTGGTCGAGGTGGGCGTGCATGGTCGACACGGTGAGGTCGTGATGGTCGTGCTGGGCGGCGGTGAGCCGTTCGGCCAGGTCGCGCTCGTGGTGGTTGTAGATGTAGGACAGGGCGGCGATGCAGTCGGGCGCCTCCTCGCGGTCGAGCCGGCTCGCCTCCAGCTTCTCGCGCAGGATGTCGCGCACCGCCTCGGAACGGTTGGAGTAGCCGCGCTCGCGGATCAGGCGGTCGAATTCCTTCGCCAGCTTTTCGTCGAGAGAGATCGTGAAGCGTTCCATGTCGTCACCTCAATGCACCGTGCACACCATGCAAAGGAATTTAGCATAGCACGCACCATAAGAATCAAATGCTCACGAACGGGTTTTGCCAGCGCTCATTTCACGTATTCAGTCGAGCGCGCTACACCGTCCAGCAGTTTGACGAAATTCCGTTTCGGCTTGAACCGGACGCGCAATTCAGCCAGGTAGTCGCCGAATTGGCGCGACTGATTCCGCGCTTTCATCAGTCCGCCCACCTTGCGGATCAGCCTGGTCGCTTCCCCGTAAGCCGCGTTGTTGGTCTGTTCGACGATGAACGGCACCACTCGCCGATAGAGGCTGATCGCATCGTCCGGGCGAGAAGGTTCCAGCTTGCCGGCCAGCGCGATCAGCAGATTGCGGTCGCAGATGCCTTGATGGGCTGCCGTCCAGGCCGCATCGAGGTCTTTCTCCCACAAGGCGATTTCGACCCGCAGCGAATGGTTGGGCGCCGACGGCTTCGGCTTCCATCGACTCGTCGTCGCAGCCTCGCGGGCGATGGTGTCGGCGAGCTTGGTCAATGCCCGCTCGCGTTGCGCCGGCCAGATGCCGAGCTTGCCGGCAACGTCGTGCAGTTTCTTGAATGCTTCCAGGCTCGGGCCTTCCTCGAACTGAATCCAGGTGAGTTGCACGGCCTCGTCGTTCCGCTTGCGCTTGAGGTAGGCCGCCACCAGGAAATCGCGCAGGCGGTTGTCGGGACGCTCGGGAAATGCCTTCAGGCCGCGTTCCGCCCACTCCAGCGCCTTGTCCGGCTGCCTGGCCTTGGCGCAGATTTCGGCGATGTCGAGATAGCGATAGCCGGACGAAAGATCCCGCGACTTGATCGCCACGAGTTCATCCACGTCACCGTTCGCCTCGGCCAGCCGTTCCATGATGCGGGTGATCGTCGCCCTATGGCTGTCGTAGCCTTTATCGTCGGTGCGGGGCTTGATCTTGCGCCACGCCGCTTCCGCCAGTTCGCGGTAGCGGCGCAGACCTGCCTTGCCGAGGGCATTCCGGTAGGTATTGGCATCGAAGCTGCACAAGCCGAAGGGCAGCGTCGTCTCGAACCGGAACAGACGCTCGGCCAGCCCTGCCGGATCGGGTCGCGCCATCGTGCACGCCTTGAGATGCAGCGCGCCCAGGCGATAGACGATGTCGCCAATCTCGCCGTTCGAGTCGTCGACCTGCTCCAGCGAGTTCTCGATACGCTCGATGGCATGCTCGGCCAGTTCCACCAGCATGGCCGCGGTATCGGGCTTGAGCAATTCGGCCAGTGAATCCGCTACCTGGCCGATATTGCCGGAGAAGGTAGCAACCTCCCGCCAGTCGATGAAGCCGTGGATGCGCGTCGCTTCGTCGATGGCCCGCCGAAATGCCTTGACCGCATTGCCGCCCCCGCCGCAGCGTTCGGCCTTGAGCAACAGCGACTGGTAAAGCCGGTCGTCGCGCTGGGCCACGTCCAGCAACAGATCGATCAAGGTTTCCGGTGCTTGCGTGGTCAGATATTCCTTGATGTCGCGCCATGGATCGCGCCGCCTGGCCTTGCCGGCCTTGGGTTTGGCTTCCGCTGCCTGCCCTGCCAGCCACGCCAGCCCGACGGCGACACAGTGCTTGCAGAAATAGCCATCGGCGGCACGCGGACAGGTACAGTCGTAGGCCAGATCGCCGTCGTCGTCGCGCAGTTCAACCTGGTAGGTTTCGGTGCCTTCGACCTTGGCCACGATCTTGTCGTCGGTCACACGCAATCGCCCGACCGCGCCGACGGAAAAATATTCTTCGCCGCGCCGGTAGGCGGTTGTGCCGGCAAGGTTTTCGAGCACGGCGGGGGTAATCAGGCCATCATCCATAGCAAAGCTCTATTCGTTCTCGGGTTAACAAAGCGCCTGTTGGCGAGGCAGCACATAGCTCACCGGCTTCTTCCGCTTTTCGAGGAATCCCTGTTCGACGGCGGCCGCCAGCCAGACCTTGAGTTGGCTTTTCTCCAGACCCAGTGCGTGCCGGATTTCCTTATCGGTTTTTGCCGCATCGCCAAGCAGCGAGGGCAGTCTGGCAAGGAAGTCCTGAAACGTATCGAGTCCTGCGGGCGGCGCCGCGTCTGCCGCATGCTCCGTTTCGAAGGAAGCGACCACGACAACATCGACAGGAACGGGCAAAAGCCGCTCTGTCGTTACAACTTCCTCGTCCGCAATACTCTGCTGAAACAAGGACGATGTGTCGGACTGAGCGCTTTTTTCCAGAAACTCGCGTATCGATGCGCGTTCGGAAATATCGCTGGCGAACCCTTGCGCCCCCTTTGCGACAAGCGCTGCATTGCCCGGGCTTTCACCCGGCATGCGCACATAGAGCGGCGTCCAGGCATGGCGCAAGTTTTCAGTGGCGCCGGCCCATGTACCGCCTTCTCCCTCTGCGGAATCGACCACCAGCGCGTAATCGGCCAGGGCGTAGATATAGCGATTGCGCGCCATCGCATTGCCGGCATTGAAGCTGGCCTCGGGATTGAACGGCGAGATCAATACAAGCTGACCGGACTGGATGCCCATCCGGTTCTGTCGATTGACGCTGGCACGCAGCAAATCGGCGGCCAATACGCCGATCACCACGCCCCCGGCTTCGCCTGCGGATTGCATTGCGGCTACATCCACGCCTTTGGCGCCGCCGGAAACCATGCCCAATCCATCTCTCGCACAAGCGCGGGCCACCTCGCGGGTAAATTCGAGAGCGGCTTCCGAGGCATTCCGCGAACCGACCACGGCCAACCCGCCCGCGCCCAGCAACGACATCTCGCCGGCGCCATACAGCAGTGGCGGCGCGGACTGCCCAAGTTTCTTCTTCAAACGTCTCGGATACGCCGCATCGCTGCGAGACAGCACCCACAATCCGCTGCGCTGCCATTTTTCCAGCGCCAGCGCCAGGGCGGTTCCGCGGGCGATGAGCGACTCCACGCGCGCCGGTTCCAGGCCGGCATGAACCAGTTCGCTCATCCGGCCAGCCAAATCTCCGCCGAGCAAATCGCTGGGGCGCAGCTTGCTCTCCAGCAACCACTTGGTCAGTCGCTCATATTCCTTTTGCGTCAGAGGGGAATAACTCTCGCCGCGCTCACTGCCGAAGCGGCCGCACAGCAACAAAATCGCCTCGGTATCGGGTGACAGACCGGCTGTCGATTTCTCACTCATATTTCGTCGCACCGTCTCTATTTCGCCGTCGTCGTCGCGAGCGCGTAGGGATACACCGGTCCACTGCCAGCCTGCCGGAGCAAAGCAACCGCAAGCGTCAGCGTCCATCCCGAATCGAATACATCGTCCACCAGCAATACCGGCCCTGCCAATTTCGGCCCGGAATCTTCAACTGCGAAGGCCCCGTCCAGGTTGTGGCACTGGTGGTAACGATTCTCCATGCCCTTCTGCTCCTCGGTATGGCGGGTCTTTATCAACACCGGTCGAAACGGAACCCCCAGCATGGCCGCCAGCCGCATGGCAAAGCCGGGTACCAGATCAGGATGGCGGGTCGATGGAATACAGGTCACCCACGCAGGAAGCGACTCCATTTCCCAGCGGGTTTGAATCAACTCCGCCGAGGCCGCCACCAGATCATCCGCAAAGCGACCCTCAGCCTTGCCCTTGGCGACCATCTCACCCCATACCGGCTCGCCCCAGCGGGAAAGAATGCGCCCTGTCTCGCCACGTAGGTTCAGCGGAATATTCGCCTTGGTCCAGGAAAACTGCGCGGCATAGGCGGGCAGCGCAGAAATATCCCATTGCTTCTTCAATTCCAGCAACATCTCGCTCTGCCGAACGAAACGCTGCGCCTTGATCAGCCGCGCATCGGAAATGACGGGGGAAACCACGGGCGCGCCTCGACAGACTGCACACTTGCCGCAGGGTTGCGCCATGGGATCATCCAGCGCCGCCGCCAGGAACTGCATCAGGCACTGCCGCCCCTCGATGTACGCCTGCATCTCGGCCCATTCCAGCTCGCGCTGCCGGGTCAGATGTTCGATACGTTCCCGGTTCAGCCGGAAGGGCTGGGCGGTCCGGCTCCACTTGGATTCGATCCTCACTACCGGAGCAGCCTCTTCCACCACCAGCAGCTTCAATACTTTTTCGATCTGCGATTGACGCAGGTTGGCCACACGCTCCAGTTCCCGCACCGTCATGCCGTCGGTTTCGCAATCTTCCAGGGCGGTCAGTATTCGTTCGATCTGCCACTCCGGCGGGAATGCCGTGTCACGGAAGTAGGCGTTGATCTTGTCTTCCTCGTCGCCGGACAGCAGTACGCCGAAGGCCTCATCGATGGCGCGCCCTGCCCGGCCAACTTGCTGGTAGTAGAACACCACCGAACCCGGTGTCTGGTAATGGATGACAAAGCCCAGATCGGGCTTGTCGTAACCCATGCCCAGCGCCGTGGTCGCCACCAGACACTTGATCCTGTTCCCCAGCAGCGCAGCTTCGAGGGCCTGGCGCTCGTCGTCCGTCTTGCCCGCGTGGTAGGCATGCGCATCGATACCATTCTCCCGCAGCCACTGCGCAACCCGGTCGGCATCCCGCGTGGTCAGCGCATAGACGATGCCACTGCCGGGAAGCGCCGGAATCCGGTCGGCCATCCAGGCCAGCCGTTCGGCGGGATTGCGCAAGCGCATTACCTGCAATGCCAGGCTCTCGCGGATCAACGGCCCGCGTTGAACCCGCACTGAACCCAAATTCGCACCACCGAGTTGATCGCCCACATCCGCCTCGACGCGGCGATTCGCCGTGGCCGTCGTCGCCAGCACCGCGATGTTTCGTGGCAGCAGACGGAGTATCTGGCCGATGCGTCGATAGTCGGGACGGAAGTCATGCCCCCAATCCGAAATGCAGTGCGCCTCGTCGATCACCAGCAATCCGATGCGCGCCGCGATCGGCAACAGCGTATGGGTCACGAACTCGTCGTTGGCCAAACGCTCAGGGGAGATCAGCAGCAAGTCGATTTCGTCGTTCAATAGCCGCTGGCGCACGGCATGCCAATCGTCGGAATTGGTCGAGTTGATGGTCTCGGCGCGCAGCTTCAGGCGATTCGCCGCATCGATCTGGTTGCGCATCAGGGCCAACAGGGGCGAGATGATCAGCGTCGGCCCGGCACCCTGCTCCCGCATCAGCTTGGCCGACACAAAATAGACCATGCTCTTGCCCCAACCGGTGCGCTGCACACACAGTACTCGCCCACGCTGGTTCACCAACTGATCGATGGCCTCCCACTGCCCGTCGCGGAAGTCGACGGTGGAGTTGGCGAGGGCGATACGGAGCCAGGCGAGGGCGGCGGGCTGTGTGGTCATTTCTTGTTCAGCCGATTCCTGCCTGGCGGCGGCAGATAATTGTCTCTGCTGACAACAGCCTTCCCCGTCTTGCTCTCCAGCTCCAGTCGCGCACGTTTCGAGATGCGGCCCCCGGTCTTTGCCGCCGCCTCGTTTTCTTCCATGCCGGTAGCGTCCGTGCTCTCGGCAATCTGGCGAGTCGAAAGCTCGGCCAGTGCGGTAAAAATCAACTCCGCTTCGCTCATATGGTCGCGGAGATTCTGGGTCTTGAGTCTCTTCAAATCCTTGTGCGCTTTCACGCTCACGCCCGACCATTCCTGATGAATGATGTTGGTGAGGATGGCGAATTCCTCGCCCTTCTTGATGTCGTGGTCGCTCCAGTAATCGGTCAGCTTGTTGCGCGTCTCCTGCCCGGTCATGCGCTGCTGTATCCATTTTTCGCTACGCCCGTGCTGCTGCCAGGTTTCGCGGGCGCGAGCGAGCGAAAGACCGGGGTCGGCCATCTCCTGCATACGCTCATAACCCACCTTGGCCAGCCACAGCTTGATCGGCTCGGCCTTAGGGCTGGGAACGGACTGCACCAGCCGCAGCAGGGTTTCGGCGGTAGCCACGTCGGTGAGGTAGTTTTTGCCATCGGCGGCGGGCAATTTCAGTCGGTGACAATTTGTCACCGACTCGCTGCCTTCCTTGCTCAGGCGCTCCTTCAGCTTGTTCCAGTACTTGCGAGCCGTCTGATAATCCGCCTGCTGAGTCAGCACCTGAATGATGTCGACGACCGAGAACCACCAGGTTTCGGTCGCCTCATCATAGACGCGACGAATTTCGTACTCTTCAAAAATCGCGGGCTGGTTTTGCATGATGGGTACCTTCGACAGATTCTGGTCGATCCACTGATCCGAATACCACGTTGCCCCATTGGTTGCCAAATAGTTTGGTCGCGACTTTGGCGACCTCGGCGCGTTGCTCCGCAAGCGAACCCACCGAAACCATGGTCGCCGATGTGCCAATGCAGACGACCGGCTTGATGCAGCGGGCCCGGATGCGCCGGATCAGCATGGCCACATCCGCTCCCTGTCTGCCGCGATAGGTATGCAGTTCGTCGAAGACCAGAAAACTCAGGTTCTCGTAGATCCCGTCGCGGATCGATCGCTCACGAAGGCGTGTCAGCAATAGCTCCAACATCATGTAGTTGGTGAGCAATATCTGCGGCGGGTTCTCGCGCATCTCGGCGCGCTTGTCTTCTTTTTCCTGCCCTGTGTATTGGCCGAAACTGATCGGGAAAGTCTTCCCGGTAGTCTCTTCGTAGTTGTCCTTGTAGCGGGTAAATTCCTCGAACTGCGAGTTGATCAGAGCGTTCATCGGATAGACGACGATCGCTGTGACACCCTTGGCATGTGGATTGGACAGCAGGTAATGAAAGATCGACCCTATATAGGTCAATGATTTTCCGGAACCCGTTCCGGAAGTGACGATGAAGTCCTTGCCAGACGTACCAAGTCCAATGGCCTCGACCTGATGCCTGTAGAGTGAGTAGCCCTTGAAGATGTCACGAATATCGGAGTGAATGTCTCCTGCCTGGGCCAGCTTCTCCAGACTGCCATACATCTCGAACGATGGATTGAACTGTAGCAGTGGCTCCGGCCAGAGTTTCCCCTGGTTAAGCGCGTCCTCGACGGTAAGTCGAATCGCCGGATCGTCGATCTTCAGGAAACTTCGGATGTAGGTCGCGTAGTCCGAGACGATATCCGCGTGGGTTTGAAAGACGTTCATAGTCAGGTGATACCCAACTGGAATGCGTTTCGGAGCTTGGGCAGTTCGAGGATGCCTTGGTATCCGGCTTTGGCCAAGAAGTCCTCTGGCGCTTCGCGCTCCCCCCTTCGAAAAAGGGAGTCTGGGGGAGATTTTCTGACCTTGGCGACCTGGGCGGAGGTGAGGTCGCAGGTGCGGAAGAGATTTTGAAAGGCGCTATCGTTCATGGCTCATCAGCTCACTTTTTACGGGTCTTTTTGGGCTTGGCGCCGATCTTGAGGCCGATCTGGTCAGCATGAGACAGTACCAGCACCTCCACCATGGACGCGACCGAACGATGCTCGCGCTCGGCTGCTTGGCGGATCAGGTCCTTGATTTCCGCGGTCGTCCGAATGGACAGGGTTTCACACTTGTTGCGAGGCATGGCTCAATCCGGGTTTTGACGGCCTCGCCAATGTACTGCCTTTCCCCCGTGCAGGGCAATGTCAAGTTTCTTGCCAGGATGGACAACAGGGATCGAACTCTGGAATTTTACGGGGCAGACTTGATGCGCTGTCTCAATGCACCGTGCACACCATGCACGGATCGAATGATCGCACGACATGCTGGACGGCGACGTTGCCCTCGCCCACCGGCGTGCCGACGAGGGCCTGTTCCAGCGGGCCGGGGGTGCCGTCGCTGTCGCGCGGCGAGAAGTTCCAGGTCGTCGGCGAGATGATCTGGTAGTTGGCGATGCGCCCGCCGGCAACCGTGATCCAGTGGCCGAGGCTGCCGCGCGCCGCTTCCACCAGCCCGACGCCGGCCGCCTCGCGCGGCATCTCGCCCTGGGTGCAGAAAGGCTCGCCGGGCACGATCTGTTTCACCCACTGCTCCATGTGCGGCAGGATCAGGGCGAGCTCCAGCAGGCGGGCGACGACGCGGCTCCTCACGCTGCCGCCGCCGCGCAGGACCAGGTCGCGCGCCAGCGGGTGCCCCGCCACCATCTGCCGCGCCAGGGCGCCGGTCTCCATCGGCAGGCCGGCCAGGCGCGGCGCCTTGCACCAGGTGTAGCCGCCCGCCTTGTCGTCCGCCGGTTGCGTCAGGCCCTGCGCCGGGTGGCGCGTCTCGCCCGCCATCCAGGCATGCGAGAGGTCTTCGGAAATGGCCTGCGCATCCAGCGCCCGCAGGCGGCCGTCCCACACGCCGTTCGGCAGCAGCAGCCCGCGCTCCTGCGGGTAATTGCCGTAGCTCATGAAGCGCCCGATGCCGCGGCCGAGCTGCTCCAGCGCCAGGTCGTCGGCGATCTCCAGGAACAGGCCGAAGTCGCCGCGCGGTTTTTCCGCCGCCCAGCGCACCAGCGCGGCGGCGGAATCGAGGGCGGCCACCGCTTCCAGCGCATCGTTGAAGAGCGTCGTCTCGACATGCCGGCGGAAGTCGCGCAACAGCGCATGCAGGCGGATCTTCTCCGAGGCTTCGATCGCGCGCGCCGAGCCGCCCGGCTGGATCGACAGCGTGTGCGGCCACTTGCCGGCCAGGGTGCCGAGCATGGACAGGAAGGCCGTGCGCGCCGGCATCGCCTCCGCCGATGCGCTGCCCTTCAGGGCGCGGAAGCGCGCCGCGGCGCGCGCGTGCCAGGGTCGCGCCGCATATTCGGCGCGGGCGAAGTCCGGCATGAAGAACAGGTGGAAATGCGTGAAGTGGTCGGCCAGGTTCTCCACGGCATGGGCGAGGTTGCGCGCGATGCGCCCGTTGGGCGGCGCGGCGAGGCCCATCGCATCGGCCAGCGCGGCGGCGGCGGCCATCGACTGCGACACCGAGCAGATGCCGCACACGCGCGGCGCGAACATGAGGGCATCGAGGGGATGCTTGCCGCGCAGGATCTGCTCGAAGCCGCGGTAGAGCGGCGAGCCGGCATGGGCGGCCGCGACGACGCCGTCCTCGACGTCGAGCGTCACCTCAAGGTCGCCCTCGACGCGGTTGAAGGGACCGACGATTATTCGTGTCATTTCAATCCGGTTTTTTTCACCGCCGGCACCACCACCTGGTGATCGGCCACGGCATTCTCGCGCACGCGCTTCGGCGTCGCCGACTTCGACAGCGCGGCCAGCGCGACGAACCAGGCCTTCGGCATGTCGGTGGGCAGGCCGATGGGGATGCCGGCCAGCTTCGGCGTCTCGTGGAAGGGATGGCCCGGCTCCTCGAAGCCCGGCTCGGTGCAGGAAATGCAGGCGAAGCCGCCCCGCGTGCAGGAGCCGTTGCCGTTCCACGGCCGCAGGTTGCAGTCGGCATGCGCCTGCGTGCCCTTGCAGCCCATGTTCTCCATCAGGCAGCCGAGGTCGGAGGGCTTGTGCGCGCTGGCCTTGAACTCGTAGAACTCGTTGCGCGCGCAGCCGTGGTGCACCAGATGGTCGGCAAAGAAGCGCGGCCGGTTGAGCGTGTCGAGGTCCGGCGCGGCGAACTGGCCGTGCGCCAGCGCCAGCAGGGTTTCGCTGATCCAGTCCGGATGCGATGGGCAACCGGCGACGTTGATGACGGGCAGGCCGCCCTGCCCCTTCCAGCCCGCGCCGAGCAGGCCGCCGGGGATCTCGCCGTCGTACTGCAGGCCGCAGGCCTGGGTGGGGTTCTCGCTCGCCGCGACAACGCCGCCCCAGGCAGCACAACTGCCGATGGCCAGCACATGGCGCGCGCGCGCCGCCAGGCGCGAAACCCACTCCGTCATCGGCTTGCCGGTGCCGGAGAGCACATGAAAGCGCCCGCTGCCATTGGGGCCGCGCAGCAGCGCGCCCTCGATGCAGAGGAAATCGAGCGGCAGGCGGCCCTCGGCGCAGTCCTCCAGCAGCGCCCGCGCCTCGGCGCCGCTCTGCTCGGAGAGCGCCGGGTGCCACAGCACCCGGATGCCGGCATCGCCGAGCTGGTCGAAGAGACGGTTCGCGCCCGAGCACAGCAGCGACAGGGTGCAGCCGCCGCAGCCGCCGGACTGGAGCCAGACGAGATTCTGTGTGGGTTTATTCATGATCGAAGCCGGAAGTGTACACTTGAAACCCGCTACAGTTGCACCGGCGCCAATTCATAGAAAGACACCCATGACCTTCCTCATCATCGGCCTGATCCTCTTCCTCGGCACCCACTCCATCCGCATCGTCGCCGACGGCTGGCGGGCGGATCGCGTCGCGCGCCTCGGCGAAAACCGCTGGAAGGGCCTCTACTCGCTGGCCTCCGCCCTCGGCCTGGGACTCATCATCTGGGGCTACGGCCTGGCGCGCGCCGAGCCGGTGGCGCTGTGGGCGCCGCCGGTCTGGACGAAGCACCTCGCGGCGCTGCTCACCCTGCCCGCCTTCATATTGATCGCCGCCGCCTATGTGCCGGGCAACCGCATCAAGGCCGCCGTCGGCCATCCGATGGTGGCAGGGGTGAAAGTGTGGGCCATCGCCCACCTGCTCTCCAACGGCAACCTCGCCGACGTGCTGCTGTTTGGCGCCTTCCTGTTCTGGGCCGTGGCCGACTTCCGTTCGGCACGACAGCGCGATCGTGCGGCGGGCGTCAGCTACCGGGCGGGAACCGCGTCACGCGACGGCATGGTGATCGCCGCCGGCGCCGGCGTCTGGGCGTTGTTCGCCGGCTTCCTGCACCTCTGGCTGATCGGCGTGCGGCCCTACTGAGGGTATAATCCGCGCTGTCTTGCCGCCTGCCCCACCGGCCGGCGGCTTTTGCTTTTTATCGGACCCATGAACGACTCGAACTTCCCCGCCGACCTGCTACGCGACGTGCAGAAGCGGCGCACCTTCGCCATCATTTCCCACCCGGACGCGGGCAAGACCACGCTGACGGAAAAACTGCTGCTGTTCGGCGGCGCCATCCTGATGGCGGGCACGGTGAAGGCGAGGAAAAGCGCGCGCCACGCCACCTCCGACTGGATGGAGGTGGAGAAGCAGCGCGGCATCTCGGTGACCAGCTCGGTGATGCAGTTCGACTACGGCGGCCACACCATCAACCTGCTCGACACGCCGGGCCACCAGGATTTCTCCGAGGACACCTACCGCGTGCTCACCGCCGTCGACGCCGCCGTCATGGTGATCGATGCCGCGAAAGGCGTGGAAGCACAGACCATCAAGCTGCTGGAAGTCTGCCGCCTGCGCAACACGCCGATCATCACCTTCGTGAACAAGCTCGACCGCGAGGTGCGCGAGCCGATGGAACTGCTGCAGGAGATCGAGTCGGTGCTGAAGATCGACTGCGCGCCGATCACCTGGCCGCTCGGCATGGGCAAGACCTTCCGCGGCGTCTGGCACCTGCTGCACGAGCAGCTGATGCGCTTCGCCCCCGGCGAGGAGCGCGCCGACGGCAAGACCGAGCTGATCGAGGGCATTGTCAATCCCGCGCTGGACGAACGCTTCCCGCTGGAAGTGGGCCGGCTGCGCGAGGACGTCGAACTGATCCAGGGCGCCAGCCATCCCTTCGACATCACCGCCTTTCTCGCCGGCACGCAGAGCCCGGTGTTCTTCGGCTCCGGCATCAACAATTTCGGCGTGCGCGAGATCCTGCAGGCGCTGGTCGAATGGGCGCCGCCGCCGCAGCCACGCGACGGCGGCACGCGCATGGTGCAGCCGGCCGAAGCGCCCTTCTCCGGCTTCGTCTTCAAGATCCAGGCCAACATGGACCCGAAGCACCGCGACCGCATCGCCTTCTTCCGCGTCTGCTCCGGCCGCTACACGCCGGGGATGAAAGTCAGCCACCGCAGGACGGCGAAGGAAATCAAGCTCGCCAACGCGCTGACCTTCATGGCCAACGAACGCGTCGCCAGCGAAGACGCGGTGGCCGGCGACATCATCGGCATCCACAACCACGGCCAGTTGCAGATCGGCGACACGCTGACGGAAGGCGAGGCGCTCGGCTTCAAGGGCATCCCCTACTTCGCGCCGGAGCTCTTCCGCGTCGCCCGCCCGCGCGACCCTTTCAAGTCGAAGCAACTGGAGAAAGGCCTGCAGGAGCTGGGCGAGGAAGGCGCCATCCAGGTGTTCCAGGCGACCCTCAACAACAACCTGCTGCTCGGCGCCGTCGGCGTGCTGCAGTTCGAGATCGTCGCCCAGCGCCTCGCCACGGAATACAAGGTCGACGCCCTCTACGACGCCGCCAGCATTTCCACCGCGCGCTGGCTCACCTATCCGGACGAAGCGACGCGCCGCGACTTCGAACGCGAGCAGGCCGCCGCGCTCGCCACCGACGTCGACGGCAACGCGGTCTTCCTCGCCACCAACAAGTACAACCTGCAGATCACCATGGAGCGCTGGAAGCAGGTCGGCTTCCACACCACCCGCGAGCACGGGCAGCGCGTGGCGCACGCGTAGTTCCCCCTCTCCCGTTTGCGGGAGAGGGCCGGGGTGAGGGGCACCCGGTACTCTCCTTGGGAAAAGTCAGTCCCCGCAACACGGCGATTCCCCGCTGGCATACTGTTCTCAGTCGTGCTACGATTGAAGCAAATCTGAGAACAGCGCGAAAACCGACATGAGCACCAATCCCATTGACCTGCTTTTCACTGCCTACCACCGCCAGGTGCTCGGCCTGCTGCTGCCGCAGCCAGAAGAAAGCCTGCACGTGCGGGAAATCTCTCGGCTGACCGGCGTGCCGGCCGGCTCGCTGCACCGCGAGTTGCGAACCCTCACCGAGGCCGGCCTCCTGCTGCGCGAACCCGCCGGCAACCAGGTGCGCTACCGCGCCAACCGCGCGGCACCGCTCTACCCGGACCTGGCGGGGATTTTTCGCAAGGCCGCAACGGCCCCGGACAAATCACGCAAGTCCCAGCCGCAACCGCGCAGAGCCAAGGTCGAACCCGTTCAGCACACCCTGCACTCGCCTGTCGCCGAGTATGCCGTCAAGCCTGCGGCCGGCAAACTGATCCCGCCGCTGGCGAAAATCAAGCGCCTCTGCCGCAAGTTCGGCATCGCCCGTCTCGCCCTGTTCGGCTCGGCGGCGCGCGGCGAGATGACGCCCGAGAGCGACGTCGACCTGCTGGTCGAATTCGCGCCGGACAGCAAGGTTTCCCTCTTCGACATCCCCACCATCCAGGAGGCCTTCTCGGCCGCGTTCGGCGGACGGAAAGTCGACATCGCCACGACCGAGGTTCTGGAGAACCCCTATCGCCGCAAATCCATACTGAGGGATGCCAAGGTGCTGTATGCGCCCTGATGAGCGCGACGCCGCCTATCTCTGGGACATGCTCAACGCGGCGCGCGAGGCGCACATGGCCGTGGAGAAGCTGACGCCGGACGCCTTTCTCGAAGACTGGCTGCGCCGCCGCGCGCTGGAGCGCACGCTCGAAGTGCTCGGCGAAGCCGCCCGCAAGGTCTCGGAGGAATGCCGCGCAGCGCATCCCGACATCGACTGGCGCGGCCTCATCGGCCAGCGCAACGTGCTGGCCCACGAATATGGCCGCATCAATCACCGACTGCTGTTCGAGGCGGCGAATCGACGCCTGCCGGCACTCATTCGCCGTTTGCAGGAATTGCTGGATCGGCTATAGATAAGTCAGTCCCGGCGGGACGGCGATTCCGTCTTGACCTAGCGGCACAAAAGCGCGATGATTGCATCGCATTTGCAACGCAAGGAGCCTGCCCATGAAGACCGCTACCCTTCCCTCGCTGCGCGTCGCGCCGGAATTGCGCCAGGCCGCCGAGGCCGTATTGCAGGAAGGTGAAACCCTGTCCAGCTTCGTCGAGGAATCGGTGCGCCGGCAGGTCGAGTTCCGCTATGCCCAGCAAGCCTTCGTTGCCCGCGGACTCGCCTCCGCCGAAGCGGCGAGGAAATCGGGTAAATATGTCTCGGCAGGGGAAGCCCTCGACAAGCTGGAGAGGCGGCTTGAACAGGCACGCAAGGCCAAGCCGAAGCGCAGCGTACGAGCGAAATGAAATACAAGGTCCGCTTCACGCCCGAGGCGGAGGACGACCTGCTCCGGCTGTTCGATCACCTTGCGGAGCAGGATCTCGCAGCCGCCGTGCGCGCACAGACCGCGATCACCAAGAGCCTGGCATTCCTGCAACTGTTTCCGTTTTCCTGCCGCAAGGCCCTGGGCGGCCCGCCCAACCCCCTGTTGCGCGAGATGATCGTCCCGTTCGGCAGCGCCGGCTATGTGGCGCTGTTTGAAATCGAGGATTCCGCAACGGTCACCATTCTCGCCATAAGGCACCAGCGGGAAGAGGACTACCACTAAGTCCGGCATTCGCCCCAGTCAGGCTCACCTCCTGAGCCAGCCACGGCCTGACAATGTGCCCAAACCCTTGGAGGACAGGATGGGCACCGATTTCACACGGAAGACTCAAGACCGAAAGCAGGCGATAAAAAACGCCGCGTTTGCCGCCCTCGCCGTACTGCTCGTCGGCCTCGCCGGCCGGGACCATCTGCCGGCCGCAGCCGCATGGGCGGCCCGGCAGCCATTGGACATTGCCCTGCTGATCCTCGGCCCCCACGGCCAGTCGAAGGAAGCCGCCGAAAAACCCGTCCGCAACGAACCGGGCAGGCAACGCCAGGATCAACTGGAATGGCTCGACGCGCTGCTGCGCCTGCTGAGGGAACCAGTCATCGATTTGCACGACATCACCGCCCGCCAATGAGCGCAAGGGCATGGCTAAGACAACCCAATCCACGGACCGCTACCAGCCGGTGGCGTTCAATCCCAAGGCGCACGCGGCGAAGAAGCGCAGGACCGATCCGGCCTTCCGCGCCGCCTACGATGCGCTGGAGGATGAATTCGCCGCACTCGCCGCGCTGCTGCAAGCGCGCAAGGAAGCCGGCATGACACAGGAGGATGTCGCCGCGCGCATGGGCGTTTCCCAGCCCGTGCTGGCGCGCATCGAATCGAGCCTCGGCAGCCGCAAGCATTCCCCTTCCCTGGCGACGCTGCGCAGGTATGCGGATGCCTGCGGCAAGAAACTGGTCATTCAAATGATCTGAGCACTGAGGGCAATGCCAGGTCGGTCAGTCACACCCCCTGGAAAAGTCAGTCCCCGCAACACGGCGATATCTCGGGGCGCGCCGGCTTGCGATCAAGCGCCCAGTCGCGTAAAGTAAGGAATCCTTACTTTCAATCGGAGGGCGTGCATGCTCGCCAAAATGACCTCGAAAAACCAGCTGACGCTGCCCAAGAGCATCACGGCGGCCGTCGATTCCCCCGAGTATTTCGAAGTGGAAGCCCGCAACGGCCAGATCGTGCTGACGCCCGTGCGCATCCAGCGCGGCGACGCCGTGCGGGCCAAGCTGGCGGAACTTGGCCTGCAGGAGCAGGACGTCGCCGACGCGGTGCAATGGGCGCGGCGGGCGCCGACAGCCAAGACCACGCGCAAGAAGAAATGACGCGCCCGGCCGGCCTGCCCCGGGTCGTCATCGACACCAACCTGGTTTTGTCAGCGCTGGTGTTCGCCCAGGGACGCCTGACGCCGTTGCGCCAGGCCTGGCAGGCGCAACGCATACAAAGTCGTCAGTAGTTCCGATGGGCGGACGATTACTACGGGAATTCGGATAACTCGGATACGGAGAAAATGATGAGCAATGCACGTGACTACAATAGTCTCCTGGCGGAATACGATCAACTCCATCAACTTATCCAAATGATTTCCGAAAAGCGGTTCGAAATGGTCATTCCGACGCTCTTGAGAAGACTCGGCGAGATTGGAGGCACCTTAGACAACGCCACTTCTCCGCATCACCGTACCCTCAAAGAGATTCTTGCTGAAAAAAGGGCCCAAACTCTCTTGCAGAAAAGCACGCACTGATTATGTCTCTCACTCCAGATCCAGAAGGTAGCTTGTCAGCCTCTACTCGTTTCTGAAGAAGGCCGAGGCTAAGGCTTGCATGACGGAAGCTCGCTTGGCGGAAACGCAGGCGGACCAAGTCGAGATCAACAGCAGCCGCATTTTCATTGCGTCAAAGCGATGGTTCTACAAAAGACAGATCCGGGGTTCTTGTAGATATGCACGGATACCGATAAATGAAAACGACAGAACGCTTCCGCGGCGCACTGCTCGGGCTCGCCTGCGGCGATGCGGTGGGCACGACGGTCGAGTTCAAACCGCGCGGTAGCTTTGTGCCGGTGAGCGACATGGTCGGCGGCGGGCCGTTTCGCCTCAAGCCGGGCGAGTGGACCGATGACACTTCAATGGCGCTTTGCCTGGCGACAAGCCTGGTCGAATGCGGCCGATTCGATGCTGTGGATCAGATGCAGCGCTACTGCCGATGGATGGAAAGCGGCTACCTGGCCAGCAACGGACGATGTTTTGACATTGGCCGCACGGTATCCCACGCTCTGCATTCATTCAGGGGAACCGGTGAGCCGTATAGCGGCTCCACCGATCCGAATTCCGCCGGCAACGGCTGTCTCATGCGGCTGGCGCCGGTGCCGATGTTTTTCTTTCCCGACCGTAACGCGGCGATTGCGATGTCCGGAGAAAGTTCGCGTACGACCCACGGCGCGCAAGAGTGCATTGACGCCTGCCGACTATTCGGGGCGATGTTGGTTGCTGCCTTTTCGGGTTTCAGCAAGGAAGACATCCTGTGCGACCACGGTGTTGAAGTGGGCGGGTCGAAGCGCTTGCGGCGAGTTGCCGGAGGGAATTACCGCTCTGCGACTGAAGATGAAATACAGGGATCGGGCTATGTGGTCGAAAGCCTCGAAGCGGCTCTGTGGTGCTTCCTGAAAACTGACTGCTTTCGCGATGCAGTACTACTCGCTACCAACCTCGGTCGCGATGCTGATACCACGGCGGCGATCTGCGGCCAGCTTGCGGGGGCATTCTACGGCGAATCCGGAATTCCCCACGAATGGCGCGAGCGATTGGTCATGGCAAAAGAAATCCAGACGTTGGCGGACAGACTTTGCGGTGTGGGTTTCTCATTGACCGCATAAGGCGCGAAACCCGCTATCTAATTGTCGTGAACGTTAATGGCAGTAAAGGGCACGGAGCACTCATTGGCCCCTTTAAGCTCGGTGCCGTAAAGGAGTCGTTGAAGTTCCGATGCCGGATAGCGGCCGGTGGTTACCGAGTGCACCCGGCCACAAGCTGCCGGTTACGAACTTTCCGCAAAGCAGACGTTCGAGCCCTGTCCGTATGATTGATGATTGATATGGATATCCATATAGGATAATCTCTACGTCATTCAATAGCTTAGAGGCATTCTGACCGTGTCCGTATTACTGGCAATAGCCCGGACGTTTCTGTGCCTGAATAACTGTTGGGCACCTCTGAGAATCCACACATGACTACGCCATCGCCCGCACTAATCGGAATCGCAGGAGTGCATCACGCCGTGTCTGAGTTGTCGCGTCGTGGCCTTGTTGCTCTTCCGACTATTCGTAACACCGCCGCATATGACATTATTGTCGCCACTCCGGACGGAACCAAGCACGCCAACATTCAAGTCAAGACGTCGTTGAAACGAGTGAACTTCTTTCCGATGCCAAGCCACGAACGCATTGCTGTCGGTCCCAGAGACTGGTATGTCCTTCTGCGCTGGATAGCCGCCAACAATGCATTCGAAGGGTTTATGCTTTCCGCTCGCGAGGCCCGAGACGAAGTTGCGAAGGCCGAAGCATCACAACAAAAGGCCATCGCCACGGGCAGCAGAAATAAGCTCTTCCCTTGCGTCTACGTCGGGCCACAAGTCGAAAAACAGGCTGCGCGTTGGCGTAGTCGCTGGCTGTCCTGGGTTCTGTAGCACAGCGTAGTTACCAGGTGCCCAACCCATCGGTCCACCGGACGCTGCGCGATGAAGCCGCGCAGCGCCGGTGACCTCAAACGTTGGGCACTCTTGAAAGGTAATGAACAAATGAAACGATTTTACCAATCGCTTATTTTTTCTTGGGTGATCTTGATGGTTTTGCCAGCTCATGCGGATGTTATCGGTGGAATCGATTTTCCGCGCACCCTTGCTGGATTCGAGCTTCGATCCGTCATCGATAATGAAAAGTCGAATCCTGGGCTTGGTGTGACACTGTTCTACAATGCACCGGGGGTCACTGTTGTCCAAAACAGATTATGACGTTGGATCGTCCGACGGTGTAGGGTGTGGGTGAATCGCCAAACCCACCTGCACCCAGCCGAAGGAGACCCAACGTGAAAGCATCATGCAGCATGTTCAGCC
>Ga0208244_100613_pt1 | contig 30510 bp, 36 predicted proteins | sample SubbioCR12Aug_5A_FD_184828 | JGI IMG/M metagenome (GOLD analysis project Ga0208244, IMG submission 184828) | Serpentinite rock and fluid subsurface biosphere microbial communities from McLaughlin Reserve, California, USA - CR12Aug_5A (SPAdes) | ecosystem: Environmental > Terrestrial > Deep...
GGAGAATCAATTGAGGCAGGCGGGGAATCTGCTCCAGTGAAGGAAGTCCGCCAGCGGCGGACGGGTCGGTGCCCGCAATGACTGTAGCGTGGGCATGGAAAGCTTCGCACAAAGATTGTCTGAGACAGCTGCTCGTTTGCGGTTTTCGGCCAGACTTCTAGAAACGCAGTTAAAAAGCCTTAACCGCAGAGGGCGCGGAGTTCGCGGAGAGAGATTCTTGGTTTTTCTTCCCAATTCGAATTCTTTTCTCTGCGCTCTCGGCGGTCTCTGCGGTTTAATTCTTTTTTTTATGGGTTTTCAACCGTGCTTCTAGCTGTTTATTTCCAAGCACAAGGGAAGATAGACCCATTCCACATAGATATCAAATCACTTAAAAAAAATTAACACTGATTTTCCTTTGGATTCAAGGTGATATGTGCTCATTTCTGCAGAAGCGGGAAATCAGACAATGACACTCCTGACATTCGATACGCCTTCTGCTTCACGAAGTTGTTTCAACACGTTCTCCGGAATTCTTGAATCGACGTTCATCACCGTGAGAGCGCGTTCTCCGGGATTGCTTCGTCCGAGAGAAAGACCCGCAATGTTGATCTGCGCGTTTGCCAGAATCGCACCCATCACGGCGAGCATTCCTGGCCGATCAACGTTTTCGTAGATGAGAAGAAAACCCTCGGGCACAACTTCGAGGCGATAGCTGTCCAGCCGCACGATGCGAATCAACGACCCGTCAAAGACCGTACCCGCTGCCGTTCGTCGTTCCCTGTCCGTAGTATATTCCACCTCAATGAGATTCGTATAAGGTTTGGCGCTTCCCTCCTGGGAGCTTACGACGGTGACACCGATCTCCCTGGCAATCGCCTGTGCATTCACAAGGTTCACCGGTTCCGAGAGAAACTGCGACAACACCCCTTTCAAGGTGGATGAGATAATAAGGTCAGATGAACTTGGCAGAAACGCTCCCTTGCAGGAAATGGAAAGCTGCCGGAGAGATCCGTTCACAAGTTGTGCCAGAACGTTTCCCATGCGCTCAGCCAGCCGCGCAAAGGGCTGTACATCTTCGCTCATAGCCATGTTCAAGACATCTCCATTGACGGCGCCGGCAACCCGGCGTCCATGAAAAAAGTCTGCGATTTGTTCAGCAATCTGGCGCGCAACTTTTTCCTGTGCTTCCTCTGTGGAAGCACCCAGATGCGGAGTCACGACGACTTTCGGATGCGCCACGAGGGGATTGCCTGAGGGGGGTTCGGCGATGAAGACATCAAGCGCGGCGCCGGCAACCTTGCCGCTTTCGAGTCCTGCCAGAAGCGCGTCCTCATCCAGTATCCCGCCGCGGGCACAATTGATGATCCGCACCCCCTCTTTACAGAGATCGATTAGCTTCGTGCCCACCATCCCCCGGGTCTCGTCATTCAGGGGGGTGTGTATAGTAATGAAATCCGATCTCCGAAAAACTTCCTCAAGCGAGAGCTTTTCGATGCCGATTTTTGACGCTGCTTCGGACGAAAAAACGGGGTCATAACCGATCACATTCATCTCGAAGGCCTGACATCGCCTCGCCACCTCCCGCCCAATCTTTCCCAGACCGAGGATTCCCAGGGTTTTGCCGGAGAGTTCAGTTCCAAGAAACCGCGTGCGCTCCCACTTCCCCTGCCTCAACGATTCACATGCCTGGGGAATATTCCGAGCCATGGAGAGGAGGAGCGACATCGTATGCTCGGCGGTTGATATTGTATTCCCGCCTGGCGTATTCATAACCAGAATGCCACGTCTGGTCGCCGAACGAACATCAATATTGTCCACACCGGCCCCCGCCCTTCCCACGACCTTGAGCGCCGTGGCCTGGTTCAGAAATTCGGGAGTGATTCGTGTCGCACTTCTCACAATCAAACCGTCATATTCCCCGATCACGGAAAGCAAACCTGCGGCATCCAAATCGTCTCGCGCGTCAACCTGAAAACCTTCTCGCTGGAGAATTTCCGCGCAAATAGACTCCACGCGATCTGTCAGCAATATCCTTATTGGGACGGTCACGATTCCTTTTCCTCTCTTGACAGCGGATTATCGCAGAAGCAGCGCTTGAGCCCGGGCGAGCCCTGATCCAACATCGAATTGATAGCCGCTTTCGGCAAACGAACGCTCTATCCCAGAGAGAACTGCGATGACATCAAGATCGTCGTAGTACCCGAGGTGTGAAATACGAAAGATTTTTCCTGAGAGGCCGTCCTGCCCGCCGGCGATGGTAATTCCATGGCCATGTTTAAGTATGCGATTGAAGATCCTCCACTCCACTCCATCCGGCATCCAAACGGCGGTAAGCGCATTCGAGGGGTTTTGCGAAAAGAGGCGAAGACCCATGCCAGTCACTCCCGCGCGAACGGCGTTGGCAAGGCGTTGGTGACGGGCCCAAACCGACTCGACCCCCTCCTGCCGTATCAATTGGAGAGCGGCATCAACCCCAATCAGAAGCGTGATGGCCGGAGTCCACGGGGTGTCGTTCGCCTTGTATGATTTCAACGCGCGTCCGAGATCCAGATAGAATTTTGGCATGGTGGAGCGTTCCATCGCCGCGATGGCGCGCGGACTCAGGGCAACGAACGCCAGACCCGGTGGAACCATGAGCCCCTTCTGAGACCCCGTCACACAGACATCGATCCCCCATTCATCGAACTTCATTTCCATCGCTCCGACCGCCGAGATTCCATCGACACACACTAAGGCATCTGATTGTTTCCTGACCGCTGTGGCAATGGCCTTGATGTCGGTCGCCGTCCCTGTAGAAGTCTCGCTGTGAGTCAGATAGACAGCCTTGGCCTGGGGTTTTCGCTTGAGAGCATCAAGAACCTCGGTCACAGAGGGGGCTGTCCCCCAAGGAATCGATATTTCTTCAACTTCCAATCCGAAAACCCTCGGCATTTTCACCCATCGCTCACCGAACTTCCCGTTGTTTACGGAAACAATAGTGTCGCCCTGTGAAAACAGGCTTACAAATGTGGCCTCGACCCCTCCCGTTCCAGAACAGGTCAATGCAACGACAGGGTGTTCGGTTTGAAATAGGTATTTGAGGTTCTCGTGTGCACGCGTGAGGATTTCCTGGAATTCCGGATTTCGATGATGGATGATCGGCTCCGCCATTTTCAGCATGACGGATTCCGGAATCGGGGTTGGTCCGGGGGTGAAGAGCCTTTTTTTCACGGTGGGTCCTGAGAGAAATGAAATTGTTCCCGCAATTGCATCAAAAGTATCGCTTTACTCGGTGAAAATCAATTCTCCGGAGTTCGTTCGCTATCAGGAGAGGTCAATTTTTCAATCAGGATTGACCACGGGAGAGGAAGGCGGTTGAGATAGATTCGTTGGGTTCGTCTCGGAGGGAGTACTCGATGATTGGTCAACCTATCTCACCAACAAAAAAAAGGCCCAGTCCTTTCGGAGGGGCCTCTTGAAACATTTACATTCACAGGATTCAGACGGCTTCTTTGTGATGACCGCCTGAATTCTTGAGACTGGCGCTGACCTTCTTCAGCAAGTCATTCCGTCCGTCGCCGGAGACACTCGAGAACGGTACAATTCCGCTGCAGAATCCTTCGGTCAGGTTCTTTTCAAACCTTACTTTGTACACCTCAACCTGTTTCCCCAATTTGCTCACCGGCAGTTTGTCGGACTTGGTGAGGACAAGGAGGTAAGGAACTTCGTAGTACTCGAGCCAGTCCATCATCATCAAATCGAGCGGTGTCGGATCTTGTCGCGCATCGATCAGTTGAATCGCGAGGGTGATTGGATATCCCCTTGTGAGAAATTCCTCGATCAGCTTTTTCCAGCCTGCTCGCATCTGCTCCGGGACTTTTGCATATCCATATCCGGGCAGATCAACGAAGTACAATTCGTTGTTGACAAGATAGTAGTTGATTTCTCGCGTCTTGCCGGGGGTAGAGCTGGAGCGCGCGAGACTTTTCCGGTTGCAGAGTTTGTTCAGGAGAGTCGATTTCCCGACATTCGATCTCCCGATAAACAAGATTTCCCGTAGTTCATTCTTCGGCAGCTGACGGAGATCCGTAACGCCTTGAAGGAATTCAGCCGAATTTATTTTGAGCATAGAAAGTGCCTCTTCGTTGTTCATTCAATCCCAATACCAATACCACCAGTCCAACGAACGCTCTAGTTTTTCTTCGTTTCTGATTCCGTGTGTTCTTCGGTCTGCGGTGATTCCGTTTTTTCGGTTATCGTTCCTGACTTCGCCTTTGTCGCAGTGGTCTCGGCCTTCTTTGAAGTTTTCTTTCGCGGGGCGGACTTTTTTGTTTTCCGCTCCGGCTGTGCAGTCTTGACTTGACCGGTGTTAAAATCAACAAACTCGAGGATCGCGAGGTGTGCACCATCACCCCGTCGCTGTCCAAGCTTGACAATCCGGGTGTATCCACCCGGACGCTCGGCCACTTTCGGGGCAATATCACTAAACAACGTCGTGACTGCCTTTCGATCGCGAAGGAACGAGAAGACTTCCCGACGGGCATGGACGTTCTTTGTCTGCCCCTCTCCTTCAGCGGCCACGGCGCGCTTTGCCCGTGTCACGAGCTTCTCGACAACCATTCGGGCCTCTTTGGCCTTCGCGAGCGTCGTGGTGATCCGCTTGTGCGCGATGATGGCTGTGCTGAGCGATGACAATGTGGCCTTACGATGGCTGCTTGTACGACCTAATTTTCTTCCTGACTTGAGATGACGCATGAATCAGTTCCTTCGATAACGTTAATTTGTTACATCTTTCAAGTACTTGTCGACGTCCATTCCAAAGATGAGCCCCTTTTCCTCGATGATCTGAGCGAGTTCGGCGAGAGACTTTCTTCCGAAATTCCTGAACTTCAGCAGTTCAGATTCGTCGCGACGGACGAGATCGGCAAGTGTTCTGATGTTGGCGCTGCGCAAACAGTTGTGGGACCGAACGGAGAGCTCAAGCTCGTCCACGTTGGTCAGAAGATGCTTTCTGATCCGGGCAACTTCCGCATCCAGTTCAGTTTCTTCTTTCTCTGCTTCCGGTTCGACGGAGAGATCGATGAACAACTGGATATGTTCCCGGAGGACCTTACCGGCGAGGGTGAGGGCATCCTCGGGTGTCACTGATCCGTCCGTTTCGATTTCCAAAATGAGCTTCTCGTAATCGGTCTGTCCGCCGACACGTGTAGGCTCCACAAAATATCGGACGTTCCGGATCGGCGTGAAAATCGAATCGATGGCAACGGTGCCAATCGGATGATCGGGCGATTTGTTCTCCTCGGACGTCGCATATCCCTTTCCGCGGCCGAGTCGAAGTTCGATTTCGAAATCAGCTTCCTTATTCAGGGTTGCCAAATGCAGATCCGGATTCAGAATCTCCAATTCGGGTGATGCATCCTGCAGAGCGCCAGCCGTGATCTTTCCCGGACCCTTGGCGCGAAGTGTAACCTTCGTCGCTTTCTTTGAGATCAGTCTGATACGGACCTGTTTCAGGTTGAGGATCAAATCCGTCACGTCTTCGACGACACCCTTGATGGTGGAGAATTCGTGGTGGATGCCATCCACCCGGATCGCTGTAATTGCAGTGCCGGGGAGAGAAGACAATAACACGCGTCTAAATGAGTTTCCAATCGTTACGCCGAATCCCTTCTCGAGTGGCTGAACGGTGAAACGGCCGAACGTCCCGCTCTTGGAAGATTCATCGAGTTCAATCTTTTCCGGCATTTGGACAAAGGAATTACTCATGGATTTCCTTCCCCCCACCTATTGGCGGGGCATAATAGGTTCTTGATTTCCAATATCTTTCGTGCTTCCGCGATGGATCCCCTTTAGCAGGGCGTTCATTGCGCATGCCTACTTGGAGTACAATTCAACAATAAGCTGTTCGTTCGCATTCAGCGGAACGTCAGCGCGTTCAGGGATCTGGAGGAACGTCCCCGACAATGTGGCTTTGTCAAGACTGAGCCAGGAGGATATTGCCGTGTCTTTCATCCTCTTCATCGATTCGTGGATGACCCCCAACTTTTTGCTCTTCTCTCGGATTTGAATCACATCACCCGGATTCAGCAGAAACGACGGGATATCGACAATGCGATTGTTCACCATGACGTGGCGGTGTAGAATCAATTGTCTGGCGGATTTCCGCGACGGGGCAAGACCAAGCCGATAAAGAACGTTATCAAACCGTCTCTCGAGTGTTTTCACCAATGTCTCACCCGTTCGACCGGTTTGTTTCAACGCCCGCTCAAAGTAATTGCGGAATTGCTGTTCGGCCAGTCCGTACATCCGGCGCACCTTCTGCTTCTCTCTCAGCTGGACTCCGTACTCCGAGATCTTAGAGCGTCGTCTCTGACCATGCTCTCCGGGAGGATAGTTCCTCTTTTCGAGCGGACATTTTTCAGTATAACATTTCGTGCCCTTCAGGAAGAGTTTCTGTCGTTCCCGTCGACACAATTTGCAGTTGGCATCAATATACCTTGCCATCGGTCTCCTTTGTAGTGTATCTGATTAAACTCGTTCGAGGTGATCCTAGACTCTCCGTCGTTTCGGCGGACGGCAGCCATTGTGTGGAATTGGGGTGATGTCCCTGATCATCGACACCTCAAGTCCTGCCGTTTGGAGCGATCGAACGGCGGCCTCGCGGCCGGAGCCGGGTCCTTTGATGAAGACCTCCACCCGCCTCAAGCCCAGATCATACGCCTCTTTTGCGGCAGCTTCGGCCGATACCTGTGCGGCATACGGCGTATTCTTACGCGATCCTTTGAAGCCGTTCTTTCCAGCCGAGGACCATGCGATGACATTCCCGTATGTATCCGTCAGGGTGACGATCACGTTATTGAACGTTGCCTTCACAAAGGCTTTTCCGTTCACATCAACGTGCACTTTTTTCTTTTTCTTTGTTACCGGCGCTGCAGTATGCTTTGCCACGTAGTCTCTCCTTTACAAACGTCTCTCGATGTCGTCGGCCGGATTGGCCAACAATCTTTTACTTCTTCTCTGCCGCTTTCTTCTTTCCAGCGACTGTTCTTCTCTTACCCTTTCGCGTGCGGGAGTTGGTGCGCGTACGCTGACCGTTGACCGGCAATCCTTTGCGGTGACGAAGTCCACGGTAGCAGCCAATATCCATCAGCCGCTTGATGTTCATCTGTGTTTCGGACCGCAGTGATCCTTCCACCTTGAAGTCCGTCTGGATAATCGATCTGATCTTGGAGACTTCATCGTCACTCAGGGTCGACACCTTCTTGCCAAGATCGACGCCCGCCTCCTGAAGAATCTTCTGAGACGTCGTCCTTCCGATTCCGTAGATATACGTCAGCGCGATTTCGACGCGCTTGTTCTTGGGAATATCAATTCCAGCTATTCGAGCCAATGTCTGTTTCTCCTTGGTCTTCGTTAATCAACGACTAACCCTGTCGCTGTTTGTGCTTGGGATTTTTGCAGATCACCCGGACCACATTTTTGCGGCGGATGATTTTGCAGTTCTCGCACAACTTTTTGATGGACGATCGTACTTTCATAATTGCACCTGCGGTTCGACTATTTGTAACGGTAAGTGATGCGACCTTTTGTGAGATCGTAGGGGGACATCTCTACGGTCACCCTGTCACCAACCAGTATCTTGATGAAATGCATTCTCATTTTTCCGGAGATATGCGCAAGGATCTCGACGTCGTTATCCAACTTCACCCGGAAGGAAGCATTCGGCAGCGTTTCCGTGATAACTCCGTCTACTTTGATTGGTCCTTGTTTTGCCATAGCCTGGTTATTGCGTGAGTATCTCTGGTTTGCCATTGACGATGGCGATTGTATGTTCGAAGTGTGCTGAAGGCGACCCGTCTTCCGAACTCACAGTCCAGCCATCAGCTGCCACTCTTACGCGCCAATCACCAAAGTTTACCATCGGTTCTACCGCGAGAGTCATGCCATTCTTTAACTTCATTCCCGTCCCCGGTTTGCCGAAGTTCGGGACCTGCGGCTCCTCGTGGAGTTCTTTTCCGATCCCGTGTCCGACCAGTTCCCGCACAACAGAAAAACCGTTTTGCTCCACGTGGGATTGGACTGCTGCCGAGATATCGTGCACCATGTTCCCTGCGACCGCCTGCTCAATTCCTTTGTACAACGACTCCTCGGTAATTCTCAGAAGTCGCTGTTTCTCCGCAGTCACCTGTCCAACGGCGAACGACTTAGCCCCATCGCCGAAGTATCCGTTCTTCTTGACTCCGACATCGACCGAAAGGATCTCTCCTTCCTTCAGTGTCCGCTTCGACGGGATGCCGTGGACAACTTCTTCGTCGATGGACGTGCAGAGTGTTGCCGGAAACAAATTTCTTTTTAGAGAACCGTACCCCTTGAACGCCGGCTGAGCGCCGCTTGCCCGGATGTACTCCTCGGCAAGCTGGTCAAGCTCCAGCGTCGTCATACCGGGTCGAACATTCGCTCCAACAAGATTGAGCACCTCAGCGACAATCTTCGCACTTTCCCGGATGAGCTCAATTTCGCGTTTGGTTTTGATCCAGACCATTGCCCGATGCGCCGCGCATTAGCGTCGGCCTCGCAGCTTTCCGCTCTTCATGAACCCATCATAATGTCGCATCAAGAGATGTGATTCCACCTGCTGCAAGGTGTCAAGTGCGACGCCAACACAGATGAGCAAACTTGTGCCGCCAAAGAACTGCGCGAAGCTTGGAGTCACGCCCAACTTCATCATGAACGTCGGGAGAATCGCCACGAGGGCAAGAAAGATCGAGCCGGGCAGCGTGATCTTCGTCAGAATGTTATCTACAAACTCGGACGTATGCGCGCCAGGCCTGATCCCGGGAATAAATCCCCCTTGCTTCTTCATATTGTCCGCAACGTCCTTCGGGTTGAAGGCGATGGCGGTATAGAAATAGGTGAAGAAGATGATCATCAGCGCGTAAACAAACGAATAGAACCACGAATCGTAACTGAACCAATTTGCATTCAGTTCTGCGACGAAATCGCTTTCCGGGAAGAACGAAAAGACAACGCTAGGGACAAACATGATCGCCTGCGCGAAAATGATCGGCATAACGCCGGCGGTATTCACTCGCAACGGGATGTACTGCGTCACTCCACCGTAGACTTTTCGTCCAACCACCCTCTTCGCATACTGGACGGGAATTCGGCGCGTTCCCTGTGTCACGAGAACAACGGCCGCGACGACCAGACCCATCAGCGCAAGAATCACAAGCTCAACAATGAAATTCTGGGCCACGGTAAACTCATTGATCACCGCGGTAGGAAACTGTGCGATGATGCCGATGAAAATGATCAGCGAGATTCCGTTCCCCACTCCCCGCTCAGTAATCTGCTCACCGAGCCACATCATAAATACGGTCCCCGCGGTCAGAAACACAACCGTACCGAGCGCAAACCCGAAGCCTTGAACTTCGACAGGAACAATCGGTCCGCCCGGAGTATTCGTATTGAGCAACTTGACCACGACTCCACTGGCTTGCAGCATCGAAATAAAGACCGTGCCATACCGCGTGTATTGCGTAATCTTTTTGCGGCCGTCTTCTCCTTCTTTCTGCAACTTCTGAAAATATGGAACAACTGCACCGAGAAGCTGAATGACGATAGACGCGCTGATATACGGCATGATGCCCAACGCAAATACTGCGGCATTGCTGAAGGCTCCTCCGACAAACAGATCGTAGAGCCCGAAAAGCGTTCCCTCGGATGAGGTTCGAATGGTGTCAGCCAACAGCTTCGCATCCACTCCCGGCAGCGTGATGTGCGCACCGACCCGGACAACCACCAGCAATGCGGCGGTGAAGAACAGGCGCTCGCGGAGTTCCTGGATCTTGAAAATATTCTGAAAGGTTTCAGTAAGTCTGCTCATAGGACCTTAGCGTTAAGAGAGAAGGGTAACGGTTCCGCCTGCTGCTTCGATCTTCGCCGCTGCTGTTTTGCTGAATGCGTGAGCCGAGACTTCCAACTTTGATTTCAATTCGCCATTCCCAAGAATTTTGACAGGAGATTTCTTTTTGGCGATCGCTCCAACGTTGAAGAGGACTTCCGGAGTCACTGCGACCTCGCCGATCTTCTTCAGCTCTGCGAGCTTCTCGAGCGTTTCCACGTTGACAATCTGCGCTTCAATACGGTTGCGCGGCGTGAAGCCAAATTTCGGGACGCGCCGTGTCAGAGGCATCTGTCCCCCTTCAAACCAGAGCTTGAACTTATGACCGGAGCGTGACCGGGCGCCTTTGTGTCCTTTCGTCGCCGTTCCGCCGTGTCCGGATCCCTGGCCTCGACCGATCCGCTTTGTTTTCCTGCGCGAGCCGGCGGCCGGTTTCAGGTTACTAAGAATATCTTTTGCCATTGCTCCTGCTTCCTCTTTCGGGTGACTGCATCACATTCAACTCAGGCTTCCTCGACCTTCACGATATGACTGACTACGCGCAACATTCCTCGAATCTGGGGCGTGTCGGTCTTCACAACCGAGCGGTTAGGTCGGCCGAGTCCGAGCGCCTTGATCGTTCGCTTCGTCTTTTCGAGCTGATCGATAATACTGCCGGTCTGCGTAATTTTGATTTTCTTTGTTTCTGCCATGACGATTCACCACTCAGTTCTGTTGAAACAATTCTTTGAGCGACATGCCGCGACGCTGTGCAACCGTTCGGGCATCGACAAGCGCGAGGAGCGCCCTCATCGTTGCTTTCACCACGTTATGCGGGTTCGACGAACCCATTTGTTTTGTCAGCACATCCCTCACCCCGGCAGATTCCAGCACCGCTCTGACTCCGCCGCCGGCCATACATCCGGTCCCGGGAGAGGCTGGTTTCAACAGGATCTTTCCGGCGCCGTACTTCCCGATCACCTCATGCGGGATCGTCCCATTTTGGATGGGGACTCTGACAAGGTTCTTCTTTGCATCGTCGACACCTTTGGCAATCGCGTCAGTGACTTCGTTGGCCTTCCCCAATCCAATTCCAACATGGCCATTGCCGTCTCCGACAACCACCACCGCGTTGAAGCTGAACCGGCGTCCACCCTTAACAACTTTCGCGACGCGATTGATGTGAACGAGTCGTTCTTTGAGTTCGAATTCGCCAGCTTTGATTTTTGACATATGCTCTTGGTATTGATGAGTACTGCAATTAGAATTTCAGTCCACCCTCACGCGCACCGTCGGCCACTGCCTTGACACGCCCATGATAGAGAAAACCATTTCGATCGAACACAACTTTCGTGATGTTCTTCTGAAGCGCTCGTTCGGCGGCGGCTTTCCCAATCAACTTACAGACGTCCATACGGTTCTTAACTTCTTTAACCTTCTCGCGAAGTTCCTGTGAGCGCGTGGACGCCTCGACAAGGGTCTTTCCTGTTGTGTCATCGATAAGCTGAGTGTAGACGTGCTTGAGGCTCCGGTACACCACCAGACGCGGACACTCGGGGGTACCGCTGATATTCTTCTTGATCCGAATCCGCTTCTTGATTCGACGTTCAATCTTCTTCTGCAAAATCATTTCGTAATCCTTTAGATAGCTCTCTATGCCTATGCGGCGCTATTTCGCACCTGTCGCAGCAGCCTTGCCAGCTTTGCGCCGGATCCTTTCGCCTTCGTACTTGATCCCCTTGCCCTTGTATGGCTCGGGTGGTCTGAACGATCGAATCTTCGAGGCGACAAGACCAATAAGCTGTTTATCAATGCCGCTGATCAGGATGCTGGTTTGCGTCGGCGTTTCAATCTTTACTCCGTCGGGGGGAGCAAACAGAATTGGATGTGAATATCCAATCTGCAAATGAAGTTTCTTCCCCTTCATTTCGGCGCGATACCCGACACCGACGATCTCCAACTTCCGGCTGAAACCTTCGGAAACTCCGGTGACCATGTTCTGGATCAATGCCCTCCACAGACCGTGGAGAGATTTGTTGAATTTTTCTTCTGAGGTCCGGGTCACCACGACCTCCTGTCCCTGTACATCAATGTTGATCGCCCGGTGAGGGGTTGCGGAGAGTTCTCCCTTCGGTCCTTTGACCTTCAACATCCCACTCTCCTGAGTGACCGTTATTCCCTTTGCCAGTTGGACAGGTTTACGACCAATTCTTGACACGATGGTTACTCCTCATCAAGATCAAAAAACGATTACCAAATGAAGGCGAGAACTTCGCCGCCGACATTGTTTTTTCTTGCCTGGACCTCCGTCATCACACCCTTCGAGGTCGACACGATGGCGATTCCAAGACCGCCTTTCACACGCGGAAGATCATCCTTCCCGCGGTATCGGCGAATGCCCGGCCTGCTGACTCGTCGAAGACCCTGGATAACCGGCTCTCCCTCATGGTACTTGAGTTGAATGCGCAGAATTCCCTGCTTGTTATCCTCGAGGACCGTATACCCCGCGACGAATTTTTGTTCCACGAGAATCTGCGCCAGCGACTTCTTGAGGTTCGACGCTGGAATATCAACGGACTTATGTCTCGCTTTACCAGCGTTGCGAACGCGAGTCAGAAAATCTGCAATAGGATCAGTGACAGACATTGAATAACACTCCTAATAAAAGGTTTGCGCGATATTACCAGCTGGCTTTCCTGAGGCCGGGAATCTTGCCCTCAAGTGCGAGATTGCGCAGGCAGATCCGACAGATGCCGAATTTGCGGTAGTATGCCCGCGAACGGCCACAGATGCCGCATCGGTTGTGTTGTCGGACTTTGTATTTTGGCGTCCGTTTCGCCTTCACTCTCATTGCTAAGCGTGCCAAGCAACTTCTCCTGGTTAGTTTGCAGTGGGGGCAGTCTCTTCTGTGAGAATCTCTTGTCGTTTCACAAACGGCATCCCGAGCAACTTAAGAAGCTCATAGGCTTCGAGGTCACTCTTTGCCGTTGTCACAAGTGTGATGTCCAGACCGGTGATTCTCGTTACCTTGTCGACATCGATTTCGGTAAACACGATTTGTTCCTTGACACCGAGCGTGTAGTTTCCTCTCCCGTCGAACGACTTGTCGGACACGCCGCGGAAATCCCGTACGCGGGGAAGCGCGACGCTGATCAATCGATCGAGAAACTCGTACATGTGTGCCCTGCGCAGAGTCACGCGGCAGCCGATCGGAACATTTTCCCTCAGCTTGAAATTCGAGATCGCTTTCTTAGATTTGGTGATGGCCACTTTCTGACCTGTGATGGTCTCCAGCTCCCGGACAGCAATATCCAACAGTTTGGGATCCAGCGCGGCATCTCCCACACCCATGTTGAGCGATATCTTATCGATTTTCGGGACCTGCATTACGTTTGTATAGTTGAACCGCTTCATCATGGCCGGCACAACCTCTTTCCTGTAGCGTTCGAACAGTCGTGCGGGAATGCCTTTTTCAACTACACTGCCGTCGCGCTTTGATGTCGCTTCGGCCGGTGCTTCTCCCTTTTTGTTTTTTTTCGGTGTTTTGTCCTTGGCCATACCTTCTATCCTTAGAACATCTCCTTGCATTTCTTGCAGACCCGCATCTTCTTCTTCTTCTTGCTCACCGGGTCTGTCACATGCGCCGAACCGGTCCGAGTCGGTACACTGCATTTCGGACAGATTACGACCACGTTTGTCGCGTTGATTGACGCCTCTTTCTGAACCACACCCCCCTGCGGATTCTTCTGACTCGGGCGCGTGTGTCGTTTAACGATGTTGACGTTCTCGATAATGAGTCGGTTTTTCTCCGGGAACACTTTCAGAACCTTTCCCTGCTTTCCGAGGGAGTTCCCCGCGATCACCTTGACGATATCATTTTTTTGGACGTGCATAGTCTTTCAATTCCCAATTAAAGTACTTCGGGAGCGAGTGAGATAATTTTCATGTACTGCCGCTCACGGAGCTCACGTGCGACCGGTCCGAAAATGCGCGTGCCTCTTGGTTCCCCTTGCGCATTCAGCAGGACGGCAGCGTTTTCGTCGAACCGGATAAAGGAGCCATCCTTGCGCCGAATTTCTTTCTTTGTGCGAACGACGACGGCTCTGGAGACATCCCCCTTCTTCACGGGCGCACCGGGGATCGCGCTCTTGACTGAAACGACAATGAGATCTCCAATCGTCGCATAGCGTTTGTCGTGACCGCCAAGGACTCGGATACATCGGATCTTCTTCGCGCCCGAATTATCCGCAACAACGAGATTAGTTTCTTCCTGAATCATGATCGGCTCCTGTGATCCACTCCGTTACTTGGCCTTTTCGACGATCGCGATAAGCCGCCATCGTTTCCGCTTGCTCAGCGGACGCGTTTCCATAACCTTCACGAGATCGCCAACTCCCGCTTCCCGTTTTTCGTCATGAGCCATCAACGTCGAGGTCTGACGATGGTACTTCTTGTAGATCGGATGTGGGGATCGTGTCTCTATGGCCACGATGATACTCTTGTCCATCTTGCTGCTGATCACTTTTCCGACCCGTGTCTTGCGTCGATTACGAACCGGAGTGGCTGATGTTTGCTCTGTATTCATGTCTGACAACCGTTCCTCACCTTGGCTGATTACATCGTGGGTTTGGTAGACGTAGCCTCCACTGCGGGAGCTTCTGTGCTCTTCTTGACGGGAGATGCTTTCAATTGACGCTCTCTCAAAATGGTTCGCATGCGCGCAATGTCCCTGCGAATCAGACGCAACTTCATTGGGTTTTCGAGCTGGCTCAACACCTTCTGAAATCTCAGGTTCGAGAGGCTCTCTTCTTCTTCCTGGATTCTCTTGAGCAACTCTGCGTCCGAAAGCTCTCTTAATTCAAATGGTTTCATGATAACAATCGCCTTGAATGATTAATCTTCCATGTCGATGCGCGAAACGAACCTCGTCCGGATTGGAAGCTTATGCATCGCGAGCCGGAACGCTTCCGCCGCGACATTCTTCGTCACTCCTCCGAGTTCGAAAAGGACCCGACCGGGTTTGACAACAGCAACCCAGAACTCCGGTGCTCCCTTGCCGCTTCCCATACGGGTTTCAGCCGGCTTTTTCGTCACGGGTTTGTCCGGGAAAATGCGAATCCAGACTTTTCCTTCTCGTTTCATCATACGGGTCAGGGCAACACGAGAAGCTTCGATTTGCCTCTGGGTAATCCATCCCGGTTCGACTGCTTTCAAGCCATAATCGCCGAACGCGACGGTATTTCCCCGCGTTGCTTTGCCACGCATGCGTCCTCGTTGGGCCTTCCGAAACTTCACTCTTTTTGGCATTAACATGAGTTACAAACTCCTTCTCTTATCGACTGGGGCTACCCAGAACTTCACCTTTGCAGATCCATACCTTGACTCCGATTGCCCCATAGATCGTCCGGGCCGTCGATGTTGCGTAGTCGATGTCTGCGCGAATCGTCTGGAGCGGGATCCGACCATCTTTGTACTGTTCCGTTCGTGCAATTTCAGCACCACCAAGGCGGCCGGCGCACATGACACGAACCCCCTCCGCCCCCATCCGGATTGCCTGGGTGATCGATTGTTTCATCGCGCGGCGAAACGATATTCGTCCCTCCAGCTGACCTGCAATCGACTCGGCAACCAGATAGGCATCAAGCTCCGGTCGCTTGATTTCATGGATCAGAATTTTGACTTCTTTGGAAGTAAGCTTTTTCAATTCTTCCTCAAGTTGGGCAATCTCCTTGCCGCTCTTGCCGATCACAATACCGGGACGTGACGTATGAATCGTGATCACGGCACGCTTTGGTGTTCGATCGATCAGTAGACGCGAGATGCCGGCCTTTTTCAGACGGTTTCGGATGTAGTTCCGGACCATCAGATCTTCCTGGAGCTTCACGGCAAACCCACGTTCGTCATACCAATTAGAATCCCACGAACGCGATACCCCAAGACGAAATCCCACTGGATTAGTTTTCTGACCCAAGAGTTCCTCCGATTAGCTTGAAGAAGAATCCTTCTTCTTGCGTGTTGTTGTTTTCTTTGCCTTTGGTGCTGCCTTCGGGGCTTTGGCCACCTTCTTCGTCTTTTCGACGCGAGGCTCGGACGACACAGCCGATGCCTTTTGCTGCGGCTGGGATTGAGGCTTTGCCACAGGTATTTCGCGATGCGCGACAACAATTGTGATGTGATTCGATCTTTTTCTGATCCGGTATGCGCGACCCATCGGAGCAGGCGAAATTCGTTTCACCATCGGACCACCGTTGACGAAAGCCTCTTTTACATATACACTTGAGGGATCGATCCGTCCAGAATCGTCCTTGTTCTGCAAATTCGATATGGCAGAACGAAGAACCTGCTCAGCGGTACGTCCGGCGTGCTTCGGTGAAAAATGGAGGATCGTCAGCGCACGCTCGGCATCCATTCCGCGAATGAGGTCAATGACCAGACGCATTTTCCGGGGAGAAGTCCCAACGTATCTATTGATAGCACGTGCTTCCATAAACATTCATTCCTTTGTTGCGCCGTTATCTATCCTGCTGATGTCGACTTTTCAGATTTCACGCCGGGATGCCCCCGAAAGATGCGTGTCGCCGCGAATTCGCCGAGTTTATGGCCAACCATTGCCTCCGTGACGTAGACCGGAACAAACTTGTTTCCATTATGAACGGCAAATGTGTGGCCGACAAAATCAGGGATGATCGTGCATGCGCGCGCCCAGGTCTTGATGACTTTCTTCTGGTTCGTCTTGTTCAGAACCTGAACCTTCTTGTTCAACCCCTCGTCGATGTAAGGGCCTTTCTTCAGTGAACGGCTCATATGCTCTTCTTACAATGTTAGGACAATGGATTCTTGATTACTTTCTTTTTTTCACAATGTACTGGCTCGATTGCAGCCTGCGACGACGGGTCTTTTGTCCCTTCGCGTACAATCCCCAGGGTGACACCGGGTGCTGCCATCCGCCACCGCTCTTCGAACGCCCTTCGCCTCCACCCATGGGATGATCCACGGGATTCATGGCCATGCCGCGTGTCTGCGGTCTGATCCCCAGCCAACGCGATCGTCCGGCCTTGCCGAGGCTGATGTTCTCATGATCCGCGTTCCCCACAACACCGATTGTTGCGAAACACTCGATGCGGAACTTACGAACCTCACCTGAGGGAAGCTTCAGGGTCGCAAATTCTCCTTCTTTTGCCATGAGCTGGAGCGCATTCCCTGCGCTACGGCCAACCTGGCCACCTTTGCCGGGGCGCATCTCGACGTTATGAATAAATGTGCCGACAGGAACATTGCGAAGGGGCATGGCGTTGCCCACTTCCGGCTCTACATTCATTCCTGATACAAGGACGGAACCAATCTTCACCCCCTGAGGAGCGAGAATATAACGTCGTTCTCCATCGACATATTGGACGAGGGCGATACGGCACGAACGATTGGGATCGTATTCGACCGCCGTCACCTTGCACTCAATGTCATGGCGATCACGCTTGAAGTCGATGAGCCGATATCGCCGTTTGTGTCCACCACCACGATGGCGCGATGTGATCCTGCCCGTATTGTTTCTGCCGCCGGTGCCTTTGCGCGGCTTCAACAACGATTTTTCCGGTTTGGTTTTGGTGACTTCCTCGAACGACGAAATCGAGTAAAACCGGGTAGCAGGAGTGACAGGTCGAAGATTTCGAATTCCCATGAATGACATCCCTCCCTAAACGTTCTCGAGGAGATCGATCACATCTCCCTCTTTCAAGGTGACAATGGCCTTCTTCCACGATCGCGTCCGGCCTTGGAACCGTCCGGTTTTCCGGAACTGGGTCTTTTTCTTTCCCTTGACCTTCTGGGTTCGTATGCTATTCACTTTGACCTTGAATTTCTTCTCGATCTCTTTCGTGATTTCAATCTTGTTTGCATCACCGGGAACCTCGAACGCGTACTGACGAACATCCTTCAGGAGATTCATTTTTTCAGTCAGAATTGGTCGCTTCAGCAATGAGCCCATCTTCAACACCTTAGTTCTTTAGTGAATTCTCAAGGACGGCAACCGCACTCTTCTGAATCAGAAGAACCTGGTTGTTCAGAATATCATACGTCGAGGCCTTGTCCGCGATCTGGATCTTGAGCTTCGCGATATTCCGTCCTGATTTGAGCAACGACTCGCTCGAACCCGGAGTGAGAATTAGTGTTTTTTTCTTTTGGAGCGAAAGCGCTTTGAGAATGTTCACAACTTCTCTGGTTTTCGGATTGTCCACTGTGAAATCCTCAACAATCACAATCGCGGCATCTTTTGCCTTGTAGCTGAGAGCAGACTTCCGTGCAAGCCTCTTCATTTTGCGGGGAAGCTGGAGGTTGTACTCGTGTGGTGTCGGCCCGAAGATCGAGCCGCCCCCGACCCAGATTGGCGATCTTGAAGTACCCGCACGTGCCCGGCCGGTTTTCTTCTGCTTGTACGGTTTCCTTCCACCCCCTCGGACTTCGTTCCGGGGCTTCACTTTATGAGTCCCTTGACGCTGGTGTGCAAGAATCGACCGAACATCCTGATAGATCGCATGGTCATTCGGTTCGATTCCAAATATCGTCGGATCCAGCGTGACTTTGTCGCCGCTGGGAGTTCCGTTAGTCTTGAGCACGTCTATTTGCATTGCGATTCTTCCTGAGTCTCAAACGTTGTTAGCGCTGTTTCACAATCTCTACGTAGCTGTTGATTGCTCCGGGAACTGATCCCTTGACGATCAGGAGATTCGATTCCGAAATAACCTTGACGACCCTGAGGTTCTTCACCGTCACGCGCGAAGCTCCCATACGTCCGCCCATTCGTGTTCCCTTGAACACCCGAGATGGAGACGAGCTCGCGCCGATTGAGCCGGGGGCGCGCACGCGGTCGGATTGTCCGTGCGTCGTCATACCTACGCCGCCGAAATGATGGCGTTTGACGACGCCCTGGAAGCCCCGCCCTTTCGAGCGTCCGGTGACATCCACGACATCCCCCTGCTGGAAAAGGTCAACTCGGACCTCAGAGCCAGGCCGGAGATCCGATCCGTTGAAATTGCGGAATTCACAAATCCATCGGAGCGCCTTTACTCCGGCTCGCGCCAGATGTCCCCGAAGCGGCTTGTTGATCCGGGTGTCCTTGATTTCATCATAGCCGAGCTGGACGGCATCGTACCCATCACGACCAGCCGTCTTCACCTGCGTCACGTAGCATGGTCCAGCTTCGATGATCGTACACGGAATGGATTCACCGCTCTCGTCGAACAGACTTGTCATTCCAATTTTCTTGCCTAGGATACCGCTCACGATTATTACTCCTTAATTATCTCTTTGCCGATCGCACATCAACGCCCCAGCTACCGAACAATCAATCTGCTCATGGCAACCCACATTGTGTCTGCAATCGTCAGACCTTTATTTCGACGTCGACTCCGGCTGGAAGCTCGAGTTTCATCAACGAATCGACGGTCTTCGAAGTCGAATTCAGAATATCGATGAGTCGCTTATGTGACCGCGTCTCAAACTGCTCTCTCGATTTCTTATCGACGTGTGGGGATCGATTGACCGTGTACACCGACCTCTTGGTAGGCAAGGGAATCGGTCCGGATACTACCGCTCCGGTTGCTTTCACGGTCTTGATGATCTTCTCCGCCGATTTGTCGATCAGGTTATGATCGTACGATTTGAGCTTGATACGTATCTTTTGTCCAGCCAATGAAGCCTCCTCGTCTAACAAGGCCTGCAGGTTAAGAGCAGTGGTTCCGATCCTTCCAGACCGGAACCACGTAAGGTTTTATTCAATGATCTTTGTAACGACGCCGGCGCCGACTGTCCTACCGCCTTCGCGAATGGCGAAACGAAGTCCCTCTTCCATCGCAATCGTCGAAATCAACTCGACGTTGATTGCATCCAGGTTGTCACCGGGCATAACCATCTCGACACCCTGAGGAAGCGTGACGACGCCGGTGACGTCTGTTGTGCGGAAGTAAAACTGAGGACGGTATCCGTTGAGGAACGGCGTATGGCGGCCCCCCTCTTCCTTCTTCAGGACGTACACCTGGGCCGTAAACTTCTTGTGCGGCGTGATAGATCCCGGTTTGGCGATAACCATACCGCGTTCAAGATCCGTCTTGTCGACGCCACGGAGAAGCATACCAGCGTTGTCACCGGCCACAACTTCATCCAGCTCCTTGCGGAACATTTCGGCGCCCGTGATGACGGTCTTCTTGTGCGCACCCAACCCGATCACTTCAACTTCATCTCCGACCTTCGCTCGACCACGTTCGACACGTCCCGTGCCGACCGTGCCGCGGCCGGTAATGGAGAACACGTCTTCTACCGGCATCAGGAACGGCTTGTCTACGTCACGCTGCGGAATGGTGATATAGCTATCGACCGCATCCATGAGCTCCATAATAGAACCGAATGCCGGATCATCGCCCTTGACATCGGGATGAAGAGCGGCTTCCATCGCCTTCAATGCGGAACCGCGAATGATAGGAATATCATCGCCCGGGAATTCAAATTTCTTGAGCAGATCGCGCAGTTCGAGTTCAACGAGATCGAGAAGCTCGGGATCATCAACGGCATCGACCTTGTTCATGTACACGACAATGCGCGGCACACCGACCTGACGGGCAAGCAGGATGTGCTCGCGCGTTTGCGGCATCGGACCATCCGTCGCGGCAACCACGAGGATCGCACCGTCCATCTGAGCGGCTCCCGTGATCATGTTCTTGATATAGTCAGCGTGACCCGGACAGTCGACGTGCGCATAGTGACGCTTTTCCGTCGCGTATTCAACGTGGGCGGTCGCGATTGTGATGCCACGTGCTTTCTCTTCCGGTGCGTTGTCAATTGAGTCGAACGTCCGGATTTCAGACAGCCCTTTTTTGGCCAATACCATGGTAATGGCTGCAGTCAACGTGGTTTTTCCGTGATCGACGTGACCGATTGTTCCGACGTTCACGTGCGGCTTACTTCGATCAAATTTTCCTTTTGCCATTGACGGATCTCCTTTTAGTTAGATCTGGGATCTATGGATAGTTACACTCTATGGAGCGGGAACCGCCTCTTTCCCCCGCACCTTTTCAATTATCTGGTCTGAAATCTGTTTCGGTGTCTGGTCGTAGTGAGAGAACTGCATCGTGTATAATGCTCGTCCCTGCGTCATTGACCGCAGCTGCGTTGCATATCCGAACATCTCCGCCAGGGGGACCGTCGCCTTGACGACCTGAGCGTCTTTGCGAGGTATCAACCCTTCAATTTTGCCGCGGCGAGAACTCAAATCGCCCATCACATCACCCAGATACTCCTCCGGCGTCACCACTTCCACCGCCATGACGGGCTCCAGAATCACAGGAGAGGCCTTTGATGCTCCTTCTTTGAAAGCCATCGATCCGGCGATCTTGAATGCCATTTCGGAAGAATCAACATCATGGAACGAGCCGTCGAACAATTTCACTTTCATATCCTCGACAGGATAACCGGCCAGGACACCATTCTTCATAGATTCGACGATTCCCTCTTCAGTCGGCTTGATGTACTCTTTAGGCACAACTCCGCCAACGATTGCGTTCTCGAACTCGAACCCCTTCCCCTTTTCATTGGGCTCCATCTCAATCACAACGTGCCCAAACTGACCGCGCCCGCCAGACTGGCGAATGAATTTTCCCACCGCGGTGACTTTTTTCGTGATCGTTTCCTTGTATGCCACTTGGGGCCGGCCCACGTTCGCGCTTACTTTGAATTCACGCTTCATCCGGTCGATGATAATCTCGAGGTGTAACTCCCCCATTCCGCTGATAATCGTCTGACCGGTCTCTTCGTTCGACGAGATGCGGAACGTAGGATCTTCTTCGGCGAGCTTCTGGAGCGCCTCGCTCAGCTTTTCCTGATCCGCCTTCGTCTTCGGTTCAATGGCAACATCGATAACCGGTTCGGGGAATATCATCTTCTCGAGGATAATGGGATCACTTTCGTCGCAGAGCGTATCTCCGGTTTTCGTCGCCTTGAGTCCGATTGCCCCTGCGATATCACCGGCAAACACTTCGGAAACATCTTCACGATGGTTCGCATGCATTCGAAGAAGTCGACCAATTCTTTCCTTGCGCCCGGTTATCGAGTTCACGACATACGATCCGGCGCTCAATGAACCTGTATACACTCTGAAATAGGTCAACCGACCTACGAACGGATCGGTAACAATCTTGAACGCGAGAGCGGTGAACTTCTCAGTATCATTCACCTTTCGAACCACATCGTCGCTTCGCCGGACATGATGTCCGTGAATTTCACCGTTCGAGAGATCGAGAGGATTCGGAAGATAGTCAAGCACCGAATCAAGCAGCAACTGAACGCCCTTGTTCTTGAACGAGGAACCGCAGAGGACAGGGACAATACTCGCCTTGAGTGTGGCGCTTCGCAGCACCTTCTTAATTTCATCGGCAGAAATGTCGATACCTTCAAGATACTTCTCAAGGAGCGAGTTGTCTTCGTCGGCCACGGCTTCGAGCATCTTCATCCGGTATTCCTTGGCGCGTGCCTTCAGGGAATCGGGGATCTCAATATCCATCCATTCCATCCCTTGTGTTCCCTCAATGTACATCCGAGCTTTCAACGTAATCAGATCGATGATTCCGGCAAACATCTCCCCTTCGCCAACAGGCAGTTGAATAGGAACAGCATTTGCCGACAGTCGGGCCTTCATCATTCCGATAACCCCCAAAAAGTCGGCACCCGCCCGATCCATCTTATTCACGAATGCGATTCGTGGCACTCCATACTTATCCGCCTGTCGCCAGACAGTCTCCGATTGCGGCTCCACACCGCCGACAGAGCAGAAGAGCGCAACAGCTCCGTCAAGGACACGCAATGACCGCTCGACTTCAATCGTGAAATCGACGTGTCCCGGCGTATCAATAATGTTGATGCGGTGATCCTGCCAGTAGCAGGTCGTTGCAGCGCTGGTGATCGTAATGCCCCGTTCTTTTTCCTGCTCCATCCAGTCCATCGTGGCTGCGCCATCATGGACCTCGCCCATCCGGTGCAAGCGACCCGTGTAGAACAGAATGCGTTCTGTCGTCGTCGTCTTGCCCGCGTCAATGTGGGCCATGATGCCGATGTTCCGGATTCTTTCTAAAGGATATTCACGTGGCATATAAAAGTCTCCACACACCCGTATCCATACAAGTGGATCGGGTTCCTCCCTACATGTATCTCGGTGCGATTGGTGTTGAAACTAAAGTCTGATTCGAATTACCACCGGAAATGGGCAAATGCCTTGTTGGCTTCTGCCATTCGGTGTACATCTTCGCGCTTCTTGATTGCCCCACCTTCACCGGCAGCAGCAGCGATGAACTCCGCCGCAAGTTTCTGGGACATCGACTTATCCGAGCGTTCATTGGCGTAGTTGATAAGCCATCGGATTGCAAGAGCGGTTCGCCGCTCGGGACGAACTTCTGTGGGTACTTGATAGGTAGCACCACCTACTCTACGTGCGCGCACTTCCAGCAGCGGAGATGCATTATGAACTGCTTTTTTGAAAACATCAATCGGAGCGTTCTTCGTCTTCTCTTCAATCATCTCGAACGCCGAATACAATATTCGACGGGCTGTCTGTTTTTTCCCCTCCTTCAGGAGTGAATTGACGAACCGAGCTACGAGGACATCCTGAAACTTAGGATCCGGAGATGTATATCTTTTTGTGGCTCTTTTCTTTCTCATATCGCGAACTTAACCTTGGTTTACGCCTTTGGCCGTTTGGCTCCATACTTAGAACGAGCCTGCTTGCGATCCTGAACACCCTGGGTGTCGAGCGTTCCTCGAATAATGTGATACCGGACCCCTGGAAGGTCTTTCACTCTCCCACCTCGGATGAGGACGATCGAGTGTTCCTGAAGATTGTGTCCCTCACCAGGGATGTACGCCGTGACCTCGATACCGCTCACGAGGCGGACACGCGCAACTTTCCGGAGCGCCGAATTGGGCTTCTTCGGTGTCGTGGTGTATACTCTTGTGCATACTCCCCGCCTCTGCGGACTTTGCTGGAGCGCGGGGGACTTGCTTTTCCAGAATACCTTCTCGCGACTGTGTCTAACTAGTTGGTTAATGGTTGGCAATCAGCTTGACTCCATCTAGAATGTGACAAAATAGCGTGAAAAAAAGCCTATAAAGGTAACACTTTCCCCGAAGAATGTCAACGGCATCAGGAACAAATTTTTTCCAAGGACATCCCGATTGATCACGAAGCGGCTGTCTTGGACTTCCTTTTCTTTTTCTTCGGTTCGGATTCCTCTGCCATAACCTCTGTTATACGTTCCGGCTCCGGTTTCGCGGCAATTACCGGTTCCGCCGTGAATACCATCAATTCCTTGTACTTCTTATGGCCAGTGCCAGCCGGGATGAGGTGACCCATGATCACGTTTTCCTTCAGGCCGAGCAGATTGTCTACCTTCCCCTCGATGGCCGCATCCGTAAGCACCTTGGTAGTTTCCTGGAAGGAGGCAGCGGATATGAAGCTATCCGTCGTCAAGGCCGCCTGCGTAATACCAAGCAGAATCGGCTCAGATGTCGCCGGTTCCGCATCGCGGGTCTCAATGGTCTTCTTTGTTTTCTTTTTCAGTTCGGCGTTCAGTTCCCGGACGCTTTTCTTGGTCACGATTGCGCCGTTCTTCAGCTTCGAATCACCCTTGCTCACGACGCTCAGCTTGCTAAGAATACTGTCATTTTCATCGCGCAGCCGTCCCTTTTCGACGATATCGCCTTCGAGATAGCGCGTATCACCGGGATCAACAATTCGTTCCTTCTGCATCATGTTGCGAACAATGATCTCGACGTGCTTGTCATTGATCTTCACACCCTGCATCCGATACACATCCTGAATTTCATTCACGAGGTATTCCTGAACGGCGGTAGTCCCTCTAATCCGGAGAATATCGTGTGGATCAATAGATCCGGCCGAAAGACGCTCACCGGCACGCACGATATCATTGTCCTGCGCCAGAATGTGTTTCCCGAGTGGAACCATATAGGTACGTTTTTCTTTTCCATCATGGCTCGTCACAAACACCTCGCGCGAACCGCGTTTCGGTTGACCGATGGATACCAGGCCGTCAATTTCGGAGACCACGGACGGATCGTTCGGATGCCGAGACTCAAACAACTCGGTGACACGAGGCAAGCCTCCCGTGATGTCCCTCGTTTTGCCAATATCTCGAGGAATTTTCACAAGGATCGTTCCCGCCTTTATTTCCTCTCCATCATCGACCGTGAGGTGAGCCCTCGTGGGCACGGCGTAGGATGTCAACTTCTGGCCCTTCCGTCCCTCGAGTGAGAGCGCCGGAATCAGAGTTCGTTCCCGGCTTTCGATGACGACCTTCTGGATATGTCCGGTTTGCTCATCCGGCTCCATGCGGTACGTCATGTTCTCTTTCAAATCGACATACCGTACTATACCATCATGCTCGGATATGATTACGGCGTTGTAGGGATCCCACTCGTACACCAACTCCCCTTTCTGCACTGGGGCGCCATTCTTGACGAGAAGCGTGGCACCGTAAGGAACATCGTACTTGGTGAGTACGCGGTTATCCTTATCAAGAATTGTTATGACGCCGCTCCGGCCTGACACGATGAGATGTGATTGTTCCTCAGAACCATATTCAATAACCTTGACACCTTCGAATTTGATCACGCCCTCGAACTTTGCCAACACCTGGGACTGAGCGGCAATCAAGCTCGCCGTACCGCCTGTGTGGAAGGTTCGGAGAGTCAGCTGAGTGCCAGGTTCGCCGATCGATTGTGATGCGATGACACCGACGGCGGTTCCTGGTTCGACAAGTTTGCCTGTCGTCAGGTCACGACCATAGCAGGTCGCACAAACGCCGCGACGCGAGTCGCATGTGAGAGCTGACCTGATCTCAACAGCTTCAATAGAGGTCTCCGAACTCCGAATGGACTTTTCCTCATCGATGATTTCACCCGCCTCGATGATCACATCTCCTGAGAGAGGGTCTATCACATCATGAACCGACACTCGTCCGAGAATTCGCTCGGCGAGAGGTTCCTTGACGTCCTCACCTTCCTTCAAGGCCCCGGTCGCAACGCCACGAATCGTGCCGCAATCGTGCTCAGAGATGATTGAATCCTGGGCAACGTCGACCAATCGACGCGTGAGGTATCCGGCATCGGCAGTTTTGAGAGCAGTGTCGGCAAGACCTTTTCGCGCTCCGTGCGTCGAAATGAAGTACTCGAGGACTGAAAGTCCTTCGCGGAAATTCGCGATGATCGGATTTTCGATCAGCTCGCCGGTCGCGCCGGAGAGGCTCTTTTGGGGTTTCGCCATCAGACCTCTCATGCCAGCCAGCTGACGAACCTGTTCACGCGATCCTCGCGCACCGGAATCGACCATCATATACAACGAGTTGAATCCTTCTTTTGAGTGCTGCAACTCACTGAAGAGTCGCTCAGCTACACGGCCGGTCGCACGCGTCCAGATATCGATGACTTTGTTATAGCGCTCGCCCGGAGTGATGAAGCCGCGATAGTACTGTTGCTCGACAGCTTCCACTTCCTTCTGCGCCCTTCCCACAATATCCTGCTTCTTGCTGGGGATGACCACATCTTCGATGGAGACCGAGAGTCCACCTTTCGTGGCGTATGTGAAGCCAAGAGTTTTCAGATCGTCAAGGAATTGTGCTGTAAGAAGATTGCCGTGTTTTCGGAAGACGATGGCGATGATCTGGACGAGCCGTTTCTTGTTAAGAAGTTCATTGACGAAGATCGTTCCCGGCGGTAAAATATCATTGAAGAGAACACGACCTGGAGTCGTCTCAATAAACTCCCCCTTGATCTTCATTTTCACCAGAGCATGTAGGCCGACCTTGCCCTGATCGTACGCGATGATGGCCTCCCCGGGAGCATAGAACACCGTTCCTTCACCACGGTCACCCGCGCGAGATTTGGTCAGGTAGTAGCAGCCCAGAACCTGATCCTGCGTGGGTGTCACAATCGGCGCGCCGTTTGCTGGAGACAGAATGTTATGACTCGAGAGCATCAAAATCCTCGCCTCGAGTTGCGCTTCGTAGGACAATGGAACGTGAACGGCCATTTGGTCGCCGTCAAAGTCTGCGTTAAACGCCGTACACACCATTGGATGGATGCGGATCGCCTTTCCTTCCACGAGAACAGGCTGGAATGCCTGCACGCCCAATCGGTGAAGTGTCGGCGCGCGGTTCAGCAGAACGGGATGCCCGTCGATGATGTGATCCAGAATATCCCACACCTCGGCTCCCTTTTTCTCCACCATTTTCTTCGCGCTCTTCACCGTCTTGACGAGTCCTCGCTCAATCAGCTTCCGGATAATGTGCGGCTTAAAGAGCTCCACAGCCATGTCTTTCGGCAAACCGCACTCATGCAGCTTCAATTCCGGACCTACGACAATCACAGATCGGCCGGAGTAGTCGACGCGCTTTCCAAGCAGATTTTGTCGGAAACGCCCCTGCTTACCTTTGAGCATGTCGGAGAGAGATTTCAGGGCGCGATTATTGTCACTGCGAACGGCATTGATGCGCCGCGAATTGTCGAACAGCGAGTCGACCGCCTCCTGCAGCATCCGTTTTTCGTTGCGGAGGATTACTTCAGGCGCCTTGATTTCCATGAGACGCTTCAATCGGTTGTTGCGGATGATGACGCGCCGGTAGAGATCATTGAGATCTGATGTAGCAAAGCGTCCCCCTTCCAGAGGAACGAGCGGACGGAGCTCAGGCGGAATCACCGGAATGACATCAAGAACCATCCAATCGGGTCTGTTCGGCTGTGTGTTGGCGCTCTTTCGGAATGCCTCGATAACTCGCAGTCGCTTCAGGGCTTCGTTCTTCTTCTGAACTGAAGTCTCGGTTTTGACAGCTGTGCGAAGTACCCCTGCCTGCTCTTCGATATTCACCCGTCGAAGCAAATCCTTCACTGCATCGCCGCCCATCTTGGCCACGAATTTTTTCGGGTCGTCTTCCTCGAGGTCAATGTTGGAATCGGGCAATGAGGCAAGAATCTCCAGGTACTGATCCTCAGTAATCAGATCCTGCTTCTGCAATCCCGTGATTCCCGGATTAATCACGATATACGATTCATAATAGATGACCTTTTCAAGCTCTTTGCTCGAGAGGCCCAGGACATATCCGATCTTGCTCGGAAGGGATCGGAAGTACCAGATATGCACAACCGGCACCGCCAGACCGATATGTCCCATCCGTTCCCGTCGAACGCTTTTCTGCGTCACTTCGACACCGCAACGATCGCACGTAATTCCTTTATACCGAATTCTCTTGTACTTTCCGCAATGGCATTCCCAGTCTCGCACCGGCCCAAAGATCTTCTCGCAGAACAACCCATCCTTCTCAGGACGGAATGATCGGTAGTTGATCGTTTCAGGTTTAGTAACTTCGCCGTGAGAACGCGAGAGGATCATATCCGGCGACCCCAGGGAAATTGTGATCCTTGAAAAATTCTTTCGTGCGTTCGTGTCTTGAAACGTAAAAGGCATTTGTATACCTCCAGAGTTCAAACGTAATGATGTCCGTGCCCATTAATCCAGTTTGATTTCCAGGCCGAGTCCCTGCAGTTCTCGCACGAGAACATTGAAGGATTCCGGAACATTCGGCTCCGGCAAATTGTCTCCCTTGACAATTGCCTCGTAACCCTTTGCCCGACCCAATACGTCGTCGGATTTCACAGTGAGGATTTCCTGAAGAACGTGAGCGGCCCCGTAGCCCTCGAGCGCCCACACTTCCATCTCACCGAATCGCTGGCCGCCGAATTGAGCCTTACCACCAAGCGGTTGCTGAGTAATCAATGAATAGGGTCCAATCGAACGGGCGTGAATCTTGTCGTCCACAAGGTGGGAGAGCTTCATCATATAGATCTGACCCACCGTGACTTCCTGATCAAACGGCTCACCGGTCCGTCCATCGAGAAGGACCGTCTTCGAGTTTTCGTGAAGGCCTGCTTTCCTCAGTTCGCCCTGCACTTCGTCCCACGTCGCACCATCGAAAATGGGCGTGGCATACTTGGTGCCAAGGACTGATCCTGCCCAACCAAGCGCGACTTCGAAGAGCTGACCGAGATTCATTCGAGAAGGCACTCCGAGCGGATTGAGAACGATATCGACAGGAGTTCCATCGGGAAGGAACGGCATATCCTCGAGAGGGACGACCGTCGAAACAACGCCTTTGTTACCGTGTCGACCGGCCATCTTGTCACCGACAGAAAGCTTGCGCTTCTTCGCGACATAGACCTTGGCAAGTTGGACAATACCCGGCGCCAATTCATCCCCGAGTTGAACCTTGTTCTTTTGATGGCGGTACAGCTCTTCGATTTCCGCCATCTTGTGTCGGTAGTTTTCGTGAATCTTGGAAATAAGGTTGTTCTTCCGTCTTTCTTCAACCCAATCCTGGTCAAAATCCAGGAGATCGATATCTTCGAACGTCTGGAATGTGTCTTCCTTCAGCGAGGTTCCACTGCGGATCACCACAGTTCCGTCTTTGTCTCGGATCCCAGATGACTTCTCACCATTCAGGAGCAGGTCGAGCTTCTTCGCGAGTTTCGCCTGGAGATCATGGATGTCTTTTCGACGCGATCGATCAAGGGCTTCAAGCTTCTTTTTGTCTTCCCGCTTGCTTTCGGTGTCCTTTTTCTTCCGGCTGAAGAGTTTTGTCGCAATGACGATTCCTTTCAGTCCCGGGGTCGCCTTCAAAGACGCATCTTTTACATCGCCCGCCTTTTCGCCGAAGATTGCCTTAAGGAGCTTTTCCTCGGGAGTCGGGTCAGTTTCACCTTTCGGCGTGATCTTGCCGATGAGGATATCTCCCTCATTGACCTCAGCGCCGACGCGAACGATTCCATTCTCATCAAGATCCTTTGTCGCTTCCTCGCTGACATTCGGGATCTCACGGGTGAGTTCCTCCTCGCCTCGCTTTGTATCGCGAACCTGCAATTCAAACTCCTCGATGTGAATTGAGGTGTAGACATCTTCCGAGACGAGGCGTTCACTGACGACGATAGCATCCTCAAAGTTGTACCCGCGCCACGGCATGAATGCCACGAGAACATTTCTACCCAATGCGAGTTCGCCGTTCTCCGTTGCACAACCGTCGGCGAGAACGTCCCCCTTCTTGATCTTCTGACCAGTAACAACTGCCGGCTTTTGATTAAGCGTGGTATCCTGGTTCGTGCGGAGGAATTTTGTCAGATGATACTCGACACGTCGCTTGTCTTCAAAGCTGACAAGCGCTTCGGCGCTGTTCTCATCGATGTCGTACTCCACCACGATGTTGTCAGCCGTAACCGACGCCACGACGCCAGATCGCTCGGCGAGGATCAATGTTCGAGAATCACGCGCAACTTTTTCCTCAAGACCCGTTCCCACGATAGGTGATTGCGGACGCAGGAGAGGTACCGCCTGGCGTTGCATGTTCGATCCCATCAGGGCTCGGTTTGCGTCGTCGTGCTCCAGGAACGGGATCAATGCCGCGGCCGCGCTCACGATCTGGTTCGGGGCGACATCCATGTAGTGAACCTTTTCCGGCTCGGAAAGCTGGTATTCACTCTCACTACGCGTCTTTACCTTGTCCTCCACGAATTTCCATCTGTCGTCGATTTTCGCGTTCGCCTGTGCGATGACCACCAGGTCTTCCTGTTCA
>Ga0208244_100614_pt1 | contig 30504 bp, 36 predicted proteins | sample SubbioCR12Aug_5A_FD_184828 | JGI IMG/M metagenome (GOLD analysis project Ga0208244, IMG submission 184828) | Serpentinite rock and fluid subsurface biosphere microbial communities from McLaughlin Reserve, California, USA - CR12Aug_5A (SPAdes) | ecosystem: Environmental > Terrestrial > Deep...
ATTGACACACAAAACAACGATATCGCTGACTCCCTGCCGAGGTTCTTCCTATCTTATTTTGTTTGATTGTGGCAGAACACTTTGGACATTTCATATTCCTATTTTACCCAAGTATTCCGCCACTCCCGGAATCGCTCAAAAGTTGCCGGATGGTGAGTGATAAAATATCCCTGTTAGAAGCCGGTGCTATACCTGTTTTATCGGCACAATGTCGGCAATAAAACGGAAATTTATCGGCAATCCAGCAACAATTCTTCATCTATCCCCAAAGGAATCCCAATGCCCCGAAAACCCGAAAATCGTGGCACCTGCGCCTTTTGTGGTGAAACCCTGCTGCGGCGCGGCATCGCCAAACACCTGGAGAAATGCCAAAACTTCCAGCAGACCCTGTCCAAAAGCGACCAGGCCGCCGAAAACATCTGGCGCGTCCGCGTGCAGGACGCCTACAACAGCGACTACTGGCTCGAACTTGACCTGCGCGGCTCGGCCAGCCTGACCCAACTCGACAAATACCTGCGCGCCATCTGGCTTGAGTGCTGCGGCCACCTGAGCGAATTTAATATTGGCGGATGGGATGGCGTGAAGGTCGGTAAAGCCCGCAAGGCGGATGACATCTTCCAGCCTGGCCTGAGCCTAAACCACATCTACGACTTTGGCACCAGTTCCGAGACCACCATCCGCGTTCAGGACACCCGCCGCTCAGTCCCGTTATCGAAACACCCCATTACACTCCTGGCGCGCAACCTGCCGCCCCAGTTCGCCTGCCAGGAATGCGGCCAGCCTGCCGCCTGGATGTGCATGGAACGTCAGATTGAACACGACGAACCCGGCCTGTTGTGCGAAAAACATGCCAAAAAACACCCCCACCACGACTACGGCGAACCAATTGAAATTGTCAACTCGCCGCGCATGGGCATGTGCGGCTACTCCGGCCCGGCAGAGCCGCCCTATTAGCAGAAATCGCCCCATTCCATTGGATATGGGGCGATTTTGGTGAAAAAGCACACCCTACTGGCATGGGCGCTGCTCATCGCGCCACTTATTTGTTGTATTAATTTGCCACGAATGGCATCATAGATGCATGTAATTCGAGCCGTTACTTCATTTGGTGGCCGATCACCCCCTGTTTGAGACCGGATTGCTGCACTTGTGCGGTACTGGCGCGCCAGGCTTTTGATCACCTGTACCTGCGGTAATAGTTTATTATATGGGGTAACAGAAGGAATAAAGCCGGCTTTTTCCTTATCACTAAGCAGCCCTTACGCCACCAGGGCCGGGATTTTCTCCAATTCCAAAGCTTCGGCGGCGCGCAGGCGGTATAGGCCGTCGGTCAGCAGGTAGCCGTCGCGCAAGCGGCGCACCTGGATGGGCGGGGTAATGCCCATGTGCCGGGCGCGTTCAACGGCCTTCTCTAGTTTGGCCGGGTCGAGCGCCAGACTTTGCTGGTAATTATTCAGGCGGATGAGTTTCAGGGGGATTTCAACGATGGACGAATTCTGATTCTCGACTTTGGACTGGGGACTGCCAACTGGGGTTTGCTGAGTGGATAGTTTCATCTGGAACCCGGTCGCGCCGGTAAAGGCTTCCGTTATCTCGGCTATTTGCGTTTCTGGAACATCTCCCGCCAGGGTTGCTGTCACCTCGGCTTTTTCGGGGTAAATGCTTGGGCCTTTGCTGACGGTCAGACCGGATTTGGCGAGCATGGCGCGCGAGATTTCGAGAATCGCACCCTGGTTGGGCTGAGCGTTGACCGTCAGCGGCCAACCGCTTTGTTCCGCCAGTTCGCCAATTTTTTCGGCATAGCGTTCGGCCACCTGCTTCGAGATAAACGACAGGACAATCTGCTCGCCTTTCAGGCTCGTGCGGTAGAGCGTGCTGCCCTCCAGCGCGGATTTGATAAAGGCATACGCGGCGTTGATTTCCATGCGCTGCCCACCCTTTGGTGCAATCACCGGCGCGCCAGCGGGCTGGCTGGTAATCGTGACGGACAGTTCCCAGCCGCTGATTTCGGCAAAGGTCTTGACAACCGAGGCCAGCTCATAGATTTTGCCAGAGACGGTTACCGCCACTTTCTTCTGCTCGCGGTGGATGGCCGGGCCTTTGAGCACCTGCCAATCTTCGGGCAGCACTTTGCGGACGAGGGCGTTCAGGGCAGCCTGGTTGGTTTCGGGGCTGACTTCTACCGTCCAGCCGGTGGCTTTCTCCAGGCTGGCGATTAAATCAGCATAGCGAGCGAGGGCGGAGTCGGGGAAGTCGAAGGTCAGGGTCAGGATGTGGTCGGCCAGGCGGTAGCCGCTTTTGCGCAGGCGCGCTTCAGGTAGGAAGTGACTGTTGGCGGCGGCCAGGGCCTGGTTCGGCTCCATGATGACTGGCAGAGCGCTCTCTGGCTTGAAGGCGGCCAGGTCGCTTTCAGCGGGGGGAGCGGTTCCTAAAACAGCGAGCACAGCTTCGGGGTAGACGGTCTGGCTCAGGCCGGGGGCAATTTCGACCAGCAGGTGGTCGCTCTCGAGGCTGAGACAACGCGCGGGGGCGGCGTCATCCCCCTGAAAGACAATCCACTTGCCCACTGCTTCGGCGAATTCGGTCATTTTGGCGCGCCGCTGGCGGTTGAGTTCGTCTTGCCGGGCGCGCAGGTCTTCGGCCAGGGGTTGGATGAATTTGGATTTGCCGAAAGTGAGTTCAAAACTTTGTCCGGCGCGGGGCAGGCGCACGCTGCGCTGGCGGGTGGCGAGGGCTTTTTCGAGGCTGGCGCGAGCGTCCTGGTCGCCATGCACCAGAAAGACGGTGTCGGGGTCGAGGGTTTCAACCAGGTTGATGATTTGCGATTCGTCGGCGTGGGCCGAGAGCGAGTAGGTGGCGATGCGGCATTGGACATCTACCTTATCGGTGCCCAGGCGGATGCTGCCAGAGCCGCGCTCGGCCAGTTCCTGCAAGCGGCGTCCGGGGGCTTCTTCGTCCTGGTAACCAGTCAGCAGGATGGCGTGTTCGGGCTTGCCAGCCAGGGCGCGGGCGTAACTGAGCGAGGGGCCGCCCGCCAACATGCCCGAACTGGCGACGATGACCGCCGAGCCGGGATTCCAGACGATGGCGTTGCGCTGTTCGGCGGAGACGACCGGCTGGATATTGGCGTTGAAGAATTTCGCGCCGCGTTCTTGCAGGGCGAGCGGCAGGGCTTCGCCGAAGGAGGCGTAGGCCTGGCAAATGGCGCGCACCATGCCATCGGCCCAAACTGGGACGGTGGGCAGTTCGCCACGCCGCTGGTATTCGTCGAGAATCAGCAGGATTTCCTGGGCGCGACCGAGGGCGAAGGCCGGAATCAGGACTTTGCCGCCCGCCGCTGTGATCTGGGCCACCGTTTCGACCAGTTTGCGCTCCTGCACGGCGCGGTTGGCGTGCAGGCGTCCACCATAAGTGCTTTCGACGATGAAGGCATCCGGGCGGAAGGCGGGCGGGCGCGCGCCATCGACCGTGCGCTGGGGCGAGATGGAGATGTCGCCGCTGATGAGCAGGCTGCCTTCGGCGCTTTCCAGGCCAATCATGGCGGCCCCGGCGATATGCCCGGCGGGGAAGAAGGTGCCTGCCAGTCCTTCGGCGACGGTCAGACGGGTTTTGAAAGGCACGGGGACGAAGGCGCTCATCAGGCGTTCGACAGCGACATCGTCGAAAAGCGGCAGTTCGCCTTCTTCGTCGAGGCGGCTCTGCATGATGCGGCGCGAATCCTGGTGCAGAACACGCGTCAGGGCTAGGGTGGGGGCAGTGGCGTAGACCGGGATTTCAGGATAGCGCTCGAGTACCAGTTCGAGCGCGCCGGTGTGGTCGGTATGGGCGTGGGTGACGAGGATGGCGGCCAGGCCACCTTCGAGCAGGCTCAGGTCGGGCAGTTGGTCTGCGCCCAAGCCGCCGTAGGCCTTGGGCGAGGGGCGGATGCCGCAATCGACCAGCACGCGCCGCCCGGCAGTCTCAACCAGGATGCCGCTTGCGCCGACTTCGTCCGCGCCGCCGAGGAAGGTGATTTTCATGGGAAGTGCTCCGGGATACGATGATGGCAACATTATACGCGGCCTGGCCGCAAGCGCAAATTGTGAGGTCAATAATTCTCGTCTTGAATTGAAACAAACTTTCGGACTTCAGCCGGTGTTGACAAAACGTGTTTCATATTGGATAATATACATATCTTGTGTATTATCTAATATAAAAATGAAAACCAACATTCTTCATCCCTTTGAAAACATCCCCTACTTCACGATTGAAGCGTTGAAGCAGTCTGCCGGAATAGAATCGCCACATTCCGCGCGGGTTCTGCTGCATCGCTGGGCAAAGACCGGGCATATTTTTACTCTCAAAAAAGGGGTTTATATGACCGCTCGATTTTATGAAAGGCACCGCGCGGAACCACAATTTGCGGCTGTCGTTAGCGCCATTCTGCTGCCACAGTCTTATCTATCCCTTGAATACATTTTGCAGCAGCACAATTTAATGACCGAAGTCACCTATCTGATTACCTGCATAACGACAAAAAACACGCGCACGATTACTAACGCCGTGGGCACATTTACCTATCGCAATATCCAGGCAGGCTTGTATGACGGCTTCTCAATTTCAGAATACTTCGGTATCCGCTATGCCACCGCAACATTGGGCAAGGCACTCTTCGATTACCTATATCTCAGGCCGATACCGGCTCGCTATCGCAGTAGGAAGAACAATCTGGCCGAGGAGTTGCGTTTGAACCTTGATGAAGTTGAATTACCAGACCAGCAAGAATTTGCAAGATTTGTACACAATAGTAAATCGGTAAAAATGACGCAAATTTTGGAAAATTTCAGGAAACATATATGGCAAACCTGACCCAAATTCTAAAACATATTCTTGACCAAAAAGACCCGCTTTTACCGGCAGAGACAAAACGCATTCTGCTCAAAGAAGCCTTACAGGCGCATGTACTTGATTATCTGTATAACCACCCTGTCTATCGCAAACTGAATTTTTATGGCGGCACTTGCCTGCACGTCGTTTATGCGCTCAATCGTCTGTCTGAAGATATAGACCTCGATAACGGGGCCGAAATCGATTTATCCAATCTGGAAAATGACCTGGTCGGCATGTTCACAAACACACTTGGCTACCCGGATACAATCTGGAAATCCCAGCGAGGCGAACACGGCATTTTGCGCCTGACCTTCAAGTTTCCAATCTTAAATTCCCTGGGATTATCGGCGTACCCAAACGAATCGCTCCATCTCAAGGTGGAAATCAGCCATCACAAACAAGTTGCGGTTATTCAAAACACGCCCGTTTTTTATCACGGACGTAGTTTTGTGCCAGCCCACTTCTCGCTTGAGAGTATGATGGCCGGGAAAATGATTGCCTGCCTTGAAAGAAACTTCCAGCGCGGACGTGAAGGTGCTTTCCTCAAGGGCCGTGATTTCTATGATTTGGTCTGGTTCATGCAACAAGGCATTTATCCCCTGGAAGAAAAACTGGCATCCGATGCTTCCATTCCGTATACAACAACCAGCGCGATGCTGGCTTTGAGAGATAAGATAGCCGCCATTCGTGTTGAAGAACTGGCTGTAGACCTATTGCCAATGTTTGAATCAAGGTCCTTTATTGAAACTTGGCTACAACATTTTCACGAAAACTTTGAGCGTTTTGCAAAAGGGTATGAGTGAGAATTGTGCCGTACTTGAAGAACAGATACGCCAGTTGTAAGCAGAAATCGCCGCGCTGAAAGATGATGATAAAAATGCATACTACCCTGGCAAAGTGTTCGCGCCGTGCATTTTTGTTGCAACAGTTTGCCGCTAGTGGCATAATAAGCGCATGAAATTTGAACAGTTACTTCACCTGACCGCCGACCAACCGCTGTTTGAAACAGACCTGCTTCTCTCAGGGGATGTTGAACAGAACGATGTCCATCGACAGTTGTCCCGTTGGGTTAGCGCGGGCAAACTAAAGCAACTGCGCCGGGGATTGTATGCCCTGGTGCCGCCCTATCAGAAACATATTCCCCACCCCTTCCTGGTTGCCAATTACTTGATGCCTGGTTCGTATGTCAGCGCGCAGTCTGCACTGGCCTATTATGGGCTGATTCCTGAATACGTCGCCCGTACCTCGAGCATGACGACCGGCCGCCCGGCGCAATGGGAAGATGGATTCCACTTCCAGCACCTCGCCCCACACCTGTTTTTTGGCTACCTGCGCGTTGAAGTAGCAGCGGAACAATCCGCCTTTGTTGCCGTCCCCGAAAAAGCGCTGCTCGACCTGGCCCATCTCACCCCGAATGCTGATTCTCTCGATTACTTGCGCGAACTCCGCCTGCAAAACCTTGACCGATTGAATCTGGATCGTCTGCATGAGTTTGTGCAGCGCGCCGCCAAACCAAAATGGAAGCGGGTGGCTGGCCACATTACAAAATTGGCCGCTGAAGAACGCGCTGACTACCAGGAAATTTAGGAGACTCTATGCCAATGCCCAAACAGGTTTACCAATTGAAAGTGACGCTCGACGATGTCAGTCCCCCAGTCTGGCGCAGGCTATTGGTGTCAGGAGATACCAACCTTTTGACCCTGCACGAAATCATTCAGGAGGCAATGGGCTGGCAGAATTACCACCTGCACATGTATACCATTGCTGGGCAAATCTATGGCGACCCGGAAGATGACGAATATGATGAGTTGGGCACCAAAGACGAGACGCGCTACCGGTTCAATCAGCTCGGCTTGGGTGAAAAAGCCAGGTTCAAATACGAATACGACTTTGGGGACAGTTGGCATCATACGATTCTGGTAGAAAAAATTCTCCAGGCTGAAACAGGGGCGCGCTATCCGATTTGTCTAGCCGGTAAAAATGCCTGTCCGCCCGAAGATGTTGGCGGCGTTTGGGGCTACGAAACCTTTCTCGCAGCCATTGCCAATCCAAAGCATGAGGAGCACGAGCACTACCGGGCCTGGATAGGCGGTGATTTTGACCCGAAAGAATTTAATCTGGACAAAGTCAATGAACGTTTGCGGGGCGTCAAACCTGCGCGCGGCAGGCGCGTATTCAGCGCCGAGCCAGAAGGTGCTGCATTGGGCGATGGGATGTCGGCCACGCAGAAACAGATGGCGACGACCAAAAACCTGCAAAATTGGCTGAACGGCCTGGATACTGAACTTGTCGCCAGCTTTGAGTCTCTGCCCTTGCGGCGCGATGTGCTAACTTTTCTTGATTATCTGTCCAAAAACAAAACGATTGGCACCCAATCCACCGGCAACCTTCCGCTCAAAGCCGTTTACGCGATTTGCGAGGGTTTTGTCAACCCGCCAAAGATGAAAGAAGTGATTAGCAGCCGCTACACAACCAAAGTGCGTAGCGAAGATGAAGTCTGGCCGCTGGTCTTTGTGCACACCCTGGCATTTCAAGCGGGCTTGGTGGATGGCGGCCTCACCCGTCGCTGGAAAGTCACTCCCGAAGGCTTGTTGTTTCCGCAACTTCCACCCCCGTCGCAGGTGGTTTTCCTGTTTTCATATTGGATAACGGCCTGCGATTGGGCCTTTACCTACCGGATGGCGGAGTTGGCAGATGGCATGTTGACCGCTTTCAAAGTATCGGCCCTGACGAACTTGTCAGCGCTCTCGGAAGGACAAAGCATGCCCTTCGAGCCGTTTGCCGAGCGTGTGATTGCTGGAAGCCGTCTGCAATGGAGCCACCCGGATGAAAGTTATGTCCAAACGCTTAAGCATCGACTGGTTGAGCAGGTGCTGGTCGACCCAATGACCCGCTTTGGCGTTTTGGAGTGTGGATACCGCCCGAACGAAATTCTGGGTGGTGATTACAAAGACCTGGAAACCCTGAGCCTGACCGCGCCTGGCAAATCGATGTTGACCTTACTCAAAGAGTCGCCATAATTTCGCAGGTGAAAAATGGATTTGAAGGTCTAATCTTCACCCGTACGGCCAATCCTTGCATCAATCGAATCCCTGGCTCGGTTGGCAAAATTCCCAAAAAAACACTTGACAAACTCAACACTTTTCACATAGAATAGCAGTCACCTATTGCGTTCCCGGCTTTGCCAGGCCAGTTTCTTGTTTTTTTGCCAGGCACTGCCCAAGGGTATATTGCGTCTCCTTGCAGCGCTCCCTTGACGGGAGCGCTTTTTTTGTTTCCCCGGCCCGGAACCGGGAGAATTTCGCAAAAAAGGAGAACTCCTGTGGAAATCAAACGAACTGCTGCAATTCTTCTTACCGCTGCAACGGCTGCCACCTGCGGGTTTCCAGGCCTGATTCTTATGTGTATGGGAAACCTGAAGATACTCTCTTCCCAGGCCCCAGGAAGCCTGTCATCTGTCGCCATGTCAGACCTAATCATATCCGCCATTTATCTGGCAATTGGCCTGGCATTATTTGTTGTCCCGGTCGCAACCGGTCTGATTTCACTCACGCTGGCGAACGGCAACGAAAAGGGGGCATTATGCTGACAAGCCCGCAAGCCACCCTGCCTGTCGACAACTCACTAAAACTCTCGCAACTTGCATCCATTCGCAATGGGGAGATACCGGTTGTTCTGGTCTATTTTGCGGACGACGCTCCAAAAGACTACAAGCTCGCATCCCCCGAAGAAGCGGCATCTTTCCTTGCGATGGTCGAATATATACGCGACGTTACACAAAGCCAAAAGGAACCCAGGAATAACCACACACAGGGAGGTGATAAACACGATGAATAAAATTTTCATTACCGGCGATGTTACCGGAGACATTCACTTTGACACCATCAGAAAAGATGGAAAGGTCATTGCGTTTTTGCGCATGATGGCCGTGGTGCAAAGTTCGTCATTGGAAAGCCCAATACCACCTATTCGTTTTGTGGCCTACGGGCGGGTTGCCGAAATCATAGAAGGCTTTGTCTTGCGAGGAACACGCCTGTTTGTCGAGGGCAGGCTTCAAGTGCGCCGACACAAGGCCCAGGTTGTACACGAAATTGTTTGCGAAAAAGCGCAGGCAATCCGATACGCTGACTGGGACAGGGGCCTCAAGCGCATCGAGGAACTCAAAGCAAAGGATGCCGAGTTATTCCACTTGCACGGAGACCTCATCGAAGGCTTGCGGAATAAAGAAGCAGAAGGCCTTCCCAACCCGGCTCTCGACATCAAATCCTTGCCTCAACCTGACGAGGAACTTGCGACAAAAATGCCGGAACCTGCGATGGCGAGATGAGTGATGAAACTACCATACCGAAATGGGTCTGGATAGGGGTCCCGATTGCTCTTGTCCTGCTCATCATTGGGTTTATCGTAACGCCAAGAGACAGGTCCAACCGCCCAATATTGCTGCTTCCCGACATAAAAGCGGTGGAGGAATACAGGGTAGCCATCCTACGATGGAAGGAACAGGCTCGGGGCCTGGATGCCCAGATAAGCACGATACTCTCCGGTCGCTTTGGGGACGACCTGTTTACCAGGTCACGCGAATCCCAAAGAATGATTGATGCCGGGGTTCGACTGCTGCAAAACATCGAGCAGCAGCCAGCGCCAACCGCTGCGATTCCAGCCCGCGCGATGGCAGCCAGGATGGCGTCTGCCTATCTGGAGGTCGCCCGCGCCACCCTGGTTTGGACTACAGCGCCAACCGAGCACAACCTGGCTCACGCACAAAAACAGCTTGATTCAGCCAGGCAACTTTTATCAGAATTGGAGGCAAGCGAATGGACTTTGGAATAAAAGAAGTCAAGGTCGATGACGCGCTCAATCGGCCCGTTGATGAATTGACAAGGAAGTTTTTCCGCGACATCATGAAGTCGATGGAGGACACCAACAAGAAGGCCAGGGAAATCCTGGCCGAAGTACAGGAACATCTCGTCGAACTTACTGGGATTGTCAACTCGCCCTGGATGCACGAACAACGCGGCGAAAAAGGGCGAGACCCCAGGAAGATTACGATTGAGGAGATGCTCCCGATCCTTCGCTCGGGCGTTATCCAAATGCACATCGAAAGGGCGCGGCGCATGGAAGGCCGCGAGGAGGTCGAAAAGCTCAAAGAAAAACTTCTGCTTGCAGAGTCGCAACGGGATGAAGCCATCAAAGATGCAAGGCGATTTCAGGAAATTATCGCGGTGCAGGAAAACACGCTTTCCAAACAGAAAGATCAATTGGCAAAAGGCAATTACGCGCAACCTGCCAATGACAATATCCCAGTTGTTGTCCCGGAAGACCGTTATGAGGAATACTATGACAAGGTCGAATTGGACAATGATAGCGAGGTTCTGGCGTTCATCGTTGATAAGGTCATATCGGCAGGCGAACTGCGTTCACCCGACCTGCGCAGGTCTATTGCAGGACACCTCAAACAAAAAGATGAGACAGGGCGAGGGCAAACGATCAGCGATTTGCTTGAGCATGCAGAAACCTCGCTTGGGTTAATTTACAAACAGCCACGTACAAAAAGTGATAAAGGTGGGCGCGCTGTTCACATCTACAATGGAACGCTGTTTGGTGAGTATTATTTCAAGAGAAAGTTTGGTAAAACACCGATTCCGCCAGGTTTCTTACGCGAGCACAAGAGTACGCCGCACGCGCTCATGATAATGACTGCACGCGAACTCCTCGAAGAAGCCGGGTACGTTATAACCGACGACCACACAATCATGCTTGGCGCCAGTCAATTCAAACCGGACATTACAGCCAAGGACGCCAAAGGGCAGACCATTTACATCGAAGTAGAAAATGCGGCGCCCAAGGCCAACCAGAATCAGGACGCGAAGTGGCGCAATTACCGCGCAGCATCGAATGGCAGGATGTATGTATTTTTTGACAACATGGCATATCGCCAGGAAATTACGCGTAATGCAACATCCGCCATGATTGGTTATCCTGATGATGAACTACGGCTCTGTTACATACCGGATGCCCGCAAGCACTTGAAGGAGAAAGGAAACATCTGGACTCACTACAAAAAAGGTCCATCTTTGGATTAATATGGCCTGTGCGAAGTGATAAAAAGTTTGCACTTTTATGAAAGGCATCTGATGTGCGTACAAAAACAGGCTCAAAAATGGAGTGCGACCCTGCATTTTCTTCGATTCGTTCGCACTTTTTGTGCGCATTTAGGGCTTGTACCTCTCTAGTGCAAAGAGTGCAAACCGGGGCGGTACTTAGTCTCCGCCCAGCACTTCCAACTTCGGTCGGCAGCCTGGTTTTCAGGCTGGCCTGGTGACATGAATATTGGACACTTGGACTTCTGAATGTTTCCTGTTCGCTGGAAGCCAATCACCTGGCCGGTTTGGGACTTGTAGCGCAGTATTCGAAAAAAACCAAAGTACAATGATTTTGTGCTGGCGACATGAAGACTGGCATACGAGAAATCTGAGATGGCTGGGAGGCTGCCGCCTCCGTGCCGGCTGACGTTCCTGTTGGTGGGTTGGCTGGTTCACCTGGCATCCTGGTTGACTGCTTCCCTGACCGCGTTTACGAGAATCCTGGAAATCCGGGAGCATAGAGAAAGCGAGGTGATAAGATGATTCGAAAGATTTTCAATTTTATTGGTCAAGTATTGATGCTGGGCCTGGCAGCCTTGCTCGCTGGAATGCTATATGTTGGCGGCTATTTCTACATGAAATCTGGTGAACCGATGACGGTAGCCGAATCGCAACAACGCGCGCCTGGCCTGACCTTCCGCGACTTCTGGGCCAGCCGGGTTGAGCAGGCACGGGATTGGGATGAGAAACTCAGTGAAGCAGGAGTTCCTCGCAAAGTGTGCGAACCTACAATGACTGGTCTCACCATCTGGCGTTCCCTGATTGCCGTGCCATTTGTTGTTCAGTCTCGCCTGGTTGGGCAGGGAAGCGTTGAATATTATGATAAAGTGAGAGTAGCAAACAACAATGCTGTCCCTAACATGGATTTGTTGTATAACAGCCCACTTCTGGATGCAGCCTGGGCAACCTTTGAAGAAGGTTCTTGGTGGCAATTTGCCAATGACCCAGGCACACCGTCTAACAAGGTGCCTGGCGGTCGCATATGCAAAAACACTTACCCAACGCCCGCCGACGTGTCGGCCAACCGTGATGCTGCCGACGCAATGCCGTAATCCATCGCAGGCTTGAATGCGCATTGCTTTTTGGATGCTTGACAGCTTTGCAATGCCGTGTTTATAATTTTTTCAACAATTGAATACGACTGACAATACTTAATCGCAGGCTCGTCACCCGGACGAGTCACCCCGATGCTCACGCACATTAGCGCGAGTAGAGACTATTTCCAACCGGAATTTTCTCTACTCGCGCTTTTTAATTTAATTTTTTCTGGAGGAAGTCAATCATGAAATCGAAAGTTTTTACCTTGCGTTCCAACCACCTGATTGCTGGTCTGTTGGCTTTTATTGCATTGGCTGTTGTGGGTTACGCATTTGTCTGGCCTGCGCTTGTGCGCGCGTCCGAACCCGCGCCGGCTGAAATCGCTGCCAGCGCCGGCGCCGAGGCCTTCCTGTCCATCGACCATCAAAAGGGGCGTTTGGCCTGGGAACGCGCACTTTGTCGTGTTTCCACCGAGGATGCCTGTAAAGTATTCAGCGGCGACTTGGGTTTAATGGTCTGGGGTGGCGCGGAGCGCAACAAAACCCGCCAGTCGTGCCAGGCAACCGGCGCATCGCACAAAGATACCGCCGAACCTCGCCAGATATGGCTTGTGAGTCTGGAATGCCGTGACCTGGTCACGGGTGAAGTTACATCTGGGCAGTTACTGTCATCCGTAACCCAGGTTGAGGGCGGCTGGTTGTTCGAGCGGCCCTTGTTCAGCGAGGAGGTTCAGGATGTTGACTAAGCCTCGCATACTCCTGACCTTGTCCTTGGTTGCCCTGGTTGCGCTGACGTCACTTACACCTGTACAGGCTGTTGGCATGCCAGGCGCGAACGGCGCCGCTCCTGCCAACACCGGTGGAGGCTGGGGCGACTTCTACGACAACAACGGCAACCTGCTTCCTGGCGTCATCCAGGGCGGCGAAATCAGCATGCCTGCAGACTGGATGCCCAGTTTCCCGGATTGGACCGGTATCCAGATGGACGCCACCTATCATGTACTGACATCTCCCAGCGGCTCGACCATGCTGGTTCCAAGCGCGACCACACTGTTCATGATGGCGCTAAACCCGGTTGAATCGGGTCTGACTGATGCCAGCGGCGCACTCGGTTCAGGTTTGGGTGGAGTTCTTCTGGGTGGCGGCCTTGTTGGCGGCGGAAACGTGTCACTCGCTGACCTGGTATCTGCTTTGACAGGCATGTCCTATATGAATGCCCAGAACTTTGCCGACGCGGTCATTGCCGGAGATGGCAGTGTCTGGTCACTCATGAACCCCTTTGGTGGCGGGGATGATGTTTTCAATATTCTACGCCGGCTAGCAGAACTTTCCCTCGCGGACGGTAATCTCTATCTGGCCGCATTCCTGTACGAATCCTGCCTGACCTCGCCGACCGGTTGCCCTGAAGAGCTCTGCATTATCAACCCGGAAATCTGTGGCTTGCCAACGCCTGAGCCGCCTGATGACGATGCAGAACCGACGCCGACACCTTTGCCGACCTGCCCCTGGCCGACCATCAGCCAGGCTGCGCCGGTGCTGACCATCAATCCGACTGCGCCAAATTACCCGGTTGCGGTGGGTCAGGACCCTGACCAACGCGGCGTGGATATCAGCGCAAGCGTAAGTATCCCGCCTGTAATCTACACCTGGTGGGAACCGCAATACGAGGAAGAAGAACAATGTCGCGCCAGTGGAAGCGGGCCAAGCGATTGCACACGCGCAAACGGAAGCCCTGGCTGGCTGCGTACTGTGCCTGTGCTGGTGAACTGCGAAATGCACCAGGAAATCTACCCGGAACGCATTACTCAATTTATCGCCCGTTCGCAAATCACCCCAAGTAGCGCGGACTGGATTGTGAATACCTTGGGCGCGCAATGGTACGGCGCCCAGGTCAAGCAGGCCAGTTTTGACCTGACCCGCTTCGGCACGCCCAATATAGGCTGCGGCGGAGACGGTACCTGCTATGCAAATCTGGCCGCCTTGCGTGTTCCCTACGCAGACCCTGGTTTTCACACCCTGACAGTTCGTGTTGGGACGGCGGGTACGCCGGTTACGATGCCGCGTGTCCTGAATAACACAGGCGAAGTTGGTATTTGGGTCATCCTGCCGACCCTTATCAATGCAAACCCGTAGGAGCGTCTTGCGATGGACATTTTCGACCTGGTCAACACCTTCATCACGGACGCCCCGCTGTACTTCGTCAACGGCCTCCTTTACACAATCTATATTCTCTTTGGAGCGTTCCCGGCGATAGTCAGCATTGTGTCTGCTGGTGGTGTGATGTGGACTGCGGATGCGGAGGTGCAGAACCTGGCAAGCGCGCGTCCGCTGCGCGAAGGGCGTGGCGAAATGCGCATCAATGGCAACACAGCCCAGGTGTTGACCGGTATTGCCCTGACCGCCTGGCTGATTGCTCAGGCCGGAATGGGAGCGCCTGTTCCCTGGATTGGTGCTGCAATGTGGCTGGCTGGTTTTGTGGCTATCTCTGTGTCGCCGACACAGCGTTTCAGTATGCTGAACGTGGTCAAGGTCGGAGTTGTGACATACGCGCTGGCGGTTGGCATTAGCCGCGTGTATCTGATGTATACCAGCCAGGTGACACCCGAACAATGGGCGGCTCTGGTTGGCTCAGCAGATGCCGCGGCCACCATCATAGCGAACACGCGGGGCAACACGACAACAATTGTCGTCTGGGCTTTGTGGTTGGTTGTTCCGTTGGGCTACTTTTCGATGTTGGTGCAGCAGGTATTTCTGAACCCGGTATCCCTGACAATGCCGATGGCGACGCCGCAGTCGGCACTGCGCTCCCTGCGTAGCAGAGGAGGCCGGTAGTGATAGTAAACGGGCGTGCTGTTGAAAAATACGGCACAGTGTTAGCGAAAGTGTCAAGAGACGGTGCTTCGCCGAATTTCACCGCCTTGCGCCCGAATGGTCATTTGGGTTCTCCTTCCAACCCGGCTATGGCGCGCCCACTTATACGCCATAGTCGTCACATTAGGCTGGTGCGCCCGGAGTGGCGGACGTACCAGCAACCACCCCCAGGTTGGGTGGCCCTGATACGGTTCAATGGCTCACACCATTGAACCGACCAGGGCTACATAGCCCTTCGCGACCTGGCAGCCGGGAAATCCGGCGACAGGAAGCATGTTCGCCTGGCGCGGCGAATGCGCCCTGGTATGCCTGGGAAACCGGGCATACCAGCCCGTTCAAAAACAAAAATCGGAGGTAGCAATCATGAGCAAAAATCCCTATCGCGAAATGCGAAAGCGTAACGTGGCGCCCATAGAAAAATGGTCAATCTTTCGTCAGGCTGCAACTGCGATTGGCATTGCAGAACGAAACGGCAGCAACAATTTTATGACCTGTGACCCAGAGCGCGCAAAAGCCTTGCTGAGGAAGGTGTTTGGCGAAGAAAACCTTAAGCATGTCCATGTCGCAAGCAGCAACAAATTCCATCCTGAATTTGAGATAGATGGAATTACGCTGACTTTTCATCAGGGCAACCAGGAAGTTGATGATTGTTTCCGCGTTGAATTCGATGACCTGGATTTTGAAGACAGTGTTCGCTCGATGGAAGACTTGGGCCCAGTCCTGATGTTCTTCGTGGATGTGCTTGCAGACGAAGACAAACAATACAAAGAGTTGTGCAGGCAAATGCAGTTGTGTTACATCGGCATCGATGAACGGGACGTGGTCGAGGAAGTCATCGCCGCGAAAGATGGTGAACAAATAGAGCCTGGGCAGGCGCGAGTTGTTGGCGCTGCACAAATCCCATGTGAAACGAGGCAACAACCATGACCAGCAATTCATTTCCTGGTCGCATGACCATTGCGGTAAAAGCCCTGACCGCGCTGGAACAGTTGGGCAGGCAGCCCAAGTTGATAACGCGCGCCAACAACCTTCTCACTAAAATCCTGGGCGACGATGCCGGTTATGCCATTCAAGAGGGCGATGGTGAAAACATCGTCTTCATGCTTGACGACATGAGGTTCATTTTTATTTGTGGCGGTACGCCGGATGATGATTTTTTCCAGGTGAGTTTCCTGGGCGCGCCCAGCGGTCTCATTCCTGTTCGGAGCATTACTGGCCTGGGATACGCGATAGCCGTCAACCTGACGACAATCCGCTCTATTTTCTCCTGTATGGCTCGCAACTCAGAGAGGCAAGAAAGGTAAATCATGGACGATCACAGCCAGCAAGAAGACATCACGAAAAAAGCGATGGAGAAGCTCGGAAGTGTGCCACAGACGCACTATGGCGACCGTGAGAAAGTAGAAAAACGTGCGACTTCTCTCCTCAAGAAGTTAATAGGCAAAGACTACGAAAGGGCTTCCCTGATTGATGTCAATGGTTTTATGCACAAGATAGCCTTTGCCATTGACGGTGTGACGCTGACCTTCGTTCCAGGAGTGACGCCCTTCGAGGATTCCTTCCGGGTTGAATATCTGGGCATCAGCGTTCCCAAGAGCATTCGCACACTGGCTGGCTTGGGTGAAATTATTTTCGCCTGCCGCGAACTCAAGGCATGTGAAGGCAGCGGACTTCTTGACACCAAAATCGCGTTGCGAATACGGCACATTTTTGGAGCCGACGAAGATGCCGGAAAACCGCCAGGCACTCTCACAACCGCCAGCGCTATGATGGCCGCATACCAGCATGAGAAGGAAATTCCCTGGCCGCCAACCCAGCAACGAGCAGAAGACCTGCTGGCGCGAATACTTGGAGAGCATGCTGTTCATGCGCAGTTTGCCCACGATGCCGAATTTGGTGAAATATATTTTGATATCGATGACATGCAACTGAAGTTTATCGAAGGCGCAACGCCAGAGGATGATTACTACCTTGTGACCTTTATGAATGTCCCGGCTCTCAACGGATTTCGCACGGCTGCGGGTTTGGGAAATATGCTTTACCTGGTATGGGCTGAGTTGCGCACTACCGGCGAATATATCGCCGAAGGAATGACACCGTAAGGTAAGGTCGATTAGCCGCTGTGCTTACTTCAAGGTAGGCATAGTCACTAATCTGCCATGCCCTGAGCTGAGCAGACTCTACCCTCAACGCGTGAGACGTACCACCCGACGATTGAATATATTTATCACCTTGAACCTTCAAAATTGAATAGCAGTACCACAAGAATTTTAGCGGCGAGATTTCGGCTGACACATGCGTCAGTTCCGAGTCATATCTTACTGCGCCACCACACAAGGAGCTATTTTCACCCCTCACAAACACAAGAAAAAATTTACGCCGAAATCTCTGGCACACTTCTTTAGGTAGTCACCAACCAACACAAGCACTGGACATGAGTCCAGCACAGGCACTGGATAAACCATCCAGTACAAGCACTGGACATTGAGTCCAGCACAGGCAACCACACAACGAGAAGGGATGCGATTCTGTCGCAGCCCTTTTTCGCATTTAACCCACGAGGAGGTCACACATGGAAGAAATCAAACAGTTCATTCAAGCAATGCTTGTCCTAATTCCCGCGCTAGGCGGCATCTGGATTTTGGTGCTCGGTGGGCTGGGGCTCGCATCCTGGTTCGCCCTTAAGTAATCACATCAATCCAGTTCAGCCCAAACTCATTTCATACAAGGAGAAATTGAACCATGAATACCCGTCAATCCAAAGTGCAAGCCTATCAGGAATTCCGCAAACAGCGTGCCGCGAAAAAAGAGGCCCTAAAAGCTGAAGCTCGCGCAGCCGTCAAAGCCGCCCGCAAGAATGGCGAAATAAAACGCTCGAAACCGTTGAAGGAAATCGTCAACGATTTTGCGTTCGAATTCTAAGCCTGTACACCGACACAAGGAGAAAAACCCATGTCTTTCGAGACCTTTGACGCCATCTTCATGACCGTTATGCCACTTTTTATGCTTTGTGGCCTGGTCTTGTTTCCCATCAGCATCATCGGGAAGTTTGTCCTGATGGCTGTCTTCCTCAAGGCGATACGTTCCGGCACTGTCTCCCCGCTGCTGGCATTGTTGCTCGGCCCTGCCGCGCTCATGCTGGCCCGGAATGTTGGCGACAAGGAAGCCACGAAAACGGTTGACAAGGCTGTTGTCGCTGGCTCGCTTACACCGCCAATTCCAGACATACCGGACGACAACCATAGCTTCGTTCACTAACCAACTCCTTGAGCAGTCATCCCGACTGCTCAAGGAAACTTTTGCAGAACGCCGAATCCGCTTTGCTTACCGGGCGTAGGCGCAGTCAATTTGCTGTTCTGCTCATCGTGAGGGAACGGACAAAACCCACGCTTGAAGCACATTCTCCCGATTATTCAAAACTCAACCCACCAGGAGGCAACAGACCATGAAAAAGAAAATCGTAATTGCGGCCATTGTTATTGCCGTGCTGTGCTGCTGTATTGCAGCGTTGTTCGTGCCGATTCCGATTGATATCTCGGCTCTCAAGTAGGTGGTTGACATGACAACCAAAGAACTCACCGACCTAAACCTGAGTATCCCACCTGAAGCAATCAACCTCGATCAGGTCATAGCGTTTTACACGCAAGCATTTGTCGTAGACGCAGATGGCGTCGAGCCGATTGAGAATGACGCCCTGGCGGACGGCTTTGGTGTGTACGCCCGGACAAAGGAAGACATGCCGTTGGGATACGAATGGGGGCTATCGCTCCATATTGCCGACCGGCGCAGTCGCCAGGATGCAGAAACGCTTTGCGCTGACTTGAACAATATCCTGGCTGATTTCAACCGCGATCTATACACCATCCTGGACGGCTATGTTGAGGCCGGCCTGGGTGAGCAAATTTCAGACAAACAGGAAGGAGGCATACATGCCTAAAGCTTTACTCAAAATTTGCCAGGCTGCGAACCTGCGCCTGACGCCCATCTGGAAACAGCCTGCGAAGACAGCGTTAGCGGCTGGGACTGGGAGTAACCCATGAACATGCTCACGATGCAAGACGTAGACACGCTTCCGCGTTCGACCCTGGTAGGCATACGCGGAAGCCTGGTCAGGCAAGGGAAACTCCCGCGCCAGGACAGTCGCTTGTCCGAAATTATCACTGTTCCCAGTCGGGTCAGGGTGCCGCAAATCAAATCATCCTACACAGATGAACACCTGCGCATGAAGCCTGTGATGGACCAGGTACGCAAGCATGCGCCATATTACGCGCCCATCAGCGCTGGCTTCGAGGTGTACTGCACCCGGAAGAGCCGTCCGGCAAAAGGCCGCCGCCAGTACATCGACAATGGACGCGGCGATCCCGCTACCGCGCTGGTCGCCACCGTGCGCTGGGGCTGGAACCACAACCTGGAAAAAATCTCCCATCTGGAAGTCACGCTATCCCGGCAGGAAGATTTGCGCTGGGCAAGCCGCAAGATTGGCGAAATCTTCCGGACTGCCGGTCAGCGTCTGCCGTCGCTGGAAGTTCAAATCAAACCATAGATGCCCGACTCCTGTTCACGAATACTCGTGGGCAGGCGTGGAGTACCTATGATTACAAATATCAGAAATCTTGCTCCCAAATGGATAACTGGCAAAACTGTCAGCGATCCCCCCGATGACCTCGACATTCTCGATGCTGGGTTAGTTTTCGATTCAAAAGGGCCGGATACCAAGGTCATGGACCATATCTGGGTACGGGCAACTGAACGTGAAAACGGCCAGGTCTATGACGGCTTTCGGGTGACTCGTCTTATGCAGATTCGCTCAATTCCCATCGAATCCCGATCAGATGCCGGGCTTCTGCAAAAGATGAGAACCGTCCTGCGCGGCATGTCCGGCGCGCGGGTCAATTTGGCGTACCTGGTGGCCGGCATCTTTGATGACCCGCCGCTGGGAATCGTGCAGTGCTATGGGACTGTTTCCTTTGCCAAAGACCTGGAAGAAGCCCGGGAAAACTCAAGGCGCGATATCGCCGTCCTGGAAGCCGGACTGAAAGGCCAATACCGCCAGTTGCGTCTCGAGCCGATTTCGGAACGGATTGCCAAGTGGCTCTATGACGCCCTCGCCAACTTTCCTTATGCCCTGGTTGCGGTCGGACATCCCGATCCGCGCGAAAACGTGCGAACACACAACAACGAAATGCAAAACCCGATGACGGGCCAAAACGCCACCCAGCACTTTTCGCTGCAGCAGAATGAAATCCTGTATCGCGGCATGGCTGCCCTCAAAGAGCAATTCATCTTTATGGTGATGGGCCATAGTGTCCCGGTTGAGGTAATTGCTGACGTGCTGGCCGGTTATGCCCAGGAGGCCTCCATCTGGGCCAGCCAACAAACCGGCGTACGCTCTGCCAGCTTTGGTATCAGCCTGCCCACCATCCTGACCGGCGCAATGGCTGACACCGCTTCGCGCGGCTATGGCATCTCAACAGGGCTAGCAGACACGGAAGGTCAGGCGCATACCGAAGGTATCGCCAATACCGAAGGCAAGGCCACGACCGTCGGGCGCACCACCACCGATGGCTGGTCACATACCGTCACAGAAGGCGTGACCGAAGGAACATCGACAACCAACACCGAAGGCACGGCCCAGACCGAAGGGGTAGCGCACGGCACAAGCTCTTCCTCGACCAGCGGCTCTTCCTCGACAAAAAGCGGCGCCTCATCGCATACCGAATCACGTGGCGTCACCGGCAGCGTCAGCATTGCGCCTGCCGGGGTTGGCCTGACCGGCTCCTACATGCACGGCTGGTCTGACACCAACATGTCGGGCTGGTCCGAGACTGAAATGTCATCGAACACCTCAGGCAGTAGCACGACCCATTCATCGTCCGAAACCAAATCATCGAGCGTGGCCCAGGGAAAATCCCAAAGCGTTTCGCGCTCGGAATCCTTTGGGACTTCGCACTCGGTCAGCAACTCGCTTGCCAACACCGAAAGCGAATCGGAAACCGTGTCGTCATCGAATACTGCCAGCCAGTCCCAGACCCGCTCGACCGGCGAAGCCCAAAATCTTGGCCTGGCGCGCTCGGCCTCACAGGGTCTGGCGGTGGGAGTTGCGCCGTCCTTCTCACTTGGCAACTCGGCCCAATGGCAGAACGACCCGGCCATGATTATCACCAGCATCATGCGCGTGCAGGAGCGTCTGCTGACGACAGCCAGTCTGGAAGGCGCGTATTACTCGGACGTGTACGCCCTGACCCAAACCCGGCGCGGTCTGCAAACACTGATGGGACTGATCCCCGAAGCCTTCCAGGGAACCGAGGAAGTCGTTACCGGCGTACAGTGCCGCACCCTGACCGAGAAGGAAGAAGCCTACATTCGCAAGCACGCCCGGGCCTGGGCGCCGTCAACACGCTTTGAAACTATACCCGGCGTCATCAGCGGCTACATGGACTCGACCCTGCTGACCATGCTGCAACTGGCCGCCTACACCGCGCCGGGAGTTTTCGAGCAGGGCATTGCCCTGACAACCCAGGAAGAAACCCCGCAATTTGCATACTACCCCGAAATCGACGGCGAGGTCATGCTGGGCAAGCAATTCTCGGTCGAGATTGGACAACTGACCGAGACACCATTACGGCTTTCCCGTTCGCGTCACTTCCACACCGCCATCATCGGCGACACGGGCTTTGGCAAGACGGTTGCCGCCGAGGCCTTGGCGCATGGCACCACCGTGAACTGGCATTACCGCACCATCATCCTGGACTTCGGCCAGGGCTGGCGGCGGGCGGTTAATTTTGACGGATTCGCCCCCGGCTCACCATACGAAGATCGTGTTGATGTGCGCCAGTTATTCCCTGGAGCAAAACGCCCACTGCGCTGGAATTTCCTGCAACTGCCCAAGCGCATTGATGCCATTCAATACTCCACCAATGTCGCCACCTTGTTTGCCAACGCAGGCCGGATGGGGGAGCGCCAGATTGGCTTTATGCGCCGGGCCATCGTTGAACTGTATGCCTTGCACGGTGTCATGTTCGGCGAGATTGATGAGGTCTTCGAGCGCAAGATGGAACCGTTGCGCTACCAGATATTCAAGCTCAACCGCGACATCAAATCAATCGCATCTGAGATTGCGCTAATCAAAGACAAGAAAGAGAACGACAACGATCTTTCTGCCGAAAAGCAGGCTGAAATTCTCAAAAAATCCCAGGATGCAGACGATAAGAAAAGGCGAATGGAACGGCTGCAAAAAGAACTGGAAAATCTGCGCGTACGCAAAGAGCAGGTGCTCGTAGTCAACGCAGTCGAAGCAAATTCTCTGGGTGTAGAAAGCGGCATATCAGTTTACGACCTTGACCTCGAACAACAGCAGAATCTGGCGGTTGCCCGCAGCCGCTCGGTAAGTGTTCGCGAATGGTTGGCAACCTTGCGAGAATACCAGGCGGAAGCCCAACGCAAGGGCGACCAGGTCGACCGTACCAGCCTGGAAGGTGTGCTCTTACGCCTGGAGCAGTTCGAGAAAGGGCAGATGCTGGCCCAGTACGGGCCTGGCCCGGACACGATTGCCATCGAAGACCTGGGCTTGCTTGGGCCAGATGATGCCCCCTGGGGCATCACGGTGGTCGAGGGCGGGGCCGAGATGGACGAATTTGCCAAGGCAGCCCTGTTCTCACTGATGGCCGTGACCATCTACCAGGATGCTGTCATTCGGCGACGCGAAGCCATTGGCGGCAAAAAGTTCCCGCCCCTGCAAATCATCTTCGAGGAAGCCAACAAAGTCTTCAACGGTGTAGCCGCTGGCGCATCGTCAGACGACAGCCGCGCCTCGAGCGTATCAGCCATCTGGGAATCCATCTTCCGCGATGCCCGCAAATACAAAATCCTGCTGGTTGTGCTGGCCCAGACCGCCAGCCAACTGCCTTCGGGCATCCTGTCGTCCTGCGCAAACATCTACGTCTTCCAGACCAAGGATGGGCGCGACCGCGACATCCTCCTGCCGCACCTGGCAAGGAGTGAAAAAGGCATCGTAAATACGGAATACAAGCGCTACCTGGCGCGCATTCCCAAGACGTATTCAATTGTCAAATTGGGCTACAGCGAAGATGTCTTTGACATCGAACCTGTCCTGATTCGTCCGGCCTTCCTGCACGGACATGAACCTACTGATAAAGAAATTGTTACCCGCTTTCTCAGGCGGTAAGCAAGCAAAAACCCACAATCCATTATTCACAGGAGAAAAACAAAAAATGGAAAAGAAACAACGCTCCCCAATCATGGTCATCGGCTTTGCGCTCATCGTGGGCGTGCTGGTGATCGCCCTCTTGAACGGCACAATTCGCCCGACCCAGGTACTGGCTGCCAGGGTGGGACTTCTGCCCGGTACAGTGCTCACGGCTGACCTGGTCGAAGTGCGCTCCGTGCCTGCTGGCGGCGTGCCTGCCAATGCCCTGCGCAGTATCGACGAAGCCCAGGGGCAGATGCTGGCCGTTGGCCGCGCGCCTGGCGACTTCATCACCCAATCGGTTCTTGGCCAGGCTGCCGCTTCCGGCATCCCCTCGCAATTGGATTCCGGTTATGTCGCAATGGCCGTGCGAGTCAATCTGTCCTCCGGCGTGGCTGGTGTCGTGCGTGAGGGGCAGACCGTGACAGTCATTGGCATCCTGCCGCCTGACGTGGTCAATCTCTCGTGGAATCGCGCGGACGCAAAACCGGATGAAAGCATGCTCGGTCTGATTCCAACCCCTTACGCTGAGATTGACCTTGCTGGCCCAACCCCAACACCCGAACCGACCCCGACACCGCAACCACCCCAGGCTCCTCTGGGCAGGATTGCCATCAACGGCCTGCGCATCCTGCTTGTCCCGCAGCAATTCCGCTACCAGGAATTGCCGCCCGGAGGCGATTCAAACGAACAAGTCTTTATGGCTGGAAACGCCTCGGCGGCGAACTCGGTCATCGTGCTGGCTGTTCCCACGAATCCGATTGAAGTGACGCCCGGCATGTGGGTCAACCCGGCCACCTTACTGGCCGCACTGGATGAATACGGAAAGTTGCATCTGGCACTTGAGCCGGTTGAGGGCGTGGAAATGGAAACCATCCTCACCCTCAACCTGGGCGACCTGTACGAAGCCATGAACAACGACCGCTAGGAGACGCATGGAAAAAATCTCTGTCTTTCTCGCCGGTCCCGGCCACGATGTCGTCACCTACAAAATGCTGCCTGCCTTCATGGAGGATCGCCGCCTGTCGGTCGTCGGGCAGGCCACCAACTGGGACGTGCTTTCAAGCCAGTTGGCAACTTTCCAGCCCGAAGTGCTGGTCGTGCATGGCGGTATGTCTCCCGGCATGGACAGCCTGCGCCAACTGATTTCCGGCATGCAAGCCTGGAACGGCACTTCCATCGTGCTCCTGCCGGAGGCCGAATCCAGCAGCCTGGGGTCATTCCAGAACATGCCAGGCGTGGTCGCGGGCGCGTTCGTGCTACCGGTCAACTGGCCTGAACTTCCGGCCCTGGCCTATTCCGCCGGCGAGACTGCCAAAGCCAGGGTCACAAAAGTTACCGCTGCGCCGGTGCTGATGGCCGAAGGCGCGCCTGCCGGGAACGGCTATATGCCGCCCGGCTTGCAGCCCGTCCTGACCGGCACCAAGCGGATTGCGGTACTCTCTCATTCCGGTGGGGCGGGGGTCTCGACAATCTCCGAGGCCCTGGCCTATGAACTGGCCGTGAGACTGTCTGTCCGGACACTCTTGTTCTCGCTCGACCTGCCCGCCGCCGCAACCGCCCACCTGCGCCTGCGCTACACGCCCAACATGGTCGAATTCTTCGAGCGGCCTGGCAAGGCCTCGATGCAGGCCGCCATCCAGCGCATCGAGGGGCTGGATGTGCTGGTCGCCCCGGAGAACAGCCTGGAATACCTGCGGGCCGGGGCAACCGTTGACCCGCAGGCTCCCAACAGCATCTACGCGGGCCTGCTGGCCGCAGACGATGGGTCATACGCCTCGATGGTCATGGACCTGCCTTGCGCCGAAGCGCCCTGGATGCTGCACCCGCTGGCCTTCGCCAACATTGCCCTGATTGTGGCCCGACCAACGGTCGCAGACTTGTTCGCCGTGCGCCACACCCTGAACGCCCTGAACATCCTGGGCTGCAAACTGCCACGCGAGTCCATCTACCTGGTACTCAACCAGCGCATGGACGCGAGCGCTTTCACCCCGCGCCAGTTCCAGGAGGAATTGGTCAGCGCGAACGATTGGGCGCCGCGCATGGCTGCAGCCATCGAATACGACCCGCATGTCCAGTCTTCGCAAGACCAGCGCGTGCCGGTTGTGACCCGCTCCGAAAAGATGGCTCGCGGGGCGCGCCAGATTATTGCCAACCTGTTCCCCGGCATGGAACGCGCCCTGGAGCAGACCGAAAACGACAACGGCGGCAAATCGCTATTCCGCCTGCCGAAGTTCAGATTGGGTTGATGAGATGGACGTGCTTTCTCTTTATGACCAGTCGAGCCAGCCCGCGTCGGTAGGCGACCCGAACGGCGAGCGCGAAGCGGTGATGAACGAGGTCATCGACCAGGTCAACGCCGAATACCCGCCCGCCAAACTCTCCGCCCCGACTCCCGCTCTGCGTTCTGAAATCCTGGAGCGGGTCACGATATTGGTCTCGGCTGCCTACCGCCGCCGCAGCATGCGCCCCGGCGTGCAGTACGAAGAACACCTGGCCGCCGAGCTGACCCGCCGCCTGATCGGCTTCGGCTTCCTCGACCTGCTGCTGCCGCCCATCCGCACGGACATCTCCGAGATAGCCGTCTATTCGAGCGGCCTGGTGCAGGTCATGCCCAAGGGTGCGGTGCGCTTCGAGACGGTGGACATGCGCCCGGAGACTGGCGAAATCTGGCGCGTGCTCGACCGCATCATCGGCCCGCAGAACCGCGCCTTGAACGAAGCCAACCCGGTCGTGTACGCCAAGCTGCCGCCCAGCCCCGACAACCCTGGCGGCGGACGCCTTACCGCCCTGCACCCGGCGATTGCGCCACCTGGCAAGAACCCGGCCATCAACATCCGCCTGTTCGAGCAAAAGCCGGTCGACCCGGCCTGGCTGATTGAACGCGGAGCGCTCTCCGCCGAAGTGATGGCAGACCTGGGTGCGGCCATGCAGGCCGGAACCCGCATCCTGATTTGTGGCGGCACCCGCACCGGCAAGACCACCATGCTCTCAGCCCTGTGCACCTTCCTGCCGCACGCTTGGCGTGTGGTCAAGATTGAAGACCCGGAAGAAATCTGGATTGACCGCCAGACCGTGCAGTCCTTCGAGGCTCGTCCCAAGGCCATTGGCACGGATGTCGCCCCGGTCACACTGGCGGACGGCGTCAAGGTCGCCATGCGTCTCTCGCCCGATTACCTGATTGTGGGCGAGGCCCGCAGCGGGGATGCCCTCGAAGCCCTGTTCTCGGCCATGACCACCGGTCACTCGGGCGCAAGCACTTTCCATGCCGAAAGCCCCAGAGACACGGTTGAGCGTGTGATTACCGAGATGGGCATGCACAGCCAGTCCCGGCCTGCCGAAATCCAGCGCACGCTGGCAAGCGCCATCGACCTGCACCTGCAAATCGGCATTCGCCACGACCGGCGCCGCGTGATTTCGGTCTCGAAGGTTGCCAAGGAACTCAAGCAGGGCAATGTCTGGTTCGAGCCAATCTGGCGCTATGACGAAAATTCCACCCCCGACAATCCGAAATGGAACAGGGTAGGGGAACTACGAATAGGAGAAGAGCACTCATGAGCGGATTGATTTTTCTGATTGCAATGATTGTCGCGTTTGCGGTGCTGTGGCTTTTTTATCCGCACAAACGCAAGACCGGCATCCTGAACGAAGCCTACTCGGTGGATGCCACCCGGGCCATGCACGAACTTGACCCGAACTCGCTGGAATACAAGTTGATGGCCTCCGGTCTGAACTGGCGCCCGGTGACGTTCCGCACCTTCTCGATTGGCGGGGCTTTTACTGCTTTCATGATTGGCTCGTTGTTTCTTGGAGCAATCGTGGGCATTGTCCTGGCCGGCGTGACGTACTACGCCTTCAACGCCTGGCTGGATGACAAGGTCAAGAGTCGCGGCAAGGAAATCGACAAGCGCCTCCCGATTGCGGTGGGTCGTATCGCGGCAGGCTTGCTCGCGGGCGGCTCGCCCCCTGAAGTCCTGAACGCGGTGGCCGCTTCCCTGGAACTGGAAGGCAAGAACCCGCTTTCGCCGGAGTTTTACCTGACCTCGGCAGAGATGCGGACGAAGGACCGCCGCGAGGCGCTGATATCGCTGGCCGAGCGCAGCCCTTCGGTCTCGCTCTCCAACCTGGCGACCCTGCTGATGGGCTTTGTCGATACCGGTGGCGAGAAGTACGCCGGAACCTTGATGGATATCTCGCAACGCGTCCAACACATCCTCTCGGCCCGCAACCGTGCTCAGGCCAAGGCTGGCGACGTGATGGTCTCGACCGTCATTCTGCCGGTGATGTTGGTGCTGGTGATTGTCTACCTGACCAACGACCCGATTATCGCCCAATCGCTGCGGGCCGGGCTGGTCCAGATGGTTATCGCCGGGACGGTGCTGGCGATGGTCGCGGGCTACTTCATTCTACGTTCAATGGCTCAGGAGGCTGTCTAATGCTTGGCTTGATTTACCTGATTGGTTTTCTTTCTACGGCTTTCATTGTCTACCTGCTCGTGGAAGTCGTGTTCACCGGTGCGCCGAAGGGTGCCCTTGCTGAAGCGCACCAAATGGCAGGAGGCACAAGAGCAACACGGTTGCAGCGTGCCCTCGAACCCCTGGGCGTACCGGTACAAAAGTACGCGCCGCCGGCCATGCTGCGCAAAATGGCGGCTGACCTGTACTGGGCACAGATGTCTGGCAGGTGGGTGGGCTGGAATGCTGTCCAGTTTGCGGCCTTGCGTCTGGTGGCTGGGGTGGGCGGCTTCGTGTTCGCCATGTTTTTCACCCAGGAAATCCTGCCGGCAGCCGTCATGGGCTTTGTCGGCTGGACATTTCCTTCGATGTCGGCGGGCGGCGCGGCAAGAAAAGCGCGGCGCGTTTTCGTCTCGCAGCTGCCCGAATTCATCCAGCTAGTCTCGGCCCAGATGGCCGCAGGCGTGAGCATGGAAGAAGCCATCTCGCGTGTCTCGAAGACGCCCGGCATGGTGGCGGGCTGGATGCGCGAGGTCATTGCCCAGGCATCGGGCCGCGACCTGATTGAGCAAATCCAGCGCGAGGCCCAGGAATCGCTCCTGCCGGAACTGATTGGCGCGAGCATCCAACTGGCCTTCATCAAGCGTGGCACGGCCCAACAGGAATTGATGGGCCAACTGGCAACCAGCATCGCCGCAGACTACATCGGCGGCGCAGAACGCCGGGCCGAAAAACTCGGCTCGGAAATGATAGTGCCGATGATTTTGTTCTACTTCGTGCCTTTCCTGGCAACCCTGCTGACCATCCTGCTCTATCCCGTGCTGACCAACTTGTTCGGAGGCTGACCATGAACCTTAAACGGATTGCGCTGCTCTCAGTGGTAATGCTGGCTGCCCTGTTCTATTTCATGCCATCTATGAACGCTGCCATCCTGCGCGATAGTCGTCCGGGCAACCTGATTCGTCTGACAGTCATCGCAGAGGGTGAACTGGGCGCGGACGGCTGGCATCGCGGGCCGGTGCGCGTCCGGGCCACCAGTACGCCGGAGGTCGTGATTACCTACAGCCTGAACGGCGCGGAGACGGTGGCCGGGAATGAACTGCTCCTGGAAGAACCCGGCGAGCATGCGATTGAGTGGAACGCCTGTAACGGTGGCCGCTGCCATGATGGCTTCGAGCAGGCCATCAAGATTGTGACCGCTGACTTGCGCCCGCTCTCCTTCGACCCCGACCGGCGCGAGTGGTCTTTCCCGGCCCAAGTGGTTGCCATCCGCGAGGGACAACTGCTGCGCAGCCCGGCGCAAGTGGCGAAGGTCAAGGCACGAGACTTCGAGGTCTGGGTCATCCTGCACATCGACCGCCTGGCGCTCGCCAATGGCGAGGTGCAGGTGGGCGACCTTGTGCGCGTTTGGATGGCCGGCCCCCATGTCTCAATGAAGGAAATCGACTGGTCCCGTTGCGCAGGCAAGCCTATCGAGTTGGTTGTCTCGGAGGCTGAATACGTCACGAACACCGAATACTGCGGGATGGGTGACGTGCTCGACGATGGCTTTGAATCGCCCGACCTAGACTACAAGACCTCGCCCAGCAACAACCTCATCCGCGCTGGCAGGACGGCCCGCACCTGGCAAAACGGCGCATTGTACTGGCACACCACCCTGATGAGCGAAAAGGAGTAGTGACATGGCTGCCAAAAAAAGCAAATCTGCCAACAACCGCCACCGCTACGCATGTATCAACGTTGACCATGAGACTTACCGAATCATTCATGGGCTATCCAGGGCCTACCGGCGCAGCCTGCTTGATCAGGTCAGGGCGATGGCAAATGCCGAGAAGAAGAAACTGTCCGAATACCAGCTGCTCCCAGGACTGGAAGACGAACCAAAAAGAAAAAGGAAACAGCGACCATGAAAAACCTGCTGCTGATCTTTATCTTTGGAATCCTGCTGGGCCTGGTCTCGCTCTTTGGCGACCCGAACCGGCAAGACGGTGACTACTATGGCGTGTCCTGATTGCACCCCCAGGCCCATGCCAGGGGAGGCCGTAATCTCCCTACTTTCCGGCCTGTTGATGCTGCTCCTGACCGGCGCGTGCTGGGGGCTGGTTGGCTTTTGGGTGTCGAGTGGCGCGTGCTACTCGGACGAGTATGGACTGTTCATGGGTCTGTGGCTCGGCAGTCTTGTGGCTGGAATATTCGTCATCACTTTTGCCTGGGGCGGGGGAGCCAAATTTCTGGCCTTCCTCGGCTTGTTGATGATGTACGGATGGGTCATGTTGTGGGTGGAACTCGGTCATATCGTAGTGGCCGTCTGCCCAATTGGAGGTGCTTGATGGAGAACTGGATAGCGGTAGTTGAAATTGTTGCAATTTTTCTTTTATTCATGCTGAGCGCTTACATCACGGTTTCGCGCCTGACGCTGCCGCTGCCGAAAGTGAGCAAGAAGACAGGACGCGGAAACGAACTTACCGCTGTGTCGATCATTACCACGCTGTTTTACATGGCGATGCTTGGCCATCTGGCCGCCAAATTCTTATAAATGAGCAATCTAAAAGCCTACGAACAAAAACAGGAAGTCATCAACGCGCTGCGCCTTGAGCGCATGCGGCTGAACTTCACTGCCAGCCTGTATGACAACGGCCTGGCTTGCACGGAACATACTTTCCAGGCTTCCAACAGGCGCAAGGAAATCGACAACCTGATTGAAAAACTATCGGCCCCACCGCGCTACATCCAAGCTGAACTATTCCCGGCACAAGGCGAAATCCGAGCCTGATGAAAGGAAAAAATATGCAAAACAGGGAGTGGCTAAACTGGTGGGTAAACGAAGTGGATCAAATGAGCCGGGTAGTTAGGGTAGCGCTGCTTGTAAAGTTGACGGCGATTGAAGCAATCGACAAACAGGTGAATGGCGCAACTGAGAGCAT
>Ga0208244_100615_pt1 | contig 30469 bp, 23 predicted proteins | sample SubbioCR12Aug_5A_FD_184828 | JGI IMG/M metagenome (GOLD analysis project Ga0208244, IMG submission 184828) | Serpentinite rock and fluid subsurface biosphere microbial communities from McLaughlin Reserve, California, USA - CR12Aug_5A (SPAdes) | ecosystem: Environmental > Terrestrial > Deep...
CTCCACGGCGCGCAAAAACACTCTGTCCGCCTTTGATGCGTTGTCGAACGCGTTTCTTGGCGATCCGTTCATACCTCAACCTCTTTTCGCTGAGTAGTTACCTTTTCTCTTTCTCAAACCAAAGTACAGTTCGAGCAATAGCTTGAGATATGAGTTCATCAATGCCTTGCAGCCAGTGCAGCAGTCTTTGGAAGGTGAGCAAATGTTTCCGGAGACTAAGTTGCACTGTACTGGCCAAATGAAGTCCTTATCAAAATTGAGCAGAAGCACCTGTGGAGGAGATTCCAAAGCCTCCTCATCGGTGACCTGTAGGCTGAGGGGGAGGAGCCTTTGTTGCTTTTGGATTAGATCTTTCCATCTAATTTCCATTTGCACTGACCCACTATCTTTCCTGAGCACATAAGTTTCTGCTTGTGTATGATCCAGACTATCACTCGGCTTGGCATTTGACCAAATTCCTAACAAACCGATTTTGCTGCATATAAGATTTGTGCACGTTTGTCCTGTTACAAAATCTTGTGTCAGGAATTCATCTTTCAAAGCCTGAGAATAGCCAGACTTGAATTGTTCGGATGCAAGCCTGAATCGGGCAAGGTTAAGTTCTCGTGCTTTGTCCGCGTCTCCTATGGGGAAGAAAGATTTAGGGTCCCAATTACTGGGGAAATCCGTTCCGACCAAGAAACCAAGAAAGTGACCAAAGTTGGTTTCAAGACCATTTTTCTGATCTGCAGATGCATAAAGAGGGAAAAAGAATATGTGCGTCTCTGTGGCTTTTGGGTTGGGTTGAGGCAAGAGATGCCTAAGGATATCATCATAATAGAATTTCTCTTCTTTGTACTCCTGACTAACCCAATCTGAATCTGGATTCCATTCAAGTGATGTGCCTTGTGACTTGATTACTCCCACCGTGACTTTGACTTTGTGATTTTCGTGCACGGTCGCCCATGCGAGAACCGGAATTAGATCACTTAGTGCAGTTTGGTGATCATATACTATTGTATCCACGGTCTTGATCTTGGTAGATAGAGGATAGTTGAGCACGACGTTCAAAAAGCTTGTATGCATCTCCTCTTTCTCATTGCTTTTCAAATTGTTTGTTTCGCGATTTTCTAACAAATCCTTAATCTTTTTCGCCGCGGCATCAGCATTTGTGTTGTGTCTTGCCCTCTGAACGATGGCTTTCCAATCCTGTTGTGATTTCGTAACGTCTGGGATCTGTTTGATGACTTCATCGAAGGGATTCCCAAGCAGGTAAGGAATAAGACCCTGTGGGTTGCTCGGATTTTCGGTGAAGGCCTTCGCTACGAAATGGAATTGAGGATCCAAGTTGTTCTCAGATTCGCTTGGTCCCTGCAAGAAAGGTCTAACTCTGCTATTGAAATCAGTAAGCAGAGAGAAGACTTTCATAAAGAGGAATTGAGAACGGAGTTGCGATTCTCTGAAAAGCTCCGCGCCAACACTTTGGTCGACCATTGTACCTTATCTCCCGTATCTTGTAGCTTTTCCAAGCTTGTGGGTGGCCGCGTAGATAGTACTAACTACGATGAGTAAAACACCGGATGGTATTAGAGGCAGCCACCATCCGGTGTAAATCTGAGAAAGTCCTTCATAAATCAGGCGTCCGAGACTCGGCGTTGGCGGTTGGGCACCTAAACCGAAAAAAGAAAGTCCGACTTCGACCCCGATCAGCTCTGGGATGAAATAAAGCAGGCTCAGCAAGGCGGGCATGAGGCTAAGTGGAATGATGGACCGGAACAGAATCTGCCGCTCGGAATATCCAAACGCTTTTTCAGCGACGACAAACAAAGAGGTGCGAATCTGAATGACTTCTGCCCGAATAAGCCGGGCCGGAGCGACCCATCCCAAACACCCGATGGCTATGTACGCCCGCTCAATGCCTGGCTCAAACACAGCAAACACTGCCACTACGAACAGTATAAACGGGACAATATAAATTAATGCAATAACCCATGAAATAATCTGGTCTGGAAGTCTGTTGTGCATGTATCCCGCGATACCTCCAAGGATAACGGCTAGAGCAAACGCAATGAACAGGGCCTGTGCCGTAACGCTTAATGAGAGGCCTGTCGCATAGATGATCCGTGCGAACATATCCCTCCCCAACGCATCTGTGCCAAAAGGGAATTCCGTGGAGGGTGGTTGATGCGCCAACGCCGTATCGATGCTGTAAGGCTCGAGTGCTTCTCCCAACATTAAGAGTCCATACGGGACTATGATAAGCAGGAGGAGGAAGATCCAAAGAGTCAGGTTATGCCTTAGCATAGTGTCGAATCCGAGGGTCGATGAGACGAAACAGAAATTCGCTCATCCAGTTGAGAAGGACGAAGAAACAAGCATTCAAAATAACAATGCCCTGTAATACCGGAAAATCCTTCTGCTGGATTGCGCTGATGAGTAGAGGCCCAACACCTGGAATGCTAAAAATGACCTCGATAATGAAGCTCGCAACAAAAATGGTACTTAGCAAATTGACCCAACCCGCTAGCAAGGAAACAGCGACAGACGGGAGCAAAGTTACATGGAAAACATACAACCTTGAGAACCCGAGAGAGAATGCTGAACGGGCATAGTCCCTGCCTAGGGTTTCCTGAATCTTTTCCCTGAAGATACTTGTCATAACTGCAATGGGATAAAGTGCTACCACCGAAGCAGGCAGCATCAGATGAATCCAACTCGACTCAGTTGAACCGTAGCCCGTTAGCGGTACGATCGGAAGGAAAATGCCAAACAACAGAGCAACGATGACGCCTGAGAAAAAAGTTGGAGTTATAACACCGATCTTCGTAAGGGCAAGTACTGGAGAGAAATTAGGGAGGTAGAATACAAAAAGGTTCAGGATGTAGCTCAGGCAAAAGGCTATCAGTAATGCCAGCCCACCGAGGGTTAATGTTGTTCTAAACTTGTTAATAATTTCGACTGAGACAAGCCGTCCGTCTATGATGGATCGTCCGAGGTCAAGGCGAAGAAGTCTTACGAGGTGATGCTGCAATTGTTCCCAAACGGGTCTATCAGTACCAAGCTCGGCGCGCAATAATTGCACAGCATCTTCAGACGCATTAGGTCCCAGCATCACTCGGGCAGGATCCCCAGGCGCAACATTGAACAATAAGAATGTCAATGTTATCACACCTAGGAGAAGCGAAGCCCCGTAAAGTGCTGATAGTAATAGCTGTCTCATTTCATAGAGACTTCGCTAAAAAGAGGGATATTATGTCCGTTGTATGCTACATCAGTAACGTTGTTCTTATAAATTACGACGTTGTTCAATTGATACAAAAAAACGACAGGGGCATCGTCGATGATCTGTTTTTCAAGCTTCTGAGTTAACGCGTTTGCTTCTGCTCTGTTTCCAAGCTTTCGGAGATCGTCGAGGCCTTTATCAATTTGAGGATTATTATAGCGCCAAAAATTGGGAACGGGAATCTTCGACGAGTGAAAGAGATTGTTGATCATCGGTTCGGGGGCGGAAAAAACATATTCGATAAACATAGAAAATGCAACTGCATCACCCTTAAGTATCAGTCCTATTACCGAATTGAAGTCCAACCTTTTGAGCGTAACATTTAATCCTATCTTAGACAGCTGTGCTTGCAAAATCTGGCCTACCTGCTCGCTATTATCCTTTTCATGGACAAGAAACTCGATCTTGTCTTTCTTTGGATTGTATTTGGATTTTTTCAGCTCAGCTTTTGCTTCCTCTATGTTGAAGATATCTTTTGTATAGGGAGGTTGATAACCAAGCAACCCTGCAGGAATAGTTCCCGGCGTCGCAATACCTGTTCCGGAGGTTACGGCCCTCGTTATTTCTTCCCGATTAGTGGCAAGGCTTATAGCACGACGCAAGTGAATGTCCATTTTTTCACAATTGAGGCCAATAAAATGTGTATTGAATGTTCTAAATGCATCAATCTGGAAATGATCACGGAAAGGCGTCTTGAGAACTGGTAAATCATTTGTTTGTTGTCCTACTTCAAGGAGTGCTGATCCCAGAGATAGGGGTATAGCCATCATGTCAATGTTATTGTTTCTAAGTTCGGTGAGACGTATCTGGTCGTTTTTTATTACTGTGAATTTGATTTCTTTAAGATTTCCGCTGATAGAACGCCAGTACTTAGGATTTCTCTCAAGGCCAACCTCCACATCTGTTTTGCGTACCAAGCGAAATGGTCCTGTGCCGATTGCTTTAGTGTGACCGAAAACATCGGGACCCAGATCAACAGCTTCCTTTGGGAACACGCAGAAAAGTGGGGAAGTGATTCTATAGAGGAAGAAGGGTTCAGGTTTGACCAATTCTACAACGAAAGTATCAGGAGGAATTACTCTCAGACCGCTAACGTTTTGATTAGCACCTGCTTGGTACTCAGGAACACCCTTGATAACATCCACAAGGGCAAAGCCCGAAGCTGACTCTTTAGACACCATACGCTGGAAACTATATCGAACATCCTCAGCTGCCATCTCCCTTGTTAGATTCTTACCAAAACACGAATCTGTATGCAAAAATACCCCATCTCTTATTTTGAATTTCCAAACGGTGAAATCTTTTGAGTTAGTCCAACTTTCCGCAAGAAGAGGGATCGGTTGGTTTTTCTCGTCAAGGCCTACCAGCCCTTCATAGATTTGTCCCGCAACCTGAAGTGCATAAATGTTTGGGATTTTTATCGGATCGAGATTTGTAACTTCATTTTCGAGACCGAATCTAAGTACTACGCTTGTTGGCTCATGCGTTTTCTTTTCGCAGCCCCAAAACAGGAGGCCGCTTACAATCACCAGTGCAACGATGGTTGTCAGAAGTTTGTGGCTCTTGAAACCCATTGGATTTCTCCTTTCTCGTTTAGACAAGATTTGATGCAAAAGCGTAATTCGTGCGTTTTGATTTCTCGATCAACAAGGGAAGAGCATTGTTGTAATACTCTTGCACAATCTGAGCCATCCGTGGAGATTCTAGTGCATATTGATGAAGGGCAGAAAAATCATGCTTGAAATCTCTTGTGTTCCCAATGGCGTATTCAGCATATGTAGCAGTATTGACCGTGTCCCCAGCGGCGAGAAGATTGCCTTCCGGAGTGATCCGAACACGCGATACTCCAGGCGGAAATAGATTTAGACGGAAAGACAAAGAAACGTTATTTCCCAGTTCGTATCGGACAAAGAAGTTGCCGTTATCATCTTCCTGTACAAACTCAAGTGTGAACCAATCCGATTGAACGAAGGCGATGATGGAAGGCAGATGTGAAATATCCAGATCCAGCATGACGTTCACAGGATCATCTGCTCTTAACTCACCTAAGGCATGAAGGTCATCGAATACCTGCTCAACCTCTATTGGAGAAAGCACTAGATCCTGATCAGTATAGGGCAGTGGTTTGTAAAATGCAGTGGAAATGTTTCTGATGCCTTTGCCTTGTAGGTAGTCGACAACCCTAATCAACCGCTGAGCATTCTGCTTTTGAATTGTGAGGCTAATGTAAAATCTTTCCTTGAATGTTGCTGCTGCCCACTCGATATTTGGAAGCGTCTTCGCGAAGGTCCCTTTCCCCCTGATGGCGTCGTGATCGCTCTCCATCCCGTCCAAACTGATGTCCAGATAATCAGGATTTGTCGCAAGTACAATATCCTTGTATCTGTGAAGAAGTGTGCCGTTTGTAATGAAGCCAATACGAGGTGATCCATTGAAACGGTCGCGCACCTCTTTCAGGTAAAGAAGAAGATCGGGGCCCTTAGCATCAACAAAGATTTCTTTGCCACTGAGGCAAATGAGACCGGGCCGCATCAATGCAATTGAATCAATTACCATCTTCCATTCGGCTAACTCAAGGGGAGGGGCTGTCAAAGCTTCAACCTGGAGATAGCAGTGCCTACATCGCAAGTTGCATGTGTTGTTGATGACTAGTGATACAACCTTTGGATCGCGATGTTGCTTAAACCACTGGCAAAATTCTGAAAAACTCAAGGAGCCGTTGAAAAGTTTTGTATGGAATAGCTTACTGTTGTTGCTGAGACTTCTTCCCCGAAGACCTCCCATTGAACCTGCAAGTGTAATCGACATATTTGCCTCTTCAGATATTGAGTAGTTTCATTACGTGGAGCTGTGTTGACACCTAACTTCATTCTGTTAATCGGTCCGCAAAAAGGGAATACACCCTCTTGTCTGCTATTGGTGCAGATGATAGCAGTCGCTCGGTGTATGGATGTTGAGGATGGCGCATTATTTTTTCGACCGGTCCTTCCTCAACGATCTTGCCTTGATACATTACAGCAACCCGATCGCAGAGCTTGGCAATAACTCCCAAATCATGTGTGACAAAGAGAATTCCAAGCTTATTCTCCACTCTGATCTGTTTTAGTAGCTGGATGATCTCTGCCTGTATTGTTACATCAAGCGAAGAGGTCGGTTCATCGGCCAACAGAATTCTTGGCCGGCATGCTAGTGCCTTTGCAATCATTACCCGTTGTGCCATCCCTCCGCTTAGTTGATGGGGATAAGTGTTGAATCTTCCTTCTGCATCTGCAAATTGGACTTGCTCAAGCAAACGAAGTGCTTCATATTTTAGATTACTGGGGGATACGTTATTGTGTAATCTTAGGACGGACATTAGTTGACGACCTATCGGGAAAACGGGATTGAGTGAGGCTTGAGGGTTCTGGAAAATCATAGTGATTTCCCTCCCTCGAATGTGTCTCATTTCCTCCTCATTGCAGGCAAGAATGTCTTTATTGTTCCAGAGGATATTGCCTTCCAAAATCTTACCCGGTGGAGGCACTAATCTCAAAACTGAGAGACAGAAGACTGTCTTCCCTGAGCCGGATTCTCCTACAAGTCCGACAATTTCGCCTTGAGAGATGTGAAGGTCAACCCCGTTTACGGCGTAGAGGTATTGGTTATTGGTCAACCTGAAAATGGTTTTTAGACCATGAACCCCCAAATGGTTGATTCCTTTGGTTTCATTATGTGCTACAGAATACGAGGTCATATCTGCTTTTATCTGCTTTATGCAATTCCTGATATGGATTTGCAGTTCAATCTAACGAGGATGGCTTTACCAGTCAACGGAAATTTTAAAATCTTTATCGTGCGAAAAAAGGTTGTGAGTCACCCTGGAGAGAATCCAAACGTATTATTGCAGTTGTCTGAATGAATTTATCATCTGCGCAACTCAGCTAAACTTTCTTGGGGGAGTTTACACATCAGTAGCGAAACTGCTTCAGTAGATAAACCAGAAGCCTCCAACTAAACAGAGATATCTTTAGCACACGCCCGGCCGCCTGACGGGTTGAGGATCTTCAGGATTTACAGGCTCCGCTCGTAATGGTTAACTTGAGATGTGCTCTCCCTTTCTTCGCTATGTCTTGATGCCCATTTGACGGCATTGGTTCGACTTCTTGAGCACGTTAAGATTAGAAAATTCATGGTTAGCCCAAGTTAGCCATGTGCAGAAACAGTCTAGAGATGGCCAAATCCAAGGCTTTTCACAAAAGCCAGAAGACGCAGATTTGAAGAAAAGCCAAAAGGCGAACGCCGACGAATCAGTGTAGTCGCGCTTGCCCCGCGTAAGCGGGGAATTGGCATCCCTCGGCAAGCTCGGGACTTCGGCGGACGAGTCGTTACGGCGGACAGGCCCGCCTACGCTTGAGAAAACAGCTTCGGCGGGCAGGCGAGGAATGGGCGTCTCAGGATTCACAATACGCCGCCAATACCAGCGCACTGCGAAGGCCTCCTCCATGGAGTTGCCTTCCAAAGGTGGGCGATCCGATCGCTCACTGCACCTTCTGCCATGGCGCAGTTGCATCCGTACTAAGTGGGGGGACTTGAAACGCAAAAGGGTTTACATTACGATAGATGTGAGAACAAACATCGTAGGAGGTAAACCCTATGCGGCATTTAGGATGCAGAGAGAATTTACAGAGGTATGCCGAAGAAGTCAACCGATATGAGCAAGAGCTTGAGGATCGTCATCGGCAGGCGATGCAGCAGGAGATGCGGGCGTATTTGGAAGATTTAGATAGCCGAGCGTCTCAAGAGGTGTTATCTCGTGGGGGGTATGAGAGCAAAGGGAGAGTTGAGCGGACGGTTTTGACGAGTATGGGGAAGGTAAGGCTTCGGGTTCGATGTTATCGGAACAGAGGGGGCCATCGGCTCTATCCGCTTCGGGATGTGTGTGGGATAGGTTCGGAGACAGACCAAGCTCGTAGGCGTTGTGTTCGTTTGGTGATAGAGCGGTCGTATGGGTGGAGTGCGGGGATATTGCAGGAGGAATTTGGCATGGCGATTTCCCGTATGCGCTTGTGGAAGATAGCGCAGGAACAGGGGCAGAAGGCACAAAAGGCACTGGAGGAAGTGCGCAGGAAGCAGTATGAGCAGGCACAGACGGGAGTAGAGCCAAGGGAATCTGAGCAGGCAGCAACAGTAGAGATTGATGGGACGTTGCTTGCAAGCCGAGAGCGTGGGGTTCGAGATCTCTATGGGCGACGGCGGATGGAAATGAAACTTGGAGTGATGTTTCGGGGCAGAGCTTGTGTGGGGCGGGGAAAGCGACGCAAGACACTCAAGCGGAGCGTCTATGCACAGGTGACGGATGTCGAGAGCTTTGGTGAGCAATGGTATACACATTGTCGGCAGTCTGGACTTGGGAGTCAGGAACGGGTCCATCTGATTGCTGATGGAGCTGGCTGGATCAGAACGGTACGTGAGGGTCACTTTCCGCATAGTTCGTACACACTGGATTTGTATCATCTGAAGCGGAAATCACGAGAGGCGATGTTGGATCATCAAGCGGAGAAATTCTGTGCGTTGATACGCACAGGCTTAACAACGACAGCCGTAGAGTATCTACAAAGTCTTCGTCCATCGGATGATCATCACCGAGAACTCTTGCGCCAGTTCTGTGCATACGTGGAGCAGAACCGGGATGGATTGCACTATCGACCAGGACAGATATGGGGATCGGGCGTGGTAGAGAAACTTGTTGACGTTGTGGTTGGCAAACGAATGAAACGGCAAGGAATGAGTTGGAGCCTAGGCGGAGCAAACAACCTTCTGGCATTGCGATGCAATCATATCAATACCAGGGCAGCGTAAACCCATCCCCCCAAAAAAAACGGATGCAACCCCATGGCGCACAGATCTTGGAATCGCGTGCCCGATTTGGTATCTTCTCTCGGCACGACCACAACTCTGGCATTGGAGGGAATGATCGATGAAGATCTTGATCGCAGGAGGTACTGGTTTCATCGGCCTGGCATTGACGCGAAAGCTTGTGGAGTCCGGACACACCGTCTCCATCCTATCCCGCACCCCCTTCCAACACCAGGAGCGTGGTGTCAATGTTCTTTTGTGGGATGGAAGAAGCGTGGGACAGTGGAAATCGGAACTTACAAGATGTGACGCAATCGTCAATCTTGCAGGAGCTTCAATCGGCTCTTCCCGATGGAGTGCAGCATTCAAGGCGAAGATTCTGACCAGCCGCTTGAATTCGACTCGAGCCCTCCTCGACGCGGCCGCCGAGACCGAGGATAGACCTAGAATTCTCGTCAACGCATCGGCCGTGGGATTCTATGGTCATGGTTCTGATGATGAGGTGACTGAATCGTCTCCTGCGGGAAACGACTTTCTTGCTGAGACCTGTGTTCAATGGGAGCAAGCGGCCATGAGAGGCGAAGAACTCGGAATGCGAGTCGCTTTGACGCGCACAGGATTTGTGATCGGCAAATCGGCTCCAGCCTTCCGGAAAATGGTCATGCCATACCGATTCTATGCCGGAGGAATTTATGGCGACGGTCGCCAGTGGTTTCCATGGGTCCATGTTGACGACGTCGCTTCGGCATACATATTTGCGTTGGAGAATGAGGCAATGCGCGGTCCTGTAAACGTCGTCTCTCCTGGATCTCAGACCTCAGCGGAATTTGCCAAGGGCCTCGGCGAAGAACTTGGCCGACCTGCCTGGATGCGCGTCCCCGCCTGGGGACTCCGGCTCGTTCTTGGAGAGATGTCGGATCTTCTGTTGAAAGGTCAGAGAGCTGTTCCGCGAAGGCTTCTCGAAAACGGGTTTTCGTTCCGCTTTCCGACTACCCGTGAGGCATTGAGAGATGTGCTTGCTTGAAATCGATTGGCTACCGGAGAGGTAACCGGACGTTCAAACGGAGGTTTGCACCCCCCGTCAAATCTTCACCCACATCGAAACTATAGAGACTCGCTCCGACGTACGCGTCCACGATGTTGAGGAGATATGTGAGTCCCAGATAGAGGCTAAATCGGTCCCGCTCATTTCTGTAGAAATCGCGGATAAATCGAAGTTGCTCGTCCCCCTTCCCCAAAAATTCCCTGCTTGCCACCGATGCGCTATATTCGTCTCGATATTGCCGATAGAGATCGTCAGCTTTTTTCCAGTTCACCGCGAACCACGCGCCAAATCCATAGATGATTGGAATCTTCCAATAACGTTCAGTGTAGAATTGCCCCGCCCCGGGGAGAAGCGCGGAGAGCGTCATCGCCAGAGCGGGCGATTTTGTCTCGACATCTTTTCTATCCCTCTGCTGAGTCGTGTCCTGGATTGACCAGACAGAGAAAGGAAACTGAGTAGTCTGGGTATCACGCTGTTCAACGAGATGATTGGATTGAGCCTGAACGCTCAAGGGGACTAATAATGCGAAAATCCAGATGCAGACAGCATGTGAGGTGATAGAGATAGACATGGTATGCAAATACGGAACCGCTAGCGCTTCTAATAAATAATATTGTGTTTTGAATGAGGAGACGTGCTGATTGGACCGGGTATCCCGCTCGCCGTGTGAGCGGGACCTTTTTGAATAGGCCTTGACGTAAACCACAAGATTTCTTTTCAGAAGTGGCACTAGCGGGCCGCTGAAAACCTGTTCTTTCACGCCATCCCGCGTTCCGCGGGACGGCTGGATTCTTGACAAAACCCGAAGGGTTTCGTGGATCTAAAGGCGTCGACTTCAGTCGATGCCGTCTTCTTCAACAGCCTGCTAGGCTTTTATGACGGCGATCGCTTCGATCTCGACTTTCACATCCTTCGGAAGCCGCGCGACTTCCACGGTGCTTCGCGCGGGAGCAGACTGGGCAAAGAACTCACCATAGACTTCGTTCATCGCGGCGAATTCACCCATGTCCTTCAGAAACACCGTTGTCTTGATGACCGAGTTGAGAGAGCATCCACCCTCTTTCAGAACTGCCTCGAGGTTCCTCAGCACCTGACGCGTTTGTGCTTTGATATCGCCTTCGATGACGTTGTTCGTCGCAGGATCGATCGGAATCTGGCCGGCAGTATAAATCATGTTCCCATTGACCCGGATTGCCTGGCTGTACGGGCCGATGGGTGCGGGAGCGTTTTTCGTGAGGATTTTTTCTATAGCCATGGTTCGTTCTCGTTTTGTGGGATGGAAGAGTTGTGGCGGAGCTATCGACCCGAAACGATTTCGAGGATGCGGTCGAGATCATCGAGTGAATAGAATTCGACAACAATTTCTCCCCGCCCTCCCGATTTCGATTTTACCGTAACTTTCGTTCCAAGGGCGCGGCGGAGTTGTTCTTCGACACTCTGAATGCCTGACGAGTCTGCATCGCGTCCGACCGGATGTAGCCGTCCGGGTTTCTTCCCCGAACGGGTGACGCTTTCAACTTTCCGAACCGAATACCCCGCCTTCACAATCTTTTCGTACAGCTTCAACTGCGCTTTTTCATTCGGGAGATTGATGATGGGGCGGGCGTGTCCCATGCTGATCAATCCCTTTCTGAGTCCATCCTTGATCTTGCTGGGGAGTTTCAACAATCGGATATAGTTTGTGACGGTAGAGCGCTCTTTTCCGATCCGCTGCGCGACTTCTTCCTGCGTCAGCTGGCATTCGGCAATCAGTCGTTCATAGGCATGGGCGATTTCGATGGGGTTGAGCTCTTCCCTCTGAATGTTCTCAATCAGGGCCAGTTCGAGAAGTTCTTCATCTGTCCGCACTTCGATGATGTAGCCAGGGATCTTGGTGATGCCGGCCTTCTGCGCAGCACGCAGTCGCCGCTCACCCGATACAAGCTGATACTCGCCGAGAAACCGGCGAACCGTGACCGGCTGGATCACTCCCTTTTGCAGGATCGAGCGGCTGAGTTCCTCCAACGTTTCCGGATCAAAATCTGATCTGGGCTGGAACGGGTTCGGCCGGATTCGATCGACGTCGATGCGAGCAATGATACCGACCCCGCCGGTGTCACCCCCGACCTCGGCAGATCGGAGACTGACCTCTTCGACCGGTGCACGGGGAATAAGGGCGCTTAAACCCCGTCCCAAGACCTTTTTCGAGCCAGCCATGATTCCTCGCTCACGGTTGTGATGTTGTCGATACGCTGTTTAGCGCAAATCCATCGGTGTTGGCCAGCACCTCTTTTGCCAACTCCATATAGTTGCGGGTACCCGAGCAGATTGCATCGTAGAGGATGACGGGTTGTCCAAAACTCGGCGCCTCGCTCAGCCGGATGTTTCGAGAAACAACAGTCTTGAACACTTTATCGCCAAAATACCGTTTTACCTCATCAAGAATCTGATTTGAAAGTCGAAGCCGCGAATCAAACATCGTCAGCAATACTCCCTCGATATCCAATCCCGGATTGAGCTGTTTCTTGACTATGTTGATGGTATGGAAGAGCTGACCAAGCCCTTCGAGCGCAAAATACTCACACTGTACCGGGATCAGCACCGCATCGGCGGCCGTCAGCGCATTGAGTGTCAGGAGACCGAGCGAGGGGGGACAATCGATGATGATGAACTGATAATTCGGTTTGATGGGCTCGAGGGCTTTCGCGAGCAAGTGTTCACGGTTTTCGAACTCCACGAGCTCGATTTCCGCTCCAACGAGATTGATATGCGAGGGAAGGACCGAAAGATACGGCATCTGCGTCTCTGTGATCACGGAGGCTGATTCCGCGCCCTCGATCAAAACCTGATAGACAGTCCGACCGACAGGCGGTGAGACACCAACGCCACTCGTTGCGTTCGCCTGAGGGTCAATATCGACCAGGAGCGTCGATTTTTCGGCTACTGCCAGAGATGCCGCGAGATTGATCGCCGTCGTGGTCTTTCCCACTCCCCCCTTCTGATTGGCTACGACGATGACTTTGGCTGCCCGTGGTTCCATGCGTTCCGGTCGTGTGTTGAGCCTCGCTGCGCTGCACGCCACGAAGAGAGGGTATGTTCCCCCTGCATGGCGCAGCCATCGAATGGCGACTACGTGTCAAAAATGCTGCCTGAATATACGCCTTTTTCCATCCCACCGCAACCAAGCCTACATCTGCGACGGGGCCGAGACTCCGAGGATTTTCAGGCCGTTGCCCAACACAATCATGGTCGCGCGGGAGAGGGCAATCCGAGCGATGGATAGATCCCTTTCGGGAATCACCACCCGGTGTTCGTGGTAGAAGCGGTGGAAGGCCGTTGCAAGGTCGTGAAGGTACGATGTCAGTCGGTGCGGCTCATAGCTGAGAGTTGTGGATTCAACGACATCGGGGAATTCAAGGAGAATTTTGAGAAGCGCGATTTCAGCAGCCCCGTTGAGAAGGTTCGCCCGGGCGGAAACGAGGTTAGGATCCTGGGCATCGTCCGAGAGCCCCTCTGTTTCTGCAAACCGGAGAATTGACGCGATGCGGGCGTGGGCGTATTGCAGATAGTAGACCGGATTCTTTTCCGATTGCTCCTTCGCAAGATTGAGGTCGAATTCGAGATGACTCGAACTCGCCCTCATCAGAAAGAAAAACCTCACGGCATCCGAGCCAACTTCATCAATCAGTTCGTCCAGCGTGACAAACGTCGCCGCACGCTTCGACATTTTCACCTGTTCACCGTCCCGCATGAGCGTCACGAACTGGTGAATGACCACCTTTACCTTCTCTGCATCAAATCCGAGCGCCTTGACGCCGGCCAGGACATCCGGTATGGTTGCGATGTGGTCTGCCCCAAACACGTCAACGATCAGCTCAAATCCCCTTCTGAACTTCTCCCGATGATACGCAATATCCGGGAGTCGATAGGTCGGCTCACCCGTGCTCTTGATAATGACACGGTCCTGATCGAGCCCGAGGCTCGTTCCTCTGAACCAGACCGCGCCGTCATGATCGTACGCAAGGTCCTTCGAGCGGAACACTTCCACAACCTCTTTGATTGTCCCATCTTTGTACAAAGAATCTTCGTTGAAGAAGACATCAAAGACGATTCCCAAACGGCTTAAGACCTCTTTGATATTCTCAAAGAGAATTTTTTCCGCAAAGCTCTTGCAGATCTCCAGCGCCTCTTCGCTCTCCATGTGAAGCAATGTTTCATTTCGCTGTTCGCGCAGCCGCTCTGCGATTTCCCTGATGTAGTCCCCCTGATAGCCATCCTCCGGGAACGTCGCGGAAGGATCAAACAGCTGCTGATAGCGCCCGAAGGTCGATTCGGCCAATTTCCGCATCTGCCGTCCGGCGTTATTGTAGTAGTATTCGCGCGTTACATCATAACCGCTCCATTCCAACAGATTCGCAAGGGTATCACCGAGGGCGGCCTGACGGCCATGGCCGACGCTCAAAGGTCCGGTTGGATTTGCGCTGACAAACTCAACCTGCGCCTTGGTCTCGCGGCCAATGGTTGAGCGGCCAAAGGATTCCGACTGGCGGAGAATATCGGGAAGGTGGCTCTGATAGAATTCGTTTGAGAGGGTGAAGTTGATGAATCCCGGACCGGCGATTTCCACTTTTGCGATTTGCTCAGATCCCACGTCCATGCTCTGAACGATTTCCTGGGCGATGGCCCGGGGGTTCTTTCCGACGGATCGCGCCAGGGTCAAGGCGACGTTCGTGGTGAGATCTCCATGGATTTCCTGTTTCGGCTTTTCAAACGCGATGGTCGTATCGGATGGGTACCCCAGCGATTTCAGCGCCGCCGCGACTTGTTCCTGCAAATAATGCTTCATACGTGAGGAGGTACCATGTTAAGGCGTGAGGTTTTTCGCAGTGCGAGATTTGCGGGTACGAGCTAATGTCATCGAACGCATCCGGACACCATCGCCTGTATCTTCAACGCGTTGGAGTTTCGCGTCACTCCACAACCGCTCAAGATTATAGAATTCCCGGGCATCTTTCAGGAACACATGCACCACAACGTCAACAAAATCGAGCAAGACCCATGAGAGGGCTTGGTATCCTTCCGAGTGCCAGAGGGGGGCATCGATCGATTTCGCGCCTTCCCTGATCGCCTCGGCGATTGCCTTTACCTGAGGCTCGGAGTCTGCACTGCAGACCATGAAATAGTCGGTCGCCGAGGAAATCGGTTTCAGATCAATGACAACGATGTCGATTGCCTTCTTGGTCACTGCGAATTCTGCAAGCTTTCTGACAAGTGTGCGAGAGGTCAATGTATGTTCCTCATGTAGTTTGTTATCGCCATGGTTTTAACGATTCATAATCTTTGCCGATCATGACCGTCACGTCGAGATAGAGCGTAGGATCAATCCGTTGCACAATTTGTTGTTCAGGCACACCAAGGGCCTTCGCGACCTGCCGCGCCACGTTCATATTCCCGATCCGATCGATGACCAGAGTATGGTCTTGCTCCCGGGCAAGCGCATTTCCCATTTCAACCACATCAAAGCCCCGTTCCCTCAGAAACTCCGTTGCTCTCAGCGCCAGTCGATTCCCTCCTGCCGCATTCAACACATCCATTTGAATTGCCCGCAGGCGAACTCCTTCAGCGATGAGAGGCTCCTCCGGTGGCGCGAAGAACAATACGTAAACAGCGTACGCGATCACCAGGATTGCGACTGCACTCGCCGCGGCGATCATCGCTTTCGGTGATCGTGGGATCGAGGATTCAGGAAGCTCAGGCGGAGATGCTGGCGGGATCTGGGATGACAGGTTGGAATCGGACTTCGGTCGTTCTCGGTGCAAATGACAATCCTGGTTGTTCACAAAAAAAAACCGAGTGTCATTCACGCAAATCCGCGTGAATCGCTCGGTTCACAAGGACAATACAGCGCATTTCTCCACTGGGACGCTACTCTTCCTCCTGTCGGATCGAGTGAAATCCACCGAAAAAAGCATTGGTTCGATATGGATCGTTCATCCAGTACATCGGTGGCATCTGGCGAAACTGAATCTGGAACATCATGTTTTCCGACGGCCGATAATTGAGCTGGGCTCGGCTCAGATAGATTCCCGATAAATCATTCTGCGCATTGGCGCCGAACGAGTTGAACGGAGAGTGTATGATGCTCACATCAAACTGAACATCCAGCGGATCGGAAAATTTGTAGAACATGCTGTTTGTGTACATCCCGAGAGAGAGTCCATGACCGCCGAAATTCATATACGAAAGAGAGAACGCGTGGTTCATTCTGAAGTTGTTGGGATTGAACAATCCAAACCATGCGCCGCTCGAGTTTGAACGAATCAGCGATTCGCTGACATTTGGCTTAGATTCCGCAGACGACTTGAACTGTGCCGTCGCCACGGAGGCGGCCAATAGTAAGACAGCCACGAGGACAATGATCACATTTCGCATCTTCATCTCCCACAAAATTGTCACATTCCCCACGCTAAAATGGTACTCAAATCTGCTCTGAGAGTCAATATGCGCCTACGAACCGGCCTCCGGCACAAGCTTGCGATACTTTGTAATCAGTCTCTCGGCCTCTCTGAGTTGATCAACAGTATTGATCCCTCGAATTTCATCCGAGTCTTTCACCTTCCACGCCGCAACAGGAAGATTACGACTCCAGAAGAATTCAAAAACGTCGGTCAGATAATACTCACCCTGGACGTTATTCTGTGTGATCTGACTAATACCTTCAAAGAGCTTCGTTTTGTCGAATATGTAGATGCCGGAATTGATTTCCCTGACGGCGCGTTCGTCGGGCGTCGCGTCCCGGTGTTCAACGACCTTCTGCACTCCCCCTGCAGAATTCCGGATCACTCGTCCGTAGCCGGTCGGATCTTCAAAATCACACGTCAGAACTGTCGCAATCGCGTTGCGTCGCGAGTGTTCCGCGATCAGTTGCTGAATTGTGGCTGGTGTCAACAACGGAACATCGCCCGACAGTACAAGGACGTTTCCCGAAAAATCTCTTAATGGCTCATCCACCTGCATAACCGCATGTCCCGTTCCAAGCTGCGGCTCCTGCACGACCACCTCGACCGCGGGCCAGGATCCGTCCAGATACTCAATTACCGATTCTTTCTGATATCCAACAATCGCGAGGACGCGAGACGATTCGATCTCCGAGGCCAATTGCAGGACGCAGTGAAGAAGAGGTTTTCCTCTCAGATCGAACATCACCTTTGCACGGCTGGGATCGTTCATCCGCGTTCCCATCCCCGCGGCCATGATAACAGTCGCCAAACTGTTTTTGTTTCTCTGATCGTTCATCGTCGAATCACCCTGCGCGCATTTCACGTGAAGTTGACGGTGATATTGTCGATGAGCCTTGTCGATCCAAACCGCACGGCGAGGGCAATGAGGATCATGGGGGGATGAAGGACATCAGCCAGAGCAAAGGTGTTCGGATCAACAAATGCGATGTAGTCAATCTTTGTTGCACCGGCATCAGAAATCAGTTTATTCATCTCCCTCTGCATCTTCTCGATCGATCGTTCCCCCGCGTGAATTTGAGTTTCCGCGAATGTGAGCGCCCGATAGAGGGAAGCGGCCCCGGTACGTTCATCGTCGTTCAAATAGAAATTCCGGGAGCTCATCGCCAATCCGTCTGCCTCACGGACGGTCGGCTCAACATGGATTTCGACATCGATGTTCAGGTCTTCCACCATCTTCCGCACGACAAACGCCTGTTGCGCGTCTTTCTGACCGAAGATCGCGACATGAGGCTTCGTCAGGTTGAGGAGTTTCGCGACGACGGTGGTCACTCCGCGAAAATGGGTTGGCCGAAATTCCCCCTCGAGAATCGAAGCGACCTCTTCGACTTCCACATATGTTCGATAGCCGTCTGGGTACATGTCGCGGCGGTCCGGAAGGAACACGATATCAGCCCCCGCCTCCTCTGCCCGCCGCTTGTCCGCCTCGAAATCCCGCGGATACGACTCAAAGTCCTCTCCAATTCCGAACTGCGTGGGATTCACGAAGATTGTGGTGATGACGACATCGGCAAGTTCCTTAGCCCTTCGAATCAGACTGAGATGACCTTCGTGGAGGAACCCCATGGTTGGAACGACACCGATCCGTTTACCAGCCGATCGGTGTCGATTCACTTCGGTTTGGACCTCACGAACAGAAAAAATCGTTCGAATGTTCAATAATCCTCAATTCTGGAACAGATGAATCAAGCGGTTCAGCGTACCTCTCATGTCACGCCGGTGCACAATCATATCGACGAAGCCTCTTTCGAGGAGGAATTCCGATCGCTGGAATCCTTTGGGAAGATCTTTTCCGATCGTCTGCTTGATGACTCGGGGTCCGGCGAATCCGATGAGTGCGCCCGGTTCGGCGATATTGACGTCGCCGAGCATCGCAAAACTCGCGGTGACACCGCCGGTAGTCGGATCGGTCAAGACGGAGAAGAATGGGATACCCGAATCGGAGAGCTGCGCGAGTTTCGCGCTCGTTTTTGCCAGCTGCATGAGGGAGAGCGCCGCCTCCATCATTCTCGCCCCTCCGCTGGATGAAACGATGATCATGGGCCGCTTGGTCTTCCGCGCCTTGTCAATCGCCCGGGCAATCTTCTCCCCGACGACCGATCCCATACTTCCCCCAATAAACGAAAAATCCATGCACGCAATCACTACGGGATTCTTTTCGATCGTTGCCGTTCCCGTTCTCACCGCATCCTGCAGACCGGTCTTCTTGATCGCATCCTTGATTCGGTCGGCGTACGGCTTCGTATCGGTGAATCCCAGGGGATCCGCAGACCGCATCTTCTTGTCCATTTCCTTGAAGCTTCCCGGATCGAGGAGAATTTCAAAATACTCCTTGCTCCCGATTCTGAAATGTGAGTCGCATTTCGGGCACACAAAGAAGTTCTGCTCCAGCTGTTTGCGATGGATGATCTCCCCGCATCCGTCGCATTTTGTCCAGAGTCCGTCTGGGATTTCCTTTTTTGGACCCTCTGGAATAATGTTCTGTTTGGAACGTCGAAACCATGCCATGGAGAACCTCCTTGGATGTCCAAAATAGCATCACATGGAGCTTGGTTCGCCGGAGGCGAACTCATCCCTTATGTGACATTCGAACGACAAAATCCTTCAAATACATCGGCTCAGCATGCTCAAGATCTGCAATCCGACCTTCGCGAAATAGATCCCTTCCGAAAGCCGCGACGATCGCACCGCCGGTAAATTCTCGAGCGCTGAACATGCGGCGCCTCTCTCCCACATCGTTCTGAAATTCCTGCCCGGAGTCCGTCAATACGACATCATCTTCATTGAGCATCTGCACGAGTTCTTCCCGCGATACGACACGGGTTGGAATCTCGGACGTACGATCCGACGATCTCACAAACCGCCCGGCATAGAATTCTCCCTGTCTTGCATCTAACGCGATGACGATTGAATTCCATTCCGGATGTTCCTGGAATGCCGAGGACGCAATCGCCGACTGCGTCGGAACGACCACAAGGGGAATGCCTTGCGCATAACATAACCCTTTGGCGGTGCTCAAACCGATACGCAAGCCGGAGAATGAACCGGGACCAATAGAGACAGCAACTGCCGTGAGGTCTCGTGGAACAATGTCCGCTGATCTCAGGACCCCACGAATGAGCGTGAGGAGTTTTTCAGAGTGAATGTGCGACTCGACAATCGATCTCTCGGCGGCAATTCCATTCTCGTCAGCCAAACCGACCGAACACACCTCCGTCGAGGTCTCAATGCCGAGGATCTTCATGAATCACCTGTCGCTCTGCTAAAGAATCGGTCGCTGCTGCTTTCGAGACTCTGTGAATCTCTATCCGGCGACAATCTATGCTCTCACCGTGGGAGAGATGGACATCGTATCTCTGAGGCGGCAGGAGTTTGCCAAGATAGTCGGCCCATTCAATCAGGCAAATCCCTTCACCCGAAAAGAACTCTTCATAACCCAGATCGTAGATCTCATCCGTCGATGTGACCCGGTAGAGATCAAAATGGTGAACCAGCAGTTCCTCCCCGTTGGAGTCTCTTCCTTCATACCGGTTGAGGATCACGAACGTAGGACTCGAGACATGAGAGCGGACACCGAACGCTTCGCACACTCCCTGAACAAAACGGGTTTTTCCGCTTCCCAGCTCTCCATACAGGGCCACCACATCCCCCCGGCTCAGGTGCTGTCCGAAACTCCGCGCCAAGGATATTGTTTCTCTCTCCGATTGCGTCGTATCGATCTTATCAATCACTTGGGCTCGAGTTTCACAATGGGAAGAATCATTTCCTCCAGAGAAATTCCGCCGTGTTGAAAACTATCACGGTACTGGTTCAGATACTTGTGGTAATCTGTTGGATAGACAAAGTAGTAATCTTCCTTGGCCATCACATACGTAGTGGTCACACTCCCCCTTGGAAGCCGGAAGTCCTCCGGATTCTTCACATACACCGCCTCACGGTCGTTGACCCGCAGATTTCGTCCATATTTGTATCTCAGATTTGTCGATGCTTCACGATCCCCCACCACCTTGCTCCCTCTCATACAGCGCACGCTCCCATGATCGGTCGTGAGGTAGATGACCACGTTTTTCTGCCTGGAGAGCGTCTTCAGCATCCCAAAGAGGGCTGAATGTTGGAACCATGAACCCGTAAGAGTCCGATAGGCAGATTCGTCGGGAGCGATTTCCTTCAAGAGCGGCGAATCCGATCTCCCATGGGCCAGCATGTCGATAAAATTGACGACGATGGCGGTCAATTTACTGTTTACATACGAAGCGATATTGTTTTCGATTTGTCTCCCAAACTCCGTGTCGAGGATCTTCACATATTTGGAGTCGGGTTTGAGGGTGATTCCTGATCGTGAGAGCAAATCATCAAGAAGCTGGTGCTCGTGTCGATTCCGGCTGCTCTCGTCGTCTTCTCCCGATTTCCAGATTTCCGGAAATCGCCGCTCGAGGTCGGCAGGAAAGAGGCCGCTGAAGATCGCATTTCGAGAATACGGCGTCGCGGTCGGGAGGATGCTGTAGTAATAATTCCTTTCCATCGAATAGAAATCTGAGAGCATCCGTTCCATGATAAGCCACTGGTCGAGCCGGAGGCAATCGATCACAAAAAAGAATACCGATCGTTTCCCTTTCAGTTCCGGTACGATGTATTGCCTGACAATGTCCGTTGAGAGATTGGGTCGATTGGAATCCGATTGCAGCCAGGAACGGTAATTCTTCTCGACATATTTGGCAAACTCAGCATTGACTTCCCGCCGCTGATCCAGAAGCGTTTGCCGCAAACCGAGATCGGGGTGCTCATCAAGGTCAATATCCCATGCTGTCAGCTTTGCATAGATATCGATCCAACCTTTGTAATCGATCGGTCCGAGGAGCTCGCGGCTTATTTGCTGGAATTCCTGAACGTAGTCACGCGAGAGATGCTCGCCTGCAATCTTCCGTCCCGCCAGGATCTTCTTGCACGCCATCAAAACCTGAGTCGGATTTATTGGCTTGAGCAGATAGTCGGTAATTTTGCTTCCGATCGCCTCTTCCATGAGGCTTTCCGCCTCATTCTTTGTGATCATCACAACGGGGAGCGCGGCGTCCAGCGCCTTGATTGCGGAGAGGGTCTTCAGGCCGCCAATCCCAGGCATCATCTCATCAAGGAGCACGAGGTCAATCGAGCCCTTCCGGACAATCTCGATGGCATCTTCGCCATTGGTCGCCGTTTCCACGACATACCCCTTGTTTTCGAGTAATTTGAGGTGGGCCCGCAGGAGGTCGATCTCATCGTCGACCCATAGTATTTTTCGTGATGGTGGCATGCCGTGGGAAGGTCTCGCTGAGAGTGTCTCAGCTTGAGTGAAAGTAACCATTATGCCCCTAAGAATCAATGAAACGGAAATGGGAAGGACAGCCGCGCATTCTATTGAATGGCGACACGGACATCCAATCCCCCTTCGTTGATTGTCGAACCGGGGATACGCGATCCCCCTTCGTCCGGTTTGAACTTCGTGAACTTGTAGTAGATGGACGCCGTGACGCGCGAGCTTAAAATGTATCTGATGCGCGGTTCCATCGTCGTGCGACCGAATCCTTCGAGCGGCTCCCCCTCTTTCTTGAAATCACGCTTCATATCGTAGATGCGGCGCGAATTTTTCGAAAAACTGTATGTAAACGTCATATCCACATCGTTCGACAGCGACAGACCAAAGAACGGAATCTCGAATCCGCGTCGATTGTAGTTGGCAGAAACCGAAATATCCGTCGTATTCATCTCGACAATATTTTGTGCAGAGGGAGAAAGATCATATGACGTCGTGGTGGAGAGACGGAACGAGGCTCCCAGATTTCCTTTGCCGATTTCCTGGAAGGTAAATGTCAGCCCGACCAACGGCGCGAATCCATAGGTCACCTGCTGGCTTTCCGTTACTTCGCCGGCGCCGGGGGTCAATTTCCAGCGACGTTTGTACGTCGAGTTATAGGTATGCTCAAGACCGACCCTCTGCGCAATACTTTCCAGAAGAGGAAGCTTCTCCAGACCATCCCACCGGAGAGACCAGTTTGGTCGAGGGAACATCTTGCCGAGGATTTGCGCTCCGATCGGCAATGCCTCGAATCCCTCTTCGAATGCCTGTGCGAGCTTCTCGTCCTGCGAACGAATATCGTTGATATCCTGGTTCAGCTCCGTGTAGCGCTTGTTTACATCCTCAACGCTGGTCTTGAGCATTTTGAAGACGAGAATGGGTGGAAACGTGAGGAATGACCGTTCGACGTCGCCGTTCACGACGCGATTGAGAGGGGTCGGAATTCCGAGCGAATCCGTCACAACAGACGTGTTGACGTTGTAAGACCACCCGAGGTTCCAATTCAGTTCCAACCGCGCCCCCGCCCACAACGGTCGGGAGGTACGCACATTCATACGGTTCTGCTCTGAGAAAACATCGGTGAGATTTCCGAGAGGCGCCCGGATGCCCGGAACTGAGGATCCTGTGATGAACGGAAAACTCCCTTTTGATTTTATGATGACGTCGCCGTGGGGATCAGACGCGAGTCCGAGTTGGTACAATAACGATGGGCCATATTCCGGGAGGGAGCTCTGGACAAATGGGATGCGCCCAAACATGTTTGAGAAGCCCGGTCTCCCGATCACACCGCTATGACGGGCGGTCTTGGTCTGGGAAAACTTCAGATTCACTCTGTCGAATTCAAAGAAGGGTGTCTTGATCAGAAGGCGAGTGATCTGATCGATCCGCTCTGAGAGCGGTATCGAAGGCGCGACGGCCGTTGAGTCGGTTGGAGCGCGCTGCGACTCCAGACTCTTCGGCGACCAGATTTCATTCCCGATCAAGTTGAGATTGACATCCATTGACACGGCGAGATTGCCTGACCATGCCGCATTCTTCCCGAGGTCACCTGCTTGGAAGTTATTTTGCCAGTCATAGCGGACACCATATCGGGCCGTCGGGGTCACGAACTTATCCAGGTTCAGAACCGAGGGAAGCACAGGCCGGGAATTGACGGTGACGGTTTGACCGTACGTCTGATCAATACCGAAGTCGATAAGCCGCTCGCCACCAAACATGTTACCCAAAATATCCAGGAAGGAGCGTTGTTCGCCGAATCGATCCAGTTCGAAATGAACAAGGCTGCTGGCGATATCGAGTTGATAGTCGGCGCCGAGATTCAGGAATCCCCCATCCACAAAGGGCCAGCTGAATCCGAAAGCCCTGTTCATTGTGAAGTTTCGGGCCACGGGCTTGGAAATCGTCTGATTTCGCACCTGCTCATGGGTCTGTCCCCGGGCCAACGTGGAGCTAACGTTGAACGTGCGGGGTGCAAAGTACAGTTTCGTCTTCGACCAAATATCGAAGAAGAAAAGATCCTCGGCCCATGCGAACGGCTCAACGTAACTGCTCGGACTAAACTGCAAGTCGTATCCGAACCGGAAATTCCACGACCACGCATTGAACCGTTCCGTCGTCGGATTCCGACGCCAGGAGTTCGTGTGCGAGAAAGCGAAATTCATCCGGTTGATTGTTTCAGTGACGAGCCACGAATCTACCGGAACCTTGAATCGAATATTAGGCAGTGCGTAAGTTTCCGTGACGCTCAGGGTCTTGCTCTGTTCACGAATTTCGTTTCCATCCGCCTGTGCTTCCCCCTCGGTCTTGCCCTGGTTTCTGGAAACCTGTTCGACGCGCTTGACTGCTTCGTCCACGAGAACATCGCGTCCCGGCAAATATCGCGGATCCTGAACTCCTTCAACGTGTGAATACGAAAAGGGCATAGATGAGCCCACCCAGCTCTCCGGAAGGAATTTCTCGATATTCAGACTCGCATTGAGGGACCAGTTTCTGTCCATCGTACGGGTCCCGAAGCGCTCCTCAAGTCCGTGGAAGAACGGATCACGTTCCGTCATCCCGAACGACAATGAGGCCACATCGGCAAACTTCACCGACGTATCGAAGCGGTACGCCCACCCCTTCGTGTCGTCCACATCGGTCAGACGCATTTCATTGACCCACACTTCTCCCGTGACCGCGCTCTTCCCCTTGCCCGGCGGATTCTCCACGCCCAACACGAGGTACCGAACGTTCGTCAGCGTCGGCTCTCCCCGAACCTGATAGGTGGCCCCCGGCGCTCCATCGGGAACCCGAACGCGTTCGGTCAGGGCCACGGCGGAATCACGACCGAGCTTGATCGCGGTCAGATCGGCGAAATGGATCGTGACTTCATTTGCGGGATCCCATCCGGGTCGAATCGGCGCCCGATATTCATAGTAGTTGAGCGAATCGGCGCCAAACCGGAAAATCAGTTCAAGATCATAGTTCGAGGTATCGGAATACGCCATTCGGAATCCCGGCCGGTCGTCGCCATGGACATACATTTTCAGCGATCGGTAGTTGAAGAGATCGAGCGGACGAACGGAAAATCTCTTGATGGCCTGACGCGATTCTCCATCCCTCAGATCCTGGATCAGGAGAGCAAGCGACTGTTCGTTGCCGCGAATGATCTGATCGGGACGCGAGCGATCGCGTGGCCGATCGACTCCGGGGGGAGGAGCATACGTTGGATTGTCCTCCGCGTTTACGACACTCACCCTGAATGTGCTGTCGTTCTTGAGAAGGGCTTCCCACTGATTGCCGACAAGATTGAATTCCGCCAGGCGAATCAACACTTCGTCATCTGCGCCCGTGAACCAGAGCCGGACCGCCTCAATATTCGTAAGGGTCGGATCTCCAATCTTCCGCGTGTACTCATTGATCGGAATCCGGATCTGATACCATCGATTCGAACCTCCGCCAGTCACATACTGCTTAAAGGCCTGCTTGGTGGTATCAAGAGCGATCTCATATTCGAAATAGCTGTTCAGGCGATCCACGACGTTGTTCAGGTTGAGATCTTCGGTATCCGCGTAACGCCCGCTTTCCGTGGTGAAGTTGTTCTGAGGACCGTTGATTCCGTTGTAGTCCTCCGGATTCAGCGAACCAATCTGGCGGGGCGCCGTGTAGTTGTCACCCGACGGATCGCCGGAAAACTGTGGATAGGAGGCAACAAAAGCGGCAAACCGCTGTCGTTCCTGATCGTCATTCAATGCATCGAGTCCCACGTCCTGAATCTGGGGATTGTTGATGAGTCCGGTTCGGAGCGTTCCACCGAGTCCATCCTCGGTATCCAGCCGGCCATTGGGAAGAACATCTTCGCTGAGAAATCCGAGATCGATGTTTAGTTTGGCATTGGGACGCGTCTTGTCCACTCGCACCCAGAACTCGATGAAGTTGACGTTCTCGTCGACCAGGTTAGTCGTTGTCGAGCTCAATAACCTCATCACCCCACCCCACCCCTTTTGAGGAGTTGCGAAGAGCTTCTGATTCAGATTGACGGAGGTGTTGTACATGCCGCGGTCTTTGGGACGATACCTCAGGTTAAGCACCGTAACGAAATCTTCACCGGATCGCACGTCACGTTCCGGCCAGATCTCCCTCGGATGAACGTCGCTCGGCAGCACATTGTACCACGTTGTCTTTCCTTTGTATTCCATCTTTGACGTATCGGGAAGTATCAGCCCCTTTACCGCGGGGTCGGACAAATTGACGACCCGATCGGGGGGAATATACAGATCGAGTCCTGACACATACGCCGGTACACTCGACTCTCTCCACATCCCGTAATGCACGCCGAGGGGGATGATCTTCCGCGCCCCCTCGAAGTCATCGACATACGCAATGCCCTGACCCTGATCCTGAGCGATCGGGCTTTTACGTGTGTTCGGATCGGGGAGCATATATGCCGCCTCACCCCTCAGAATGATGGACGACTCCTCTCTTGTTTGGATTCCTGGAAGCCAATTGAGTGCCGTTGTCAGAAAATCCGCTTTGAATGTCAATCCTGCGTCAAGACCAAGAATAGAGTTGCTCACCGGTTCTTCTCCCAGCCGCACCTTGTCGCTCAACGTTTCCTGATTGAGATTGAGGAAGGTGAATCCGATCGTTGAGTTCTTGCCGAGCGTCAGATCGCCTCGCGCTCCAATGAGCGATTTGGAGGCAAGCTGGAACAAATCGTTTGCTTCGTACTTGATTTGGAGGTTCTTCCCGGGGACAAGAAGACCCTGATCCTTGATGACGACCTGCCCGCTGAGGTAGTCCACCGTATAGTGAACATTCGGCGTTTTGCGATCGCCGTCCACAATCACTTCAACGCTTCCCTCCACGACGTTGAATCCGATATTGTAGCTCGATGCAATGGACGAAACGATATTTCCCTTCAGGAAGAAATTGTTTCTGAGGCTGTTGACAGCGCCGTTCTGCGTCGTATCGTAGATCTCCCGGAAAACAAACGAATCGGCGAGGGCAATGTATCGGGAGGTATCGGAGGGCGTTGTCGGTTTGTAACGCTCCAGAAAGAACCGCCGGATGTTGTCGCCAAACGGTTCCAGCGTAGGAAAGATCAATTCTCCCCGATTTTCATTAATTGTAATGCCCGACAGATAATCGAATTTGCCGTCCGGTTGAGGAGCGCCATCCTCCCGGTACCGATCGAGACGGAACAGCTCGAGAAGGTTGATTCCGTCAGGCATGATGGTGGTTTCGGGTTCGCGTCCCGGGGCCCGGTATTCCATGGTGAGCTCGAATCCCTCTTTCTTCAAACCTCGCCCCCCGAGCGGATAGATGTTCTTGAGCATGAGAGACCAGGCTAACTTCATGCTGGGATCCAGATTGCGGGGACGAAGCAGTTTGAGAATAAGCTTGGCGGTCTTCGAAGTGTCCTTGGATCCAAAGTTTCCGACATCACCGAAAGGCGGGGGGAGCGCGTAGGCAACTCCGACGACCTGGTCGGGCTGAAGGGACCGATTCAGCGAAACATAACCGAGATATTCATTATAGGTGTAGTCCACATTGGGTTCGAGCCGGATGAAGGTGCCGACTTCCACACGACCGGTGATACTCACGAACTCCTGAGATCTCTTCGCCACGATATCCTTCTGATACCTCAACACCGAATCGATTTCAATAAACGCAACAGCTTCCCTTTCGTTTGGATCGGAGATAATACCCGTTCGGGTGACCCAAACTTCCATATCCTGAATCTGCATTCTGCTATCGACATCGAACGGAATCTTCCTCAGGGCCTTCTCGTAGATATTGCGATATGCCACGTCTACGAAGAAGTGATCACGCGAGAAATCGGTCCCGCGTTTTTCGAACGGCATGGGACGCCCGCCTCCAGAAACCGTCAGCTCGCGAATCTGGCCTTTCTTCTGCGATGCGATGGTCGTCAGTCGCAGGGGGCCGAACTGCATCCCGGCTTTGATCCCAAAGAGGGCCTGGTTGCTCGAAATGAAGCTGGAGTTTGTCTGCAGCGAAACGTTTCCCGCCTCGATGCTCTGTATGATCTCATCCTCGTACCCCTTGTACCGGACTTTCAGCTGGTTCTCGTACTCAAAGGTGCGCTCTGAGTTCCAATCGGCATCAATCCGGAGCTTATCTCCGATCTCCCCCTTCGTATTGACCTGGAGCTCCATGTTGAAATCGGGTTCGTTACGAACCTGATCGAGCGGGTTGTTTGTGATCACATCCGATACCGTACTGCGAAACGCCCCACGGACATCGACAGAACCGTTGATTTGCAGGCGGATGATATTGGGGCCGAAGATACTGAATAGAGGGTTCTTCGGCACCGGGACCTCGATATTCGTCACCTGTCCGAGTATATCGCCCAGATCTTTTTTCTTTTCCGATTCAACCTCGTATTTCCGCGCCATGGTCTCCCAATTAGACCGAATCGTCCGCTGCAACCGGACGTTTGCGTATTCGTCCAGCGGGAGCTCGAGGGGAACCCGGGTGTCTTTTCCTGCGACCGTGTGCCGTATCCGGTAACGGTAGTCGGTCGAATCGAGGATTTCCTTCTGACGGAGTTGGGCAGGTATGGAAGCATACAAGGGATGTTCGGTGAGACGAAGCATCCGGACAGCCGGGAAATCGTACCGAACATGATGAAATACATTCATCCGGGCTGTGGAATCTCTGGGGAGAGCCGCGATGGCCGCCAGCGCACTATCGGTCGCACTGACTCGCGACGTGGTGTCAACCCGACCCGATCGCTGCTGCAGCGCTCGCGCACGCCTGGATATGGTTTGCCCAGGGACCACCCGATCGGTGTCGGAGGGAGTTCTTGAGAACCCGGAGGGTTGACTTTGCTGGAGGAAAAGGTCCTCTGCGAAGGATGAGAGCGGCGTGTCAAATCCCCCCCCTTCCGAGCGGACTTTGCCATGCACCTCAGCGGGAACGGAGAGGAGTATGCAAAGGATAAACAGACTTGCCAGGATCTGGAATCGGTCCTGTTTCAGATTCCGCATGAATCGTCTTAGGCTAATGTTCTCGCTAAATCACAAGAGAGAATCCACCCGCGTAACTTCATTGAGTTGTTCGTCATTGCGGGGAAAACCTCTAGCCCCTCGCTTGAGGGTAACTGGGATGGGTTGGAACAACCGGTAACGAAAGAGTCGATTCTGCTCCAATATTGAGGTGGCACGACAATTTGATGCGGTATATATAGAGGAGATACTCCAAAGACCACGTGATAGTGTATCACAAATATCGCAAAAACATACCAAAAAGAGGTTTGAATATCAAGGGGTTGGGGGCGCGCTTCACCCTGTCAGATGGCCAGCGAATTTCTGTCAATTATGAGGAAAGTCTCTCCATTTTCCATGTCTTGAGAAGGGGGTACATTCTCAGTATATTTCTTTCACGATGCGAATCCTCTGGAAACATATTCTTCGCGCACATCTCACTCCCTTTCTCTTCTCTCTTGCCGTCCTGATGTCGATCTTCATCCTGCAGTTTATCATGAAGTTCATGGACCAGTTGGTGGGAAAGGGGCTCAGCGCGGGGGTTATCGTCGAGGTGATCGTCCTGAACCTTGCCTGGATGGTCGTGCTTGCGGTACCGATGTCCGTGCTCGTGGCGACCTTGATGGCCTTCGGGGGAATGTCGTCCACGAACGAGATCACCGCGATGCGGGCAGGCGGGCTCAGTCTCTATCGGATGGTCGCGCCGGTCTTTTTCGCGTCTGTGGCAGTTTGTTTTCTCTTGATTCAATTCAACAACGATATTCTCCCCGACGCCAATCACAAGGCGAAGATCCTCTCCAGTGACATCTATCGGAAGAAGCCCACGCTCTCCCTCATTCCGGGACTTTTCTCTCAGGACATTGGCGGGTATACCATCCTCGTCCGCCGCACATTCGAGCATTCCAATGATCTGGAGGGAGTAACGATTTTCGACCATACGAAGCCGAACGTGTCCTCGACCGTTACCGCTCACGGAGGAACCATCTCATTCTCCTCCGACTACCGCAAACTGATTATGGATCTCTACGACGGGGAGATCCACGAGACCAATGTGCAAACGCAGAAGACCTATCGGATAATCCGATTCACGAAGCACCGGATTGCCATGAACGCAGACGGATTTGATTTTCAACGTTCGCAGGAGAGCGCGTTTTCCAGAGGCGATCGGGAGCTAAGCGCACAGGTTATGCAGGAGCGCGTCGATAGTATCCTGCACCTCGAAGCAGGCACACGCGAACGGATCGCTACGATTGTCAGAAGGGATTTAGATGGGATACTTCTGCCGACCGATTCCGTCGCGCGGTCAGGTCGCTCTCAGGAAGAAGCCGGCGCCTCAGCAGTGAGTCAGGCGATGAGTTTGCGGAATACCCTCTACACGGAGCACTACCGTCTCGAGGACATGTCGAGAAAAAGAAGGGAATACCTCGTCGAGATTCATAAGAAATACGCCATCCCCGTTGCCTGCGTTGTCTTTGTGCTCATCGGCGCGCCCCTCGGAATTATGGCCCG
>Ga0208244_100616_pt1 | contig 30393 bp, 29 predicted proteins | sample SubbioCR12Aug_5A_FD_184828 | JGI IMG/M metagenome (GOLD analysis project Ga0208244, IMG submission 184828) | Serpentinite rock and fluid subsurface biosphere microbial communities from McLaughlin Reserve, California, USA - CR12Aug_5A (SPAdes) | ecosystem: Environmental > Terrestrial > Deep...
GCACCCCGCGCCGCGCCGCAAGCCTGTTGAGCCAGCGTTACGAATTGAACCTGCCGCCGACGGTTGTGGTGCGCCCGGTCTGGTGGCCCTGGCTGCCGACCCTGCCCTTTAGAATCTCGTTTTCTTCCGGGTTTTAGTTTTCAAGATTCACAAAGAAAACAAGGTTTACCTTTGCGTTCTTCGCGGCCTTCGCGGTTCGATGATTTTTTGATATGGACATGATTGATGCGTATTCTTGCAGTTGACCACGGCGAAAAACGAATCGGCCTGGCGCTCAGCGACGAAACCGCCCGCCTGGCGCGCCCGCTGACGGTGTTCAAGCATATCTCACGCGCGCTCGACGCCGCCCGCGTGGCCGAAATTGCCGCCGAACAGGGGGCCCGGCTGGTGCTGGTCGGCCAGTCTTTCGACCTGGACGGCAAGCCAAATGCCGCCGGGCGCTCTGCGGCCCGCTTTGCCGAGGCGCTCAAATTACAAACCGATATTCCCGTTATACTGTGGGATGAAGCCCTGACCACCCGTGACGCCCAATCCGCCGCCCTGGCGATGGGCCTGGGGCGCACCAAACGCGCCGGTCACCTCGACGACCTGGCCGCGGCTGTCCTGTTGCAGTCTTATCTCGATACGCTCGAACACCCGCCTTTGGAGTGAAATGACCAGACCCATCCGCCGACGCCGTTCAGGGCAGGGATTGTCCTGCGGCCTTGTCTCCTTTTTTGTGATTGCCCTTTTGTTGGCTGTTGCCGCCCTGGTGACCCCCTTGCTGGCCGAGCGCGTGGTTGGGCCGTCTGCGCCCACGCTTGGTTTTGCCAAACGCCTGCAATATTCCGCGCAGGTGCTCTGGTATGACGGCCTGCTGACCCGTCCCGCCGACCCATACGGGCTGGACGGCACGTTTAGGATTGGCCCCGGCGAAGGCGCATCGGAAGTGGCCTACCGTCTCGAACAGGAAGGTTTTGTGCCCGACGGGGCCGCTTTCCGCGCTTACCTGATTTACAGTGGAATCGAAACCCGTTTGCAGGCTGGCGAATTCACCCTCAGCCCGGCGCTGACCCCGCTCCAGGTAGCGACCCGTTTGCAGGATGCCACCCCGACCCAGGTGCGTTTCGTCATCCTGCCCGGCTGGCGCATGGAGGAAATCGCCGCCAGCCTGCCAACTTCGGGGTTAAGCGTCACGCCCGATGAATTCTTGGCGGCGGCCAAATCCCCGCCGGGCGGGTTCGACTTCCTGCCTGCTGGCGCGACTGCCGAGGGCTTTTTCCTGCCCGATACTTATGTTCTGCCGCGCGGCATCAACGCCGAAGAACTGGTGCGGACGATGCTGAACAACTTTGCCCTCAGCCTGCGCTCCGAGTTGCGCTCCGGTTTTGCCCGCCAGGGGCTGGATGTGTACGAGGCGGTTATCCTGGCTTCGATTGTCCAGCGCGAGGCGGTCGTCGTCGACGAGCAGCCGATGATTGCTTCGGTTTTTCTGAATCGCCTGAAAGTGGATATGCGCCTGCAAACCGACCCGACCGTGCAGTATGCCATCGGCTACGACCCGCTGTGGTGGAAATCCCCGCTGGCGCTGGCCGACCTGGAAGTGGATTCTCCCTACAATACTTACAAGATAGGCGGCCTGCCGCCCGCGCCGATAGCCAGCCCTGGCCTGGGGGCTTTGCAGGCGGTGGCGTTCCCGGCCCAGACGCCGTATTACTACTTCCGCGCCCGTTGTGACGGCTCTGGCCTGCACCTGTTCGCCGAAACCTTCGATGGGCATCTTCAAAACGCCTGTCCGTAACCCTGCTACAACGCCACGCGCCACAGGGCGAAGGACTGCTCAAACCCCTTGATTTCAGATTCAAATTTCTCGTGCCGCAGTCCGCTTGACGTCAGCCATTCTTTTACCTGCGGGTCGCTGGCGGTCTGGTCGCTGAGCACGATTTGCCCACCTTCAGCCAGCCCCGGCAGCCGCGCGGCGGCGTTGACGGTTGAACCGAAATAGTCCAGCCGCTCGTTGAGCGTTACCGCAATGCACGGCCCGCTATGGATGCCGACCTTGAGGTACAGCGGGGGTGTGCCTTCGGTTTTGGTGATTTCTGCATGAGCGCCCTGGATGGCGAGAATTGCCCCCAGCGGCTGGCGGAAAACGGCCATGACAGCATCGCCCATCGTTTTGACGACTGCCCCGCCCTGGTTGGCGATTTCCTGTTCGAGAATTTCAAAGTGCTGGCGAACCCGACCGAACGCGGGTGCATCGCCAATCTGGCGGTACATGCGGGTTGAGTCACGCAGGTCGGTGAACATCAAAGTTACAGAACTAATGGATAACTCTTCTCCCGCGCGCAAAGCCTCGTTGGCAAACAGGTCGCGGAAGAGTTGCAGGCTGGTCACATCGGCGGCGGTGGCGGCCTGGTTGCCCCATTCGCCATTTTCGAGCAAAAAATCGAGCGGTTCACGGCCCGCGTTGTGCAGGCGTAAGGTCGGCATCAGACTGATACGAATTTCATCGGCGGGCAGGCTTGCGCTGTTAATTTCAACCTGGTCTGTGCCGCCTTGTTCCACCGCCTGCAAATGGACGTCTCCGAGCTGCGAGCGCAGCAGGTACGGCCCGGGCTCGAGCATGGTCCCCAAGCTGATGCTTTCTCCTGCCACGACGCTCTGCACCAGGCTGATGTGCGGCACATGCTGTGGACTGCCCACGCAGAACAGGATATTCTCACCCAATACACGCACTGCCGGGTTTGGCCGAAAGGTAACCTCGACCTGGCGGTCAAAGTTTGCTTCAAAATCCATTTCGCAGGATGGGCAATGACTGTGATTATGAATTTCGTTCAGGTTTTGGTGGCTTTCCGCTGCGCCACGGCACATCGGGCAAATTAACTCCCATTGGATGTCGAGCAAGCCCAGGCGCGCGGCCTGCAGGAACATTTCCAGCGTTTTGCGGCGCGGGGTTCCCCAGTAATCGGCCAGGGCGAAGGGCCGCATCCGAATCAGGCTCAAATCATCGCCTTCTTGCAGCATCGCAATCAGGCGCGCAACCAGCCCCGGGTCAATGCCAAAACTTTCCAGCCCGGTTTTGCCCACATCCAGCCTTTGACGGCCTCCGGATGCCAGCCGGGCGCTTCCGGGGGCGTCCAGCGGACTTTTTCCTTGCGCTGCCAGTTCGTCATAACGCCTGAAAACGCCCTCGAAACGTCGCGCGCTAAACAGGCCAATCCCGATTCCAATCGCTGCATCCCCAATCAGATTTCGAGGCCTGGCCCAGACTTTGTAGTTCAGGCGTGTGCCGCCATTTTCGGGAGTCAGTTCACAAAGCACACGCATTTGGCCCAGGGGACCTTTCTGGTAAGTGCGCACAATTCCAAAGCGATATGGGTAAGTCCATTCGAAGGGATTCTCATCCCATTCAATGTTAATAACCGGCATTTTGAAGCGCATATGGCTGACGCCGTTGCTGAAACCCAACCGCTCCACTTGTGGTAAGCCGGTATCACGGTTGAAACGATTTGTATTAGCGACAAACGACCAGAGCGCTTCGGGGCTGGCTTTTAAGTGCATCTCCCAATTGTAGTGATACTCTTTTGACATATTGTAATTATACAAGAAGTATCATAATTATTGGAAATTGCAATTTGATGACAATCTTATCTGGTTTTCTCTTGTTATAATCATCCCGATATGACCACCGACATCCACCTTTACCGTAGCATGTACCTCATCCGCCGCTTCGAAGAGCGCGCCCTCGACGAATTCTCGACCGGCAAACTTTTCGGCACCACCCACGCCTACATCGGCCAGGAGGCCGACGCCGCGGCGATTTTTGCCGCCCTCAGCCCGGAAGATGTTATCTTCAGCAACCACCGCTGCCACGGCCACTTCCTGGCCTACGGCGGCGACCCCTACCGCCTGGCCGCCGAACTGATGGGACGCGCCACCGGCCTGGTCGGCGGGCGCGGCGGCAGTCAGCATATCCACTGGCGCAACTTCTACTCCAATGGCATCCAGGGCGGCATCGTGCCGGTTGCCACCGGCACCGCCCTGGCTGAAAAAGCCAAAGAGAGCGGCGCAATCTCGGTCGTCTTCCTCGGCGACGGCACCCTCGGTGAAGGCGTACTTTATGAAAGCCTGAATATTGCTGCCTTGTGGAACCTGCCCGTCCTGTATGTTCTCGAAAATAACCGCTATGCCCAGACCACGCCCACTGAACTTGGCGTTGCCGGTTCGATGGCCGGCCGGTTTAAAGCTTTTGGGATACAGACTTGGGAGGCCGCTTCGAGCGACGTCCTGACCCTTTTGCCGGTTGCCCGCGAAGCCGTTGACCACGCGCGCAGCGGACGACCCGCAGCCTGTATCCTGCACACCTACCGATTCTCCGCCCACAGCAAAGGCGACGACCCGCGCGACCCGGCAGAGATTGTAAAAATCCGCGCTGAGCACGACCCGCTGGTAATTCACGACCCGCGAATCGATTCCGTTGCCCGCGCCACCGTCGAAGCCGAGATCGACGCCCTCATCGACGAGGCCTTCACCCGCGCCGCCAACGACCCCTTTCCAATGCTCAATGGAGAATGAAGAATGCAGAATTTAGATTTTCCATTCAGCATTCTGCATTCTTCATTTTGAATTAAGCCTATGCCCACCCTCCTCGACCTCATCAACTCCGCCCTCCACACCGCTCTCGAAAGCGACCCGCGCGTCTACATCCTCGGCGAAGACATCCTCGACCCGTATGGCGGCGCGTTCAAAGTCACCCGCGGACTTTCGACCCGCTTCCCTGAGCGTGTTTTAACCACGCCCATCTCCGAAGCGGCCATCATGGGCATCTGTAACGGCATGGCCCTGCGCGGATTGCGCCCGGTGGCTGAAGTCATGTTCGGCGATTTCGTCACCCTGATGGCCGACCAGTTGATTAATCATGCGGCCAAATTCCGCTGGATGTATAACGACCAGGTGCGCGTCCCGCTCGTCCTGCGCCTGCCGATGGGTGGACGGCGCGGCTACGGCCCGACCCACTCCCAGTCGCTCGAAAAACACCTGCTCGGCGCGCCTGGCCTGAAAGCGGTCGCCCCCAACAGCCTCGGTAACCCGTCCGACCTGCTGCTGGCTGCCATCGCCGACGATGACCCGGTACTCTTTGTCGAGCACAAACTGCTCTATACCCGTCCGCTGCTCGAAGAAAAAGACTTACTCGATTGGCAAGTTACCGACTCTGGCGGCCCATACCCCACCTTCACCCTTCGAGTATCTAATATCGAAGCATCGAATATCACCATCGGCACCTACGGCTACAACTTTGAACTGGCCCGCGAAGCCGCCCGCGAGTTAATGTACGAGTACGAAATTTTTAGCGAAATTGTGCTCTTCAGCCAACTCAGCCCCTTTGAACTCGACCCGCTCTTCGACTCGCTTTCCCGTACCGGGCATTTGCTGACCCTCGAAGAAGGCGCGCAGACCCTCGGCTGGGGCGCGGAAGTGGCCGCTCGTAGCGCCGAGCAGTTGCCGGGTATCCGCATCCACCGCCTGGGTGCGCTCGACCTGCCCATCGCCAACGCCAAATCCCTCGAAGACGACATCCTGCCCTCGACCCAAAAAATCATCCAGACCGCCCTGAAATTGCTTGAAAAATAAAAGACCTCACTGCAAAAAGCCTAAAATCTTAACGCAGGGTCGCAAAGATGCAGAGACGCAGAGTTTTATTGTAAAATCACCCTGCCCTTTGCGAAGAACGCAAAAATATGCTGTGGTTTTACGAAAAAGATTTTCTTTGCGCCCTTTTGCGGTTTCGCGCCTTTGCGTTAAAAATTTTTGCAGGAGAGTGATTAAAAGATTAAAAAAGCCCGAAAGGCTCAAAAACCTTTCGGGCCGTGGTCTGAAGCAGGATTATGCGGCGGAGGGTACTGCGGCTTTGGCGGTGTTGTAAGCCTGGCCGTAGAAGTGGCCCATGATGGCGTAGGACAGCGCGGCAGTGAAGATGACACCGATGATGCAGGCAATCAGGCCGAGCATTGCGACAAAACCGGCGGCGATGCTGCCAACCAGCACCAGCACGTACGCGCCGATGGCGGCCTTGACCAGCGCAAAAATTTCAGCAAAACGGAAGCCTGCGGCGATTTCACCGGTTACAGCCACCTGGGCGTAAGCGGCGGGCAGTACCAACCCGAGCGCGATGCTGTAAAGGAAGCTGAAGCAACCGAAGCAAATCGACACGATGCTCGAAACCATTATCAGGGCGTCGTAAGCGTCGCCGCGCATGTTTTCGGCGATAATGGGCAGGACGTTGGTGCAACTGGAGATAAGCACAACGGGCAGGCTATAGGCGAACCCGACCACAAAGGCCTTGAAGCCCAGAGTCATGTGGTCGCTGAAGTTATCCCAGCCGGGCAGCAGGTCGGTGGTCTGGCCTTCGGTCAGGCGTTTGGTAACCGCCAGGCTCCAGCCAAGCACCGTGATTGGGCCGAGAAATGGGATAAGCAAGACCAACGCGGCAATCCCTACTTTCTTGAGCCACTCTGAGTCTTCAAAAATATATGAAAAAGCACGTGCGAAATCCATGGCATTCTCCTTTTGTCGTATGAAGTAAGATAACAGTATGATTATAGACCAAAAATACCAAAATTACATCGTTTTTCTCAAAATAGGACTTTCGTATGACCCCAATCCCTATCGTTGTTCCGCTCTTGAATGCCAACGAGCCTGAAGCCCGCCTGGTCGATGTTCACGTTTCAGATGGCCAGCGTGTCGAATCCGGCGACATCCTGTTTACCGTCGAAACCACCAAAGCCGCCAGCGATGTCGAAGCCCCGTCCGCGGGATTTGTGCGCCTGGCCGCCGCCGAGGGAGATACCCTTTCGGTGGGAGATTTGCTGGCCTACCTGACCGATACGGCGGATGAAGCGCTTCCGACCCGTGAACCTGCTTCCGTTAAAATCTCCGATTCCACCCCCGGTGATTTGCGCATCACCAAACCGGCCCGCGCCCTGGCCGAAAGCCTGGGCCTCGAGCTGGATTCCCTGCCGACCGACCGATTGCTGACCGAGGCCGCCATCCGCGAAATTTCTGTTTCCCGCCAGCCGGTGGAACTGCCCGATTTTGACGAGGGTCAAATCCTGGTGTACGGCGCGGGCGGACACGCCAAAGCGGTTATGGAAATGGTGCAGGCGATTGGCGCGCATCAAATCGCGGGTATTCTCGATGATAACCCGGCCCTGGCGGGTAAATCGGTGCTGGGCATTCCGGTGTTGGGCGGGCGCGGTTTGCTGCCGCTGTTGCGCCAGAAAGGCTTATCCCTGGCGGCCAACGGTGTCGGCGGGATTTTGGATATTGCCGTGCGTGTGCGCCTGTTCGAGATGTTGGCCCAAGCCGGGTTTGATTTCCCGCCCCTTGCGCATCCGCGCGCGACGGTCGAACCCAGCGCAACCCTGGGCGAGGGCGTGCAGGTTTTTGCGAACGCCTATGTCGGTTCTTCGACCCTCTTGCATCCGCGCTGTATGGTCAATACCGGGGCGATAGTTTCGCACGATTGCGAAATTGGTGAATATACCCATATTGCCCCTGGCGCAATGCTGGCCGGGCACGTCCATGTCGGCAAGCGCAGCCTGGTCGGGATGGGCGTCACGACTGCCATCGGCATCAAGATTGGTGATGGCGTGCGCATAGGCAATGGGGCGATTGTTTACGCCGATGTGCCCGACAAAACCATCCTGCCCGCCGGGAAGGTCTGGGCTGGGGGATAGGATTTTTTATCAGCGCACGAGGTAGATTATCCCGACCACCATGCCAATGCTAACCACCAGCCAGCGCAGGTGATTGGGCTTAATTGACCCGGCCAGTTTGCCGCCCAGCCAGCCGCCAATGAGCGCGGCGACAGCCATAACAAAGACGACCTCCCAGACCACGTAGCCTGAAAACAGGAAGAAGACCGCCGCCGCAACATTGACGCTAAACGAAACTGCCTGTTTGAGCGCGTTGAGTTTGGTCAGCGATTCATCCACTGTCAGGCCGAGGGCGGCCAGCACGATGACGCTTAATCCGGCCCCAAAATAGCCCCCATATACCGAGGCCAGCCCAATCGGGATGGTGCTCCAAAACTCGGAGACCTGTCCTTGCCCTTTTTCGGCGGCGCGTTTAACCAGCCAGGCGCGGACGGGTTCTTGTATCGCCAGCAGCAGCGATGCCAGCAAAATCAGGTAGGGGACAATTGCGCCGAAGATTTTCTCGCCGCTGATGACCAGCAGGATGCCGCCCAGCAGGCCGCCCACTATGCTGGCCGGGAGTATCAGCCACAGGCGTTTGGCCTGGCTTTTGATGTCCTCCCACTGGGCAAAGGTTCCGCCCAGGTAGCCGGGCAGCAGCGCGACGGTGTTGGTGATGTTGGACGAGACCGGCGGTACCCCGACCGCTATCAGCACAGGGAAAGAGATCAGTGTTCCGCCCCCGGCCAGGGCGTTGATCGCTCCGGCAGCGGCAGCAGCCAGGGTGATGAAAAAATATTCCCATCCTTCTATCATATGGCGTCCTCGATTCTTCTAAAATTTCAGCCTGTCCCAAAGGCTGGGCGGCTTCTCGTTCAGTTCGGCGGGCAGGTCTATTTGTTTTCTGGCGCGCAGCATTGGGCAGGTGGTGTACGATACCGTCAGGCAATGGCTGCCCTGGTGCTCCAGTTTTGGAACAGCCTGTCGTTTGGCGCGGTGGCAGTAGTTCAGGGTGCTGGCATAATTCATGACTGTTTTGATGTCGTCGCGGAAGCCAAGGAAAGGGCAGAAGGCGTGCGAAGTTTCCTCGGCCTGGGCGCTGATTTTTTCGGCGGGCGCAACCACCGACCGGGAAGTTTTGTCGGATTTGCCGAAAAAATCGAGCACTTCATCGGCCAGGTTTTGGTATTGGATTGCGCCGCGCGAACGAGGTTTGTAGTCAAGGATGGGAACATGCGCCGATTGGGACTCTCGGATTTTGGTGTCTATTTCGATAAAAGTCTCGAACAGGTTTTCCCCGAACCCCTGTCGAAACTCCTCCATGACGGTTTGCTGCAGCCGGGTGCGTTTGGCGTACATGCTTACCAGTACCCTGTAATGCAGTTTGTTGTTGTTTTCCTGCCTGATGCGCCGGGTGATGCGCATCATTTTTATCAACGAGTTGGCGGCAAAATATTCCGCCTGGGTGGGGATGATAACCAGATCTGCGGCGTTCAGGGCGTTCAAGGTCTGGATGTTCGCAGCTGGCGCGCAATCTATCAGGGTGAAATCGTAACGTTCCCTGAGACTGGCGTTAATCAGGTCTTTCAGGATATTGGAGATGTTGGGGTCATCGGGGAAAATATTGCTATGCCAGTCCATGTCGCTCTTGGATGGCAGGATGTCGAGGTTTTCATAAACCGTTGGCAGGATGAAACTCTTAATCCCCACTTTTTCCAACAGGCCCGGGGCAAACAAATCTTTCGAGCCGTAGGCAATACCTCCCTGTGTAATGCCAAGGCTGGTGGTCAGGTCTGCCTGGGCGTCCAAATCGATTAGCAGTACGCGCTGGCCCATCTTCGACAGGCTGCGTCCCAACGCCGAGGCGGTGCTGGTTTTGGCTACCCCGCCCTTGACGTTGGAGATGGCAATTACATGCCCCATTCATACTCCTAAAAGAATGATGTCAGCGCTTCCAGAACAGTCCGCGCCCGGGTGCGAACAAAAAAGCCAGCAGGAAGAAGCCGGTCGCCACCAGCACGATGGCCGCGCCTGAAGCAATGCTGGCATAGTAACTGATGTACAAACCAATGATACTCGAAATCGCGCCCAGCCCGGCGGCCAGGGTCATCATGTGCGCCAGGCGGCGGGTGAGCAGGTAGGCGGTTGCGGCGGGCGTCACCAGCATGGCCGCCACCAGCCCGATTCCAACCGTCTGGAGCGAGATGACCACCGTCAGCGCCAGCAGAACCAGCAAAAGGATGCGGAAGAATTCACCGGGCCAGCGCAGGGTCGCGGCCAGGGTCGGGTCGAAGGAGACCACCAGGAAGGGCCGGTAAAGCCCGATGATAACGGCCAAAACCACCAGCCCGAGAATCGCCACCATCCACAAATCGGTAGACGAAACCCCCAAAATGTTGCCGAACAGGATGTGGGTTAAATCCACCGCCGAGGTGCGGATGGAACTGATGAGCGCCACGCCGAGCGAGAGCGCTGCCGCAAACAGGATGCCGATGGCGGTATCTTCGCGGATGGTTCCCTGGCGGGTGAACAGGCCGATGAGCAGGGCGACGATGACCGCCGCGACCAGCGCGCCGACCGTCAGGTTGGCTCCCATTAAATAAGCAATCGCCACCCCTGGAAGGATGGCGTGCGCCAGCGCGTCGCCCATGAAGGCCATGCCGCGCAGGACAACGTAGCTGCCAATTACCGCGCAAATGATGCCGACAATAACCGAGGCGGCCAGTCCGCGCTGGATGAAAACATAGGCGAGGGGGTCGAGCAGCAAGTTCATGGCGTCTCGCGGTGGTGGGTGTGTTCTTCGCCGCCGGGGCAGCAATCGTCCACAATGGCAGCGACGCCGTTCAGGAAGAGTACTTGTCCGCCAAAGGCGCGCTGGATGGATTCGGGGGAAAACGCCGTTTCGGCAGGGCCGTAGGCAACCAGTTCCCGGTTGAGCAGCAGGACGGTTTCGAAGCGTCTGGCGGCCATGTTCAGGTCGTGGGTCGAGACCATGACGGTGACGCCGTCTTTTTTCAGGCGGTCTAACAGGGAAAGGGTGGCTTCCTGTGTGCCGGCATCGACGCCGGTAAAGGGTTCGTCCATGAGCAGGATGTGCGGTTCCTGCGCGAGGGCGCGCGCCAGGAAAACGCGCTGCTGCTGCCCGCCCGAAAGGTCGCCAATCGGACGATTGGCCAGGCCGGCGATGTTCATTTGTTCGAGGGACTGAATGACCGCCGCGTGGTCTTGCCGTTCGGGGCGGCGCACCCAGCCCAGACGGGCGAAGCGGCCCATCATGACCACTTCGGCCACGCTGACGGGGAAACGCCAGTCGACATCCTCGCGCTGCGGGACGTAGGCGACGCAGTCGTTGTGGTGGCCGAGCGGTTCGCCGTGGATGAAAATCCGCCCGCTGCGCAGGGGCAGCAGGCCAACCAGGGCCTTGAACAAGGTCGATTTCCCCGCCCCGTTGGGGCCGACCACCGCCACCTGTCCGCCGTGCGGAATCTGCACCGACAAATCGCGCAGGGCAAGGTTGCCGTTATAGCCGACGCTGATTTTGTCCAGTTCCAGGCGGGCGGGCGGCTGGGTCAATTCGATAGGGGTCATGCGTTTAAGTGTAACACCAAATGCTACGCGCCTTCGAGGGCTTCTTTGGTTTTCTTGGTCTGTTTGCCGCGTTCCTCGGTACCGAGAATGCGCTTGCGGATGCGATAGGAAAGCGGCGTGACTTCGAGCAGTTCGTCGTCAGACAGGTATTCGATGGCTTCGTCTAGCGACATCTGGCGCGGGGGCGTCAGGCGGATTTCCATATCGCCGCGCGCTGAACGCATGTTGGTCAGGTGCTTTTTGCGGCAGACGTTGATGGAAATATCGCCAGGGCGGCTGTTTTCGCCGACGACCATGCCCTCGTACACTGCCACGCCCGGATTGATAAACAGGATGCCGCGCTCCTCGACGCTCTTGAGCGCGTAGGTGGTCGCATCGCCTGCTTCCATGGCAATCAATGAGCCGTTTGAGCGTGATGGAATCGAACCGGCCAGCTCGTCATAACTGTGAAACAGGGTATTCATGATGCCCATGCCGCGTGTGGCGGTCAGGAATTGGTAGCGGAAGCCGAGCAGGCCGCGCGTTGGGGCGATGTAGACCAGGCGCACATGGCCGTCGTTGGTATCATGCATCTCCATCATTTTTCCGCGCCGTGAGCCGAGCATTTCAACCACGAATCCGACTGTCTCGCTACTGGTCTCAATATGCACTTCTTCATAGGGTTCGAGCAGCGCGCCGTCTTCGGCCTTGTGGAAGATGACCTCGGGCCGCGAAACCTGGAATTCGTATCCCTCGCGGCGCATGGTTTCGATGAGAATGCCCAGATGCAGTTCGCCACGCCCTGAGACGAGGAAATTTTCGGCGCTGTCGGTGTCCTCGACGCGCAGGGCCACGTTGGTGCGCAGTTCCTCGAACAGGCGCTCGCGCAGCCTGCGGGATGTACCCCACTTACCCTCACGCCCGGTGAAGGGTGAGGTGTTGACCCCGAAGGTCATGCGCACAGTCGGCTCTTCGACCTTGATGGTCGGCAGGGCGACCGGGTTGGCCGGGTCGGCCAGGGTTTCGCCGATGCCGATGCCTTCCAGCCCGGCCAGCGAGATGATGTCGCCCGCAGAGACTTCATTGACTTCGACTTTATTCAGACCCTGGAAGGTGTACAGGTAGCGGGCGGTTTCTGGCAGGTTTTGGCCGTCCACTTTTAATCGCGCCAGCTTTTGCCCGGCCTTGATTTTTCCGGCAAAGACGCGCCCGACCGCCGTGACGCCGCGATAGTCGTCGTAGCCCAGGGTGGTGACGAGCATTTGCAGCGGGGCGTCGAGGTCCACTTTCGGGGCGGGGATGTGGTTCAGGATGATATCGAAGAGCGGTTTCAGGTCGGGGCCAAGTTCGCGGTTCAATCCTGCGCGTCCGGCGGTGGCCTGGGCATAGACAATTGGGAAGTCGGCCTGCTCTTCGCTTGCGCCCAGTTCGATGAACAGGTCGAAGGTGTCGTTCAGCACACGTTCCGGTTCGGCGTCGCGGCGGTCGATTTTGTTGATGACAACCACGGCTTTGTGTCCGCGCTCGAGGGCTTTTTTGAGCACAAAGCGGGTTTGCGGCATGGGGCCTTCGGCGGCATCCACCAGCAGGAGTACGCCATCAACCATGTTCATGATGCGCTCGACCTCACCGCCGAAGTCGGCGTGGCCGGGGGTATCCACGATATTGATTTTGACATTTTCCTGGGTGCTTTCATCGAAAAGCACAATGGCGGTGTTTTTGGCAAGAATGGTAATGCCACGCTCGCGTTCCAGGTCGTTAGAATCCATCACGCGTTCGGCGACCTGCTGGTTCTCGCGGAAGGTGTGCGACTGGCGCAGCAGGTAATCTACCAGGGTGGTTTTGCCATGGTCGACATGGGCGATAATGGCAATATTGCGGAGTTCTTTTCTTTCAGTGAGCATAGGTGGGACACTTTCGTTGTTGAATAAAGGGTAAGTTCTTAACCTGTAACACACAAAAACCCCGGCCGGGGATGGCCGAGGCTTGCTTTAACGGGTTTCGGCTTGCAATGTGTATTTTACCAGAACTTGTTCACTTTATGTAACCGATGTTAACGCAAACGCACTACATGCTATTGCGTCTTGCGCCAAGGCTGATCACGGCTATCAGCGCGATTAATACGACTGTACCGATTAGAATATAAATAAGAATATTGTTGCTGGAATCACTCTGTGCGGGAGCTGTGTCAGAACCACCAGTTTCAGGTATTGAAATAGTAATACCTTCACCTGAATCACTCGGTTCAACTTGAACTTCCGGCATTTGAACAGTGACGGGTGTTCCGCAGCCGCTCAACATTAAAAACGAGATAATCAAGACGTTCAGGAAAATCATTTTTTTATTCATGGTAATGCCTCCTGGTTCCGGGCATTACTACCCGGGAATTGCTGTTAAGATACTACTGTTTTATGCATCATGCATATGTTCATCCTATCCTAAACATGGTCTGATTACATCCTTCCACTGGGGAGTATTGTTCTCCGCCACCTGGGGGAGAACCAGCACCACAGAAAAACCGGCAGATTTTCTCTGCCGGTTTTTCTGATTGATAGGTTTTTGCAAATAGTGAAAAGAAGACCCCGCTTATGCCGTGTGGCGCGAAGTTCTGAACCTGCCGAAGCAGGTCGGGGTCCTACCGAGAAGTCCAGCCTTGGCTCAGGCCTATCGCTTTTCCGCTCAGAGATTGAACCCCTTTTTGTGGGTGTTGGCCCAGAACCGATAGTACGCCATCACGAACACAGCAGGGCATGCCTTTCTTATACCATAAAAATATCCGGGCAGGGAAGATGTGACCGGGTCTCTCAAAACTGATAAAATCAGCCCATGACTGAAACGATTACCAGCCTTGCAAACCCGCTAGTCAAACAGGCGCGCGCCTTGCGCCAGAAAAAAGCCCGCGACGAGAGCGGACTTTTCCTTGTCGAGGGGCTGGCGCATGTCGGCAGCGCGTTCGAAGCCGGTTGGGATGTGGAAACCGTCCTATACGCCCCTGAACGCCTGCGCAGCGATTTTGGGCTTGAACTGGTCGAGCAGGCGCAGCGCTCCGATACGCGCTGCCAGCCAGTTTCAGGCGCGGTCTTTGAGTCGCTTGCCGAAAAGGATAATCCGCAGGGCATTGCTGCGTTGGTTCGCCAGCGCAGGTTAAGTCTTACGGATTTTCTCCCCGCAGCGCCTGGGAGGTCGCCCGCGCTGTTTGCCGCGCTGGTTGCCCCCCAAGACCCCGGCAACATCGGCGCGACCCTGCGAACGCTGGATGCCGTTGGCGGCAACGGGTTGCTGCTGTTGGACAGCGGCGCCGACCCCTACCAGCCCGCCTGCGTGCGCGCCAGCATGGGCACTTTGTTCCACGTCCCGTTTGCGCAGGCCGATTTTGACGGCTTCGTGACCTGGGTACGCGCGAACAATTTGCGCCTGGTGGGCACCTCGGCACGGGCCGAGGCCGATTACCGCCAGTTCAAATCGGATGGCTGTCCGCTGGTTTTGCTGCTCGGCTCCGAGCAGAAGGGCCTGACCGAGGGGCAGTTGCAGGTTTGCGATGAGCGTTTGTCCCTGCCGATGCGTGGAAAGGTCAGTTCGCTCAACTTGGCGGTGGCGGCGGGGGTTTTGCTGTACGCGCTGTCAGACGCGCGTAAATGACACGGTAACGAAAATCCCCGCAACTGGCGGGGATTTTTTCGGCGTGGAGAATGTTGTTCGGGGCAAGAGACAGGCTGAGGGGAGGACGCTAGAATTCGTCTTCCTCGTCGTCAGCCCATAGGTCGTCCTCGTCCCCTTCCTCTTCTTCCCATTCTTCCAATTCTTCTTCCTCTTCCCAATCGCCTTCTGTTGCGGGGCCGTCGACCGGCGCATAGGTGGCGCAGCCGGTATCGGGGTCGATTTCAACCGCCGCGGCAGAGCAATAACCTTCGTCGAGAAAGATACAATCGGTGTAGTGACAGCGAATACGGGGCATTTTTCCTCCTAGCTTTCACCGCGTATAAAACGGATGAACGTGAACGCGAAACAGAGTGTAATGGCAACCGCTGATGCGACACAAAACGGGCAAATGGCCTGGATGACGTAGATTTCGATGTAGGTCAGGTAGAGACTGTAAATGAAACCGGCAAAAGACATGCCCATTGCCAGCGTATTGCCATATTCTTTGAATAATGGGTGACGGTTTTCGAGCGATAAGACGAGCAGGATGGCCGCGTAGCCCACGAAGCCAATGACACCCAGCGGAATGCCGTAGACTTCGGAATATTTGCTGATGTTGACGGTGGCGCAGTCGCCGCTGCCCAGACACATGGCGTTGTTGTCGGTCAGTTTGTAAATGGTCATGTAAATTGAAACTGCCGCCCCCGCCAGGGCTGAAGCAATTGTTGCCCAGTAAAGTTTTTTATCCATAGAAAATTGTCTCCAAAGCCCGGCGCAAATCCTTGCCTGGGGCGCGTGACATTTTACCTCATAGGGCATAATCAGTAAAGCGTTTTCACTTCAGTTTCTTTGGGAATATTAGTGGTAAGAACCCGCATTTGGGGTATCAGCGCGCGTACGCGCGCTGATACCCCAAATGCGGCATCCTTAACGGCAAATCTTGGAGAATCTTTGGTTTTAGTTTTACGGGGGAGTTTGGCGCTAGCCAGCCGTGGAGCGCTGGGCTTCTAGCACGTTGCTTAGGTTTTCGATGCGATTTAATACCCGCGAGAGTTGGGAGATGTCGCGCACTTCGACAATCAGCCGAATGCTGGCAATGTCAGCCTTGAGCGAGTCGTGGTTGATGCGCACATTTACGTCGGTAATGTTGACGCCCTCGTTGTTGAGCAGGTTCGAGATGTCGCCCATCAGCCCGTGGCGGTCGAAAGCGGTAATGCGGATGGGGACCGGGTAGGTTTTGACCGCGTCGCCCCAACTGACCCTTACCAGGCGTTCTTTTTCTTCGTTCAGGGCGCGCAAGATGTTGGGACAGTCTTCGCGGTGGATGGTTGCGCCGCGTCCGCGGGTGATGTAGCCAATGATTTGGTCGCCGGGAGTCGGGTTGCAGCATTTTGCCATTTGGGTCAGCAATCCGCGCAGGCCGCGCACGGCAACCGCGTCGCTGGAGGTGGTTTGGCTCTTCGGCGCGGAAGTTTCGATAACGTCTTCGGGCGTTTTTTGGTCCGAAATCAGGCCGACAATCCGGTTGAGCGACAAGTCGCCGCAGCCGAGGTTGACAAACATATCGTCGGGGTTGCGAAAGTCGAGCTGGCGGGCCAGGTTCTCGAAGTTGATTTCTTCCAGCCCCAAGCGGTGGAGCTCGCGTTCGAGCATCTGGCGTCCCTGCGACAGGTTTTGCTCGCGGGCCTGTTTCTTGAACCAGGTACGAATTTTTGCCCGCGAGCGCTGGGTCCGTACCAGCCCGATGCTTGGGTTGAGCCAGTCGCGGCTGGGGCCGCCCTGTTTGGTAGTCAGGATGTCGACCCGGTCGCCGGTATTGAGCACATAACTGAGCGGCTGCAACTTCCCGTTGATTTTTGCGCCCCGGCAGCGATGGCCGATGTCGGTGTGAACGTGGTAGGCAAAATCAATCGGGGTCGAGCCTTTGGGCAGGTCGATGATGTCGCCCTTGGGGGTGAAAACGTAAACATGTTCGTCGAAAACGTCATTTTTCATCGTCTCGACGAATTCATCGGCGTTCATTTCATCGCCTTTGATGTCTATCTGGTTGCGCAAGGTTTCGACAAATGCTTCGTAGTACTGGTCGCGCTGTTTGCTGGGGTCTTTGTAGCGCCAGTGGGCGGCAATGCCGCGTTCGGCGCGCTGGTGCATTTCGTGGGTGCGGATTTGCACTTCGAGCGATTTACCGTCCTCGTACCTGACCGCCGTATGAAGCGATTGGTACATGTTTTCTTTGGGCGCGGCAATGTAATCGTCGAACTGGCCGGGGATGGGCCGCCAGTTGTTGTGAATAAGCCCAAGGGTTGCATAGCAGGTCGGGACGTCTTCCACCAGCAGGCGCACACCGCGCACATCCATAATCTCGCCGAAGTCGCGTTCTTTATGAATCATCTTCTTGTAAATGGAATAGATGTGCTTGGGCCTGCCGCTGATTTCGGCTTTGATGCCCGCCTCGGCCAGGATTTTTTCCAGCGCGGCCTTGATTTTTTCCATTTGCTGGGTGCGCACGGTACGGCGCTCGTTCAATCCGCCTGCAATTTCCTTGTATTTTTGCGGTTCAAGATAATAGAGTGAAAGGTCTTCCAGTTCCCACTTCATTTCGCCGATACCGATGCGGTTGGCGATCGGGGCGTAAATTTCGAGGGTCTCGAGTGCAATGCGGCGCTGCTTTTCAGGTTTGGTGTAAGACAAGGTGCGCATGTTGTGTAGCCTGTCGGCCAGTTTGATGATGATGACGCGCACATCCTTGTTCATTGCCAGCATCGTCTTGCGCAGCGTCTCCTGCCCGAGCAGTTTTTTGCGTTTGGATAATTGCTCGTGGGTCAGACTGGCTTCGTCTTCATCGTCATCGTCGTCATCTGGGCCGGGTTGTTCGTTGCGCGAAACACGCGGCAGGGCTTTCAATTTGGTGACGCCGTCCACCAGCGCGACGGTATTGCCCCCAAAATTTTCACGAATTTCCTGCAAGGTGATGTCGGTGTCTTCGACGACATCGTGCAGCAACCCGGCGGCAACCGCATCCGAGGCCAGGTACAGGTCGGATAGAATCCCGGCTACGGCCACGCAGTGATTGATATAAGGCTCGCCAGATGCCCGCGTCTGGCCGGCATGCGCCCTGGATGCCAGTTCGTAGGCGCGTTTGACCATCTCGCGGTCATCGTCTGTGTAATACTTGGGCAGGGATGCGAGCAACTGCTCGATGCCAATCGCGTCTCTCTTCATAGTCTCCCTATTGTAGCCAAATGCAAAAAAAAGTCAAACAAAGCCCCATCTGCGGATAAAATGGTGAAACACCGAAACAGAAAGGAAGAATATGCTCGAGCACCTGCGAAAATTACTCGGTTTCAGCCGCCACAGCGCCACCCTGATGAGCGGCTTCGTGTTGACCTGTTTCCTGATACTCTACATCTGGTGGCCGCTGGTCGAGGAGTATTTCAGTTATTTCGACGGCCGCTACCCATGGTATGTGTATGTAGACTGGCTGTTGCTGGGCATTTTTGCCTTCATGTCGCTGACCATCATGGCCCGCGCCAACCTGCGTGTTGATGGGCTGATAATCCTGGTCGGTCTGGGCGGCGGGCTGGTGATTGAAAGTTGGGGTACGCAAACCGAATTGTGGACGTATTACACCGCCGAGCGCCCGCCTTTGTGGATTATCCCGGCCTGGCCGATTGCCAGCCTGAGCATCGACCGTATCACACGCGGCCTGGGCTGGGCTACCGCCAAATGGAGCGATTCCCTGTTCCGGGCCTTGTACTGGCCGGTGATGCTGGCGTTTTATGCCCTGATGCTGGTTTTTGTCGCCCCGACGCTAGACAAATCCTTTACCCTGGCCGCGCTTGGGCTTTCCGCCTGGCTGATTGTGACCCCGCCCGACAAACGCATGTCGCTGCTGGTTTTTGTGGCCGGTTCGGGGCTGGGATATTTCCTCGAGTTATGGGGAACCACCCGGGAATGCTGGACGTACTACACCCTTGAAAAGCCGCCCGTCTTCGCAGTCTTCGCGCATGGCATGGCGGCGGTTGCCTTCTGGCGCACCAGCTTGTTGTTCGAAAAAGCCTGGCAAGGACTCAGGCTCGCCGTTAATAGGGAAACAGAATCGGCAGCAGGAGAACGCTGACCGTAATCACAATCAGGATGATGGGCAGGCCGTGCCGGATGTAATCGCTGAAACGATATCCGCCGGGACTCATCACCAGGATATTGGCAGGATGCGCCACGGGGCTGAGGAAGGATGCCGCCAGGGCGTAGGCAATTCCGAGTACAAAGGCCTGGGGCGCGATTTCCATTGCCTGGGCCGCGTTGAGCGCAACCGGCGTCATGATGACCGCCACCGCGGCGCTGGGCATGAACTGGGTCACCAGAACGGTCAGAACCATCAGCCCCATCAGGATGACCGACGCCCCGTAGCCGCCCAGCGCATCGACCACCAGCCCGCCCAACAGCGCGGCGGCCCCGGTTTGCTGCATGGCAATCCCCAGCGGCAGCATGGCGGCAATCACAAAGATGGCCCGCCAGTCAATTCCCTGGTAGGCCTCGTCCATGCTCAATGCGCCGCTCAAAACCATCAGCACACAGCCCGCAATTGCGGCAATCGAAATCGGCACACCGAAGAACATGGCCGAAAGGATAACCGCAGCCATAATCAGCGCGGTCAGCGGGGCTTTTTTTAGGCGCGGTTTTTCCTGTAATTCCATTTTCAAGACGACAAAATCGCGTTCGCGGGCCAGGTTTTTCAGTTTCTCCTGGTCGCCGTAACACAGCAGGGCGTCGCCTTGTTGCAAAGCGAAGGTGCCCAGGTCGCTGCGGTACGAACGCTCGCCGCGCCAGACCGCCAGTACAGAGATGCCGTATTTTTCGCGGAAGTTCAGGTCGCGCAGGGTTTTCCCGGCCAGGCCGGAATGAGGCGAGAGCATCACTTCCACTATTTGAATTGGGCCGTTTTCCAGAGCGGCCAGCTCTGCCTTGGCCTGGCGCTCGACCTTCAGGCTTTGCAGCCCTTTGAGCACCTCGATATCCAGCGGACGTCCGCCGACCACCAGCAGGTCCCCGGCTTGCAGGGGCAGGTCGGGGCTGGGCATGTATAACTCCTGCTTGCCGCGTAAAACTCTTAACACAGCCAGCCCGTAGGCTGCGCCCAGGCGCGTCTCGGCCAGTGTGCGGCCTATCAGCGCCGACCCTGCTGGCACGCGGATGGAAAGCAGGCGTTCATCCAGGTGGTAGTCCGCCGCGTCTTTCATCGTCAGGCGGTGGTAGCCGGGCTGGTCTTTGAATTGTTCGATTTGTTCCACCGTGCCCTGGATTAAGAGTAAATCTCCGGCGTTTAGCGACAGGTCTTGCAGGTTGGTGCGTCGCACAATTTCTCCCTGGCGAATGGCGAGTACGTTGACGTCGTAGCGCTTGCGCAAGCCCAGTTCGGAAAGGGTCTTGCCGACAAAAGCCGAATCGGGGGTAATTTCGAATTCGGCCAGGCCGACGTTGCCGGTCAGCAGGTGCTCGACGGCCAGGCGTTTGTTTTCGATGTGGAACATCGGCTTCTGGCTGATTTCGTCGATGCGTTCGAGCCGTCCCAGCACCAGCAGGCGGTCGCCCGCCTCCAGCATGGCGTTTGGCTCGGCTGGCGCGCGGCGTCCGTTTTTGCGCTGGATGCCCAGGATGTTCAGCCCAAGCGCGCGTCCGATTCGGCTTTCCACCAGGGTCGTCCCCGCCAGCGGACTTCCCTCCGGCAGGACAAGGGTCGCCAGGCGTTCATCCAGCCCGTACTGGCTGCCGACGCCGCTGTCATCCACCTGGTCGGCAGCCGAGAGGGCCTGCGGGGTCTGGCGGACCGGAAGGAAGCGCCGCCCGACCAGCGTCATATAGAGTACGCTCAGGAACAGGATAACCAATCCGGCGGGGGCGAAGTCGAAAATTCCCAGGGGCGTGTAGCCAGCCTCGCGCATCACATCGCGCACAACCAGGTTGCTGGAGGTGCCAATCAAGAGAATTAATCCGCCAAGCAGCGAGCCGTAAGCCATTGGCAGCAGCAGGCGCGAAGGGGCTTGCTTTGTGCGCCGTGAAATTTCAAGTGTGATGGGCAGGAACATGGCGGCAATGGCGGCATTGTTCATGAATGAAGACAGCAGGGCGGTGATGGTCATCAGCGCGGCCACCAGCCGCGCTTCGCCTTTGCGGGCCAGGCGCAAAACCTGCGCGCCGAGCAGGCTCGATATCCCCGTGCGTGTCAGCCCCGCTGACAGGATGAACATCGCCCAGATGGTGACCACCGCCGAATTGCTAAAACCGGACAGGGCCTGGGCGGGTTCAACCAGCCCGGAAAAATACAGGGCGACCAATACAATCAGGGCGGTCAGGTCCATGCGGATGATTTCGCTGACGAACAGGAGTATCGCCCCGGCCAGGATGATAAACACAATCAGGATTTCAGGGGTCATCGCGTCTCCATTTCCATCTTGATTTTATCTTAACAAAATGCCTGAGTTTTCTCACTTTGGATTTTTTACCCTTACTATATGTGACAAAAAGCATATTTTGCTCGTTTTCTGTTAAACCTTTCAAATTTGGGTTAGAATAAATTTCATGACTACTGACAACATCGGCTCAATTCGTTCTGTGCGCGGCAGTGTGGTGGATGTCTTCTTCCCGCGCCTGTTACCCGATATTTACTCCCGTTTGCTGACCGGCGATGACTTCGCGGTGGAAATCGAAGTCATCAGCCACCTTGGCCCCAACCTGGTGCGTGGCGTGGCCCTGACCCGTACCAGCGGCTTGCGGCGTGGCATGAGCGTGCGCGATTCCCGCGCCCCTTTCCGTGTGCCGGTTGGCGAGCGCCTGCTCGGACGGATGCTCAACGTTTTCGGCCAGGCGATTGACAACAATCCGCCCATCGAAGGCGGCGACTGGCGTTCCATTCACCAGCCGCCCGTGCCGATGACCCAGCAAGCCACCAAGACTGAAATTTTCGAGACCGGCATCAAGGCTATCGATGTGCTTGCCCCGCTCGAGCGTGGCGGGCGCGCCGGATTGTTTGGCGGCGCGGGGGTGGGCAAAACCGTCCTGATTACCGAAATGATTAACAACATCGTTGGACAGTATGAAGGCGTCAGCCTGTTCTGCGGTATCGGCGAACGCTCGCGCGAAGGCGAGGAGTTGTACCGTGAGATGGAAGAAGCCGGGGTGCTCGACCGCACCGTGATGATTTTCGGGCAGATGAACGAGCCGCCCGGCGCGCGCTTCCGCGTCGGACATGCCGCCCTGACGATGGCGGAATACTTCCGCGACGAAGCCCGCCAGGACGTCCTGCTCCTGATGGACAATATCTTTCGCTTCATCCAGGCTGGCATGGAAGTCTCGGGCCTGCTGGGCAACATCCCCTCGCGGGTCGGCTACCAGCCCACCCTGGCGAGCGAACTGGCCGAATTGCAGGAACGCATCGCCAACACCCACTCCGGCGCGATCACCTCCGTCCAGGCCGTTTACGTCCCGGCGGACGACTTTACCGACCCGGCGGCTGTTCACGTTTTTGCCTATCTTTCCGCCTCGATTGTGCTCTCGCGCAAGCGCGCCAGCGAAGGCCTGTATCCGGCCATCGAGCCGCTCCAATCCGGCTCGAAGATGCTCACCCCGCACATCGCCGGGCGGCGGCATTATGACATCGCCCAAAAAATCCGTCAGACCCTGGCGCATTACGAAGACCTGAAAGACCTGATAGCCATGCTCGGCCTGGAGGAATTGACCCCCGAAGACCGCCAGCTGGTTTCGCGCGCCCGCCGTCTGGAACGCTTCCTGACCCAGCCTTTCCACACCACCGAGCAGTTCACCAGCATCCCCGGCAAAACCGTCCATCTGTCTGATGCGTTGGACGGCTGCGAGCGCATCCTGAATGACGAGTTCGCCGACATGCCCGAACGCAAACTTTACATGATTGGGCGCATCGAGGAGGCTCACGAAAAAGCATGATGCGTCTGCGCGTACTCCTGCCCGAAGAAATCCTGCTGGATGTCGAAGCCCGCAAGATTACGGCCGAAGCTGAGAACGGCTCCTTTGGCCTGCTCCCGCGTCATGTGGATTTCGCCACCGCCCTCGCGCCGGGTATCCTGACTTTTGTCGGCGCAGACGGACGCGAGGAGTTTATCGCTGTCGACGATGGCATCCTGCTCAAGCGCGGCTCGCTGGTGCAGGTTTCGACCCGCAACGCAGTCGTCGGCGAGGAATTGGGCGAACTCAAGCGCATGATAGACGATCGCCTGAAAAATATCACCGACCTCGAGCGCAAATCGCGCGACGCGCTCAACAAACTGGAAGCCGACCTGGTTCGCCGTTTCATGGAGTTTGGATAAAATGACCGACCAATCGCCCGAAAGCAAAATTCCGCAAGACGAATGGGAGAGCCGCGTGGCCGAAAAACAGGCCCGCAAAATCCGCGCCCGCAACACCCGCAAGCGCAGCATCTGGTTTGGGTTTGGCACATTCGGCATGGTTGGCTGGTCGGTGGTTGTGCCAACCCTGGCGGGGCTTTTCCTGGGCATCTGGATTGATAATACCTGGCCGGGCCGCTATTCGTGGACCCTGATGCTTTTCCTGGGCGGGCTGGCCATCGGCTGCTACAGCGCCTGGAACTGGCTGCACCTTGAGGGCGGAGTAATTGACGACCAGCGCAAGGAAGGCGGCAAGGACGAGGATAAAAATGGACAGTAATCCGCTGGTATTGGCGCTCTCTGCCCTGGCCGGGGCTGTCCTGGGTGTGTTGTATTTTGGCGGCCTGTGGTTGACGATTCAAAGAATGAACCGTTCGCAAAACCCGGGTTTCCTGCTGCTGGTCAGTTTCTTCCTGCGCAGCGTGCTGGTAATTGGCGGCTTTTACCTGATTTCAGACGGGCGGCTGGAACGCCTCGCGGCTGGCATGCTGGCCTTTTTTGTGACCAGGTTTTTCTTTACAAAGTATCTAAGCCCTGAAAGGAACATCAACAAACATGGAAATCAGCCCTGATGCAATTGTTTTGTGGGAATGGGGCTTTGTCAAACTCAACGCCACCATCCTGTTTACCTGGCTGGTGATGGCAATCCTGACCTTGTTTTCCTGGCTGGTGACGCGGCGCATCAACGCCTCGTTCCAGATAACGCGCGGGCAAAATGTACTCGAAGTCGTCGTCGAGACGGTCATGGGGCAAATCGAGGAAGTCAGCCAGCAAAATCCGCGTCCGTACCTGGCATTTATTGGCACGCTCTTCCTCTTTATTATTGTGTCGAACGTCCTGGCGATTGTGCCGGGCTTCCAGCCGCCGACCGGCTCGCTCTCGACGACCGCCGCGCTGGCCCTGTGCGTTTTCCTGGCAGTGCCAATTTTCGGCATCCGCGCCCAGGGATTGGGCAGTTATCTCAGGCAGTACATCGAGCCGACGCCGATTATGCTGCCGTTTAATATCATTGGTGAAGTCTCGCGCACGCTGTCCCTGGCTGTGCGTTTGTTCGGCAACATGATGAGCGGCGGGCTGATTGCCGCCATCCTGCTGACGATTGTGCCGCTGTTTTTCCCGATTATCATGCAGGCCCTCGGGCTGTTAACCGGCGTCATCCAGGCTTATATCTTTGCCATCCTGGCGATGGTTTATATCGCATCCGCAACTCGCGCCCATTCAGGGCAGCAACAAAACGAAGGAGAATAACCTATGGACTCAGTATCTTTAATTGGCATGGCCGCCATCGTCACCGCCGGTTTGACCATCGCTATCGGTTCGCTTGGCCCAGCCCTCGGGCAGGGACGGGCGGTTTCGCAGGCCCTGGCCGCGATTGCCCAACAGCCCGACGAAACCAATACCATTTCGCGCACCCTGTTCGTCGGCCTGGCGATGATTGAATCGACCGCCATTTACTGCTTTGTCGTTTCGATGATTCTGATTTTCCTTAACCCATTCTGGAATCATGTCATTGCCGCAGGAGGTTAAACCGTGCTGATAGATTGGTTTACCGTCATTGCGCAAATCATCAATTTTCTCGTCCTGTTGGTTTTACTGCGTCGATTCCTGTATCTCCCCATCCTGAACGCCATGCAGGCCCGCGAGCAGCGCATTGCAGCGGAACTTGAATCTGCCGAGCAAAAGCGGCGCGAGGCCGAAGCCGAGAAAAAGGAATTCGAGGCCAAAAACGAACAGCTGCGCCAGGATTACGACAAGAAACGCGCCGAATCCGAACAGGATGTCGCCGCCTGGCACAAACAGGCCCTGCACGAAGCCCGCCAGGACGTAGAGAAAACCGTCTCGACCTGGCACAAGTCTGTCGAACAGGAAAAACAGGCCTTCGCCGACGAACTGCGTCGCTTCAGCGTCCGCCAGGCTTATGCCGTTTCGCGCCAGGCCCTGCAAGACCTGGCCGACATTCCGCTCGAGGAACGGATGCTCGAAAAATTCATCGCCGTTCTCGAATCAGGTCAAATCGACCTGGCGAAGTTCAAGGCATCCTCCAGCGAAGGGCTGGCCGTTCGCAGCGCGTTCGAAATCCCGAAATCCGGCCAGGAGCGGGTGAAAAATATCTTGCGCAGCCAAATCGACCCCAAACTCGTCCTGCGCTTCGAGGTCGACCCTGAACTTTTGGGCGGTATCGAACTGGCCACGCCAGATGGCTACCAGACCGCCTGGAACCTGAAACGCTACCTCGATGCGCTCGAAGAAGAACTCGATACGCACCTGGCGCAAAACCAGGCCGAGGTTCAGGAATAGCCATGTCTGATTTTGCCTTCAAGCAACTCCTCGAGGAAGCCGGGCAGGTGTTCGAGCGCAGCCTTGCGCGGGCGACCACTGACGCCCTTCATTTTGAAACCGGCCATGTCGAATCCATCGGGCAGGGGATTGCCCGTGTCAGCGGATTGCCGGGAATCCAGCTTGATGAGTTGATTCGCTTCCCCGGCGGCGTGTTGGGCATGGCCTTTAATCTGGATGAAGACGAGGTCGGCGTTGTCTTGCTGGGACGCGACAATGGAATCCAGGCTGGCAGCGAAGTCCGCCGCACGGGCCGCCTGCTGGATGTTCCGGTTGGCTCCGGTTTGCTCGGGCGGACTCTCGGCCCGACCGGGGCCGCGCTCGACGGGCGCGGGCCGCTGCCCATCGAAGCGCGCTGGCCGGTCGAAAGGGAATCCACGCCCATCATGCGGCGCGCTCCGGTGGTCGTCCCGCTCCAGACCGGCATCAAGGCCATCGACGCGCTTGTGCCCATCGGGCGCGGCCAGCGTGAGCTTATCCTGGGCGACCGGCAGACCGGCAAAACGGCGGTCGCGCTCGACACCATCATCAACCAGCGCGGCAAGGATGTTGTTTGCGTTTACTGCTCTATCGGACAGCGGAACTCGGCAGTGGCCCATTTTGTGGCCGACTTGCGCGAGCATGACGCGCTCGACTACACCGTGGTTGTTGTTGCCAACGCTGAAGAAACGCCCGGACTGCAATATGTTGCTCCCTATGCCGCCACGACGATTGGCGAATATTTTATGGAACAAGGGCAGGATGTGCTGGTGATTTACGACGACCTGACCCGCCACGCCTGGGCCTACCGCGAAATGTCCCTATTGCTGCGCCGCCCGCCCGGACGCGAAGCCTACCCCGGAGACATTTTCTACATCCACTCGCGCCTGTTGGAGCGTTCGACCCGCCTGCGTGAGGAATACGGCGGAGGGTCGCTGACCGCCCTGCCGATTGCCGAAACCGAGGCCCAGAACGTTTCGGCCTACATCCCGACCAACCTGATTTCTATTACCGATGGGCAGGTTTATCTTTCGCCGGAACTGTTTCAGAAGGGTATCCTCCCGGCGGTGGACCTGGGCAAGTCGGTTTCGCGGGTGGGCGGCAAGACCCAACTGCCAGCCTACCGCGCCGTGGCTGGCGACCTGGGGCTTTCGTATGCCCAGTTCGAGGAGCTGGAAACCTTTGCCCGCTTCGGCACCCGCCTGGACGATGATACGCGCCGCACCATCGAGCGCGGCGAGCGGGTGCGCGAGGTGCTCAAACAGCCGCAGTACCAACCCCTGCCGGCCTCCGGGCAGATTGCCATTTTCCTGGCGGTCACGCGCGGGCATTTCGATAACCTGACCTTCGAGCAGATTTCCGAAGCCGAGACGGCCATCCGCGCCGCGGTTGCCGCTTCCCTGCCCGAAATTTGCAAGCGTATTGAAAACGGTGAAAAACTGGAAGACGCCCATCTCGAATCGCTCGAAAACGTGATTCGCACCACCCTGTCAGGGTTGAAGCAGGCCGATGGAAACGCTTGACGCCCTGCACCGCCGTATCGATAGCGCGCGCGATTTGGGGGGCATTGTGCGCACCATGAAGGCCCTTTCGGCGGCCAGCATTCGCCAGTTCGAACGCTCGGTCGAGGCAATCGACGCCTACAATCGCACGGTGGATGGCGGCCTGCGCATCTTGCTGCAAGATATCAGCGCCCCGCCCGAAGAATCGCGCTCGAAGGATGGCGACGGTTTGCTGGCGGTCATCTTTGGCTCAGACCAGGGAATGTGCGGACAGTTCAACGAAAATATCGTCTCTTTCGCCTTGCAGGACATGGCCGACGTCAGGCGCATCCAGGTTGTGGTGGGACTGCGCGCCGCCAACCGTCTGGAAGAAGCCGGGAGCGACTTTGCCGAACTCTTCCCCGTGCCCAGTTCGGTGGACGGAATCAACCCGGCGGTCCAATCCCTGTTGTTGACGATTGAAGCCCTGCGAAACTCCGGGGCGGTGACACAGGTCAACCTGTATTACAACCATCCGGTTTCAGGCTCGACCTACCAGCCCACCCGCGTCCAGTTGATGCCGGTAGACCTGGAGCGTTTCCGCTCCCCCGAGGCGGAGGACGATGAAACCTCCTCCCGCAGCCTGCCGATGTACACGATGGAATATCCGCGCCTGCTCTCGGCCCTGTTGCGCCAGTATCTTTTTGCGCAACTTTACCGCGCCTATGCCGAGTCTTTGACCAGTGAAAACACAAGCCGATTGCTGACGATGCAATCGGCTGAGAAGAACATTGAAGAACGCCTTGCAGAACTAAACACACTCTATCACGGCCAGCGCCAGGGGGCGATTACCAGCGAGCTGCTCGACATTGTTTCCGGGGTCGAAGCACTCTCCGGCGATTCGCGTTTGTAAAAAAACCGCTTAGCGCTCTATCCTGAAAGCCATATCCTTTTGGAAATCAGGCAGGCTTACCAGGCAGGCCTGTCCGTCTTCGCACGCGACCCGGATGGGTTCGAGATAAACGCCCTGCCAGGTGTCGTAAGGCGTAATCGTGTACTCGCCGCCCGCCAGGCCGGTGATTTCAACCTGCACGCCGCTGCGAACGGTTTCGTCGGTGCGCACTTCCTGGATGGGCCTGCCCTGCATCGAGAAATCCTGCGCCCAGAACAGGCCGCCATCGACCCCGGCAATGCCCCATCCGCGCACCTGTTCGTCGCTGAAAGCCAGCCCGATGCGCTGCGGATTCAGCCTTGCCAGCGCGATTGGTTCGACGAACTGGATAAACCTCGCCATATCGGCTTTCATCTCAGGGGTGGGACGTCCCCACGACCCGCCGCTGTTCCACTCGGCGGGAGTCATCGCTGCGCCCGAACCGAGCGCGGCCCAAATCGAGTTATGGAACAATTCGGGGTATTCGGCTGTTCCGGGCACGCCAAATTCGCCAACCCAGTTGGGCTTTTCCTGCTCGTCCCACATCAACTGTGTCCAATACGCCAACACTTCGGCGGCTTGCACGGCCCCGCCGTCGAACTCGTACAGGTGAACCTGGGGCGCGTCCATCACATCGTAACCGGCCACCCAGTTCACATCGCCAGACATGCTTGCAGTAGTCGGGTGACGGTAGGGGTCGTTTTCGACAAAATAATTGTTAACTTTTTCGTGCCACGAGTCGGTCAGGTCGAAGGCCTCGGTGCCGTTGATTTCAGAAACGGTCTGCCACATGCCGATGGCCGGGCTGTAAGACCAGCGGGCAATGATGTAACGGTAAAAATTTTCCTGCCAGGCCCAGGCTTCGGGGTCGATAAAAAAGGATGGCAGGTCGCCCAGGTTGCGGAATCCGTTGTTGTTACCCCAATTGCCGGTTCCCCAGGGGTGGTTTGCGGCGCGTAATTGGGGGTGGTCCCAAACCGTGAAAACCAGGAAAATCCCCTTCTTCTCGGCGTCGCGCACAATCACATCGATGAGGTTCATATTGGATGCCGAGTAATCGCTGTAACTGCTGTTGATGGGTGACATGCTGTACAGCGGCCACCAGACGACGAAATTCTCCCCGGCCTCGACCATATTGTTGAACAGCCCCACGCCGCGCTCGGCGTTGAACCCGTCAATCAGGATGTTGAGCGCCTCGCAGTATCCGTAGCCGTAAAAGGGTGTGCCGTCATGGTAGACCAGGTAGCGCGGGCTGTATTCGGGGTTGACATCCCGCCCGGGCTGCAGCCAGCCGCGCAGGTCCGATTCGGCGACGCTGAAAGTCCCCTGCGCGGGGGATGAAATGCCTCGGGCGTCCTGGATGGTCAGGCTGTACGTCCATTCCCCGGCCTGGGAGGGGGTGAAGCGCATTTTCCACGCTCCCTGACCGTCCCAAAAGCCGGGAACGCTCATCTGCAAACCGTCTGGCGCGGTAAAGACGCCGTCCAGGCGTATCTGGCGCGCGTCGTACGGGTTGGCGTATTGCGCTTCGAGGTTGACGGTTATTTCAAGCGACTCGTAGCGTGGAAGTTTCTCGCGGTCGAGCGCGATGTCCGTAATCGATGGCAGGTCTGGCGTTTCGGCGGTGGCCTGCTCTTCGACAGGCTGCAGCGCGGAGGGCTGTGCCGGGTTTGCGGGTTGGCGAACGCAAGCCGCGAGAGCCAGCAGGAGCAGGGTGTACAGCAAAATGGATTTTCTGGTTGTGTTCGACATAATGCCTCCATAAAGCGCGGCCTGTCCCGGCCAGCCTTTTTACTGACCCATATTTTTCTTCATCTGGTATTTCAGTACCACCCGGTAGGCCGCTTCCAGTTTGCCGACCAGGGCAGCGGCTTCGGGGTTGTCGGTTTGCTGTTCCATCTGGCCCATCAGCGAGCCAATCATGCCGCCCAATTCGTCGCTAATCATGGCTTCGTTGGCAGCCAGAACCTGTTCCATGGCGGCTTCGTCCGGCGCGTCCACCAGGGCCTGGACGAGTTCCAATTCGGGCGGGGCGCTGGCTTGCTGCAAGGCGACAACAATCTGCTGGATTTTCTCCAGGCGGGCATTGTCCTGTTTCTGGCTGGCTTCGCGCATCTTGGCCTCGAGCACCTGGCCGATGACTTCATTGCTAAACTGCTCGATGTTCTGGGTCACCACCTGGCTGATATCTGGCGCGGACAGAACTTGTTCGATGAAATCATCCGCCGCTTTCATCTGGGCTTCCATGGCCTTGTCAATCTGGTTGGTCAGGTCGAGCAGGCTTTCGCGCAGGCTTTCGAGTTTGGCGCGCGCCTCGCCCGAAGCCGCCTCGATGCGCTCGCTCAGGATTTGGAAGAAGGAGTAATCCA
>Ga0208244_100617_pt1 | contig 30379 bp, 28 predicted proteins | sample SubbioCR12Aug_5A_FD_184828 | JGI IMG/M metagenome (GOLD analysis project Ga0208244, IMG submission 184828) | Serpentinite rock and fluid subsurface biosphere microbial communities from McLaughlin Reserve, California, USA - CR12Aug_5A (SPAdes) | ecosystem: Environmental > Terrestrial > Deep...
TTGTAGGATGTGGTGAGGATCGAACCGCATCAAAATAACAATACCGCAAACAAAAACGGGTGCGGCAAACTGTAGGGCGTTTTCGCGATAGCAAAACGCCAACATTGTTTAAAGCTATGGCGGATTGCCTGTCGGCGAATCCGCCTTACGGTTAGAGAGATCTGTTTGCGGCTTTTAGGCCAACGATTCGGATTTCGGGCATCATGCAACCGCCAATATACGAATCAAATTGCTACGCGCCACTTAAAACAAACCGAATGGAAATCGTGGGATGAGGGCGCGGCGAACCCCTGGAATTATCTCGGCATAAAGTAATGGTGCTTGCCCCAGCCGTTTTAGCTGCAGTTCTATTGCGACAATAAATTCTTCGCCAAGTCCTGAGCTAAAAATCAAAAGCGAAGCTTACAAGCGACCCGACAACATTACTTGGATTGTAGGGCGTTTTCGCGATAGCAAAACGCCTATACTCCTTAAAATCAATGGCGGATTGCCTATCGGCGAATCCGCCTTACGGGTTACGGGTTCACCATGAGCCATATCTCTTGCATAGGCGCCTCCTTGCCCGATAATTTCAATCATTTCTACTATTTTTGAAACGATTTTACGACGCATTTCAGGTTACAGCCTCTTCGAATGAGCATTTAAATTTTCCGTCTTGTTGGGCTTCTGGTATATTCCGCGGTGTTTGTAAGATTTATCGACCGGTTTCATAAAGGCAGCTTGGGGCTCGCCGGAAAAAGGTGTTGCTCTTACACTAATTTAACAATAACTCTAATCAGGGGTGAATGATGGCGACCGGAATCTATTTGCTGACAACCGTTTTTGTCGGTTATGTAATTTATGAAGTTCTTGGCGATCAGATCAAAGAGCTTCTGAATAAATTTAAAAAATAATAATAATTAAATTCACGGGGGAACTATGACCGAGGTCTTATTTATACTCACTACAATATATGTAGCCTATGTTGTTTATTTGGTTGTCGGCGAAAAAATGTCGGATGGTCAATCGGGAGCTCCTGGATCAATCAAATCCAAAGTATCTCAATTGTTTGCTGAAAAGAGCGCTGTTCCATCTTCTGTAGCGGCTGATACTCAGCCTGAGGCACAAGTCAGCGAACCCAAGGTGCCCGTAGCGGCAAAAACTGAAAGTGTTGACGTTGCAGCCAAAGCAGTTCCTTCAGCAGAGGCGGTTGCACCTTCACCAGAACCCGCACCTATAGTCGAAGCCAAACCAAAAGCCGAAACCAGAAAATCGGCTACTGCGGCTAAAAAACCTGCGGCAGCAAAAGCCCCGTCTGAAGTGCGAAATCCTGAAACAGGCGAGGTTAACGCGCTGCCAAACAACTACCGTTTTGCAAAACGTTGGATGAAAGATGCCTTGGTTAAAGAGGGTCTTTTACCAAAAGTGTATAAGAATGATGAGTTGGATGAAAAAACCAATAAAAAAATAAAAACCGCCTTCACTAAGTTTGCCAAACTGGATCAATACCGGGTTTGAGTTTAAAAACCGGCCGCTGTTTTTATGAGGATTCATGGGTATTTTGGGTGCGTCCCAATGAGGTGAATCCTTATAGCCAAAAGCCCGTTTGACCAGGATTATTCCATCCCCAGCTTTTTGAGGCGGTAGCGGAACGAACGAAAGGATAAACCCAATTGTTTGGCGGCTGCAGTCTTGTTCCAGCGGTTGGAGGTCAGGGCCATGGAAATGGCTTTGCGTTCGATATTTTCCAGATAGTTTTCAAGCGATGTTTCCGCCGGGTCGAATTCGGGATAATCCGGTAACACATGCGCTTCTATAGGCAGGTTAAGATCATCCTCATCAATCAGTTTGCCGTCGCTTAATGCAATGGCACGTTCAATAATATTCTCCAGTTCACGCACATTGCCCGGAAAGGAATAATGGGTTAGGGCTGCGATGGCGGAATCCGAAATTTGGGGTTTCAAATCGCTGTTTTTGGTCAATGCCGTCAGAATAAAGCGCGTCAATTGCTCGATGTCTTCGCTACGTACTCGCAATGGTGGAACATGAAGATCAATGACATTGATGCGGTAATACAGATCTTGCCGAAAAAGGCCTTCCTGTACCATGACTGCAAGATCGCGATGGGTGGCGCTCAATAAGCGGATGTCGACGGCAATTTCCTGCTGTTCGCCAACCGGACGCACTTTCTTTTCCTGTATGGCGCGTAACAGTTTGACCTGTAATGCCGGTGGCAAATCAGCAACTTCATCTAAAAACAGCGTGCCGCCATCGGCTGCCTGAAACAAGCCTATTTTGTCGGCAACGGCGCCGCTGAAACTGCCTTTTTTGTGACCGAAGAATTCACTTTCCATCAGTTCGGGGGGAATTGCGCCGCAATTGACAGCAATGAAAGGCTTATCGCTACGCGGGCTTTGTTTGTGAATGAGTCTGGCGACCAATTCTTTGCCGGAGCCTGATTCGCCGCTGATATAGACCGGCGCCTGACTGCGCGCCAGTTTGTCGATCTTGGTTCTTACTGCCCGCATGACAGCGGATTCGCCAATCAGAATTTCGCGGGTTCGTCTGTCTTTGGTGTTGGTTTCAGGGCTTAGCTGCAAAGCTTTGGTGACGATTTGTCTGAGTACGGATAAATCCACCGGTTTGCTGATAAAATCGAATGCGCCGGCTTTCATCGCTTTTATCGCAGTATCCATACTGCCGTAAGCAGTTATCACCGCAATGGGTATGGGTTTTTCCGAATTTTGCAAATATTCAACCAGTGCCAGGCCGTTTCCATCTGGAAGCTTCATATCGGTCAAGCACAGGTCCAGCGTGTTTTCTTTCAATGATTGTATGGCTGAGCTGATCGTTTCACTGCATATCGTGTCGATGCCCATTCGGTTAAGGGTGATGCTGAGCAGTTCGCGGATGTCCGGTTCATCATCAACAACAAGGGCAAGTGGTTTTTTCATATCTCGATTTGTGTGTGCTCTGCGTTGAGAAGACTCAGACGAAAGCAGGAGTTTCCGCTTTCCGTTTGCCGGTAACTTAAATTGGCCTGATTGAGTTCGGCCAGTTCTCGCGATATATAGAGGCCAAGGCCCGTTCCGTCAGACGAGGTCGTGAAGAAAGGTTCAAACAAATGCATCTTGTCCCCTGGCGAAATACCGGTCCCCTGATCGATCACGTCTATTTGCCACATGACATGTTGAGCGCCTATTTTTAATGTTATCTTGCCCAATTCAGGACGCCCATATTTTAGGGCATTGAGGCACAGATTATCCAAAATTTGTTTTAAATGTCCCGGATCGATCAATGCATTGGCCGGTTTTGTTTCAATGGCAATATGAAAGGCATCCATCTTTATACCTTGTTCCAAAACAAAGTTTGCAAGGTAATCGTTAAGCCATTTGGATAGCTCGATTTTTTTGCGCAGTGAGGCGTTTCTTCTCGATAACTGAAGTATATCTTCTATTATCCGGTTTACCCGTTGGCTGTGTTGTTGAATGATTTCGGTCAAACGTTTGTCGACGGGAGGTAAATCGGGATTTTCCGACAGCAGCTGGCCGGCATGGCTGATAGCACCAAGAGGGTTACGGATTTCGTGTGCGATGCTGGCGGTCAGTTGACCCAGCGAAGCCAGTTTGCTCTGTTGAAGCCGCTGATTATATAAAGCGATGTCTTCCAGTATGATCATATGAAATGTTTCATGCTGGGTTGGCAGCAGCATGAAACGGATCTGAATTTCGGTCTGGTTATCCATCAAAATCAAGGCAAAGTCTTGTTCAGGATCGTCCAGCCAATGTTCGTAGGCTTGTTTGAGTGATTCGGACAGATCATCCAGATGGTGAGGCATTTGCGTATGATGCGTCAACTTTAAGGCGGCGCCATTGCTCATCTGAATTTGCCGGTTGGCATCCATGATAATGATGCCTGATTGTAAATGCTGGATGATGTATCGGTTGAGTTCTTCAAGGGTATGAATCGTCAGTTGCTGTTGGTGGGCAAGCTGAACCGTTTTTTCGGTTCTTTGAGCCAGGATATAGGACAGTAAGGCGATGGTAAAAAATGAAGCGCCCAACATCCCCGCATAGGTATAGGAACTGGTCACAGTAAAATGGGTTTGGACGGAATAGACCTGTTCTGCGAGCACGGCAAGACTGGCTATGGCAGCAAATAACATAGCGCAACGTCCGCCGATCAACAGTCCTCCGGATGCAATCGAGACGGCCAGAAGAACGCCCACGCCGCTGTTGATACCTCCGCAGGCATGCATGATCAGGGTTAACAGCACTATGTCGGTGAAAATCAACAGTTGCGCCTGAACGGTGTAGGCCGTCAGCCTCCTGAAAACGCAAACGCCGGAGCCAACGGTGATAAACAGATAACAGAGGCTGCTGTAGACAAACAATAATCGGTCATGAGAGCCGAGTATGGAGGGTCCTACCCGGCTGTAAAACAGCATAATGAAGACGCCACCCAGAACAAAGCGATACACAAGATAGACTTTTAGCAGTAGCCAGGCCTGCTGACCGGGAATGCCGTAGTTTTTGGAAAAAGGGCAGGGATAAATATTTTCTTGCGTATTTTCAGACATAAACTTTATAAAACATGGCGTTTTATCGCGACTTGGTTAAAATAACGTTCATCTTTTTCGCAAAGAAGCGAGATGTAGGCGTAACAATTGATAAGCATGACAATTTTGGTTTGATCATCAATAACCAGAACATGCACCCTCTAATGTCCCTTAACACGAAGCGGCCTTGTTTGATCTTAGCGCTCAAATAGTGAAACCTTTACTGGGTAAGCCGGGATAATTGATTAATTCTATCAATGGCTTATTGTTATTGCCTGCTTCTGCATCTTTAAAAAAGCCAGCCGCTGCTGACGCACAATCGTTTAATCATAGCACCGTTGTTTTAGAAAGAGAGACTTCGGGCTAGCCAAAGTTTTACCCAACCAGGAAATAAACTATGAATATTCATGAATATCAAGCCAAACAATTGTTCAAGCTTTACGGTATTGCCGTTCCTGATGGATTGCCGGCCGAATCCCCTGTGCATGCCGAACAAGTCGCTCGGGAACTGGGCGGAAGTGCCTGGGCGGTCAAGGCGCAGGTTCATGCCGGAGGAAGGGGCAAAGCGGGCGGAGTCACGATTGCCAAAAGCTACGACGATATCGCCGAGTTCAGTCGTAAAATTCTGGGCAGTCATTTGGTGACCAAACAGACCGGACCGGAAGGTTTACCGGTAGAAATGGTATTCGTTGAAAAAACCAGTCAAATTGACAAAGAGTTTTACCTCAGTTGTCTGGTCGACAGAGGTAGCGAGCGGGTTATTTTTATTGCATCTTCTGCCGGTGGCATGGATATAGAAGAAGTGGCGGAAACGTCGCCGGATCAAATCGTAACCTTTGAGGTCAGTCCGGCAGCAGGGTTGCAGCCTTACCAATGCCGCAATGTAGCTTTTGCGTTCGGGTTTAAAGGGGATCAGCTCAAGAAACTCGAAAAAATCATGTCCGGCATGTACACGCTGTTACTGGAAAAAGACGCCAACCAAATTGAAATCAATCCTCTGGTGACAACCGATACCGGCGACTTGCTGGCATTGGATGCCAAAATCAATTTTGATGACAATGCCCTGGCCGCTCATGCCGATATCACGGCGATGCGCGACGCAGGACAGGAAGATGAGAAAGAACATAAGGCCCAACAGCATGGGCTCAATTACATCACCCTGGATGGCACTATCGGTTGTATGGTGAACGGTGCAGGACTGGCGATGGCCACCATGGATCTGGTCAAATTGAAAGGCGGTAAACCGGCCAATTTTCTGGATGTGGGCGGTGGCGCCAGCACTGAGCGGGTAGCCGAAGCGTTCAAACTTATTTTGTCGGACAAAAATGTTAAAGCGGTTTTAGTAAACATTTTTGGCGGCATCGTCAAATGCGACATTATCGCTGAAGGTATTTTGGCGGCGGTTAAAGAAGTGGGTGTTAACGTACCGGTTGTCGTCAGGCTGGAAGGTACCAACGCTCCGGCAGGAAGAAAAATACTCAGTGAATCAGGACTTAATCTAATCGCAGCCGAAGATCTTGCTGTTGCTGCAGAACAAATTGTCGCTTTGGCGGAGGGTGTATGAGCATATTAATCAATAAAGCAACAAAAGTTATCTGCCAGGGATTTACCGGTAAGCAAGGTACTTTTCACTCACAGCAGACGCTGGATTACGGGACTCAACTGGTGGGTGGTGTAACACCGGGCCGTGGCGGAGACACTCACCTGGGCTTGCCGGTTTTCGACTCCGTTGAGCAAGCGGTGCAAACCACCGGTGCGGAAGCCAGCGTCATTTATGTGCCGCCTTTTTATGCGGCTGACGCGATTCTTGAAGCCTTTGATGCCGGTATCAAAGTCATTGTCTGTATCACAGAAGGCATACCGGTGCTGCATATGTTACGCGTCAAAGCGGCTATGGCGGGAACCGACACGGTTTTGATCGGGCCCAATTGTCCGGGCGTCATCACGCCCGGCGAATGTAAAATCGGTATTATGCCGGGATTCATTCATCAGCCCGGTAAAGTCGGGATTGTTTCGCGTTCCGGAACGTTGACTTACGAAGCCGTTCATCAAACCACGCGCGAAGGTTTGGGCCAAAGTACCTGTGTCGGTATTGGCGGTGATCCCATTCATGGTATGAATTTCATTGATGTGATCAGCCGTTTTCAGGCCGATGACGAAACGCATGGTATTGTCATGGTCGGTGAAATCGGCGGTAGCGAAGAAGAGGATGCGGCCGAATATATCAAAGCCCATGTCACCAAACCTGTTGTCGGGTATATTGCAGGCCAAACCGCGCCTCCCGGCAAACGCATGGGGCATGCAGGCGCTATCGTGACCGGCGGCAAAGGCACGGCAGCCGGTAAAATTGCTGCGATGAAAGCAGCCGGTGTCGACGTGGTCAGTTCGCCTACCGAAATTGGTGTGGCAATGAAAAAGGCGTTGGGTTAAAAACGGTGTCTTTGTAGTCCGGATGCAGTGAAGCGGAATCCGGGGTCAGTTTGATTCCCCGGTTCTGCTTCAGACGACTACATGTGTTGAAGGTTACTATAAAAACAGCCTGCAGGTTTCCAACGCGTCAGTCGCGATCTAGGGATCGCTCCTACCGGAGCTTCCGTTTCCAGGGTGAAAACAAATTTTTATGAGCGCTACGACGACTCTCAAACTAGCTATTGCGCAAACCAATTTCCTGGTTGGCGACATCAAGGCCAATACCTCTAAAATCATCCATCAGGCATTATATAGCCGCGATCAGCTTGGCGCCGATGTGGTGATCTTTCCCGAATTGCCGGTCACCGGCTATCCGCCCGAGGATTTGCTGCTGCGGCCGGATTTCATTGCCATGGCTCAACAGGCGGTGGATACGATTGCCGAGCAGGTTGGCGGAATCGATGTGGTGGTGGGGTATCCCGAGCAAGCCGATGGCAAGCTCTACAATACTGCTGTGGTGTGCCGGTCGGGTGAAATAATCGCGCGTTACCGGAAAAACGCACTGCCCAATTACGGGGTATTCGACGAGCAGCGTTATTTTTCGGCCGGATCGGATACGGCATTGTTTACTGTAAAAGGCAGAGCATTGGCGTTGACGATTTGTGAAGATGTCTGGCAGCCTGGGTTGATCGCCAAAAACCGGCAGGCCGGTGCCGATATTATTCTGACTTTGAACGCTTCGCCGTTTCATGCCGGAAAAATTCATCAGCGTGAGCAGATTGTCTGCGCTCAAATCAAAGCAGTCGGCATCCCCCTGGTTTATGTCAATCTGGTCGGCGGGCAGGATGAATTGATTTTTGACGGTGCTTCGTTCGTGGTTGATAGCGACGGTTCCGTGGTATTTCGCGCAGAAGAATTTCAGGAACAGCTCAGTGTGGTCGAATTTTTGGGCAATAAACCGCTGAGATCGGTTTGTGCGCCGATTTATCAGCCGATATCGAGTGAATACCAGGCCTTGGTGTTGGGTATTCGCGATTATGTCACCAAAAATGGTTTTAAAGGCGCGCTGCTGGGATTGTCCGGTGGCATTGATTCGGCATTGGTGCTCGCTTTAGCCGTCGATGCGCTGGGCGCCGGTCAGGTCGAAGCGGTGTTGATGCCTTCCCGGTACACGCACATGATGAGTATTGAGGATGCCGAACTGGAAGCGCAGGCCTTGGGGGTCAATTATCACGTTATTCCTATAGAACCTGCGGTCACGGCCTTTGCTCAAATGCTGGAGCATGCTTTTGCCGGTAGTCCCAAAGATACAACCGAAGAAAATATCCAGGCCCGCTGCCGCGGCGTGGTGCTGATGGCGTTGTCGAACAAGCAAGGCAAATTATTGCTCACAACCGGAAATAAAAGCGAAATGAGCGTCGGGTATGCGACGCTTTACGGCGATATGGCCGGTGGTTTTGCGCCTATCAAGGATGTGCCCAAACTGTTGGTTTACCAATTGGCCCGCTACCGGAACAGCATCAGTCCGGTCATACCCGAGCGTGTGTTGATCCGGCCACCTTCTGCCGAACTGGCTCCCGATCAGGTAGATCAGGATTCACTGCCGCCTTATGACCAACTGGATGCCATTTTGGAGCGTTATGTGGAGCGGGATCAGTCGGCCGAAGAGATCATGGCGGCAGGGTTTGCCAGGGACGATGTTTACCGGGCTATCAGTCTGGTCGACAGAAACGAATACAAACGCCGACAATCGCCGCCCGGCATCAGAATCACTCCCAGGGCATTCGGGCGGGACAGACGTTACCCCATTACGTCGGGATACAAAGGCGTGAGCTAAAGGTTCATCAACCGGCTGATTTCCTGCCACAGTGCCTGATAAGCCTGAACCGAGCGGGTGCTGTTTTTACTGAATGCAGCTAAAGGCATACGCTCGCTGCCCATCCGTTCTATATCGCTGGCATAAGGAATATAGGCATCCAGCATTTCCGGGTGTTGAACGGGCAGGGTGAGCATGATATCCAGATGCATTTTTTTGCGTTTGTCCACCATTGAAAAAAACGGCATCAGTTTGAGTTTTTTCAGTTTTTTATCGTGCAAAAAAACTTTCAGCTGCTCCAGTGTGCGTTGCGACAAAGTGGTGGGAATCACCGGTGACAATAACACGTCTGCCGCTTCAAATATCGCTTCGGACAGCAGCGAAATGGTCGGCGGGCAATCGAGAAAGATCAGGTCGTAGTCGTGTTTCAAAGGAGCCAGTAATTTCTGTAACCGTTCGGTGGGCTTTTTTTTGCCGTCCAGGATCAGGTCCAGATTACGGAACGAAAAGTCGGCCGGTAGCAAATCCAGTCCTTCAAAATCAGTACCTTTGATCAAATCATCCAAATCCAGTTGACCGGCTACCAGGTTTTTGCTGCCGCCCTTGATTTTTGGTTTGATTCTAAAGTAATAACTGCTGGCGCCCTGAGGATCAAGATCCCAAACCAGGGTTCGAAACCCTTGTTTGCTGGCCAGAAATGCAAGATTGACGGCCGTGGAAGTTTTGCCAACGCCCCCTTTAATGTTGAATGCCGCAATGGTTTTCATCGATCAAGCCGCTCCGCATTTAAAAAGGGTTTCGAAAATGGTGCGGTTGTCCGCTTGGTTAAAGTCATTAAACCGCTCATCAAACGCTGAACGCGTTTCAACTTTCTGTTTTTCCAATGCCTCGATCAACGCGCCCATGGCTAAAAGGGTTTGGGGTGATTCAGTTTGACTGTACATTTCTTTGCCCAATTCTTTGAGCGTTTGTTGTTGTATTTCTAAATCCTGATAAGTGCCCAAAATTTCCTGAAATTCTTTAAGTGAGCGAATCAGCATTTTCAGGGTTGTTTCAGGATAAAGGCTTTGGAAAAATTCCATCAGGTACCTCAACTTTTTGCAGGTTTTTCTCAACTCGTGCAGTTCTGAGGGTCTGGCGTCTTCTTTAATGGCACTGGCTTGTTTAATCACTTTTTTGTAGATAACCCAGATGCGTTGATCGGCTAGGGCTTTAACAGGGATCAAGGCTTGTGTTTCATCAGGCTTTTTAATAGCCGCTGATCGTATGAAATCTTCCCATTCAATCAGCGGGGCATAATAATCGATGGACTTCAGTTTATCGATCAGTCCGGCATGGACCGCCCGTTTTTTTTGCACCAGAAAATCATAAAGCGGATCTAAATCAGCTTTCATGGCTTCCGGCAGATAATTTTTAAAGGTATCGAAATGAAGCAGATAAATGTCCATATCTCGCGGTTCACTGGTTATTTGCCCTAACCAGGAGAAATAGCGGGAGAACCGTTTGGTCTGGGCGACTGGTAAAACCTGTTTAAGCTGGGTCAGTCCTGTTCGGGTTCGTCTGACGGCAACCCTGAAGTCATGCAGGAATTCGCTGTCAAAATCGGCAATCACGCCTTGTTCATTGAGTTTGAGGGTCTTCAATAAATGGCTGTATATATATTTGACGGCGATGTCGGCCCGCATGTCCGGGGCCAGTTTGATATTTAATTTGGAGGAATAATCCTTGGGTTTGCGGCCTTGTGTTTTCAGCGCGTCGACTAAAACCGGCTCTTGCGTTGGTATCAAACCCAGGCTTGATAACAGTTTTGACATGCGTTTCAACGCTTTATCGTAGCCTTTGACGGGGTCAAGAATGACCCGGGATTGAATCGGATCATAGTGTTCAAGGGTCATTTTCAGAACGGTTTTGGCATCACTGTTATGAATATGCAGCTGATAATGGGTATAGTCCAATGTCGTGATTTGCATTAGAGCGCGCATATCCAGTAAAGGGCGCAATAGCTCACGCAGTTCAGCCTGAATGAAATCGTCAGCAAAGGAAGGCACTTGGTCAATTTGAACTGAGTGGATGATCTTGTCTGAATCCACTTCTTTAATGAAAAGCGTCGATGAGAGGCGGGATTGATCATATTCGCAGATCAGATTCTTTCTGTATAAACGCCAGTCGAAACTGTCATAAAACGTTTTTAAGGCAAAATGTTGCGAGACCAGATCCAGTCGGGTCTGTTTTTCAAGTTCCAGCAACAATTTATCGATGCTCAGATGACCTGGTAATTTAAAATGTAAAGGCATGATAAGTGTGTTTGATGACTAAAAATAAACGTTTTGTCAGTAGTACCGAAACGGTTATTGTCATAAATTTGTGATTTTAGCAAGCTAATATTAAAAAACCATGACAAAGGGCCGGATGTTTCTGTGTTACGTTGGTGCATCCATTTTTTAATTTAATTGGTAGGTATCTGCTCACTCCCTCCAATTATAGTGGGTGTAGGTGGTTGATTGAAAAGGCTTCTGCAACAGGGATGTTGCAGAGAGCTACAGGGACGTATTGATGCGTCTTTTGAAATCAAGCACCTACACCCTTAATTCAAAGCGGGCGAGAAGTTACATGGGTAGCCGGATGATGCAAAGAGAGTTATTGATATTAAGACATGCCAAGTCGGATTGGGGAATAGAAACCGATGATTTTAACCGTCCCTTGAAGAAAAAAGGCAAAAAAGCCGCGCTGCGAATGGGTTTATGGATGAAGCAGGAAGGCCTTGTTCCCGATTGTATCATCACCTCACCCGCCGTCAGGGCGCTGAAAACGGCAGAATGGGTTTGTGAGGCCATGGCTATAGACAGACGCTCAGTCATTAAAGATTCCCGGGTTTACGATGCCGAAGTGGCGTCATTGCTGCTTGTCCTGACCGAACATTCGAAGGCTTACCGTAGGGTTTTATTAGTCGGCCATAATCCTGATTTGGAAGCGTTGTTAACCTATCTTGCCGACAAGGTAGACGTGCCGCCGGACGGGAAATTGTTTGCTACAGCCACACTGGCAAGGCTTCAGATGCCGAACGATTGGACTCAGTTAACCCGCTCAGCTGCAAAGTTATTGTTACTTGTTCGAGCGGCTGATTTACGATCTGAAGAGAATCCGGATTAAAGTCCAATTTGGCCGGTAGGCAATGAATGGTCGGGTGAGTTCGATGATGCAAGGCTGAGTGGGGCTTTTGAGGCTTGTAATCCCGGGTTACTTTTAAATGGGTATTGGAGAAGAGGGCGGCGTATGAAATTCGACAAATTCAGACAGGTCAGCGGATTTTTTTTAACCCTACTGGCTGCTCAGGCCAATGCTCTTCCGGTTATTGATCCCGGTATTCCCGAGTACCAGCGAGTGGGCGGAATTTCCGGAAATCTTTCCAGCGTGGGCTCCGATACGCTGGGTAGTTTGATGACACTTTGGGCGGAGGAATTCAGGCGCGTTTATCCTAATGTCAATATCCAGTTTCAGTCGCTGGGTTCTTCCAGTGCTTCGCCTGCGTTGTCGGAAGGAACCGCTAATTTGGGGCCTATGAGCCGCAAAATGAAAGACCATGAGTTGGAAGCTTTCGAAAAAAAATTCGGTTACAATCCGTTGGCAGTGCCAGTAGCGATTGATGCCTTGGCTATCTTTGTGAATAAAGATAATCCAATTAGAGCGTTAACACTTCCCCAGGTCGATGCGATGATGTCTTCAACCCGAAGATGCGGTCATCCCTCCGATATCAGCCGATGGGGGCAGGTGGGCCTTGATGGAATCTGGCGGGGTAGATCGATACAGCTTTATGGGCGAAACTCAGTATCCGGAACCTATGGGTATTTTAAAGCGCAGGTCTTGTGTGACGGTGATTTCAAAAATAATGTCAATGAACTGACGGGCTCGGCATCAGTCGTGCAAGCCGTTTCTGTTTCTTTAAACAGCATTGGCTATTCAGGGATTGGCTATGCAACATCGGGAGTAAAAAGTGTTGCTTTGGCGATTAAGCCCGGCATGAACTATGTTGATGCGACGCCCGCTAATGCCGTTAACGGAACCTACCCTCTGGCGCGCTATTTGTATATTTATGTGAACAAGCACCCCAGCAAATCGCTGGCGCCTATGGAACTTGAATTTTTAAAATTGGTATTATCCAGGCGCGGGCAGGAGATGGTGATCAAAGACGGTTACATTCCTTTGCCAAAAGCAATGATAGACAAGGTTTTAGCTTCTCTTGAATCAGGAAATAAGAACTGATCTGTTTTTACCCGGTCATAACGAACCTAAACGCGCGCACGATTGCGCCCCCTCATTTCTTTTTTTATAGGCCGTCTGTTATCAAGATGATCCGGTTAAATTTCTGAGTCTCGGCATGACCGAAAAGCAATTTTCCAGGCCTGCCTTTTTAGCTTCCCGCATCAATGCTTGTGGCGGCTGGTATGGCTTATGGCGAATGATAAAGGATGCGCTGTTGCGTGTTTGCGTTCATGTCGGCGGTTATGGTGTCATGCTGATGATTGCACTGATGTTCTTCTACCTGGTGGCGATGGTTATGCCTTTGTTTGTTGGCGCTTCGATAACACAGGTCGGAGGATATCCGGTGCCGGATTCCTCGGCAGGAAAAACATGGCTGTTGGGCATGGATGAGCAAAACAAGCTGGGCTTTCGGTTTACTGATAAAGGGCGCGTCATTTTTTTTGAGACAGAAACGGGGCGTATCGTTAAAACGGTGTCAATCCCTCTGCCTGAAAATGTCACCATTACAGGCATTACCCATGAGGCAGGGTATCAGTCCTTGGTGGTTTATGGGCTTTCTGACGGCAAGGCGCTCCTGGTTCAGCCGCATTACGCGCTGACTTTTGAGCATGATCGGCGCATGATCATCCCTTCACTTGATTTTCCTTTCGGTAAAAAACCTATCAAGCTGGATGAGTCCGGAAAAGCTTTATCCCGACTGGCTGTTGCCAGCGAAGAGGGGCAGGCCAGTTTGGCGGTTATCACTGCGTCGGGCCGTCTGGTGCTAACCAGGCTGACGGCAAAAAGTTCCAAGCCTGGCGCTTCCGGCTTTGAACTGTCCCGCAAGGAATTCACGTTACCCTCAGAGCCCATTGAGCATGTGCTTTTGGATAAGGCCGGGCGGACTGTTTATTTGGTTGAAGCATCGGGCATACTCAATTGGCTTAAGGTTGGCCCGGCCTTTGAGGTTTTATCCCAAGGTCGGCAAGACCTTGTCGGACCGGGTCGAAAGTTGAGTAGTGTAACGCTGCTAAACGGCCATTTGTCGATACTGGCCGGAGATGATGCCGGGTCCGTTAACCAGTGGGCTTGGGTGTTGGGCGAGTTTGATCAGCCGGTTTTGCAAAAATTAAGAACCTTTGAGGTATCCGGTCAAGCGGTCATGTCGATTGAGTCCGAGCAAAGGCGGAAAGGTTTTATTGCCCTTGATACTGCAGGCCTAGCGGCACTTTTTTATTCCACCAGTGAACGGAAATTACTCGAATACCGTTTTTCCGAAAACAAAATCCGGACAGTGGCTCTAGCGCCACGAGCGACAGCGCTTTTAAGCGAGTCGGAAGACGGCAGGCTGTCCTTATGGCGATTGAGCAATAACCATCCTGAAGTTTCGTTAAAGTCGTTGTGGCAAAAAATCAGCTATGAAAGCTATGCAAAACCGGATTATGTCTGGCAGTCATCCTCGTCCGGCAGTGACTTTGAGCCCAAATACAGTTTGACTCCGCTTGTCTATGGCACATTGAAAGCGGCATTTTATGCTTTGTTATTTGCAGTGCCGCTGGCTTTGGCCGGTGCCGTTTATACCGCTTACTTTATGGCTCCTGCCATGCGAAGAATAGTAAAGCCCGGTATTGAAATTATGGAAGCGCTGCCCACCGTTATTTTGGGCTTTCTGGCCGGACTTTGGCTGGCGCCTTTTATCGAAGCGCACTTATTCGGCATTATCTTTACTTTTTGGGTGACGCCAATCAGCGTTTTGCTGGCGGCTTACAGTTGGCAATATAGGCCTTCTTCATGGCGCCACTCATTATCTGACGGCTGGGAAGCCGCATTTTTAATGCCGTTGATCATGCTCGTTGTCTGGTTGAGCTTAAGTTATGGCGGGTCACTGGAGACGCTGTTTTTTGATGCGGGTGTGAAAGACTGGTTATCTCAACAATGGGGTATCGATTATGATCAACGCAATGCCATGGTAGTGGGCATTGCTATGGGTTTTGCCGTGATTCCGGGCATTTTCTCGATTGCGGAAGATGCCATTTTTAATGTTCCCCGTCACCTGACTATCGGGTCGCTGGCTTTGGGTGCAACTCGATGGCAAACGATGCTGAGGGTCGTGCTGTTAACGGCCAGCCCCGGTATTTTTTCAGCTGTTATCGTCGGTTTTGGCCGCGCGGTGGGAGAGACAATGATCGTGTTGATGGCCACCGGAAATACGCCGATGATGGATTTTAATATTTTTCAGGGCATGCGAACCTTGTCGGCAACCATTGCTATTGAAATGCCCGAGTCCGAAGCTGGCGCCACGCATTCCCGGTTGTTGTTTCTGGCGGCATTGCTGCTCTTCTTGTTTACATTTGTAGTCAATACGCTATCAGAATGGATTCGTCAGCGATTACGCAAAAGCTATAGCACCTTGTGATGAAGTCCTGGCTGCGCACCGATACTCCCTGGATTTGGCTTAATGCGGCGGCTGTCAGTATCAGTCTGTTACTGGTGCTCGGGCTTTTGCTGTTGATTGCCATCCAGGGACTGGGTCATTTTTGGCCGAAAACGGTTGCAGAAATGACTTACCGGGATGAACAGGATCAAGTGCGGATGATCCTCGGCGAAATAGCCGGAACCAACCAACACGGAGGGCTGATTGCCGGATCTGCAGATGCTGGCAATGAAACGGAGGGACAGGGGGCCTTTCAGTATTTGATCAAGTCCGGTAACCGGGAGGTTAACGGATATGATTTTCACTGGGTGCCCGCCAACAAGATAGAGCGCTGGCATTATCCTGATCAAGCGACGGTGATAGAGCGTAAGGAATGGGGTAATTATTACGGCTTTATAGAAAGTATCAACGAACAGGGCCGCGTCATCGCCACCAATCTGGATGCCTGGCCTGTGTTATGGGCTAAACTGGACGAAACATCAATACGCGTTACAAAAATTCAACAGATTGAAAAGGAAGTCATCAGTAAGATCAGCCTGCAGCTCGAGCAATCAGTGCTCAGAAAACAGCGTTTGTTGATGGAGAACACTACCCGGACGGATGAATTGAGCCTGCTCGAAGCTGAAATAACGGGCCTCGAACATCAATATCAGCGTTATCAGGATGAACTGGATCAGCTGTACCCGTTGATCAAACGATACAGTCTTGTCGCCAGGGATGTGGATGAACAACGGCAAATAATTCCTTTGGCTGATATCGTTCGAATTTATCAGCCCAACAGACTGAGCGGCAGCGATAAAATCGGGATTTACGGGGCGCGGTTTACGGAGTTTATAACAGGAGAGCCCCGTGAGGCCAACAGTGAAGGCGGTATTTTTCCGGCACTGTTCGGCACCGTGATGATGGTCATCGTGATGTCGATAGTCGTTGCGCCTTTAGGTGTTGTGGCCGCTATTTATCTTCAGGAATATGCCAAACAAGGCTTTGTCACGCAATTGATTCGAATCTCCGTGCATAATCTTGCGGGCGTTCCGTCTGTGGTGTTTGGCGTCTTTGGTTTGGGTTTTTTTGTGACTGTGCTGGGCGGTGAAATGGACCGCTTGTTTTATCCGCAAGCCTACCCGGTCCCAGTGTTCGCAACCCCGGGCTTACTTTGGGCGTCTCTGACGATGGCAATGTTGACCTTGCCGGTGGTGATCGTGTCTACCGAAGAGGGCTTGCTGCGTGTGCCCCGATCGATACGCGAGGGGAGTCTGGCCTTAGGTGCAACTCAGGCTGAAACATTGTGGCGGACAGTGTTGCCCTTAGTCAGTCCGGCAATGTTGACCGGATTGATTTTAGCCGTTGCCAGAGCGGCGGGTGAGGTGGCGCCCTTGATGCTGGTGGGGGTTGTCAAGTTGGCGCCTGCTTTGCCGGTGGACAGTTCGTTCCCTTTTGTGCATTTGGAAAGAAAGTTTATGCATTTAGGTTTTCATATCTACGATGTAGGCTTTCAAAGCGCGCACATTGAAGCCGCAAGACCGCTGGTTTATGCCACTGCTTTGTTATTGGTCATAGTCATTATCAGTCTTAATCTGACGGCGGTGTGTATCAGGAATTATCTACGGAAAAAATACCAGGCGATGGAGGAATAAGCTCAATGACTGACTGTCTTATCAAGGTGGATAATTTATCACTGTTTTATGGCGCTAAAAGAGCACTTCATAAGATCAATATGGCCATTCCCAGGCAAAGAGTGACAACATTCATTGGTCCTAGCGGTTGCGGTAAATCCTCTTTATTGAGATGCATAAACCGTCTCAATGATTTGCTGGAAGATGTAAAAATTGACGGCAGTGTATTTATCGATACTCAGGATATTTACGCCAGGTCATCAAACGTACCGGCACTGCGAAGACGGGTAGGGATGGTGTTTCAACGGCCCAACCCCTTTCCAAAATCGACTTTTGAAAATGTGGCCTACGGGCTAAGAATCCAGGGTTTTAATCAACGTAAGGTGCTGGATGAAAAAGTGGAATTGGCCCTGCGAAAAGCTGCGCTCTGGGATGAAGTCAAAAATCGCCTTCACGATAACGCACTCAATCTGTCCAGCGGTCAGCAGCAAAGACTGGTGATTGCCAGAGCGATTGCGATAGAGCCTGAAGTTCTGTTGCTGGATGAACCCGCTTCCGCGCTGGATCCAATTTCGACATTGAAAATAGAGGAGTTAATCAGCGAGTTGCGAAATCAGTATACGATCATCATCGTCACGCATAATATGCAGCAAGCCGCCAGGGTATCTGACGTAACCGCATTTATGAATAAGGGCGAACTGATTGAGTTTGGCACTACCAGTCAATTATTTACCAATCCGTCAAAAAAACAGACGGAAGATTATTTAACCGGGCGCTACAGCTAAAAGGAGCAATACGATGGATGTGAGTAAAATCGGGCATCATATTTCCCGTAAGTTTAATGAAGAACTTGAAGATATCCGCAATAAAGTCATGATCATGGGTGGTCTTGTCGAAAATCAGATCGATGAGGCTGCCACAGCGCTGATGAACAGCGATTTGGAATTGGCCGAAAAAGTCATACAACAAGACAGCCTGGTTAATCAGCTGGAAATGCAGATTGACAAGGAATGCACTCAAATCATGGCATTACGGCAACCTGCGGCTTTTGATCTGCGCTTGCTGTTGTCGGTAATAAAAACCATAAATGATCTGGAACGTGCCGGTGATGAAGCGATAAAAATTGCGGAAATGGCTATTCACCTGAATGGCATGGATCATAAGCATAAGGGTGAAGATTACTACGAAATCCAGCATCTTGTGTCTATGGTGAAAGAGATGCTGCACGGCGCGCTGGATGCGTTTGCCCGAATGAATGTAGACCAGGTGGTTGCTATTACCGGTCAGGATCAGAAAGTGGACCGGGAATACAGCAGCAGCATCCGGCAACTGATCTCCAGAATGATGGAAGATCCGCGCAATGTCGGCCGGGCACTGGATGTGTTATGGATGGCCAGAGCCTTGGAGCGTATCGGAGATCATGCCTGCAATATTTGTGAGCATGTGATTTACATGGTCAGAGGCGAAGATGTTCGGCATATCAGTCATGAAGAACTGGAGCGCAAGATACAAGGTTGATGCAGTTTGTATCTGCTCACCCCTTCCCGATTTATTCGGTTTAGGTGCTCGATTTCAAAGGGCGCATTAATGCGGTCCCTGTTGCAGAAGCCTTTTCAATCACCTACACCCTCTATTCGCAAGGTGGGATAGTTGCTGCAGTTTTATGAGGGATAATGAGCCTGAAAAGAGCGGTTGACGCCGCTCACTCGTCCAAGCGTATCTAAAGATGAGTTTTTATTCGTCCAGACCGATAAAATCCCACACTTTCCCGGCCATTGTGCCGGTGTCTTTAATCGGCACGGGCGGCCCGTCCGGAAAGTTGAGGGTATAGACGCGATTAACGTTATTGGCCTGTTCAGTCAGTCCCAGCTTGGTATAGCCTTCTTTCATGATCTCCAAAGCATAAGGAATCGCTGGCGTGCGCTGGTATTTTTCGATCACTTCTTTGCCGCGATTGATAGCGGCATTATAAGCCTTTCGTTTCAGGTAAAAGCGGGCTACGTGAACCTCATACATGGCCATATTGTTTCGCAGGGCTATCATGCGCTGCTTTGCGTCGGATACATATTGGCTGTTGGGAAAGCGTGTCAGCAGTTCATTGAAATTATCGTAAGAATCTCTGGCGCTGCCCGGATCTCTTTGTGTCGAATCAGTGGGAACAAACCGGTCCAGAAAGCCAATTCCCCGATTGTAATTAACCAGGCCTTTCAAATAATAGGCATAGTCGACACTGGGATTACGCGGGTGAAGTTTGATAAACCGGTCTGCGGCAGCAATCGCAGCCTCTGGATCATCATTTTTGAAATAGGCATAAGCGATGTTCAGCTGTGCCTGAGCGGCGTAGTCGCCGAATGGATAACGCGATTCCAGAGTTTCATAAAGTTTGATGGCTTTTTGATAGCCGCCTGATTCCATGGCTTCTTTTGCCGAGGTATGCAGTTGTTCTTCATTCCAGTCAGCGTATTCATCTGTCTCGCTGTCGCTGCCGAAATTAAAGTTTTTTAAGGTCTCACACCCAGACAGGATAAGCCCCAGGCTGATGATGAGAAACAATTTTGCTAAAAATAATCGCATAGTGTTAACGACACGTTGTAATATGATCGGTTTTTTGCGCAAACGCAGTAAGTTGCTCTGCCGGATTGATAGCCGCAGCATTTAACTGCGCTTTTATGCGGCGAGTATAACTTATACGGTGGGTTAACCAGAAGATTTTGTTATGACTAGATTATCGTCAAATGTGCCCGATGAAATGGCGGGCATGAGGTTGGATCAGGTGTTGGCTGAGCTTTTTTCAGAGTATTCTCGAAGCAAGCTGCAGACCTGGGTAAAAGCAGGAAAAGTCACCGTCAATGGCCGGGTTTTAAAGCCTAAAGACCGTCTGGAAGGGGGCGAGGATGTTGAAGTGGATGCGGAGGCCGAGCGCGTTATCGAGTGCGTGGCCGAATCTATTCCTCTGGATATCGTTTATGAGGATGAGGCGCTGTTGATTATCAACAAGCCGGCCGGATTAGTCGTTCATCCTGCGGTGGGTAACTGGACAGGCACTTTGCAAAACGCTTTGCTAAGTCACTGTCCTGAACTGGATACCCTGCCCAGAGCCGGGTTGGTGCATCGCATCGATAAAGAAACCAGCGGCTTATTGATGGTGGCAAAGACCTTGCCGGCCCATACCAGTCTGGTGAGGCAGTTGCAGGAAAGAGAGATAAACCGTGAGTATCTTGCCGTTACCAAAGGGCGAATGATCGCAGGAGGCACCGTCGACGAGCCGATTGGCCGCCATCCCCACGACAGAATACGGTATGTGGTCAGGATGAACGGCAAGGAAGCGATAACGCATTATCGTGTGGTTGAGCGTTTTACTCGCAACACCCTGATCAGGGTTAAGCTGGAGACGGGGCGCACACATCAGATCAGGGTACATATGGCTCATATTCATTTTCCATTGGTGGGTGATCAGGTTTACGGTGGCCGTTTCCAGATGCCGGCGCAATGTGGCGAACGATTGGAGCGAATCCTTCGCGGTTTCAAGCGGCAGGCCCTGCATGCCGAAAAGCTGGGTCTGGTGCATCCGTTAACCGGTGAATATTGCGAATGGGTTCAGGAAATGCCTGAGGACATGAAAGAATTATTGGCGGCCTTTCGTGAAAATGATCAACACTGAAACCTGGCTTAGCCCCGAATGGCCTGCGCCCGATAACGTTTTTGCTGTGACCACCTTGAGAGCCGGTGGCTTCAGTGAAGGTGGTTATCAAAGTCTCAATCCAGCACTGCATGTTGGGGATAATCCCGAATTTGTCATGCGCAACAGAGCCAGGATTTGCGAACTGCTGGATCTGCCGGCTGAGCCCGTATGGTTGCAGCAGGTGCATGGTAATACGGTCATCGATGCCGGACAGGCCGATGGTTTGTGTGCTGCCGATGCCAGTTTTACTAACGAGGCGGGCGTTGTCTGTGCCGTATTAACGGCAGATTGCCTGCCGGTTTTATTGTGTTCCGGAGACGGGTTGATCGTCGCGGCAGTGCATGCCGGTTGGCGGGGATTACTGGACGGAGTCATTACCAACACAGTTAACGTCCTGCAGAGCAAAGATCTGTTGGTATGGCTGGGTCCTGCAATAAGTCCTGCTGCATTTGAGGTTGGCGCGGAAGTCAGGGACGCGTTTCTGGCGAAATCAAATCGCTTTGGCTCGGCTTTCACTGAAAGTCACGACGGAAAATGGCTGGCCGATATTTATGCGCTGGCGCGTATCGATCTGGCTTCCGTAGGAATCGATCACGTCTATGGGGGCGGCTTTTGTACCGTAAAGGATGCGGACCGTTTTTATTCCTTTAGAAGGGATAAGCAAACGGGGCGGATGGCCTCATTGATATGGCGGGCTTAAGGCGGCTATGAGTTTATTGTTGTTAATTGTCATTTTTACAGCGTTAGGCGGTGTGTTGAGTGTACTTGCCGCGTCGGTATTTTTATTGTTATCGGAGAGCCAAAGAGCGCATGTGTTGCCTCACGGTATCAGTTTTGCGATAGGGGCATTGCTGGCGGCAGCTTTTTGGGGGCTGATTCCACATGCGTTTGAAGAGGTTGACAAGGCTCAGTTTCAGGGGCTTTCCGCGACCATACTGGGCGGTATTCTGGTGTTTTTTGTACTTGAAAAACTACTGATCTGGCGGCATTGTCATCACAGCGGTTACGAAGCCGGGGGGGATCATCATCACGATCATCAGCCTGCTGCAATTTTGATATTGTTAGGTGACGGTATCCATAACTTTGTTGATGGAATACTGATTGCTGCGGCATTTTTAACCGATGTCAAACTCGGTATTGTTACCAGTCTTGCTGTTGCGGCGCATGAGATTCCTCAGGAAGTGGGGGATTTTGCGATCTTGTTACAAAGTGGCTACAGCAGGCGCAAAGCGCTCATTTACAACATGCTGGCCAGTCTCTCGACGGTTATCGGCGGCATTTTGGCCTTTTTCTGCCTGGAAGATTTACACGGCAGTTTGCCTTATTTTCTGGCGATGGCGGCATCCAGTTTTATCTATGTCGCAGTGGCTGATTTGATTCCCTCACTACATGAAAAAACCGATACCAAAACGTCTTTACAGCAAATCGCGTTGATTGCAACAGGCGTATTTTTGATCTGTTTTTTACATGATGTGGCTCATGATGTTGAATTGCAGTCTGCTCAAGAAAAACTTGAAATGCCCGGCTCAAAAGAGTAGCGCCAAATGGTTTTGGCGTTCTGAAGTTTGTTGGAAGGGTACTGTACAGGTGCGAATGAATTCACACCTGCACGGTTAAAGTCTTGCGGATTGAGGCCTTTGGTCTGTGCTACTGAGCCTCAGGTAATGACGGTAGGCTCTGTTCTTCCTGTCCGTTTTTTAACTTCACCTAGCTTTTCTGCCAGCTCTATCAAGCCGCTAAGCGCTTCTTGAGCATCCTGATCATGTTTGGAGGCGTCCGGTTCATAGCGTTCCAGATAAATTCTTAACGTGGCGCCAACCGTGCCGGTTCCTGACAAACGGAAGACTATGCGCGAGCCGTTTTCAAAGCCGATACGAATGCCCTGGTTTTTGCTGATGCTGCCGTCAATGGGGTCGGTATAGCTGAATTCATCGGCATATTTGACCGTGTATTCGCCAAATGCCTGTCCTTTTAAGTCAGGTAGCTGGTTTCTGAGATGATCCATGATGTCATTGCCGATTGCCGTCTCGACGGCTTCGTAATCGTGGCGGGCATAGATGTCACGGCCAAATGTTTGCCAATGATCCTTGACGATGTCAGCAACGGATTGTCTTTTTCTGGCGATCAAATTCAACCAGAAAAGTACAGCCCACAAGCCGTCTTTTTCACGAACATGGTCTGAACCGGTGCCGAAGCTCTCTTCTCCGCACAAGGTAATTTTTCCTGCATCCAGGAGATTGCCGAAAAACTTCCAGCCGGTGGGCGTTTCATAGCAAGGCAGCTGGTGTTTGGCTGCCACACGATCGATGGCCTGGCTGGTGGGCATGGAACGGGCAACGCCACTTAATCCTTTTGCATAAGCGGGTATCAGTTTGGCGTTAGCGGCCATGATTGCCAGGCTATCGCTGGGTGTCACAAAAATTCCGGCACCCATGATCATGTTACGGTCGCCATCGCCATCCGATGCCGCGCCGAAAACAGGCGCCGCGTCCCCAAACATTTCTTCCGTCAATTCATGAGCATGCGCCATATTGGGATCCGGATGGCCGCCACCGAAATCCTCCAGTGGCACGGCATTGATCGCCGATCCTGGTTTAGCGCCTAATAGTTCTTCCAATATGGTTTTGGCATAAGGGCCGGTAATCGCATGCATGGCGTCAAAGCGCAAACTTAGATAACCAGAGCCGATACTTTGTTTAAGTAATTCAAAGTCGAAAATCGATTCCATTAATTCGGCATAGTCAGCAACCGGATCAATAATGTCGATAATCAATTGGTCGATTTGCTGTGTGCCTACTACATCCAGATTGATTTCGGGCAGGTCAGCGATTTTGTAGGATGTTATTTCTTGGCTGTGGCGGTAAAATGCTTCTGTATATTTTTCCGGGGCTGGTCCACCGTTACTGACGTTGTATTTGATGCCGAAATCCTCATCCGGCCCGCCGGGATTATGGCTTGCCGAAAGCACAAGACCGCCGTAAGCTTGGTATTTTCGTATGATATTTGATGCGGCAGGGGTTGATAATAGCCCACCCTGTCCTATAATAAGCCTGGAAAAACCGTTAGCCGCGGCAATTTTGATAATTGTCTGAGTTGCTTGCCGGTTGAAATAACGGCCATCTCCCCCTATAACCAGCGTCTGGCCTGAGATGTTTTCAAGGGAGTCGAAAATAGATTGTACAAAGTTTTCGAGATAGTTTGGTTCAGTGAATGTTTTTACTTTTTTTCTTAATCCGGATGTGCCTGGATTTTGACCTTCAAATGGGACAGTTGCGATCGTTGTAATTTGCATGAGTGTGCCTTGATGGGACAAAGAAAGACGAAATTTAACTTACAGTCATTTAGCGGTCAATTTTAATTAATTATGTTCAGAAAGTTTTTAGTATTATGTCTGTGTACTGTTTCAGTAATGAGCAAGGCGGATGATGATATTTGGTTGCTGGTTGATACTCACGCGTTTACGCTAGAGGTTAAGCAAGGAGAAAAAACGGTTGAACTGCTGGAGAATATCGCTATAGGCAGAAATGGCGCGGGTCTCAAGATGCATAGAGGCGATAATATTACGCCTATCGGGACTTACAAAATTGGCTGGATTAATCAAAGCAGTGCTTTTTACCGGTTTTTCGGCTTGACTTATCCATCGGTCGACGACGCCAGTGTCGCTTTGAAACAGGGGGTGATTGATCCTTTTACGTTTGACTCAATTGCTTTTGCACACAATAATAATCGCGTGCCGCCTCAAAATACATTGTTGGGCGGACAGATAGGAATCCATGGGCTAGGGCGCGGCAATGAAAAAATTCATAGAACAATGAATTGGACTCATGGTTGTATAGCTCTAACCAATCCTCAAATTGACAGGTTGAGTAAGTGGATAAAGAAGGAAGTGGTCGTTGAAGTTAGATAAAATAAAACTGGCATTTCTGAAAAAAAAACGTCATCATATGACATTCAAAATTAGTTTTAGTTGCAACTCTTACAGTAAATAAAAGGAAAAAATCATGAATAAATTAGCTAAATTATCAGTTGTTGCTCTTACAGCAAGTCTGGCTGTAGGTTGTGCAAGCACTTCTGACGTTGAAAACCTTCAATCTCAAGTTGATGCGTTGAGCTCAAAAGTATCTAAAGCTTCTTCTGATGCTGCAAGCGCACAAAGTGCTGCTGCTGATGCATCTGCAAGAGCTGCTGCTGCTGAAGCTGCTGCAAACCGTGCTGCTAGCTATGCACAAGATGCAAACAGCAAATTGGATCGTTTGTTCAAAAAATCAATGATGAAATAATTTTTATTGATTCAATGAAATTTAAAAGCCCGACTGGTTCGCCAGTCGGGCTTTTTTATTGGTTAAAAAGTGGGAAGGTAAACGCTTGTGGCTATGACACCCAAAGCGTTTACCTGCACCAATCAGGGATAGATGACTTTGGGTTCAAAGTACGCGGCAGGATATTTAGGATCAAAATTTGAGTTCGTGGATGATTTTTTTGCTGAACTGGCCTTGGATTTTGCTGGTTTGGTATCAGCGTCCTTATCCATATAAATGACTTTGGGCTGGAAATTAGTGGCTGGGTATTTATCATCGCTCTCAGCAGAGGCCATTTGAGTGATTAATAATCCTGATAGACTAAAAACTAAGAGTAGAGTTTTTCTCATTTTATTTATCCTATTGTCATTATTTGCCCGTTTTTAAAGCGTGAGCTCAAAGTTGGGTTTTTTGTTTTATTAAGACGTAATTATTTTCTTTGGGAATCGCTAAATAAAACCATCTATGGATCATTTAACGGTCACCGGAAGCGAATTGTTAGTTTCCGGCTAATAATCAATCGTTTAACACAATCAATTATGCAGCGCCTCCTTGTGCTGCCGGAAGCTCTGAAATTTCATCAATTTCATAGTTTCCTTTCACTCTTTAATTTACCAGACCAAGCTTACATTGTTCTTTGCTATAAGGTGATTTCTGAAGTAATTGACTTCTCAGACACCCATTTATAGCGTCTTAGCTGCATCAGATGGCGATTAGCGGTTTGCCTTTTTATAATATCAGGACTCATTTTCTTCGCTAGGCTAAAAAGCGGCAAAAGTATCCGGTATTTTGTTCAAATTCGCAACAGGTGCTGATTAAGCCACGATAAAGCTCACAGCAACGACCTGATTTCGGGATGGTTTTCCAGCAAACTTTGCCGGAAAGCTTCAATTGCTTTTTCGTCGTCCCGTTCGCTTCTTGGTATAGGTACTTTTATTTCGCTGACGGCAGTCATGGGCGATTTGGATAAAAAAATCAGCCGGTCAGCCAAAGCAATGGCTTCTCTCAAGTCATGCGTTACGAAGAGGACCGTATGAGGCCTTTGCTGCCATAGGCTGATCAGCCATTGCCGGACCTGTCTGGCTGTGGGCGGATCCAATGACACAAACGGCTCATCCATCAGCAGGATGTCGGGATTTACGGCAAATGCGCGGATGATGGCGACACGACGGCTCATGCCCAGCGAAAGCCTTTCCGGATAATCATCTTTGACGTCAGTCAATTGAAGGGTTTCGAGCATCACATCAATAGGCGCTGACGGATAACCGTCAGGCAACGCCAATAAGATATTTTCTCTTACGGTACGCCAGGGTAATAGACGAGGGTTTTGAAATACATAGCCGATGCTGGGTTTCCGGTGCCTTTGGGAGAGTGTTACTTCGCCTTCAAAGTCGTCGTCCAGCCCGGCAATAATGTTGAGCAAGGTGCTTTTGCCGCAGCCGGAAGGGCCTACTAAACAGATAAATTCGTGTTCGGCCAGCGAAAGCTGCAAATTGGCGATAGTCTGATTTTGCACGCGGCCATCGCCAAGGAAGGTTTTATTGGCAATGTTGATTTGAATGGCGCTCATCGGCGCCACCTGAGGGCTTTTTTATCCAGTGGTTTAAGAATTGAAAATTCGATGATCTGAATCACGCACACAAACGCGATGCTGTAAGCCAGAATGCCGGCAACATCAAACAGCTGAAAAAAAAGATGCAGCTGATAGCCCACGCCATCACTGCGCCCCAACAACTCAACGACTAGAATGATTTTCCAGATCAGTGCGAGTCCTGTTCGTGTTGCGCCCATGACAAAGGGATACAGTTGCGGCCAAATAACATGCAAAAAAGTTTTTCGTTTACTGAAATGGTAACTTTTAGCCATTTCCAACAAATCCCTATCCAAGGTTCGGGTACCTTCGCGAATGGTGACGATCACATTCGGCAACTTGTTGACGACCACGGCAAGTATCGCGGCGTATTCGACCAGGCCAAACCAGACGTAACATAAAATGATGGTGACCAGTGCCGGTATGTTTAGAAAAATAACCAGCCAATTGTCAAAAAAATGGTTCAGTTTTTCATTTCTGCCCATCGCGATGCCGATTGCACAGCCCAACAGCATCGCGATTGAAAAGCTGAATGCCAGTCTCAGCAGCGTTACGCCAAGATGATAAGGTAATTGTCCGGAAACCGTTTCAAGCCAAATCACTCGAGCAACAGCCAAAGGCGCAGGCAGCGTTGTACTGTCCAGATAAGACGCCAAAAGCTGCCACACCAGTAAAAATAATACAGAAGAAACAAGGCTTGCCAGTCGGGGGCTGTCGTAAAGAGAGCGAACTGTCATGATGTCTTTAATCAGCCGCCCAGAAAGTGCCCGGCTGTAAATGCTCTGACCCGCCGGTTAGCCGGTTGTTGCTCTCGGTTCTTAATAATTGATATATACGTTCAGCGGCTTGCTGTTCTTTGGGGCCCCATTCGCTGACATTACCGGCGCAATAACGATTGCGTAATTGTGACCGTACCTGTTCATCCTGGTTTGGAATCAGCGCTACGATGCCTTGCCATGCCTGATCCGATGTGCAAAGTTGATTTCTGGCTTGCCGGGTTCCGGATAAAAATTCAGATACGGATTGTTTATGCGCTTTAGCCCAGGTTTCTTTAAAGACATAACCCAGAGTGGGTACTGATTCCGTTATGCCCAACGCTTTGATAATCTGACGGCCATCCATTAATTGGCGATAGCCTTGTACTTCCAGCTCGGCAGCAAAATTCCAGTAGTTCATGGCGGCATCAACGCGCTTGCTCAAGAGTTGTTGATTGATTAATGGAGGCGCCGCAAAGGTTTTCTCAACCGTTTTGTCCAGATCAAGTTGATGTTGATGTCTGGCAAGCGCTTTAAGCAGCAGCCAGTTTTTATCCAGTTCGCCACCGGCAATACCCACCCGTTTACCTGCTAAATCCGGCACGGTCAAAATTGCGCTGTCCTGAGGAACCACCAATGCGCCACCGGTTGTGGAGTAAGGATAAAAAGTTAAGTCAGAACCTGCAGAGCGCTGCCTGGATACCCAAACCCAGTCAGAGACGATAATATCCACCGTATCCGATTGTAATGCGATTTTTCCTGCTTCGGGGTTCGCAATAGGAACGATCGTCACACTATAGCTGGCCGTTTCTGCCGACTGGGCCTGCTTCATGGCCTCTATTTCCCAAGCTACCGTGCCGAATGAGAGCAATCCTAAGCGGATAGCTGTTTTTTCGGTAGCCGAACAGTTAAGGCTAAGAAACAGGGTAAACCATGCTAGGCGAATGAGTGTCATCGTTATATATCCGGCTATACAAATAAAGGGGGTTAAATAACTTTTTCCAAAAGAGCGGTTAAGCGCTCCTTAACCCAGTCTACGCTCGTCATGCCCGTGATCCCAATGGTCAGGTACTGAGCCAGCTGGTTGAAGCTAAGAAGTCATTTTACCGCACCGCTGGCTTGTAGCGGCAATGATTGTCATAATAAGATCACGTTAGTTGATTAGTCATTCCTTTCACTTATGAGTTCATCTGCAAATGCACCACAACTGATCGACCGGTTCGGAAGAGTCGTCGATTATGTCAGAATTTCAATCACCGACCGGTGCGATTTTCGATGCCTGTATTGTATGGCGGAGGAAATGACGTTTCTACCGCGGGCTCAGATTCTGTCACTGGAAGAAATTTATACGCTGGCCGAAGTTTTTACGGAACTGGGGGTCAAAAAAATCCGCATAACCGGTGGCGAACCACTGGTCAGAAAAGGCGCCCTGCAATTGCTGGAAAATATAGGTCGTCTGACCGCTTTGCGGGAACTGGTATTGACGACGAATGGGTCTCAATTGGAAACCATGGCCGGGACCATCAAAGCGGCCGGAGTCAAAAGAATCAATATCAGTCTGGATACGCTGGATGCCGTTAAATTTAAAGCGATTACACGCACCGGTGACTTACAGCAGGTGTTAAAAGGTATTCAGGCGGCCAAGGCCGCTGGCTTCCAAAACATCAAGATTAACGCCGTTATTTTAAAAAACCGAAACCATGATGAGGTCACGGATTTAGTCGATTTTGCCGTTGCCAACAGCCTGGACATCAGTTTTATAGAAGAAATGCCGCTGGGAGAAGTCACCGGTCATGACCGTGGCGAGGCTTATTATTCCAGCGATCACATCAAAGCTGATTTGGAACAGAAATTTGTTTTATTATCCAGTACTGAAAAAACCGGCGGACCTTCCAAATATTTTCAAGTGGCCGGAACGGGCACGAAAGTCGGCTTTATTTCACCACACAGTCATAATTTCTGCAGTACTTGCAACCGCGTTCGACTGACGGTAGAAGGGCGTTTGCTGTTGTGTTTGGGGAATGAACATTCGGTGGATTTAAAAAAAGTGCTGCGAGCCCATCCTGGCAACAAGGACATATTAAAAAAAGCCATTATTGAAGCCATGAACATTAAACCCGAAAAGCATGAGTTCAATATTCATGAGCAACCTGTTCTGTTCAGACACATGAACATGACGGGGGGATAGACATATATTCCGAACCCATTGGAATTGGCGAATTTTGCTATATTGCAAGACCTGCCTCCGTTGCTGTAAAAGGTCGGTAATGATGAGTTTGCTGCAATAGAATCACATGAAGCGATTGGCCGCAAAGTCTCGAATTTGCTCCTTCTATACTGACAGAGTAAGTTATGCCAACTAAACACAAACCTATATAAAACTCGATAACCGGTAGGGCGTTTTCGCGATAGCAAAACGCCAACACTCTCAAAATCATGGCGGATTGCCTTTTGGCGAATCCGCCTTACCGGGTTAGGCAGTCAAATTATCGTGAATTATTCAAATATCATGTCGAAGGAAAATTATTGGACGCTATTCGGTTAGCGGCAAACAGAGGGACGGTGCTCGGCAACGAGAGGTTTGAATCGGAAGTTGAAAGCTTGATCGATCGGAGAATGACCGCAAAGAAGATGTGAGCACCTATTGGCTGGAGGAATGAAAAGGCAGATCATTAGCGAATTTTGCTATATTACAAGACCTAATAATCATCTAGCCTGTCTCCCCGATCGGAACCCAAAGTGGTGTAAAAAGGGTGTTGATCGAAACAACCGAGGAGACAGACATGAAACTATACGGTGGAATGGATTTGCATTCAACGAATGTGGTGACCAGCAATTCTCAATTTAGCCAATGCTGGTAAACTGTGGTGATTTTTTCATATCCCTGCACGGACGATGGCTTACCCATTTAACCCAAAAGAACAATTCACACAATCCCGCTTGATCGAGCGAATCAGGCAAGTTTTCGAAACATTGCCCGACGGTCGTAGTGGAAGTGGCGTTTA